>Ga0315285_10003977_pt1 | contig 15348 bp, 8 predicted proteins | sample YL17G09_36_MG_FD_203698 | JGI IMG/M metagenome (GOLD analysis project Ga0315285, IMG submission 203698) | Sediment microbial communities from Yellowstone Lake, YNP, Wyoming, USA - YL17G09_36 | ecosystem: Environmental > Aquatic > Freshwater > Lake > Sediment | place: USA: Wyoming | collected...
CGGCGGATGGGAGACCGCCGCCATCAAGTTCCATGAGTCCGTGGACACGGTCATTGCCGGAAACCTGATCCGGCGCGTCGATCACCAGTCGCACGGCGCGTTCGGCATCTGGATGGACTGGGGCAACCAGGGCACCCGCATCACGGGCAACATCATTTACGACACGAAGGCGGCCGCCGTCTTCCTGGAGATGGACCACGGACCCATCCTGGTGGACAACAACGTGCTCGTCGGCCAGGGAGTCCGCAGCAACTCCGAGGGGACCGTCTTCGCCCACAACCTTTTCGTCGATTGCGCGTTCGAGATGGTCTCGGACACCGGGCGGCGGTCGCAGTACTACCGGCCGCACACACGGACGACAGTCGACCGCAAGGTCGGCATCCCGCAGGATGACAAGTGGTACAACAACATCTTCATCCGGCGGGGGTTGGAGAAGGTGAAGGAGGCCCGCGGCTACGCCTCGGATGGCAACCTCTTCCTGGAGGGCGCCGGCAAGAGCGCCTTCGGCGATGCCCGCAGCGTGGTGGACCCCTTCAAGACGGACTTCCGCCGCGAGGATACGCCGTTGGGCGTCACGTTCACCTTCGCCGTGGGCAAGGCGCCGCTCGGCCTGCGTGGCCCCCGCGTCGACGCCGCCCTGGTAGGGGTGTTGCCCACCGTCGGGCAGACCATCGAGGACCGCTACGGCAAGGCCATCTCCGTGGATACGGATATCCGCGGGCTGAATCGCCAGGACCGCGTCCCGGGTCCCCTGGCCGGTCTCAAGCCGGAAGGGAACGCCATCACCTGGCCGCTGGAACCCACCGCGCGGCTCGACGAGGGGGAAACCTGCCCCGTAGCGGCACCTTGCCCCTCCCCGTGCGCCCCTTGGGAAACGTAAGATGCCTGTAGTAGTCAACCGAAATTGCGTTCGCCGTTCGTTAGGCTGTGCGAAGGGGCACCGGCCGACGAGCAAAACGCCAGGATAGCGGTAGTATCAGGCCAGAAATGAAACACCAAACAAGAATACTCATGAAAGCCCACGCCTCACGCTACTTCGCGGTCTTCCTCATCGCAGCCCTGACATTGCTATCCTCCCTGCTGGTCGCATTCGCCGCCGAGGGCCAGGCTCCTATCCGTTCGCTTCGCGTTGAGTTGCCCGGTCAGGAGCGGAACGTCATCAAGGAATCCTGGCCGGGCATCGGCTGCTGGTTCTGGACGACCCGGGAATTGGCGCCGGAAGGCTACCGGGACTTCATTGACAAGGCGGAGAAATACTCGGCTTTTGGCCTGCTGACCACGAGCATTCGTGCCAACGTGGAGGTTACGGATCCCAAGGTTCATGACCAGATCAAACTGGCGGCGGAATATGCCCGTGCGCATGACATGGCGATGGTCATGGACCTGGACGTGCGGTTGGCGCGCAAGGCGTTTATGGACAGACATCCGGACGAGTTACAGGAGATCGTCCGATTACGCGAAGTTGCCTTGGTCGAGGCGGGCGAGGCGAGTTTGGCCGTCGAGCCGATCAACCTGGGCGACCATTATACGTTCCGGGCGCGGGGGTACGACTCCGTGTCGGCACGTGTGTTGCGCGTGTATTCATACGTTGCCGGCGCGCAAGGCGTCGAGCCGGATACCGTCCAAGACATCACCGGCCGCTGCAAGGTGGTGCAGGCCGACGCGAAGGGCGTGCGCGTGGCGATCCCCTGCACGGCTGAAGACCGGGGGCGCATGGCCTGCGTTCTCGCGGTATTCAGCCTCTTTACGCCGGACGTGTTCGCGCCGCACCTGATCGAGTTCGAGCGGAACATACTCCGACAGTATGCCGATGTTCCGCTGGCAGGGGCCTGCAAGGACGAATGGGGATTTCCCGGCAGGTTTGGCCCGCGTGTCGATGACCTCTATTTCTCGCGATCCATGGCCAAGGCGTATGCGAAACGCAGGCCGGACCACGCTCTCGACCGCGATCTACTGCTGATGTGCAAAGGTGAAAAAGGGCGAGAGGGCCGGCGATCCGCTGCGATTAACCATTACATGGAGATGATCTGGCAGCGCAACGCAGAGGTGGAGACCGCCTTCTATCATGCCATCAAGGAAGTCTTCGGCCGGAAGGCCCTGTCGGCCACGCATCCGACCTGGTACGCCTACCCGAACGAGAACGAGGTTTTCAAAAACGGCCTGGATTGGTGGGCCTGTCAGCGGGATCTGCCTCAGACAGACGAAGCGACGCCGTGTTGCGCGCGCACCTCGCTGGCCAAGAAGTGGCACAGCCCGCTCTGGTACAACATGTATTACGACCGCTCGTTGAAACCCTATGAGGAAGATATCTGGCGGCATGCCCTGGGTGGCGGCCGGATGAACTTCCATCCTCAGTTTCCGGGGCCTTGGGAATCCAACCCCTGGTCGCTGGCGGAGTCCCGCGTCTTGCAGGCGGATGCACGAATAGGGCTGCTCAACACCATCTCCACCGCTCCCATTGACTGTCCCGTGGCGGTGGTGTTCGGCCATCCCGGTGTGCTGAACTGGTCGGGTAAAGGCTTTGCCGACGCGGGGCTCGAAGTGAGTAACGGTCTGTGGGCCGAGGGTTTCTATGCGGACCTGATCCCCAGCAGCGAAATTGCCCTCGGAAACCTGAAACTCGCCGAAAATGGCAGCCTCCAATACGGCCCGCAACGCTACGCCGCGGCCGTGCTCTACCACCCGCAATTCGAGCGCCTCGCCGTGGCGGAGTTTTTTCGCAAGGCCGCGGCCGGGGGCAAGACGGCCTTGTTCCGCGTCGGCGACTGGACCATGGATTTCGAGGGCAAGCCTCTGGATGCGGCCGCCGCCCTTCCACCGCCCATGAAGCCAGTTGCGGCGGCCGCCGCCGTGCAGCAGATCATTGCTCATCTGAAGGCGTCGGGCATTGAGCCGCAGACGCCCTGCACGATGCGCGGAGCCGCCGGGTTTCCCGCGTCGATGATGCCCAAGCCGAGCGGGCAATGCCGGTTGCTCGATGGCACGGTCATTGTCGCTTCCGGCGAAAAGGATGTGCTGGGTGATCCGATTCAGAAGACCATCAAGGTCAACGGCCATGACGTCACCTTCGATGCCGTCGGCGTGGCGGCGGTGCGGCTGAACAAAGCCGGCAAGGTCGAGGCCATGGTTGCCGGGGGATTGAAGTTGTTCAGGGCGTGCGACATGACGATTGAACTGCCCGAGCGTGCCGACGTGGCGCTCTGGCGCGATTCCAAGGGTGAGTGGCAGGGTGTTCTGCTGGGCCACGACGGCCCGGTGCCGGATGGGCTGGCCAGGATCACCCAGAAGTGGAACCGCCTGCGTTTGCCGATTTCGCCAAGCCATAGATAAAGAAAACCATACGCGGAAGGAACTTGGTAACGAGCAACAAACGAGTAGAAAAAGGGAGTTGGCGATGAAATCAATCCGCAACCTGTCCGGCCTGCTGCTGGTTCTTCTATCGTTTTCCGCAGCGCGGGCCGAGTTCCGCCCTGGCTTGGCCTGCATCGAACTGGACCGCGTCACCTTGACGGTGGACAAAAAGGTTCTTCAACTGGTACGCAAGGAGAACACCACAGGGAAATTGACCCTGACCGGATTCTATTCGGACGGCTCCCAGCGCACCCTTCGTCCTTCGGAGGCGGCGATCAAGGCAAAGACAAAGGCCGCCAGCGGGAATGTGGAGGTCGTGACGATCAAGGGCGACGAGGTTGCGCCCCAAGAGGGCGGCATCGCAACCATCGAGGCAGCCGTCGTAGAGGGCGGCAAAACTTTCACAGCCGGCACGGATGTGGTGGTTTCGCCCTTCTATCGGGACTATCATCAGACACTGGTTCTGAAACTCTTCCTCGGTTATGAGGGGGATCCGGTTGAACGCCTTGCCAAGGATCCTGTCCTTTCGAAGAAAGGGCACGAAACGCTTTGCTCTTTCGAGGAAGCCCTCGAGGTTATTCGGAAGACCGATAATCTGACGCGTGGAATACCAAAGATTTTGTACCTGGTCGGCTGGCTACAAGGCGGGCCCAACTACCTCTTGTTCTTCGCCGAGCCGCGAGTGGTCACCGAGAACACGATGCGCCGCGGCGTTGTGCCGGATCTGGCGAAGTGAGCGATCCACGGGGCGGGACAAGCGCGGCGGGCAGATTTGCCTGCCCCGCAAGAAGCCAAGCGGCGCTGTAGTGCCAAGGAGGTTCGAAAAATGCGCAGCGTTCTCTTCGTGGAGCGTGCGGTGGCCGTGCTCGTCGTGGCCTGTGCGGTTTCGGCTGCCGGCGCCGAGGTAAAACTGCCCGGTGCGGAAAACACCCTGTCGCTGGCCGGGACGTGGCAGTTCAGGCTGGATGCGGAAGGAAAGGGGGTCGCCGAGAAGTGGTTCACCCGCACGCTGGAAGAAACCGTCAGGCTGCCGGGCACGACCGATGAAAACCAGAAGGGCACGAAAAAGGACGAGCGATGCGAGGATCGCCTCTCACGCGTCTACTTCTGGAAAGGCCCGGCCTGGTATCAGCGGCAGGTGACGATCCCTGATGCCTGGAAAGGCAAGCGGATCACGCTCATCCTGGAACGCACCAAGAACACGCGCGTCTGGGTGGATGATACCGACTGCGGCACGCAGGACAGCCTCAGCGCCCCGCAGGTCTACGATCTGACGGCCGCCATGACGCCCGGCCGACACGCCCTGACCCTCCTGGTGGACAACTCGAAACTCCCGCCCGTCGGCGCGGCCCACGCCTTCGATGAGCGGACGCAGACCAATTGGAACGGCATCGTAGGAAAGATGGAGATCCGTGCCACCGACCCCGTGTGGTTGGAGGACGTCCAGGTTTACCCGGACGTGGCAAAGAAGAAGGCCCGCGTCCGGGCCGTGGTGGGCAATCGGACGGGACAGACGGTCGTCGCGGCCCTGGCACTGAAGGCGAGCCGCTCCAGCCCCCCCTCGGCCGCCGAGTTTGCCCCCGCGACGGTCCCGGTCCGCGCGGCCGGCCCGGAGAGCACGGCCGAATTCGACTATGCCCTGGGCGACGCGGCGCCGCTGTGGGACGAGTTCAACCCGGCCATGATCCGGCTGACCGTTTCGCTCCAGGCCCGGGCGGAGGCGGGGGGCTTTAAGGACACGAGGGCCGTGGACTTCGGCCTGCGGCAGTTCGCCGCCAGGGGCAACCAGTTCACTATCAACGGAAGGCCCACGTTCCTGCGCGGCAAACTTGACTGCTGTATCTTCCCGCTTACCGGCTATCCGCCGATGGACAAAGCCGGGTGGCTGCGGGTCCTGGCGACCGCGAAGTCCTACGGCATCAACCACTATCGCTTCCACTCCTGGTGCCCGCCGGAAGCCGCCTTCGAGGCCGCCGACGAACTGGGCATTTACCTCCAGCCGGAACTGCCCAACAAGGCCACGGCGTTCGACCGTCCGGAGCACGGCGGCTACCTGCGCCTGGAAGGCGAACGCATCTTCAGGGCCTACGGCAACCACCCGTCCTTCGTGATGTTCACGCTGGGCAACGAACTCGGCCGCCAACCCGCGATGTTCGAGATGGTCCGTCACTTCCAGACGATCGACCCGCGGCACCTGTACGCGCAGGGATCGAACAACGTGCATTGGGCACCCAACCTCGCCGAGGGTGACGACTTTTGGGTAACCTGCAAGACGAGCAAAACGCTGCCGGTTCGCGGGGCGTTCTTCCAGGGCGACTACGACAGGGCGCACATCGAAAACCGCCCGCCTTCGACGATGGTGGATTTCAGCGAATCGATCGCCGGCATTCCCGTGCCGGTGGTCGGCCACGAGACGGGAGAGTTCCAGGTCTCGCCGGACTTCCGGGAGATTCCGAAGTACACGGGTGTGACGCGGGCGCGAAACCTGGAGATCTTCCGCGAGCGACTCCGCGAGGCAGGCATGCTCGACCAGGCTCACGATTTTGTGCGTGCCTCGGGCGCGTTGTCGGTGATCTGTCACCGCGAAGATATCGAGGCGGCCCTGCGAACGCCAGGCTTCGGCGGCTTCCAGTTGCTCGACCTCCAGGACTTTCCCGGCCAGGGCACGGCCCTGGTGGGCATCCTCAATGCGTTCATGGAATCCAAGGGCCTGATCGCCCCCGAGGCCTGGCGGCAGTTCTGCTGCGAAACGGTTCCCCTGCTGCGGATGGAAAAGTACACGTGGACCACCGACGAGACCTTCACCGGCCGGATACAGGTTGCCCATTACGGCCCCGCCGACCTGCCGGGCGCCCGCATCGCCTGGACCGTGAGAGACGGACCAGGCGAGCGGACCGTCGCCTCCGGCGCTCCGGCGCCCGTCACGATCCAGCAAGGGAAGGTCTTCGATGTCGGCGTGCTCAGTTTCTCCCTGGCCGGGGTGAAGGCGCCCCAGAAACTCTCTGTCGAGGTGGCCATCCGGGGCACGCCGTTCGTCAACCGGTACGACCTCTGGGTCTATTCGCCGGCCGTGGATACCCGCCCTCCGGCGGCAGTCCGGGTGGTCCGCGTGCTTGATCCGGCCGCCGTCAAGCATCTCCAGGAAGGCGGCAGGGTCCTGCTGCTCCCCAACCTCGCGGACCTCAAGCACAGCATCAAGGGCGCCTTCCAGACGGATTTCTGGTGTTTTCCCATGTTCCGCCGTGCGGCCGAGAGAAGCCGCATCGAGGTCGCCCCCGGCACGCTGGGGATTCTGTGCGATCCGAAGTGCCCCGCCCTGGCCGAATTTCCGACGGAGTTCCACAGCAACTGGCAGTGGTGGCACCTGGTCAAGAACTCCCGGCCGATCATCCTCGACGAGACGCCGGCAACGTTTCGCCCCCTGGTCCAGGTGATCGACAACTTCGAACGCAACCACAAACTCGGCCTCGTCTTCGAGACGAGGGTGGGCAAGGGCGCGCTGCTCGTCTGTGCCATCGACTTGCCCGGCCACCAGGACAAGCCCGAGGCCCGACAGCTTTACCATAGCCTGCTTCGATACGCCGCTTCCGGCGCCTTCGCGCCCGCGACGGAACTGGATATCGACCTGCTGAATAAGATGCTTTCCACGTCCTCTGCGTTCCCACGAGAAGCGCGGGAACGACCTGACCGCCACGAACTCACCCACCTTCGATGAAAAAGGAGAATCACGAATCATGAAAAGAGCATCCTTGAAACCCGTCCTCACTCTTCTCACCGCCCTGTTATCGGCACTGCTGACATCCGCCGTCGCAGCCAAGGAAGAAACGCCGACACCGTCAGCGAATCTTCTGCCGAATCCCTCGTTCGAGGAAAAAGCGGATGACGGCGTCTGTGGCTGGAAGTCGCGGGCCTGGCGCGGAAAAGAAAACGTCCGGTGGGGCGTCGAATCGCCGGGGAGGACCGGAAAGATATGCTTGTCCATTGCTTCCGAGAAAGGGGCCGACGCAGCCTGGACGACGACGGTTACCGTCAAGCCTAACACCTTCTACCGGCTCTCGGGGTGGATCAAGACCCAGGATGTCCGGGACGCCATGGGCGCGTTGCTGAACATCCAGAACATGCAGAATGTAAGAACGGCCGCGGTGTCGGGAACCAGGGACTGGACCCGGGTATCGACCGTTTTTAGGTCTGTAGCGGCGACCGAGTTGGAAATCAACTGCCTCTTCGGCGGCTGGGGGCCATCGACCGGACAGGCCTGGTACGACGACGTTGCCCTGGAGCCGGTCGACGGTCCGCCCGAAGACACGCAGGCGACCGTGACGATCGATACCGGCGCTCGCTCCGTACCCTACAGCCGGATGATCTTCGGCGGCTTCATCGAGCACTTTGATCGACAGGTCTACGGGGGGCTGTTCGAACCGGGTTCGCCCCTGTCGGACGACCGGGGCTTCCGCAAGGATGTCATCGAAGCGGTGAAAGAACTGAAGGTTTCCGTCGTGCGCTGGCCGGGCGGATGCTTTGCCAGCGGCTATCACTGGAAGGACGGCGTCGGGCCCAGCCGCAAGCCGACCCCTGATCCGGTCTGGGGCGTTACAGATCCCAACACGTTCGGCACCGACGAGTTCGTCGAGTGGTGCCGGCTCATCGGCAGCGAGCCGTATATCTGCACCAATGCCGGTAACGGCACGCCCGAAGAGATGAGAGAATGGGTTGAATACTGCAACCGGTCCGAAGGCCGGTATGCCGCAATGCGCGCGGCCGGTCGTCACCCCAAGCCGCTGAACGTCCGCTACTGGAGTATCGGCAACGAAAACTGGGGCGGTCACGAAATCGGCGCGAAAACGCCGAAAGAGTGGGGTCCGCTCGTACACCAGTCGGCTGAATTGATGCTGGCCGCCGACCCCCAACTCACGCTGCTGGCCGCCGCGACGCCGGATCGGGCATGGACCCTGCCGCTGCTGAAAGCAGCCGGGGAACACCTCGATTACGTCTGCATACACCAGTACTGGTTGGGCTTTTGGGCGAAGAACGAGATGCCCGACTACCTCTCGTGCATCATGCTGTCGGATGGCCCGGAACAGACGATCACCGGCGTGATTGATGTCCTGAAGGAAGCCGGCTGCCGCGGCCGCGTCAAGATCGCGTTCGACGAGTGGAACCTTCGCGGCTGGCATCACCCGGGATTCCCGCGCAAACGGGTCAGCGATAACAACGACCCGGCCGTCATCGAACTGATCGCCAAACGGGACATCAATGCGATGGCCTCGCAGTACTCGATGGCCGACGCACTGTTCTCCGCGTCGTTCCTGAACGCCTGCTTGCGACACGCCGAGGATGTCGGCATGGCCAACATCGCTCCGATTGTCAACACCCGCGGGCCGATCTACGTTCATCCCAAGGGGATCGTGAAACGCACGACCTTCCACACCCTGGCCATGTACGCCAACCAACTTGAGGACCGCGTCGGCAAACTCGACCTGGAGGCCGGGAATCTCATGCAGGGCAGCCGGTGGGTTCCGATGATCGATGCCATCGCCACGGTGGACGAGTCGGGCAAGGTTTGGGCGATCGCCCTGGTGAACCGCCATCCTTCGAAAAACGCGGCCTGCACCGTCAAGATGAAGGAGACGTTGCTGGAGGGCCGATATGAGGCGACGATCCTGGCCGGCGATTCAACCGATGCATTCAATGATGTTGAACACCCAAACCGTGTCGTGCCCGAGAGAACGCAGCTTTCTTTCGAGAAAGGAGTCGTCAACCTGCCGCCTCACTCGCTCTCGATCGTCAGGGTGCCCCGGAAGTGATTGTGCGTCCCGAAAACTCCGTCCGAGCCACTGCCAGAAGATCGGACGCGTGCGGGCGACGGCCTTGCCCTGGAAGGCATCCAGCAGATTCACGCCGTCGCCGCGGTAATCCGCCGGCGGCGTGACGCCCGCGGCGTCGTAGAATATGGCGAATATGGGGACGCAATCAATCCCGTAAGAAGCGTCAGCGGTTAGCCTGCTTGAAGGAACGCGAGGTGTCCTGCTCCTGTCGCGTGGCGATGGGCACGTAGCCGATTTCATGTCCCTTGGGCGGGGTGACGATCTGGGCGGGGTCCAGATCGGCAAGTCTGCCGACGGTGGGCGGAGCGAGATAGTCACGGTCCTTCGTCCAGGTGCGATGCAGTTTCTCAACCTTCGCCTGCATCTTCTCGCGATCCTCCTTGGTCAGATCGGCATTCAGCAAGGCCGGTTGGTCGGCAAAACGATACCAATAATAAGTCACCACGCTGCCGTCGCCGAGATGCGCCTTGAAGGGTCCGGCGACCGGACCGGGCTTCTTGAACGCGCTCTCGGGAGCCTCAGGTGTGTCGTAGGGCTCGGGCGGTTTCTCCTTGGGCCGATCAAAGCGCACCTTGGCCAATCCCGACGCGGTCGGTACCTCGGTGGGTTTGACCGCGACCCACTGGTTCTTCTTTCCGTCATTCTGGAGGTGGAAATATTCCGGAAGCACCACGCGGGAACCATTCGGCGCGTTGACCTTCGTAACGAGCTGCTTGTTCCACTTGTAACCGTAGGTCGTGGGGTCCGGCGCAATCGGTTTGGCGAAGGAGTTCCACGCCATCGCCACCTTCTTTTCCTTCAGCGTCTTCTCTGCGTAGACCTCCCAGGTCGAGCCGCCGTTGGCGCGGAGTGTCTGCACATAGGCGCCGGCGGGATTGATCGCGCCGCTGACCGCCGAGCCGCCCTCGAACCACGCCTTCACGCCGTCCCAGAGGGCTTTCTTGTTGTAGGATGTCAGGCGGTGCAGGACGATGGTGCTGCCATCCGGCCCCACGGGGAAGGAAGTTGGCGCGATGCGCGCGTACGTCTCGCCCTTCGCGTCGACGGACAGCGCGCCCGGCACATGCTGGGTCTCCATTGAGAACGGCTTGTTCGGGGCCGAGGGACGCGAATCCAGCAGCAGGCCGGCATATTGCGGATTCACCTCGGCGGAGTGCGACCAAAAGTAGGGCGTGAAGAAACACACTGGGCCTTTGAAGTTCTTGGTGTTGAGGAACAGGGTCCAGCAGTTGTCGCCGGTCGCGACCTTCTTTCCGCCGGTGGTCGCCTTGGCCGCCGTCAGCGGCAGCGGCAGATAGCCGTAGCCGAACAGGTCCCCGCAGGTGCCCTGCTTGACGTTCAGGCCGTCGATCGGGAACAGCAGCCAAGGGCTCAACTGTGCCACACCATACAGACCCTCGGGCTTGTCCCAGGTTCCGCGACCATGCGCGGGACCGTTGGCGATCTCGTTGAAATTCACCGCCACGCCGCCCATGATGAACTTCGGCGTCTCCGTCGGGAAACGCGTGTCGTGCCACCAGCCCAGCCCGCCTTCAATGTCAGAGTAAAGATCAGCCGGCGGCTTGCCTTCATACTGCGCATGCATCCACGTGCCGAAGAGGCCCGTCTGGAAGCGATGCCCCGGATACTGCTGGAGCAGCGGCCAGGCTGCGGCATAGAGCGAGAACCCGGCGTTGTAGGCATCGGGAACCTTGTCCGTGGAGGCCAACAGGTAGCCGGACATCTCGGCTTTCTGGACCTCGGCGGCGGAGACCGCGCCTGGCAGCGCGATCGTCAGGGCGGTGAGGAGTGTGAGGATGTATTTCATGTTAATTCCTCTTGCCCTTAACCGTCGCCCCGGCGCTTCCTGTTTCCCCCGACGCACGGCGCGGCGTTCTCGCGGTTTCGTTGTCAATGATCGGCGGGCGCGTTTGGATTTCGCAGCTTTCCGATTTCCGCCAATACCTTAACGCTTGAGTCCTCAAATTTGCCATGTCTATCCGGGCCGACATTGAGCAGGAAATTCGAATTCCTGCTGTTCACCGTGGTCAGAAGATCTACGACCTGCCTGGCCGTCTTAGGGCGGGCCCCCTCGCGCCAGAACCATTTCTGTTCCAGACACCAGCATGTTTCGCCCGGCGCCGTATTGGTCTCCGGGAAGTGTCTTAATTCCTTGACCGCGATGTCCGCATACGGAGTCCCCTTCTTGCCCCAGTCCCACCAGTTCGCGCTGGCGATGACGTCGGAACGGATGCTTCGGATGTGGGCAAGTGCTTCTTCCGCGGGCATGATCTTCGGGTCGAGGGAATCATTCCAGATGTAGAAGACTTCCGGATACTTGGTCAACAGTTCCGCGATCTGTGCTTTCTGGAATTCGTTCTGCTCCTTCAGGCTATGCGTCGCGGGATCGCACTCCGGCGGCAAGACCTTGTATTTCCCCGAATCGCCAAACCCCGGGTGACGCCAGCAGTAGTAAAGCCCCACCTTCAATCCCCGGCTCTTGAATGACTTGATAAACTGTGCCACGAGGTCCTGCTTGTACGGACAATCAGGGTTCATGACGTCGTAGGTGGTGTATTTGCTGTCCCACAGGCAGAAGCCCGCGACATGTTTTGCCGTCAGGACGGCATACTTCATGCCGGCAGACACCGCCGCATCCGCCCAGGCGTCGGTGTCGATGCTGCCGCCCGGATTGAAGTCGGCAGGACTGTGGTAGCCCGCGACCCATTGGACGCCCTTGTAGGTTGCCAGGTTGAAGTGGATGAACATGCCGAATTTCAGCTTGAGGAAGTCCTCCTGCAGTTCCTTCACCGATTTGTTCGCCGCGGGCGCCTGGTGTTCTGGACTGGACTTGGCCTGTTCCGCCGACGACGCGGCGACGGCGAAACCGATGGCCGTTGCCGCCAGCAGAGATAGCACTGCGAATAATGACGTTCTGTTCATAACTTTGTTTCCTTTGCTTGTTTAGTTGGTGTTTAGTTGGTCTTGAGCTGCTTCTTGCCCAGCATCTTGCGTCGTTCCAGGATTTCGACCGCCCGTTTCGCCTCCTCCGTGCGCCTGAACTCACAGCGCTGGGTGGCATCATCGTTCATCTCGTTCATCCTCCCGCGGTCGACAGCCTCCGTTGCCGGGTCATCGTTCTCCGGCCAGTCCCACTGGTCCGTGCGGAAACTCTGCAGCGGCTGCCACGGCTTGCCGTTGATCTTGAGGTTGCCCATCGGGCTTGCCGGGTCCGCGCCGAAGGCGGTCGGGCAAAAGAAGCAGACGAAACCGACCACGATGGGCTTGATTGCGAGGCGTATTGGATTCATTTCCGGTTCACTTCTTCTCGATGTTCTCGAAGACCAGCACCCAGTCCTGGGGGGAGGGCAGTTTAGGTGCCCGGAATTCGTCTGAGTTCAGCAGCTTGGCCTCGGTGCGACCGGCGCCGGACGGCGAGCGCTTCTCCCCTGGCTCGACCATCACGGGGGCCAACTCCGCCTTGGACACTTCGAAATCGGCAAACTCCTGTCGGTCGCCGATCTGGAACAACCACAGTCCCACCTTCCCAGGCGCGGTGTTGCTGACCTTGACCGCGCGGGTGTGGTAGCCCTTCTTGCCATCGGTCAAGACCATAGCCGCATGGTCGCCCCAAGCCGCCGCGGTGAGGCGGATCTTGGGTCCGACCGCGGGCACGGCCGCTTCGCCGAGCGAGTCGCCCCACTCCCCGTCCTTCCGATCGTGCAGGAAGATCTTCCTGAGCGAAGGACTGTAGAGCGCGACGAGGTAATTGTCCGGGTCGTGGAACCGGAGGATGATACCCGCCTCCGCGTTGCTGTTGGCCTCGGCGCTGGCCATCAAGTCCTTGTCGTTGAGCTTCTCCAGGATTGTCACCATGCCTTTGCCGCCCACCAGGCGGCCGTCCTTGCGCCGGGTTGGCGTTCCATAATCTTTCCAGGCCGAGGCATCGGCCCCCTCGAAGCGATCTTCAAACAACAGGGGTTGCGTGTGACCCGCAAACGGCTCGGGCGGCGGGCCCGCACTGACCACCGATCCCAAATCGTATCGTTTGCCGTTGACGGGATCGAAGTAGAAGGCGTGATACGGCACGTCGTGTTCGAGCTGTTTGACCACGGGGCCGGTCCAGTTGTAGACTTTGCGCCGGGGCAGGTAGATCAGCCTCACCTCGCCCGGAATCCCCGCGGCAAAGCAACCCGCTTCCACCCACTCCGGGTGCGGCTGGAAGCGTGCCCAAGGATATTGTTCGAGGAGCTTCTTGCCGATCCCGATTTGGGTTGATCCTGGGTAGTTCATCCCCTCCTTCCAGGTCGTGCGGTCGTAGACGTTCGCAATGCCGGGATCACCCTCGACGCTGGCGTGCCAGACGCCCGCCGCGCCATACGTGTGGCCGGCCGAACCGCTGAGCATGGCCCCCCAAAACACATGACGCTGGACGTCCTGGAACGCCGTCTGCATGTGGCCTTCGTAGCAATACTCGCCCAGGACGACGGGCATCGGTGGTGTTCGGGCATAGGCGGCCTGGAGTTTCGTGATCGCCCCGCGAGCCGCCTCCCAGTCGCCGTGCCCGGTCTGGAGCATGTCGAAATCGATGACCGTCTCGTCGGTGACGGACAGTCGCCCGGATTGGAACGGATGGACCGTCGACGGATGGTGATAGGGATCAATTTTCTGAACGTAGTGCGCCACCTCGGTCCACTGCGGACCGCCCGACTCGCCCCCAACGATCCAGATCGTGGGATAGGCGCCGTAGCGGGCAATCAGATTCCGCCAGTGCCGTTTCATGCCGGCGACTCCGGCCATCGCCATGCCGTCGCAGTCGCCTCGCCCCCAGCCGCCGACGATCGCCGGGACGATACCGGCCTTGACCAGATGTTCGATGCGGCGGTCGGAATAGATGAAATAGTCGGGATTGACCACACTGAAGTCGCGGGTCAGGTAGGGCTTTCCTCCTTCATTTTCCCAGCGCGGCTCAAACATGCCCTCATCGGGATAGGGTCCGCAGACGATTTGCACCACGGAGAATCCCTTGGCCTTGCGGTCGGCGGTCAATTCCTGGAAACCTTCCCAGGTCATCCGCTTGCACAGGCCCTTCCACCAGGTATCGCCCAGCCAGAGGAAGGGTGTGCCGTCGGCGTGCTCGAAGTGACGTTTGCCGGCGCTCACGCGGAGAAAGCCGTGTTTGAGCAGCGGGTTGTCGCCCGTGTAGGCCGTGACGCGCAGGGGCTGTGCGGCCGCATTCATCGCCTGGTTCGCCGGGTCCGAGCATTTGACTTGGAACGTGTAATCGCCCTGCACCGGGGGCGCGAAGCGAACGGTCCACTTGTCGCCCCCGGTCCAAAACGCGGGGACAAGCCATTGCTGGTCGCCGCTGCGAAAGAGGACATCAACCTGCACGTTCTGGAAGGGATTGTCATACTTCCGGGCTGACGTGAATGAGGTTTCAAAGACAGCCCATTGCTCCGCACCCATGGCGGACGCAGCCGGTTTCGGATCGGCATTGTTCCTCTCTGCCGCCGACGCGTTGGCGACGCCCATTACGGGTAACGCCAGCAGAGATAGCACTGCGAATAATGAGGCTCTGTTCATAACGTTGTCCCCTTAATTGGTCTTTGGCTCCTTCTTGCCCAGCATCGCGCGCTGTTTGAGGATTTCGACCGCCCGCTTGGCCTCATCCAACTTGCGGTGCTCCAGGCGCTCAGCGGCCTCCTGATTCAAGGCCCTGCTTTTCGGCCTGTCCACGGGCTGTTCCGCCGGATCCTCGCTCTCCGGCCAGTCCCAGTTGTCCGTGCGGAAGCTGTGCAGCGGCAACCATTCCTTGCCGTTGACCTTCAGGTTGCCCATCGGGCTGGTTGCCCATCCGTAACGCACGGCCACCGGTGCCTTGACCAGCGGGCTCCAGACATGGATTCTTGTAAAATCGGAAACCTTGTTGGCGACATTCGGATACGCGGCATGGGCCATGTAGAACTTGCCCGACTCGTCGGCGATCGAGAATCCCTCCAGAGCGGGCGACATGTCGTCCGGCATCACCTTTTTGTCGAAGGTCAGCACCATGACATCGCCATTGCGTTCGGCAGAGACCAGCGACGCGGTTTCCCAGTCGATTCTTTTGCCGTAACCATAAACCGTTTTGAGCGCCCAGCGTGCCGCGCGGAAACCGTGCGTCACTTTTTTCTTGGGATGCAGCCCCGGA
>Ga0315285_10003981_pt1 | contig 15344 bp, 11 predicted proteins | sample YL17G09_36_MG_FD_203698 | JGI IMG/M metagenome (GOLD analysis project Ga0315285, IMG submission 203698) | Sediment microbial communities from Yellowstone Lake, YNP, Wyoming, USA - YL17G09_36 | ecosystem: Environmental > Aquatic > Freshwater > Lake > Sediment | place: USA: Wyoming | collected...
GGCCAACCCATCAGAATGAAACCCGCGTGGCCTCGACAAAAACAAGTATATCCCGAACGGCTATTTTTGCCAAATGGGGAAGACACGGGGACAAGGTGACAAGGTGACACGGGGACGACCGAACAGCTCCAGATGCTGTTTAGCTGTTATCCCACCGCGAGCCAATAAGTGCTGCTGCACCGGCCGGCTCATGTCGCACAGTGCTACCTCAGCTTTCTGAGGCCGATCACGTCCAGATACTTATCCAAGGCCCAACAGGCGCGCATAGGCTTCGAGCAAGACGGGGGCACTGTGCTGCCACGATAAAGTGCTTTCTACTCGACGGTGACCCAAGTGCCCCATGGCCTGACGACGAGACTCATTATCCAGCAACTCGTCAATGAGCCGTGCAAACTCTTCAATATCATTGGGACAGGCATAGACTGCCGCCTCCTGAGCCGAGAACCGTCCCTCTTTGAGATCAAAGGCTACAGTCGGCTTGCCAAAAGCCATGTATTCCATGATCTTGTTCATAGTGGATTGATTGGCCCATTCTGTGTAAGGGTCGGGGTCAAAACAAACGTCGGCCGTAGAGAGATAACGGCACACATCCGCGTCGGACACGCGCCCTGTAAAAGTGACCCACTCATCCAGGCCTAGATCATGGCAGAGACGCCGCAGATCTCTCACGGCAGGGCCCCCTCCCATGAGCACAACGGTCACATCTCGGCGACCGATCTCCTCCACCAGGTATTGAATGGCACGTAGCAAATAGTCAACCCCATCCTGAGGGCACATCTCGCCTAGGTAGCACCCCAAATATGGGCGACCCTGTTTCAACCCCGGTTCTGGAGGAAGGATTTGTAGCCGCTCCAGGTCCGGCCCGCTGCGCACAATGAAGACCTGTTCGGCGGAGACACAGCCTCGCTTTATGGCTATCTGTCTATGAGATTCGTTCGTCGTGAGTACCAAATCGGCAGTCTTGAAAGTGAGCCTCTCAAGCAAAAGGAGTAAGCAATACAGCAAACCGCCTTTTTTCCCTTCTTTGGCTACGTACATCTCAGGAGACAGATCGTGATGATCAAAGATGAATTTCTTGCCGATCAACTTGTAGGGGCAGGCCAGGAGAAAATAGGTCTCTGGGGGATTACATGCCTGGATCACGTCAAATCCGCGAGTGAGCCATACTCGCAGGGAGAGAGCCGCAGTCATCAACCAACAATAGGCAAACTCGAACAAGTATCCCAACGCATTGTTGGCTTCAGGGGGAGCCGGATAGCGGTAGATATGCACACCTTCCAGAATCTCGTGACCGGCTTGAAACTTGCCACGTGTCCCTTTAGGGCAAATCACCGACACTTCATAGCCAGCCGTTTTCAACGTCGTCGCCTCAAGCCAGACCCGGCGGTCTAGAGGCACAGGCAGGTTCTGGACAATGATGAGGACTTTACCAGGCGATGCCACGGTACTGCCCCTCCAATTCTTGCACCCCCTGCCCATCAAGCCCGACCAGGTCAACCAACACTTGATCTGGTCGCAATAGACGGAACAGCGTCTCCTCTTCATCGCCAGACAAACGTTTCGTCACCACGACGATTTCTGCGGCACTCACTGCCTCCTCTAGCGAAGGCCGCATCAGGGAGCCTATATGGGGGATGATTTGATCAATGAAGGCCCGGTTGCTGCCGTACAGACAACCAAGCGTCACTTCCCGGTCATAGATGTATAGCTTGAACCCCTTGCCAATCAATTGTTCTGCTAACTCGACCGCCGGGCTCTCGCGCAAGTCATCAGTGCCGGGCTTGAAGCTCAGCCCAATGATACCCACTTTCCACCTACCCGCACGCAACAGGATCCTGGCGACCTTTTGTATCTGCAGACTATTGCTGGGCAAAACCGATTCCAACACAGGAACCCGGACATTATGTTGGCGAGCGGCATAGAGCAAGGCACGCAGATCCTTGCCCAGGCAGGAGCCTCCAAAGGCAAAACCTGGCTTGAGATAGGCTGGCGACAGATTGAGCTTGGTATCTTGTGCAAAAATATTCATGACCTGGTGGCTATCTATGCTATACGACTGGCATACATTGCCGATTTCATTGGCGAATACTACCTTGAGCGCGTGAAAAGCATTGCTGGTATATTTGACCATCTCTGCCACACCAAGAGGTACACGGTAGAGGGGGGCATCGAGATGGGCATAGAGTTGTGCCACCCGCTCTCCACTCTGTGCATCTAACTGGCCAATAATCGTGTAGGGTGGATGATCAAAATCAGCGATCGCGCTCCCTTCGCGCAGAAACTCGGGATTGACGCAAAACCCCAAGTCTCGCCCCGCCTTCTTACCCGATTCGGCTTCCAGGATAGGGAGCAACCGCTCCAGGGCAGTGCCCGGCAATATCGTGCTGCGCACCACAATGGTGATATATACTTCTTTGTCTGCCAGCGCCCGGCCAATATCCTTGCAAACACGCTCCACGTACTTGAGTTCCAGACCGCCGTCGTCCTGGGAGGGTGTGCCCACACAGATCATAGCTACCTCGGCGTGGTCAATTGCACAGGCAACGTCACCCGTGGCTTGTAGCAGGCCGGCTGCAACACTGGTTTGAATCAGCACCTCCAGTCCAGGTTCAATGATAGGGCTTGTTCCCTGCTGGATACACTTCACCTTTACCGGGTTGACATCGACGCCGATCACGCGATGCCCGTCGCGTGCCAGACAGGCAGCCGAAACACAGCCCACGTAGCCGAGGCCAAAGACAGCAATATTCATTCTTTTCTCTCCAGTTTATTCAGCAGACCCAAGGCCTTTTCTCTGCGAGCAGACAGAACGGCCCTAGAAGTTACAAAGCATAAAGCGGTTACCCATCGCACCGGCAGGTCAACGCGCCCGGAAAAACTCAATACAGGAGCGGGTCTCCGCTGACCGTAGTGGGGAGAGACCCAGCCCTGCATCGGTGATTCTTCCCCCAAGCGGACTGCCACTTCCGCCTCAGGTATGTCCACAGGCGCAATCATGGCCCGTATATCACCTATGATCAACTCGACACCGTCAGTATTGATCTGCACACAAGCGGCCGTGGGTAGGTGCCACGTCTGCTCAAGGTGGTGGTTGCCCTGGCCGTTCAGTTGATCCACGACCAGACACCAGTCAGGTTTGACAAACAGGATCGTGCGCCGGTGGATCACGCCCAACCTTGCATAGCCATCGTGTTCGGCGATCGCTAAATCGTACTCTGCTCCGGATTCCCACTGTAGCAGACTGGCCTGAGCTTTGCGTCCCCACAAGAAAGTGCCCTGCATCTCGCTCTGATCTTGCCCATCCACGACAACTGTATTATGAGCGGCGGTGCTCCTGAAAAAATCCCGCCATGCACTACCTTCTTGATAGACATAGGTGCCCGAATCCACCAGGATTGGCTGCCCCTCTACACTGACCATCAGACTAAGCGCATCCGCGTGCCCGTGGACGGCAGTGGATAGATAGCCTAACGGCCCACAATCGAAGGTCAAGACCCGTCCCGGCGCACGCATGACACAGTAACCTCCCGCCTTGAATACCTGAGAAGCGATTGGGGGTGCATGTGCTGGCAACGCCTCATAGGCAGCAAGACCCAAGTGACCCAACAGCCAATAGCTCTTTTCATCCCACCGGCCGGCACGCGCCTTGAAATCCGGCCGTTTCAGCATCGCTGCCGCCGTTGCCAAAATGGAATGGAAGTTACTGGCCGTGGGCCGGTCGTCGAGCCGTACCACCCAGGCATCGTCACTGTCGCCGATAGCCGGAACATGGCCTCCTTCATCCATCACCGCACAAATAAAGTTACACGCCGCCTCCAGGCGTTTATACCAGACCTGTGGGACATCCAGGCCGTTGAGTTCGGCCAACCGCCAGGCCAACAGGTTGCAGTCCAGCACAAAGCCCAGGTAAGCCATGGCCTGTTCTGCAGGCACGCCATCGGGATAAATCTGCCGTTCAACTTCGCGGGCTAAAATAGACAGGCCGGTCTGGCGCCAACACTCAGCACGAGGCAGCCAGAGGAAGCAGAGACCGACGACTGCCAAGCCCGCTGCTTCACCGATCAAATGATTGTTGGCAGAGCTGTAAGCGGAGAGATGGCGCGAGACATAACCAGCCTGCACCGCCATGGATTGCAGAACAGCCTCAAACAAATCCAGCGTCAGCGCCGCGGAGCGCCTGACAAAGGCCAGAGCCCACGTCCAGTTGATCAGCCGAATCGCCAGTTCCAGGGGACTGGTCCAGTTGATGCCGATGTACGGCGGGTTGTTCTGAACCCAATCCGCCAGTTGAGCGCACACCACCTGGGCATACCGCTCATCTCCGGAAAGAAAATAGGCTTTGCCCAACGTAACCAGGTGATGGTGGCGGTTCAGCTCCCAGACCCATTTGACACTTCCAACCGTCTGACCATCGCGTATGTCAATGTCAGCCCAGTAGACAGAAGGCCATTCACGGCCCGTCAATGGGTCACGGTGCCAGCCAATCTGCGACCCCAGGTTGAATTCATACCCAAAGATACAGAGCTTGTGTTGTAAAAGATCGGATGCAAGGCGAAGCGTTGCATCTTGCTCTGAAGCGAACCGTTCCTGGTAGAATTGGACTATGGTGTCTCGCTCATTCTGCCGGAAAAAGAAGTGGACGTCTCGCTCATCACGGAAGCGCGCCCATAGCTCTGAGAGTTTCGCTCTATGTGTGACAAGACCTACTGTCGGCAGTACCTTGTATTTCTCCAGCCCAACTATAGCCTGCTGGCGTAAGCGATACCATATCTCTGGTAGAGACATCGCCCGCAGACGGTGCAAATACCATCCTGTCACTCGGGGCGTCATTTTCTGCATAGCACATAAATAGACGGGGCCGCGAACTCCATCACAGGAGTCCAGGTCAAAACCTTCAAAACAGGCCAGGGCAAGCGCTGCGCATACTTGAACCAAAGGTAATCGGCGGTAAGCCATTCGATGTCTGAGAAATGCTCTTCAAGCATTTCCTGCAGCTCTTGATGGCTAAAGCCTGCATGTGCACCCAGCTCGTTCCGGAATCTTCCGCGCAGACGATCAGTGTAATCCGTCAGATTCCACAAAACTTTCTGGCGGAACGTTGTCCTGTAGGAGCCAAGATAGCCCAAGATGCGATGACGGTTCGGTGTACCGATATACAGTACGCCCCCTGGATGGAGAACCCGCTTGATCTGGAGCAAACTGGCACGTGGATCTTGTACATGCTCGATAACGTGATGGTAAAAGACAAAGTCGAACACTTCTTCTTGAAAAGGTAGGCGCAATCCATTGGCTATAGCAGGTGTGAAATCCCTTTGCTTGACCTTATTGACCGGTGGACGTAGATCAACACCCATCAGTTGGGCTTGAAGATACCGTCCTAGAAAAGACGCCTCGTGCCCACGTCCAAAACCAATGACTAAGCCGATACGGTTCTTTAAATCAAGCTCTTGGATTTGCACTAGCCGACAAAAGTGCTGCACACCGGAGTGAGTAGAAGAATCCAGCATAGTCTTATCGCCCTGCCAGCAATTCATCATAGATGTTGAACAACTGGCGAATAATCACGCCGACCTCGAACTGTTCCAGTGCCCGGCGATAGCCATTGCGGCCCATCCGGCCGCGCAGTTCGGCATCGCTCAGCAAAAGATTGATCTTTTGTGCAATGGCTTCCACGTCACCCGGTTCAACCAGAAAGCCTGTCTCGCCATCTACGACAGCCTCTGGAATGCCCCCGACTGGCGTACTGACCACCGGCAATCCATGAGCCATCGCTTCCAGAATAGAGAGGGGCAGGCCCTCGTTGTAGGAGGGCAATACGAAGACCGAGGCACATGCAAGTACCTCATCCTTACGAGTGCCCGTGACCCACCCCAGCAACCGAACGTGGTTGCCCCACGGCTTTGCTTGCAGAAGCCGCTCTACTTCCTCGACGTCTCCATCCCCTCCCAGCCACAACTCCGCTTCCGGATGCTGCTCCAGTATCTTGGGGATTGCTTCTAGAAGATCATACGTGCCTTTCCCCTGTTTCAGTCTCCCTAGTGTTAACAAAACTGGTAACCCTTCACCGCGATCAGAACACAGGGGCGGGCAATACACGGGATTATGAAGAACGATCGGTTCACTCCTTGTGTAGATGCGGCGATAAAACTCCTGCCACTGCCTGGACACCACCAGCAGGCGATCCGCCTGGTTGAGAATCCAGCGAATGTACCATTTGCCAAGCGAACTGCTTTCCACGTCGTAAAAAAGATGGAACTCGCCCCCGTGAGCGTGAAGAATCATCCTTTTTCTGAAAGCACGGCCTGCCAAAACAAAAACAGACTTGCGGTAGAAACTGGCCCGTGACGAAAAATGAATATGTACAATGTCTGGATGATTAATCAAAAACACACTCAGAAACTTAACAAAGGCCCTCATTGCGATCACCAATTTAGCCCATTTGGAACCATCAACCAGGGTGCCTATATATTGCACTTTGTACAGACCTGCAGGCCAGTTTTCAAGCAAGAAACGCGCTACCGTGGAGATTCCCCCTCGCACTTCTAGAGCAGGGCCAAGCATTAAGACTCGTACTGGTTTGCTAACTCTTAGCTTCCGGTCAAGGTCCATATAGAATTGCCTCCCAAGCACTATCCATACGACACAGAAGCATGATCCCTGAAGTCGCCTCTACTGTTTGTAAGCAGGTTCTCAATTAACCTCCCAATTCTCTGCCACGAGTACTCGCCCTCTATGAGAGACCTAGAATCCCAGGAGGCCAAAATTCGGTCCTTGCGCTGCAAGACTTCTACCAACTTCCTCGCTATGCCATCTGCAGATGTAGAATCAGCAACAAAGCCACCGAAACGATTCAATATTTCAGGGGTTGCGCCAATGGGAGTCCCAATTACTGGGATATTGGTCGCCAAAGCTTCCAGGGTAACCATCCCAAACCCCTCAAGCGCCGCCGTTGGCAGTACGAAAAAGTCACACGCCTGATAATAAAGCGGTAGCTCTTCCTCGCTCACGTAACCCAATAGATGTACTGATTCGCTCAACCGAAGGTCCCTGGCCATGCGTTCCAAGACTTCACGGAGCGCGCCTTTTCCCCCAATGCACAACTGTACATCCTGGTCAGGCAACGCATCTTTTACCAGCCGCATGGCCTGAACCAGATTTTCCAAACCCATCCGAGGCGACAGGTTGCGAACCGTCAACAAAACGGTAGCCTCTGTTGGCAGCCCCAAACGGGAACGGACCTTTCTAAAGTCGTTACAAGGGGAAAACCGCTGCAGGTCCACTCCAGGAGGGATCAACGCAGTTTTGTTCAACATGGACACGCCGTGAAATGAGGCAAGCATCCGCCGTGTATATTCAGACAGTACGATGATCCGATCCGCTTGAGTTAGATTCCTATGCTCCAGTGCCCGCTGAAGCGGGATTGACAAGATTTTTTCGCACCCATCCAACACACGCTTCTCGGCTGATAAGAGCGATCTAAGCCGCCTGGCGTTATAGGCAGCTTCATGGGATGCAGAAATGTAGAAAAATTGAGTCAAGGGCGGACGTTTTCGCATCTTGCTGGTTGTAAACCCAAACGGAATGTAAGGATCATGGATAGCCACAGCGTCAAACCTAATCTCATTGTCCAATTCATACATCAGCGCAGGGACCTGAACGAAATAATCCCATTGCCGGCTCAAGCGGGATTGGCTGACGCGCAGTTGGCAAATCCTGTATCCGGGTGCACGTTCTACCCACGTCAGCCTGCCCAGATTGTTTCGTGTCGTGCATACAAAACACACCTGGTGTCCTTGGGCTGCCAGGGTACGGTTCAAATCGTCCATATATCGGTAAGTTCCTCCCGGCCGCTCTAAAATCGAGTACCGGTTGAACTGCAGGATGTTCAATTATGCTCTTCCTATCGAATGTACGCTGTGGTCCACGTTGAACGTATTGAGGACAGCCACGATCAACGCGACCATCAACCAGAACCAGTTATGTTTGAAGGCATTGGTGAAGAACGAGGCGACCAGTACCATAACGAATCCCATCAGGGCACTTTCCAGGTATGCACGCCCGTGATAGCCGGCCGTCGTACGCAAAGAACGCCACAGGTGATAAATGTAATACGCACAGAACACGATTGTCAACACCAGGCCCGGCAGGCCGGCGCTCAACCAATTCTCCAGAAAGATGTTGGGCACACTTTTGCCACCTATGATGATGAAGCCTGTGCTTTCTTGCACTTGTGGAGCAAGCACCTCCCACGCAGACAGGCCATATCCCACAATTGGCCGAAGGCGAATGTACTCGAGGGCCTGTACCCACGTGTTCACGCGCACTGCCGAGTTGTGTTCAGATGGATCGAAAAGATATTGCATGCGGTTCAACGGTTCCAAAACCCGCGGCGCTACCAGCGCCAGCGCCAGGAGCACGGCCGCTAACAAAAATCCGAATCCAAGCAAGGCCGCCACTTTTCTGGCCACCTGCCTCTGTGCAATCCAGAAATACAGCCCACCTGCAACCAACAAGCCCATCCAGGCACTCCGGGTACCGCTGACGAGAACGGCTACACCTAATATTACCACCAACAACGTCGCAACGCGGTGTCGAAAAAGCCCCTCTTTCCGGATCCAGAGCGGTATGGCCATAGCCAGAATCATCCCGATGTAGATTCCAAACCAGTCAGGTTCTCCTTGCAATCCCGACGGGCGACCATACAAGATTAGAAAGCTCGCCTGGCGTGGTCCCAAGGCGATGATGAAACCCGAATAATATGCCCCTAACTGGATCAGCCCGATCAGCGCGAAGAGCAGGCCTGTCCAGAGCGCGCCATCCATGATTCTCTGCCGGGCAACAGCGGAACGAATTTCTTTGGCAAATATCCAGCATAACGCCAGCAGGGGAATGAAATAGACGATCCCACCCAGCGTGGTCTCCATGTCAATCGCGAAGAATGCCGAAAACACGTAAGCCAACCACAACCCCATGACAGGCCACAACCTGCGAGGTACCAGGACCTTCCCGGACCCCGAAATGGATCGTCCCAGCAAACTTACAGTCGTCAACATCACAAGCGGTTGAAACACGTACATGCCAAAACCAGCCACGTAGACCAGTCCCACCTCGACAGGCACAGTCACTAGACTCAGGTATATGCCTAACCATGGCCAACGCATAATCGCTACGGCCACCACGACTCCTGCAATGGGCAAGACGAGGGAATAAGCGGGCAGTCGCAATCCCTCGACGAACTGAACCCACAAGAGGCTGAATAGCGCTATCAGAATAGCGCCCGTGACTACAACAATCCATGGCCGTTTCAAGCCTCGTCTGACAATGGTTGTATCCATCCCGTTAACTTACCCGTGCAACAGCTAACAGCAACGGGGCGTAATGAACGCGCCAGGACACCTTTTGCAGTACCCACGCCATTCCCCGTGCCACTATCATAGGCACGCCCAGGCTTCTCAACAAGAGTATTTCTGGGCGAACAGCGCCATACGGCTCCAGAAGTTCAACGTCGAAACCAGCTTCCACCAGTGTTTTCTCCAGGTCTTGAGCTTGAAAGAAATGTGCATGGCTGCGATCCACCCAATGGTAAAATGACAGGCCGGCCCATTCCATCTCAGGGAACCGTTGGCAATTCGGCACAGAGAGTATCAAGTGGCCGCAACAGATCCGCCATAATTCCCGCAAGGCGTGTTCCACAGGCTGAATGTGCTCAAGTACGTTGAAACTCAGCACCGTGTCAAACGAACCGTCGGCAAAGGGAAGATTGACTACATTCGCCCGGCAAAACCGCCCACTCTCAATGATTTTCCATTCCGACCAATAAAACAGATCGCAACCATACACTTGACTGTAGCGGGCTAACAGAGCCTTGACGTATCCGCCTCGTGCACAGCCGGCGTCCAGAACCCGACCCTGGATGTAGGGGCTGACGTATCGCAGCAGACGAGCGTTGACCTGTCCCCAGGCCCCGAAACTCTCTTTGGAACAAGCGAGACTATCCCGCGAAATGACTCTATCCATGAGGTATGTTCTTAACAACCCTAGCAGGTACACCTGCTGCCACCGTAAACGGCGGGACATCGTGGATCACAACTGAACCTGCTGCCACTACCGCGCCTGCACCAACACATACTCCACCCAAAACAATCGCTCCCGAGCCAATCCACGCGCCACGTCCAATGCAAATCGGCTTACCGGATATTGCATGTTGGCGATCCACACCAAAAATATGGTAGTCATGTGTACCAGTCAATAACATAACCCGGTGGCCAAAGAAAGCCTCATCCTCTATATGGATTTCTGCTCCTATCACATTCAAAAGTGTATCCACTAACCTGACGTTGTCTCCTATGTACACTTGATCGCCACCGAAAACTCTAAGCCCCACTTCGTACTTGCACCCTGTGCCTACAGATTTAACTTTACGTAATAGTAGCCAACGCCGACCAGCGTCCCAGGGCAGGAAATAGAATCCCAGGAACCAGCCAATCTCGGCCAATAGTTGTCTAAGGCTACGCAATAGTTCCACTCTATACCAATCTGTTGATCTATTTCACTTCAGAATGTACAAGACCAAGTTTAGTTCGAAATGTGCTAACTGCGAGCTGAAACTCGCCATTGCCTACAAGATAATTGATCAACACGTATATGGCGCTGAAGACAACTGTACCCACAACCAGAAGGACAGCCGTTGCTTCTGCCATTTTGTTAACCCCACCGATTGGCGAGAAGGCGCCTGTCGCAAACCTCACGCACAGCCACGACAATGCTCCTCCCAGTCCAGCACCGGCAAATGCAATCCTCACGTCACGATTCCACCAGTAAACCCGGCCCAGGCGACGCACGAGGATTATGCACAAGATACACAGGTTAATGACTGCGGCTATAGAGTACCCCATAGCTAACCCAGTTACTTTCACGAACTGTACCAGGACCAAATTCAAAGCCACGTTTGTGATAAATCCGATGATAGCAACGCCCGCAACCGTCCGCGTGTCCTGAAAAGCATAAAACGTATTCGTGATCACCACGCCCATTGGCAAAGCCAACAATGCGCCGAGATACCCCAGCAGTGTCAGATAAGTTCCTCTTGTTGCCGCGGGGTCAAATGCGCCTCTTTCAAACACGACCTGTATGCCCAACTGCCCGTACAGAATGACCAGCACTATCACCGGCACAACGATCATGAGCAGGCCGCGGACTCCCCGCCCGATGATCTCTCTCAGGCCATCAAAATCCTGCCGGGCGACCTTCTCGGACAGGATCGGGAAGATGGATAACGCCAGGCCCTTGGTCATCACCGTCACAACCAGGTTCACAATCTGGCTTGCATAGCCCAGGTAAGTAATGCTGCCGACGGATAACCCCGAAGCCAGCGAACGTTCCACGAGGGGGTTGGCTTTACTGACGACGAAACCGGCCAGCCAGGGCAGCAACAGAGCCATCACCCGCCTTACCCCCGGTGTCCATAGCCCCTGCCAATACCGATGGCCCCCGCTCTTCAGATAGTTGAACCCCAGAACGGCAAGACTCAGGCCGGTGCCCAATACATCCCCCCACACCAGTGCCATGATTCCCCAACGCTGCCCTATGGCCACGCCTGCCAACATACCCGCCACGCGCAACACAGGGGAAAGCGCTGGCCAGAACGGCTTACGCTGGGCATAGTAGACGCTACCGAGGATACTGGCCATCCCGTAAAATATCACCGTTGGTAATAACACGCGGAACAGATCGGAACTGATTGCAAGCCGGGCCGTGTCAAATCCCGGAGCCACCATCTTGATGACCCAGAAGGCAGCCAACTCGCCTGCCACCACGATACTGCCCAGAATCAACCCAAACAGCACAATGACGCCGTTGGAGACCGCAAAAGCCTCTTCTTTCCGTCCTTTTGTGGCGTGTTCAACAAAGATGGGGATTAAGCAAATGTTGAGCGCTCCTGGCAAAAGCCCAATCAAGAGCGTCGGGATTGTGGTAGCCACCAAATAGGCATCCATTACCCCTGTTGCGCCGAAGCGCGCTGCCAGAATGACCTGCAGCACAAAGGCCAGGAGAATGTCAGCCAACGCACAGAATGTGATCCAAAACGTGGATTTCCACATGGAGCTATTGCTCTTCATCAAGCCCCCGCAATCGCTCCTGGGCTTCGGAGAAATCCGGTGCCAGATCCAATGCTTTTTGGTATTGCGCCCTGGCCTGATCCGCCTGTCCCTCCGCCAATAGTATGTCCCCTGAATACAAGTATCCCCATGGATTGCCAGGCTGTAGCCCTATAGACCGATCGGTATAACTCCTGGCCTGGGTTAAATCGTTCAAGTCCAGAAAGTACGCTCTTCCCAAAAGCAGCGCGGCCCAGGCATGTTGCGGGTTCAACTGCAAGGCTGTCTCGAATTCGACCATATATTGCTCCGGCCCGGTAGCAGGCCGTCGCCACCAGTGAATGACGCCCCGACTGTAATGCACATCCGCCTCTTCCCTGGTAGAAACGAACCTTCCATCGGCAAGCGCCAGGTCGTAAGCCTTGACTATTTCATCAGTCGGACGGGGATCGGTATGCCATTGGAGGATACTGCCTATTCGATAGTACATGCTCCCGCGTGGGATTTGGAGCATGCGAACCTGGCTGCCCGTAGCGGTACGATAGGCCTCCAGTGCCTCGTTCCATTGCTCCAGCCCCTCATAGGTCAACCCCATATAATACCACGGGTCGCCCAGTTCCGGTTCCATCCGCGCCGCCCGTCCGTACCAGGCCAGTGCCTCTGCGGGCTGCTTGGCCCTGCGTGCCTCCTCGCCAGCGTTGATAAAGTCTTGCGCCGTGAAGCCCCCCTCCCTCCACGCTACCACCGCACGCCGGGCCGGTTCGACCAACACATAAGTGTCATCTGGCAATTGCTGTGCCAGCCGTTCGTACGCCAAACCCAATTCCCACCAGCCAAAAGGGTTGTCCGGGCGCATTTCGATGTACGTGGAAAAAGCCATCACGGCCTCAGCCGGTTTGTCCAGGAGCAGTGCGGTTTGCCCTGACCAACGATAGGCCTGAGCATTGTCAGGATTCACATCATGGGCAGCCCGGAACCACGTAGAAGCACTTTCGGCCAGGGCGCGGGGTGCGGTGGCAGCCAGCGGTTCAAGGAAGAGCAAGCCATTTCTTCCTGCAGTTGTGCGGCCTTCGACCAGTAGTGCCCGCACCAGAAGCCGCTCGCCGCATTGCTGGTGGTAGAGGCTTAAAACTGTGCCAGGCAACACTGTGACAGCAAGCGCCACCACCACGATTGTTCCCACCAGCCATATCCAATGCCTGATCCCGCAAGATGGCTTTACTCTCATCATGATTCAGAGGAATTCTATTGGCCGCATTTTTTCAGCAATCTGGTAGCTTCTTCATCTCCTGGCTTGAACTCCAGTATCGCCTGCAAGTCCGGTATGGCTTGAGCGCAATTGCCCAGGGCAATGTAAGAGCCCCCTCTGCCGAATAGAGCCCAATAATGTTCGCGGTCAATCTCTATGGCCTGGCTGAACGAAATCACCGCTTGCTCATATTGCTTGCTTTTGTACAGAACCCACCCAAGAGCGTTATATGCATTCGCATTCTGGGGCTGAATTTCCGCCCATTTGCTATAGAATTGTAAAGCTTGTTCCAGGTCGCCCAACTTTTCGTAAGTAGCCCCAAGGCCCCAATAGCTCATCCATAACTCAGAGTTCAGTTCTAATGCCCTGTTAAAGGCAGGGATCGCCTCGTCATAGTTGCCGCTTTTATACAGAATCCAGCCAATTTCATTATGTGGACTACCGTTCTGTGGATCGAGTTCCGCCCACTTACGGTAGGCACTTTGTGCTTGCTCCACATTTTCGGCCTTTACGTATGACGCGCCTAACCCCTGGTAAGCCGGTGCGAATTCAGAGTTCAGTTCTATCGCTCGACTAAACGCTTCAATCGCTTTATCGTACTTGCCAATGTTGTAAAAAGCCCAACCCAAGACACTGTGTGCGTAGGGTTGCTCCGGTTCGAGTTCGGCCCACTTGCTGCAGAATTCTAAGGATTGTTCCCACTGATCTAACTTCTGATACGAAATCCCCAGGCCCTGGTAACTTACCGCCAACTGAGGATTCAGTTCGACTGCCTTGCTGAACGTACTGATTGCTTCATTGTACTGGCCAGATTGAAAGAAACCCCACCCAACCGCGTTGTGTGCCTCTGCACTGTCAGGCTCGATCTCTGCCCACTTGCGGTAAAAGTCCAACGACAGCTCCAGATGTCCCAACTTCGAATGCGCTGTTCCTAGCCCCTGGTACCCTGAACCGGATTCGGGGTTCAATTCAGTAGCCCGGGTGAATGCCCCAATGGCATCCTCATAAGCACCGTTTTTATACAGAACCCATCCCAGGCTCACGTACGCATCGGCATCAGTGTCTGCCAATTGGGCCCAGCGGCGATAGGCCTCCACGGCTTTTTGCAGTTCCCCCAGCTCTTCATAAGCCTTGCCCAGAGATTTGTAGATCTCTGGATCAGTCGAGTTCCGGCTGGCTTCATTCTGTAGCCGTTCGACGGCCTTGTCATACTGGGCCAGTTCAAAGTACGCCAGGCCCAGGTGTGCGTCTATTTCAGCCGCGCCAGCGCCGAGCGCCTCAGCCTGCTCGTAGGCCGCTACCGCTCGTTCGTGTTCTCCCAGGTTAAAGCAGGCGTTGCCCAACCTCAGGAAGGCGTTTGGGTCTGCCGGCGCCACCTGGGTCCATTTTTCATACCAGTTCGCTGCTTCTTTCCATTCCATTTTGGCTTCGTAGGCCCGCCCCAGGCCCTGCAGCGCCCGCACCTCCTGCGGTCTTGCCCGCCATATCGCTTCATAAGCCGCGATCGCGGCATCGAGCTGCCCGGCCTGCGATAGGCCGTCCGCTGCTTCTAATAACCCCTCTGTCGCCTCCACGTTGCCCGGATCACGCTCCAATATCCGCGTAAACGCTTCCACTGCCTTGGGGTAATCGCCAGCGCTCAGCGCTGCCTGGGCGCTATACAGCGGATACCACTTGATCAATGCCAGCCCGCCGACTACCGCGACCAGGATCAGCACGAGCCCCACCGCCACCGCCCCCAGCACCAACGGCCAGCGGCTGCGGTGGCGGGCCGGCGCCTGCGCCGGCACCGGCGTGGAATACATAGGCGGTGGTATGGGATACGCAGGTGGCGGTGTGGGGTACATAGGCGGCGGCGTGGGCGGTCCCAGCGGCTGCCGCACCGTCGCCGCCGGCATCCCACCCGGCGTCCCGCCCATTACCGCCGTGTGGGTACCCATCCCGCCTGCAACCGTCGTCCCCCCACCCAAACCAACCGGCCAGACGCCTGCCACGGC
>Ga0315285_10003983_pt1 | contig 15341 bp, 18 predicted proteins | sample YL17G09_36_MG_FD_203698 | JGI IMG/M metagenome (GOLD analysis project Ga0315285, IMG submission 203698) | Sediment microbial communities from Yellowstone Lake, YNP, Wyoming, USA - YL17G09_36 | ecosystem: Environmental > Aquatic > Freshwater > Lake > Sediment | place: USA: Wyoming | collected...
GCCACTGCCATAATAATACCCCAACGCGAACCCCAGCTATCCCTTTTTTTGGCCTGTTTCATTAAACCAACTCTCCAGTTTATCTAAAGTTTCAGCTACTTCCTGGCTTAATCTGTCTCCAAAAGCAATTGTTTTGGGCTGTATAATTAGCACTATTATATCTACCTTGAAATTGCTTTGCAAGTAATTTATGGTAAGGGAAAAAGTGTAATTTAAGACGGTCTAGTACATCCATTTGCTCTACATTATTGCCATGGCTTCCTGAATCAAAGGCAAGATTCCCCCTAGTTCTTCTTTGGATAACCTTCCCAATTTGGCAAAGGCTGGCCTGCCCTCCCTAACCTGAAGTTCTCTGGTAATCTGAAGTTTTTTAGGCCCGTTATTGTAAGAGTAAACACTGACTATTATCTTTCCCGTTTCATTCTCCCAGAATTTCGAAAACAACTGCTCATCAAGACTGGCATCGTATGGCATCCCTTCCTCCTTTTGTATCTATAAAAGTCACCGTGTCACAATGTCACCAAATCACCAGATTAAAACCAAGCCACCCGCTAAAAAGATATTACCTATCAAGCGGTTAAACTCCTAGAATTTTTTTCCGTGCCGATAGGGACGGGTCTTATTGTATTCAATTTTTTTAAGGAGCGTCCTTTCTAAGTCTATTTTTCTTGCACCGCAGTAATCAAAGATACGGATACAGCAATCCGCAAGTTCTTCAGCAATCTCTTCTTTATTTTTGTGATTACGCATCGCCTCCAATGCCTCGGATAACTCCGAGTGCATCAGCGCGATGAGTTCTCCTTCATTGCGCTCATCTAGCCACCAGCCCTTTTCTTTGGCAATGCGGTGGCACTCTTTAATTAAAGTATTTATCCCCCATTCATCATTTTTTTTCATCAATTTGCCCTTCCTTTTGTTGAGGGTGAAGTGTTTTTTCTAACTCCGAAAATACTTTTGTAGAAATAAGCTCTTTGGCATAAGTACTCGGTGAAGAAACCTCAATCTGGGTATTTGCTGCGTCTATCTCTTTAAAGAATACGCCCACTGGCGTCGTATCCTGCTCAGAAACATAAACGGCGAGCATATGTTTCTTTATGCCTTGCGCATAGATATAAGAACCATTCTCTTTTAGAATCGCCTTAACTTTGTTATAACAGGTATTGTAATCATAATTAAATTGTTTCTTTATTGCCTCTTTTCTGCCTTCTTCCAGGGCCTTGGTAGAAACTCCCAGTATTTTCTTAGTATCCTCTTTTATCGTCGCACAACCAGGTAAAATTCCAAGCACCAAGCACCAAATTACAAATAATTTTGTCTTGGTCATTGGGATTTGTTTGTGATTTGGGATTTGGGATTTGGGATTTAACATTTCTCCTCCTTTTCTATTCATTTATAAGCTGCCAGATTTTATCAAGGTTCCTGCGTGCCTCTTCCTCGCCTCTTTTGGCAAATTCTTGCGCCTTATGTAATTCCAGCCAATATAATCCTGAATTATCCGGATGCAATACTACGTCTGCCAATTGTGCCTCTTTTTGCGCCACTTCAGACTGCAGTATCTCAACGCTGCTAAATATGATATCAAGTATGTTTACCTTAAAAGCATCTTTAAGATGCTGCCTTAAACTAAACCACTTCTTCTTTCTAATATCCTGCGGCAGCGTAACGGTAATTTGTTCCTTTATCTTTTCGTATTGGCGCAGTATGTCCTCTCTTGACGGCGTGACATTTATGGCGATAATCTTTTTTACGCCCATTTTTAATAGCGGCTCAATAGGCAAAGGATTGATTATCCCACCGTCAAATAACATCTCCTCTTTAAATTTGAAAGGGGTAAATACTCCTGGCATGGAACAGCTTGCCATAATCGCATCCACAAGCAAACCTCTATCAAACACCTTCGGTTCCTTTCTTTTCACATCGCTGGCAATAATCTTTAAGGGGAGCATGGTATCATAAAAAGTCTTATTGCCCAAATGTTTTTTAAAGAATCTGTACAGTTTATTACCCTTGATAAATCCCAGGCGCGGGATGGTCAAATCCACGAGGTTCCAGATGTGTCTCGGCTTTTTAAATTCGCTGGTGATTTCAAGTATTTCGCTGCTTGATTTCCCGATTGCCCAGAGGCTGGCAATAAGTGCTCCTACGCTAGAGCCGGCAATAACATCAATAGGAATTCCTTCTTCTTCGATTACCTTTAATACCCCTATATGACAAAAACCATAACCTACGCCTACTCCTAAGACGAGGCCCACCAGGCAATCACCTAATCGCCTGGAAATCCTTCTTATTGCCTTGGCGTATTCACTCTGGGGTTCATCCAAAATTATCCTTTCGGCAGATTCAAAATCTATTCTCGGCAAGGTGGCAAATACCTCATGCCCTAACGTCTCTACCTGTTGTTCATGGTCAAGTTTGGAAAATTTATATTCATTAATAATAATCTTTATCTTCTCTTCCTGGAAATTAAAATCTGATTTTAGCCTTTCTATTAAATTGTGCGTCCTCTTTAAGTCTACAGGCTCAGGGCTGGTTAATATTTGAATTAAATCCGACTGATTGAGTATGCTAAAGATAGGCCTGTCCATTAAAGAAGGCAGGTCCAGGATTATGTAATGGTAATCATTAACCAGCAGGCTTAAAATAGCTACTACCTTCTTTACACAGGACTCATCCTCTGGTTTATAATGCAGGCAAACCAGGTCTATGCCAAACCTGTCTCTTGCAATAAATTCTTTTACTATTCCAGGGTTATCTGAATCAGGACTCGATAAATCAAGAATTCGACAATCTCCGCATCCTAATCTCTGCGGCAAACTGTGGACTTTATCTAAGGGTGCGATATCCATTATAACCACTGACTTATGTGTTTCCCTCTTTAGACTGAGTGCTAGATTAAGCGCATAGACAGTCTTGCCAGCCTGGGAATAAGAACTGAACACAGAAAGAACCGTGCTTTCAAAAATGGTTTTCTGATGGATATCCTTGCGTTTGAGCCGGCGGGATAACGTCTGGCTCAAATCTATGGCTAAACGGGGTATCTTTTCTAAAACAAAATCAAAATCAGCTTTGCTGATAGTTAAGATGAGACAATCATTCAAGGCTTGGGCTGTTACCGAATGAGGTTCATTGGTTAAAAGCGAGATAATGCCGAAATATTTACCGCGATGCAGATACTCTAATATTGTCTTATTACCAGATTTATCGTGGGTATAGATTATCACCCTGCCCGAGATAACGCAGTAGAAGGCGCTGGGAGGTGAACCTTCGCTATAAATAATCTCGCCTTTTTTATATTCTGCAGCGGTGGATCTTTCTTTAATAATATTGAGTTTTGCGCTAGATAATCCAGCAAATAAAGGAATCTCTCCTAATATTAGATCTTTACTAATTGGTCCCATTTCCTAAGTATCCTGTTTTACAAACTTCTGCAAATTTTCTGGCGCTTTCTCGCACCGTGCGTTTATAGGTATTGTAATCAACCTCGATAAGTCCAAAGCGTGGTCCAAAACCCTTATCCCATTCGAAATTATCTATCAGCGACCAGTAAATATAGCCCAATACTCTAACGCCTTCCCTCACTGCCAGGTAGAGGTTTTCTAAATGTTCGCGGATAAACTCCCACCTGAGATTATCATCTTCAGTACAGATACCATTTTCCAAAATAAAGACAGGCAGGTTATACCACCTTAATCTTAGGAGTAAATTATACAAACCCTGCGGATATATATCCCAACCTAAAGAATTTTTTTTAAGTGGGGGCTGATTGCTCTTACCAATATCGAGCAATAGATTCTTCAGATGCCATCCCTGGACAGCCACTAAACTGCGGGTATAATAATTGATGCCGATAAAATCAAGGGTTTTATATCTAACCAATTTATTGAGGAATGCAAAATTGAAAGATCTTGCTCTTAAATAAGCAGCGAATTTATTTTTTAAGGTATTATCAGGAGGCTCAAAGGCCTGCAGATTCTTGGCAATGCTCACAAGAGGAGAGGATAAATTTCTTTCTTTATAAATCCGGTGTATAAGCCTATAAGCCTTAATATGAGCTGATGCTAAATTATCCGTTACTCTTTTAGCCTTTAAAAATGATTTCTCTTGAGGCGGCCAGACGCCCAGAACATAGGAATGGTATACATAGACCATAGGCTCATTTATAGTCACCCAGAAACACACCTGGTCAGCTAAGGCCTCAACTATTCTTTCTACATAACGCAAAAAATATTTATCTGCCAACTTATTCTGCCAGCCGCCTAAATTAGCAAACCATAGAGGGTTGGTAAAATGATGCAGGGTAACTATGGGTTCGATGTCGCGCTCTTTCAAAGAAAGAATAACCTCCCTATAATGCTCCAGTTCTTTCTTTGAAAATTTACCTTCTTCCGGCTCAATACGGCTCCATTCAATTGATAAACGATGGGCATTGTGACCTAAGTCTCTAGCTAGATCAAAATCTTGTTGGTAAAGTTCGTAATGGCGGCAGGCTAACCCTGAGGTCTCCTTCAGGCCTACCCTTTTTTCCCATTCCCACCAGTCGTTATTTACATTATTGCCTTCTACCTGATGGGCAGCTGTGGCTGCGCCCCAGAAGAAATCTTTCGGAAACTCAATCATAGTGATTAATATTATAACATCTTAAAACAAAAAATCCCAACAAAAATAACGTTGGGATTTTTTATTGCCTATTTTTTAAGGGTTGTTATCTCTTCTTAGCAGGGGCAGCTGAAACCGGGGCAGGATTTAGATACTTCTCCAATGCAGCCCAGGTCTTAAGGCCGACCTTGCCATCTACTTTAAGGTTGTTTGCCTTCTGGAATTCCTCAATTGCCTTCTTGGTGATGGGGCCAATCTTTCCATCCACCGCTGCGGTATAGAAACCTGCGTTCTTTAATGCAGTCTGGATTTCCACAGCGCTAGGTTTATAAGGTCCGGCCGGAGGTAAAGGTTCCAACTTTTGTGCTTTCGCGGGTGCGGCTGGGGTTGTCTGAACTTTTGGTTCAGATACCTTAACCTCAGGAGTTACAGGGGTAGCAGTATTTACAGTCCCAAGGGTTTCCATGGACATCTGCTCCTGTGTTTCCTCAGTCGCCTCTTTTTTTACACAGCCAAACATATAAATACTAAAAAACATTACTAGTAGAATAACTAAATATTTCTTCATACCGCTCTCCTCTCTCAATATAAATTTATTCCAATTTTTACAAAACAATATAAAACGCGGCCCTCCCCCCCCTCAAATGAACATAAAGATGAGTACGATGGGACTTAACTATTTTAACAAAATAACCACAGAAATCAAATAAAAAATTATTCTATGTTCCTTATCTCTGGGTATTTTATATTTATAATAACAAAAAATGCGAGGCAGGTAATACCGCTCGCCAGGACCGCAAAAGAAACGCCCATGGTCCCTGCTAAACTACCAGAGATTAAATTACCAAAGGGCATCATACCAGCAAAGGTAAGCATAAATACGCTCATCACTCTGCCTCGGAATTCGTCACTGACCTTTGTCTGTAATATTGTATTTATCAGAGCGACGGCAATAACACTCGAACCTCCTGTAAATATCAAGACGATAATAGATAATAGATACCCTTTTGATAAGGAAAATAATATCAATGAAAATGAAAATACGAAAGAGGATACAAGGAGAAGTTTGCCCTTATATTTAAAATCGCCTAAACGCGCCAATATCAATGCGCCAATCAAGGCACCGAACCCCGCGCTAGACATAAGCACCCCCAGCCCCCGAACTCCCACCTTCAATATGTTATTAGCGAATATTGGCATGAGTATTACATAGGAGACGCCGAATAAACTTACGATACCCACTATTGTAACTAACGCTAGAATGAGACGATTATTCTTTATAAAAATAAGGCCGTCTTTGAGATCTTTAAAGGCAGTATTATTTCTCTCGCTTTTAAATTTATTATTTATCTTTATTAAAAAGAGTGCAATTATTACTGCCAAGAAACTTATTCCGTTTATGTAAAAACAACCACTCATCCCAATTGTGGCCACAAGTATACCTGCCAGCGCAGGCCCTATTATTCTACTGGAATTAAATGCTATAGAATTAAGCACAATGGCGTTAAAGAGGTTCTCTTTTCCTACCAGCTCGACAACCACTGCCTGCCTGCTCGGAGCATCAAAGGCCATAACCACGCCATTTAATACTGCAATGAGCATGATCTGTTGAGGTGTGATTAATTTTAACTGGGTTAATACGGCTAAGAAAAAGGCCAGCAACATAAAGGCAGATTGGGTCGCGATGAGGATATTTCTTTTATTTAACCTATCCGCTAACACACCGCCAAATAAAGAAAGAAGAAGTACGGGTATGGAACCTAAAAAACCTACGAACCCTAACAAGAAGGCGGAATTAGTCAGTTGGAACACCAGCCAACTCTGCGCTACCGCCTGAATCCAGGTGCCGATAAGCGAAACAAACATGCCAAACCAATAAATGCGGAAATTTCTTACAGATAAAGAAGAGAACATGATACTATGAATTTATTAGAGTGTTTTATCGATGAACATAGCGATTTCTTCTGTAATGGCTTCTTTCTTGAGATTCAGTGTTTCGCTCAATCCTTCTCCAAAAGAAATATCCCCTATCTGTATGCCTGCTAAGTATATCTCTGTTACAATGCCTAAGTTCTTAGAAAGTTCCAAGATATTATTTAAGTTAAGTTCGTGAGTAGAAACAGCAGGGTTATTTAGTTTATAATCTACCTCTTCTAATTTGCTTATCCTGAGTTCTCCGATGTTTAGGCCGGCATCAACACCGTCAATGAGAACAACTGCATCATAAGGTTTTATCCTATGAAGCAGATCAAAACTTGCGCTGCCAAAATTAAGATAATCTACGTCTTTTCTTTTATAAAAATTAAGAAGAGATTCCAGAACTGTTATTCCTATTCCGTCATCTCTCCTTAAAACATTACCTATGCCGATTACTGCTATTTTCTTAGACAAACTTTACATCCAATATATGGGTAGCGCAGGATATACAGGGATCATAGGCCCTTGCCAGCATCTCTAAATCTAAGGCAATCTCTTCCTGCGTCTTGGTGCCAAGCAATTCCGGAACAATCTTACGCATGTCTTCTTCTAAATTGCCTATATTTTGATTTGTGGGTATCACGCAATTTGCCTTCGTTATAATCCCTGCTTCATCAACGGTATATTCATGGAATAAAGAGCCTCTGGGCACTTCCACACAACCCGTGCCTGTATTGGGTCTATATTTAATTTTCCCTACTTCGCTTCTTTTCGGCCAAGATGATACCACAATCTTCTTCTCATCTAAACCTTCTTTTAAAATCCTTTCCATTATTTTTATCGATTCTTCAAGGCAATACACCCACTCTACAAGCTGCGCTACCGTATTAAGGTAAGGATTATAGCAGGGTGCCTTAAGACCTAAGACTTGAGCTACTGCCCTTGCTTTCTTATTAAGCTTAGCATAATTATTATTGAATCTTGAAAGTGCGCCTACCGCATAGGGTCTCCCCTTTATACTTGCTATCTTTGCTCGCGAATAATCCACTACAGTCTCAGTAAGAAGTCTCTTATAATCACTGACTTTAGTCTTCTCTTTGCCATTTACCACTAAATCTCCGTCATACATGGCGTATTCATCATTGCAAGCAAGAGACATATATTGGGTTGGCCTATGGAATTCAGGAAACCTAAGTTTCTTAAAGATCTTCACCGTCTCTTCGCCATCTCTGCGCGATTCAAGCATCAGCTTATATAATTCTTTTAGCCCTTCCTGGGAAGGCAATTGCGTAAGGCCGCCTATTACGTAACTTATGGGGTGGATATGTCGTCCGGCAAGAACCTCTCCGGCGTAATCACTCATTCTTTTCATACGTAGCGCCATCTCTATTACAGGCCTGTGCGTTTTTACCAGTGGCATAATACTCTTTACTCCCAGAAGATCTGGAGCTACCAGAATGTAAATATGTAAAATGTGACTATCCATCTGCTCCGCGTAAAGAAGCAGTTTCCTTAACATAACCGTCTCATCTGAAGGCTTGATACCCAAGGCTGCTTCTGCGGCTTTGATGCTAGCTAAACTGTGCCCGCAGGCGCAGATGCCGCAGATACGGCTCGTTAAATGCTGGGCTTCCCAGATAGACCTGCCTACCAGCATGGACTCAAAGAAACGCGGAGACTCTATCACCTGGAATTCGCACTTAGTAAGCCTTCCTTCCTTCACATCCACAACTATGTTGCCGTGGCCTTCTATTCTGGTCAAGTAATGCAGATCTATTTTTATATTTTTAGAATTAACTTTTTTTGAACTCCTGGTCATATTTCTCTCCCGTTGAATCATTATATAAAGTAAAATGCTTTAATATCTCTTCTAATTTAAGGCCATATTTTAATAAAATATCTTTTTGGCTATCTACCGCAGGATTATCCACCAGCCCCCGACAACCATAGCACCTATTACCATTATTAATACACCAAGAATTGCAACCGGCCCTAGTAACTGAGCCCATGCACTCCTCATCTTTTTCGTAACGGCATACATTTTCATTCATCTTACATTCCGTACAAACCGGATAATTAGGTACGGTGTATGGCTTGCTCATCAAAATATACTTAATTACAATTAAGACCTCTGGGGTATATACGGGACAGCCATGGATAAAATAATCAACTTGGACAACTTTATGCACAGGTATTGCGGTAATCGTATTTACTGTATCCTGCTTTTCGCCATAGACCCTCTGTTTGGCTATCTCTAAGGGCGTTCGGTTTTTGATTCCATTTACTCCGCCGATAGTCGCACAGGCACCCAGTGCCACTACTATCTTTGCCTTTTCTCTGATTTTCTTTATACGCTTAACGTCGTTATCTGTAGAAATGCTACCCTCTACAAATGCTATATCATAATCCTGGCTGTCTTCCGACATGATTTCACGGAAACTCACAATATCTATAAGCTTCGTTAATTCAAGAAAAGTTTCACCCAGATTAGCGAACTGGAGCTGGCATCCCTCGCAATCGGTAAAATCAAAAAAGGCTACCTTGGGCTTAGGCTGCTTTTTCATGACATTCTCCCTTAAAATTACTTAACTGGCTGTAATTAAATACCGGACCAGACTGACAGACATAAACGCCCTCAATTTGACAATGGCCACATTTTCCCAGGCCGCACCTCATTCTCCTCTCCAGAGAAACAATGATCTGATGGTCTGGGATATCTTTCTTAAGAAGTTCGGCAATGACAAATCTATACATTATAGGAGGACCTACTACAACCGCATACGTCCTTGTAGGATTAATATCCACGCCTGGAATCAGTGTGGTAATGAGCCCTACATTACCGTGCCAATCAGGATCTGCTTTATCCACAGTGCAGTTCATTTTAATTTCAGACCTCTTCATCCATTCCTTTGTCTCTCCCCTGAATAAAAACTCCTCGGGAGTCTTGCAACCGAGGAGTATCTGCATGTGTCCAAAATCATTCTTATTATGCATAATGTATCTAATTAATGAGCGAAGCGGTACGATGCCTAATCCTCCGGCAACTATAAGCATATCGTAGCCGAACATGTTGTCGATAGGAAAACCTTTACCAAATGGCCCGCGTATACCTACGATATCACCTCTTCTCAACTTATGTAATTTATCCGTGAAACTTCCCACATTTCTTACCGTAAGGTCAAAATAACCCTTATCAGTGGGAGAAGAACAAACAGATATAGGCGCTTCTGTAAAACCGAATATGGAAACCATTACAAACTGTCCTGGCTCATGGTTCAAATTAATCTTTCCTTCCAGCTCAATGCGGAAAAATTTCTCTTTATCTGTAAGCATCCTTGCCTCAATTATCTTGCCCTTCATAGGTTTATAAGGGGAGGTCTTCATCTTCTCTAAAAGTATCTGGCGGTCGATCATCTCAATTCTCCTTCCTCAGCAAGCAAGGAATTTATTGTCTCTACCAGGTTAATCTGGGCCATGCAGGTGCGCGTGCATCTTCCGCAACCTGTACAGAAATAACGGTTAAATTTATCCACCGGATATTTGAATTTCCTATAGTACCTGTGTCTCTGTCTACCATCGCGGCCTTTGCGGAAGTCCTCTCCTCCTGCTACCTTAGCAAAATCATCCATCTGGCAGGAATTCCATACCCTATGCCTTAATCCCTGATTAAAAGATAAGTCCATTTCATCCATTATGTCAAAACAGTAACAGGTAGGGCATACGGCTGTGCAGTTCCCGCATGCAACACAACGCTTACCCACATCTTTCCAGACTTCTGAATCAAAATGTTTATCAAATGTCTCATAAATCTTAGTCAACGAGGCACCAAATTCTTCCTTAAATACTTTTTTCTTTGCCTCCCTTACACGCTCCAACTCAAGCATATCCTTATGGTTTGCCTCTCTGATATACGCCAAACCATAAATGAGCTTTTCTCCTTTTCCCGAATTAATGTGCAAAATAAACTTTTCTCCGATATCTATCATCATTAGGTCGTAACCGCCCCTGGGCACATGATTACCCATAGAAGTGCAATTAGCGTATTTATCGCAATACTCAAGACATTCTATGCCGATGATGGTCATCTTATCTTTTCTGTTTAAATAATTCGGGTCTTCTGGCCCTTCTCTAAAAACAACATCCATGCACTGGATACCCGCTATATCGCAGGTGTGCACCGCAAAAAGAATATACTCTTCAAATGCCTTTATGGCCTTAGAGGTCTTAAAGGGCTTAATCTTAAACCTAAACAATTTTTCCTTCTGAGGATAATAATACTTCTTGGGCGGAAGAATTGTAGGGATGTATTTTAAGATGACTTCATTTACATCTTTCACTGGCCTGAATATAAAAAGATTCTCTTTTTTCCTAGGGGCGTAGAGCCTGGCTTTTTTCCTTAAGTATTCCAACCACTTATTTAGGTTTTCTTTTTTTATAACCGCGTATTTCACGCCAAACCTCCGATTTTACTGCGTTAGTCTATAAGAATTATTTCATTCAAAATCTAATCGCGTAATTTCTAATTCCTGACCAAAAGGTATCCTTCTGATTTCTAAAGCAATGGACTCCCATTTTGTCCCTCGGGACTCTTTTTTATACTGCTCTTTAAAGTACTCTTCCTTTATACCGCCAAATTCAGAAAGCGATATATATATCTTTTTGATATTCCTAGAAGACAGTTTTTCTTCTTTGTCAAGGTATTGGAATATATCTTTAATAAGACCTAACTCGTGCATAAAATAATTAGGATACTATCTTTTTTTATTTTGTCAACCCCGTAAGAAATATTGGATTATATGATACCATAATTTCTAACGGGGTCAAGATTAAAAAGGTCTGCTTAATCTGTCTTTTACCAAATCGCTCACTAATTTTCCATCAGCCTGGCCTGCGATTTTTAGCGTTACCTCTTTCATCACACGACCCATGTCTTTCATATCCTGGGCACCCAATGCAGAAACAATCTCCTCAATTATCTTTTTAATCTCATCTGGAGATAGCTCAGGAGGAAGGTATGTCTTTAAGATCTCTAGTTCCTTTGCTTCCTTCTCGGCCATATCCAGACGATTGCCTTTTGTAAACTGATCTACGGAATCCTGGTGTTGTTTAATCTGCTTTTTGATTACGGCAATGACTTCGCTATCATCGAGTTTAGGTTTTTTCCTTGCCATAGCTACATTCATCATATCGGCACGCAGGAGACTTAAGATGGAACTCTTTAATGTGTCTCTGGACTTCATCGCCTCTTTATAGTCACTCAAGATTTTTTCTTCTAACATAATCTTCTCCTTCTAAAACAAAACGCACTTTCTAAATCCAGCGAGTCTATTTTCTAAATCTTTTATGGTAAGGGTGGCTGTCTTATCCAGACCAAAATCTTCGATATTAAAAGAGGCTGCTATTGTACCGAAGGCAAGTGCTTTTTTAAGATTAGTTTCATTGATTTTTTTAACTTTGCTCAGATACCCCATAAACCCACCGGCAAAGGTATCGCCTGCACCTGTTGGGTCAATGACTTTATCTGTGGGGTAAGCCGGCAGCGAAAAGATAAATTTATCACTATAGAAAAGTACTCCGTGCTCTCCTTTTTTTATCAAAATCATCCCTGGTCCCTGCCTACGCAACCATTTTGCTGCCCCGATTAGATTGCTCTCTCCAGATAAGAACCTCGCCTCCTGGTCATTAGCAACGTAAATATCAACTTTTTTTAAGAGGCGCGATAATGCCCTGTGTTTATGTTTTATCCAATAGTTCATGCTATCCAGGGCTACCAATTTTGGTGAGTGCATATGACTTAAAAGGCACCTTTGTATATCGGGATCAATATTGGCAAGAAAAATATATTTTATTCCCCTTTGTTCCCGAGAAACAACCGGCTTGAATGTAGGAAGCACACCTAACTCTGTGTTTAAGGTTAAGGCGGTATTCAAATCACCCCTGTATTCGCCTTTCCATTTAAAGGTTTTACCCTCCGTCTGAATAAGAGAGGTCAGAATTATCCCTTTTTGTCTTAGAAAATCAATATATTTTTTAGGAAAATCTCTTCCGACGATGGCCACCAGGTTTACCGTAGTAAAAAGCCGGGCTGCCATGGCAAAATGCACTGCTGAACCGCCTAGCATATGCCTTCTTGAGCCATAAGGCGTTTTAACCGTGTCTAAGGCTACTGTCCCCAATACAATAATGCTCATCTGATCAATAAAAGGGCAACTATACCGACAATTATACAATAATATCCGAAATAGTATAATTTCGCTTTCTTGATAATTATTTTTAAGATGTTAAGAGATAAAATCCCGACCAAAAAACTAATGATAAATCCAGCAAACAGATTTCCGATTTCCGTCTTCATCGCAAAATCAACTTTTCTTGCCTCAAATATTGCGGCGCCAAAGATTACAGGTATAGCTGCCAGGAAAGAAAAACGAAAACTATTCTCTCTATCAATGCCCCTGAATAAAAGAGTAGAGATAGTGATGCCAGAACGGGAAATCCCCGGGATAATTGCTATGCCCTGCGTAAAACCTAAAATAAGCGCATCTTTAAAAGTTACATTATTTCTTTTACCCTCCATGAATCCTTTAGTAAGAATGAGCGTGAAACCGGTTGCGATTAATGCAAAGGCAACAGGTAGGGCAGAGGTAAAAAGGCTTTCAAAAAACTCTTTACCCGACAAACCAACTATAGCGGTAATGACAGTGGCGATAAATAAATGGAGCAATAGTCTAAAATTATTTAATAATTTTAATAAATCCTTAAAGAAAAACACAACCAGGGCAAGGGCCGTGCCAAGGTGTAATACCACTGAGATAGCTACCTGGTTTTGAGTTATTCCCAAGAGTCTCTGCATAATCACTAGATGGCCAGAACTACTCACCGGCAAAAACTCAGTTATGCCCTGAATTATGCCTAATAATATATATTTAATCATGGCTATTTAAAATTTTTTTTAGGTCTTGCGGTAGAATTGAAGATAAAAAAATATTTTTTTTGGTTACAGGGTGCATAAACTCTAAGGTCTGTGCATGCAGACACAGTCTTTTTGCCTTGAGGGCAAAATCCCTTCTAAAGGCGAACCTAGTCTCACCAACTATAGGGTGCCCTATCTCTTTAAGGTGTATCCTGATCTGGTTAGTACGACCAGTCAAAGGCATAACTTCTACAACAGTAAAATCTTTTCTTCTTTGTATAACCTTATATTTGGTTATCGCACTTAAACCTGCAATGGGATTGTCTATCTGCCCATCATTTTTGGATAGAATTCCCTGCAAAAAGGCGATGTATGTTTTCTTAATTTCTTTATGCTTAAACTCATCCATCATTTTTTTCTGAACAGACTTACCTTTAGCATAAATGATTAAACCTGAGGTTTCTCTATCTAAACGATGACAAGGATGCAGGCGATACGATAATCCTCTTTTTCCTAAATCTTCATTAAGAATGCTGGTGAGAGTGCGCTGTTCATTGCGAGGTGTGGGTATTACCAATAGTCCCGAAGGTTTATCTGCTACCAATAACCAATCATCCTCATAAACTACCGGGATATTCATCCTAAATTATTTCAAGCATCCTGTCTATTGCCTTTTTGGCACGTAAACGAATATCGTCAGAAACCCTTATCTCTTCTTTTAGTTCCTCTAAGGCCCAGACTATTTTCTCCTGAGTGGTGCGTTTCATATTGGGGCACACAGTTCTTTCTGAAGCGGGGTAGAATTCTTTTGTGGGATTATCATTTTTTAGACGATAGATAAGGCCTACCTCTGTGCCGATAATCATTTCTCCTGCCTCGGTTTCCCTGGCAAACTTAGCCATTTGGCTCGTAGAGAGTGCTGCATCAGCCATGGCTACCACTTGGGGCAAGCACTCAGGATGCACTAAGACTTTTGCCTTGGGATGGAATTTCTTCTCTCTCTTTACATCCTCTGGTAATATCTTTACGTGCGTAGGGCAAAAACCGTTCCAGGAGATAAGTTTTCTTCCGGTCTTTTTCGAGACATAATCTGCCAGGTATTTATCCGGCACAAAGATAATTTCTTTGCTATCATGCAGGGCATTGACTACTGCTACCGCATTGGTCGAAGTACAGCAAAAATCTAACTCTGCTTTTACTTCTGCTGAGGTGTTCACATAACCTACCGCTACCGCCTTGGGGTGTCCTTTTTTTAATTTCCTAAGGTCCCCCGCAGTAATCATATTAGCCATGGGGCAACCTGCATTTATATCAGGCATAATTACCTTTTTCTCTGGACAAAGTATGGATGCTGTCTCTGCCATAAAATGTACGCCGCAGAAAACAATCACCTTTGCATCTGTCTTTGCTGCGATACGGCTTAATTCCAGAGAATCTCCCCGAAAATCAGCCACCTCCTGAACCTCCGGAAGTTGATAATTATGTGCTAAGATTACGGCATTGCGCTTTTTCTTTAATTCCTTAATTTCTTCTTCCAGCTCTTTGAATTCTTGTTTTATCATCTCAAGCTAATACTTCTTCAATAATGCCACCGCCCAATACCGTATCCCTGTCATAGAATACCGCGGACTGACCGGGAGTTATGGCAAATTGCGGTTTTTTAAAGCGGACCTTTATTTTATGCTCAAAAGGCATAACCTCTGCCAGTGCTTCTTTGTGATTATACCTTATCCGCACCCTTACGGCAACTTTCTTTTTTAGAGGCTTCGAGATAAAATGCGTTTCCTTAACTAAAAACTCGCGTTTTTTAGCCTGCTCTTTTGTACCAACAATTATCTGATTATTCTTAGGGTCTATCTTGGTTATATAGAGGGGGTAACCTTTTGCAATACCTAAACCCTGACGCTGTCCGATGGTA
>Ga0315285_10003986_pt1 | contig 15337 bp, 13 predicted proteins | sample YL17G09_36_MG_FD_203698 | JGI IMG/M metagenome (GOLD analysis project Ga0315285, IMG submission 203698) | Sediment microbial communities from Yellowstone Lake, YNP, Wyoming, USA - YL17G09_36 | ecosystem: Environmental > Aquatic > Freshwater > Lake > Sediment | place: USA: Wyoming | collected...
CTTTCTCGTTGTCGGCCAGGATCATGGCCTGCATGTGGGGCAGGCGGTCGGCGGCGAAGAACATGTGCTCGGTACGGCACAGGCCGATGCCCTCGGCGCCGAAGCGGCGGGCGGCCTGGGCGTCGCGCGGGATGTCGGCGTTGGCGCGCACCCCCAGCTTGCGCACTTCATCGGCCCAGCCCATGAAGGTGGCGAAGTCGCCGCTGGCCGGGTCCGGCTCCACCGTCTTGGCCTGGCCGACGAACACCCGGCCGGTCGAGCCGTCGAGCGAAATCCAGTCGCCTTCCTGGATGATCAGGGAACCGACGGTGGCCTGCTTCTTCTCGGCGTTGACGTTGATGGCGCCGGCGCCGGCCACGCAGCACTTGCCCATGCCGCGGGTGACCACGGCGGCGTGGCTGGTCATGCCGCCGCGCGAGGTCAGAATGCCCTTGGCCACTTCCATGCCGTGGATGTCGTCGGGCACGGTCTCGGCGCGCACCAGGATCACCGGGTACTTCGCGCCCTGCTCCACGGCGTCGTCGGCGGTGAACACCACGCGTCCGACCGCGGCGCCCGGCGACGCCGGCAGCCCGGTGGCAACGTGCTTCAGCCGCTCGCTGCCGGCGGCCGCCAGCACGCCCTTGCCGTCCTCGGCCAGCAGCGGGTGCAGCAACTGATCGAGCTGCCCCGGCTCGACGCGCAGCAGCGCCTCGCGCTTGGTGAGCAGGCCTTCGTTCACCATGTCCACGGCGATCTTCACCGCGGCCTTTCCGGTGCGCTTGCCGTTGCGCGTCTGCAGCATGTACAGCTTGCCTTCCTGGATGGTGAACTCGAAGTCCTGAACGTCCTTGTAGTGCTGCTCCAGGCGCGTGGTGATCTCCCGCAGTTGCCGGTAGACCTCCGGCATGATGCCCTCCAGCTCGCGGATGGGGACCGGGGTGCGGACGCCGGACACCACGTCCTCGCCCTGCGCGTTCATCAAAAACTCGCCGTAGAACTCGCTGTCGCCGGTCGAGGGATTGCGGGTGAAGCCCACGCCGGTGCCGCTGGTTTCGCCCAGGTTGCCGAACACCATGGCCTGCACGTTGACCGCGGTGCCCAGGTCATCGGGAATGTTGTTCAGACGGCGATAAGTGGTGGCGCGCTTGTTGTTCCAGGAGCGGAACACGGCGTCGCGCGCCATCTTCAACTGCTCGCGCGCCTCCTGCGGGAACGGTTGCCCGGTCTTCTTCTGGACCAGCTTCTTGTACTCGGCCACCACCACCTTCAGGTTTTCGGCGGTCAGCTCGGTGTCCAGCTTCGCTTTCGCTTTCTTCTTCTGGCCGTCGAAGATGTGCTCGAACTCGTCCTTGGGGATTTCCAGCACCACGTTGCCGAACATCTGGATGAAACGCCGGAAACTGTCGTAGGCCCAGCGCGGATTGCCCGACTTGCGGGCCAGCGCTTCCGCGCTCCGGTCGTTCAACCCCAGGTTCAGGATGGTGTCCATCATGCCGGGCATGGAAAACTTCGCGCCGGAACGCACGCTGACCAGCAGCGGGTCCTCCGGATCGCCCAGCTTCTGCCCCTGCAATTTCTCGAGCCTGGCCAGCGCTTCCGCCGTCCGCGGATCAACCTCGGGGGGCAGCTTGCCGCCCTGCTGGAAGTACGCGACGCAGGCGCGGGTGGAAATGGTGAAGCCCGGGGGAACGGGCAGTTGGGCGTTGGTCATCTCGGCCAGGCCGGCGCCCTTGCCGCCCAGCTCCTCTTTCATCTTGCCGTGTCCATCGGCATGACCGCCGCCAAAAAAGTAAACGTATTTGGTATGCATTCCGATCAGCTCCTATGAATTGATGGGCTGTAGGCCGCAGGCTGTAGGCTGTGGGAGAACGGCAATTGCGTTAGCCCACAGCCTACAGCCCACAGCCCACGGCCCTGTTAGCTCACCACGATTTCCGAGAAGTCGGCTACGCGGGTGAAGGCCCGCAGCAGCCAGGCCAAAAGGGTCAACCGATTGCGCCGCACCCGCTCCTCCTCGGCCATCACCAGCACTTTGTCGAAGAAGGTATCCACGGCCGGCCGCAGCTCGGCAGTGCGCCGCAGAATCGTCTCGTAATCCCTGCTTTCCTTTGTTTCCTCGAAGACCCGGCGGGCTTGGGCGTACAGCTCGGCCTCGGCGCCGGCTTCCAGCAAGGACGGCTCCGGGTCGCCGCGAAACTGCTCGACGCCGCCGGCCTTGCGCAAAATGTTCTGGATGCGCTTGAAGGCGGCCGACAAGGGCTCGAAATTACTCGTGGGCCGCACCTGCCGCACGGCTTCGCAGCGGGCGATGGCGTCGGGCACGTCGTCGGCGCCCACCGCCAGCACCGCGTTCACCTCATCATAGCGGAAGCCGCGCACCTCGCGCAGATAGTAACGCAGCCGGTCGAGGAAGAATTCCTTCAATTGGGCGGCAGCCGCTTGCGACGGCTGTGGAGCGGCAATCAGCTCCGATAGCGGCGCGTGGAGGCTGTGGTCGGCCAGGATCTTGACCACGCCCTGGGCGGCGCGGCGCAGAGCGAACGGGTCGCTCGAGCCGCTGGGCTTCAGCCCGATCGAGAAGCAGCCGGCCAGCGTGTCGAGCTTGTCGGCCAGGGCCACCAGCGCGCCCGCCGGCGTGCGCGGCGAACGGTCCTCCATGCTCTCCGGCTTGTAGTGGTCGTAGATGGCGTCGGCCACCTCGGCCGGCTCGCCCTGCGCCCGGGCGTAAAGGCCGCCGACGATGCCCTGCAGTTCGGTGAATTCCTTCACCAACTCGGTGGTCAGGTCGCACTTGGCCAGCTCGGCGGCGCGGGCCGCGTGTTCCACCGGGGCCTGGGGAACGAATGCGGCCAGGTGGCGCACCAGCGCCACGTTGCGCTCCGCTTTCTGCCGGTAGCTGCCGAGCTGCGATTGGAAGGTGACGTGTCCCAGCATCGGCAGGCGGTCGCCGAGCGGCGTCTTCTGGTCGGTTTCCCAGAAGAAGCGGGCGTCATTGAACCGTGCGCGCAGCACGCGCTCGTTGCCGTGGCGGATGGCGCCGCTCGAGTCCCCGTCCAGGTTCATCACGAAGATGAAGCGCGGCGCCAGCTTACCCGCGGCATCGGAGACCGAAAGGTACTTCTGGTGATGTTGCATCACCGTGACCAGCACCTCTTCGGGCAACTCCAGGTAGGCCGGGTCGAACTCGCCCATGTCGGCGGTTGGGAATTCGGTCAAATAAACGAGCGTGTTGAGAAGGGTGGGATTCTCGCGCAAAGTACGTCGCCGCGGCGACCCTTCAGGCTGTGCCGCCGCCAGCAGGCGCGCCGCATCCGCCAGGATCTTCTCCCGTCTCTCGGCCGCCTTCAGAACCACGCCGTTGTTCTTCAGCTCTTCCAGAAATTGCTGGAAGCCCGTCACCTTGATGCGCGGCTTGCCCAGCACGCGGTGGCCGAAAGTGTACGCGCCGGACTTGACGCCGGCGATCGAAAATGGCACGACGCGGCCGCCGTACAGCGCCAGCAGCGAGCGGATGGGGCGGATAAAGCGCGGCCCGTTCTTCCCGGTCCAGTACATGGTTTTCGGGAAGGGAATGCCAAGAACCACCTCGGGCAGCAGCGCGGGCAGCAGTTCGGTTGTCTTCTTGCCTTTCTCGCGGCGCTTGAACGCCCAGTATTCGCCCTTGGGCGTGGAGGTGACACTGAGCTTTCCGGGATCGACGCCCAGCTTGCGGGCAAACGCCTCGCGGGCCTGCGGCGGCGCGGCCTTGGGAGGGCCGGTGAGCAGTTCTTCGGTGTCGGGCTGCCGGTCGGCCAGCTCCGGAACATACGCAGCCAGGCGGCGCGGCGTGGCGTGGGTTTCAACAGTGGTGACAGGCATCCCTGCCTGTCCGCCTCCGCCCAACCGCAGCTTCTCGAAGCCCTCCAGCAGCAACCGCCGCAGGTGATCGAGCGCCGGCTCGATCATCCAGTCCGGAATCTCTTCGGTGCCGATTTCGAGGAAGAATTCGTTACTCGGCAACGACGGCCTCCTCGGATGGCGACGTGCCGGATGGCGACCCCGCAGGGCGGGGTCGCCGCACATCCGCACATTGCTGATCGAGCCAGGCGCGGGCCACGCCGACCGCCAGCTCGCGCACCCGGCCGATCACGGCCACGCGCTCCGTTACGCTGATGGCGCCGCGCGAATCCAGCAGGTTGAACAGGTGCGAGCACTTCAATACCTGGTCGTAGGCGGCCAGGACAGGGAAGCGGCGCTTGGCCTCGCCGTCCACAGGCTGAAGGCCTGTGCCGCCATATTCATCCAGCAGCCGCCGGCATTCCTTCTCGTGCAGCTCGAACAACTGCCAGAGTGTCGCCACGTCGGCCCGCTCAAAGTTGTAGACCGAGAACTGCAGCTCGTCGGCGTGGCGCACCTCGCGATAAGAAAACGACGGCGCCCCGCGCTTCGGCGGGTTCCAGGCGATGTCGTAGACGCTGTCCACGTCCTGCAGGAAGGCGGCGATGCGCTCCAGGCCGTAGGTCAATTCGGCCGGCACCGGGTCCAGGTCGATGCCGCCGCATTGCTGGAAGTAAGTGAACTGGGTGATCTCCAGGCCGTCGAGCATCACCTGCCAGCCGATGCCCCAGGCGCCCAGCGTCGGCGATTCCCAGTTGTCTTCCTCGAACTTGATGTCGTGCTTGCGCAGGTCGATGCCGATGTGTCGCAGGCTTTTCAGATACAGGTCCTGGATGTCGGGCGGGGAAGGCTTCAGGATCACCTGGAGCTGCCAGTGCTTGAACAGGCGGTTGGGGTTGTCGCCGTAGCGGCCATCGGCCGGGCGCCGGCTGGGCTGCACGTAGGCGACCCGGTACGGCTGCGGGCCGAGCACGCGCAGAAACGTCTCCGGGCACATGGTGCCCGCGCCCACTTCCACGTCGTAGGGAGTCTGGATGACGCAGCCCTGCCGGCCCCAGAACTCCTGCAGCCGGAAAATCAAGTCTTGGAAACTCAGCGCCATTATCTACCTAGAATACCGAAGCATCAGGCTGGCGGCACAGCAAAGAAAGGCCGAGCCGCAGATTTCGCAGATTCCTCAGATTGGAGAGAGACGAAACGCCTGCATCCGCGAAATCCGCGAAATCTGCGGCTACTTCTTCATTCCACGCTTTCCAGAGCCGCGCGGGTGACCAGCTTGCGCTCGATGTGCGCCTCGATGCGCTGCTCGAGAAACCGGCGCAGGTCGGCGGCTGTCTCCTTGCTCCAGGTCCGCGGCGCCAGATCGGGGAGCGAGGCGCGAAGCATCTCCCGCGCCATCTGCCGCGACTCCGCGGAAAGCTCCCAGGCGCCGGAAGGCCGGCACCGGGCGCAGTTGAGGCCGCCGGGGTGAAGCTGAAAATACGCTTCCGCGTCCGAGGCCAGCGCGCTGCCGCAGGCCACGCAGCGCTCCAGCGATGGCAGCAGTCCCGCCAGCCGCACGGCCCACAGGTCGAAATAGGTGAGCGCCGGCCGGATCCGGCCCGTCTGCCGAAGGTGTTCCAGCGCCAGCACCACCAGCCGGAACAGGTGCTCGTTCGGCTCGTGCTCCGGCAGGGTTTGCTCGCAAACCTCGGCGATATACGCGCAGGCCAGCCCCGTGGCGTAATCGCTCTGGATGTCGAAATAGGACCGGATCAGCTCGGCCGAGTCGATGCTGACCAGCTCGCGCGTCTCGCGCTCGAAATACCAGAGGCGGACGTGCGAAAGGGGCTCCAGCGCGGCGCCGAACCGGTTCTTCAGCTTCCGGGCCCCCGCGGCCACCCCCCGCATCTTGCCCCAAGCGCGGGAGAAGAAGCTGACGATCTTGTCGGCCTCTTTCAGCGGATAGGTTCGCAGGATGATCGCTTCGGTTTCCCTGCGCGGCATTGAGTTTCGGGGCGCGACAGTCCGGCCCGCGGCCAGAGCAACAAACGAACGAAAGTATCACAGCGAAGCGGGCATTGCAACGCTCGGCGCCGTCGTGATTCACCACCAAGGCGCGAAGAACACGAAGTGCACAACGATTCGTTCTTTATGCCTCTTTGTGCCCTTTGAGCCTTTGTGGTTCAAAACCGCGCCGCTGTGCATTACAATCGCTGGCGGAATGAACCGTCCCTTCGATATGGTCGGCGTGGGCCAGAACGCCACCGACACCGTCATCATCGTTCCCCGCTACCCCGAGTACAACTCCAAGAGCCTGTTCGCGGAGGAGCGGCTGGAGGCCGGCGGCCAGGTAGCCACCGCCGTGATTGCCTGCCGCAAGCTTGGCAAGCGCTGCAAATACATCGGCACGGTCGGCGACGATGAGCGCGGCCGCTTCCAACTGATGAGCCTGAAGACCAGCGGGGTGGATATCGAGGATGTCGAGGTGGTGCCCGGCTGCCCCAACCAGACCGCCTACATCATCATCGACCGGCGGACCGGGGAACGCACCATCCTCTGGCACCGCGATCCGCGGCTCACGCTGACACCGGCCATGCTCTCGCGGGAGAGCATCTGCGGCGGGCGGTTGTTGCACCTGGATGCCGGCGACCTGGAGGCGGCGGCCACCGCGGCCCAATGGGCCCGCGCCGCGGGTATCCCCGTCACCTGCGACATCGACACGCCTTACGAGAACATGGACTCCCTCCTCCAGCACCTCGATTACTTCATCGCCTCGGCCAATGTCCCGGAGGCCTACACCGGGGAACCGGACCCCTTCAAGGCCCTGGAGATCATCCGCGGGGAATTCGGCATGAAGGTGGCGGCCGTGACCCTGGGGGCCGACGGCGTGCTGGCGTTGGCCGACAGCGGCTTCCTCTATAGCCCCGCCTACGAGGTGGACGCCGTGGACACCACCGGGGCGGGCGACGTGTTTCGCGGCGCCCTCTGCTATGCTGTTCTGCAGGAGATGCCGCTGGACCGGGCGCTGGACTTCTCCTGCGCCGCGGCGGCCTTGAATTGCACCAAGGTCGGCGCGCGCGGCGGCGTCCCTACTCTTCCCGAAGTGCAGGCCCTGATGCAACGGGCCGGCCGCCGGGTTAACCGCGAGTATCTGGTTCGATGATCCCGCTGCGCGACAACGCGCCCCGCTATTCGGCGCCGTTCGTCACCCTCGGCCTGATCGCCGTCAACGTCATCATCTTTCTTTATGAGTTGAGCCTCGATCCCTACAGCCTGGAACATTTCGTCCGCCTGCACGGCGTGGTTCCCTTGCGGTTCGCCAACTTCATTGCCGGGCGGGCGGCGGCCGGCGCCGTGCTGCCCCCCCTGGTCGAGCACATGTTCCTGCATGGCGGCTGGCTGCACCTCCTGGGCAACATGTGGTTCCTGTGGATCTTCGGCGACAACCTGGAAGACCAGTTGGGCCACTTCCGCTTCCTGGTCTTCTACCTGACATGCGGGGTTGTGGCGGCGCTCTGCCAGACGTCTTTCACTCTGTCGTCGCGGGTGCCCAGCGTCGGAGCCAGCGGGGCCATCGCCGGCGTGATGGGCGGCTACCTGCTGCTGTTCCCCGGAGCGCGCGTGCTCACCCTGGTCCCCTTCTTTCTCCTGTTCACCGTGGAAATCCCGGCCTATGTCATGCTGTTCTACTGGATCGCGGTCCAGGTGATCTCCGGGCTGACCAGCGTGGGCAACGCCTCGCTGCAGGCCCAGGGCGGCGTGGCCTGGTGGGCGCATGTCGGCGGCTTTGTCTGCGGGCTGGTGCTGGTGAAGATGATGGGGCGGCGCCCGCACGTCCAGCGATATTATGAATGGTGAGTACTAGGTTTTAGGTGTTAGGTTATAGGTGTTAGAGCACCTAGCACGTAGCACCTGGCACCTAACACCTGACACCTAACACCTATGCTTGATGCACTGGCGATTGTTGCGCACCGGGATGACGCCGAGCAGACCTGCGGCGGCACGCTGCTGAAGCTGGCCGAAGCGGGCCACACCACCGGCATTCTGGACCTGACCGCCGGGGAAATGGGAACGCGCGGCAGCGCCGACGAGCGCGCCCGCGAGGCCCAAGAGGCGGCCCGCATCCTCCAGGTAGGCTGGCGGGAGAACCTGGGGCTGCCCGACGCCCGTCTCGAGAACACCTGGGAGAACCGCCTCCAGGTGGCGGCCCGCATCCGGCAATTGCGGCCCCAAGTCGTCTTCCTGCCGTACTGGGAAGGCCGCCATCCGGACCACTACGCAGTCGGCCGGCTGGGTTACGAGGCCTGCTTTCTGGCGGGCCTGAAGAAGCTGCCGCTGGAAGGCGAGCCGCACCGCCCGCGCAAGATCGTTTACTCGACGCTGTACGCCGACGTGCGGCCGTCGTTCGTGGTGGACATCACCAACCAGTACGAGCGGCGGCTGGAGGCTCTGCTGGCCTACCACTCGCAATATGACGACCAGGCGGAGGGCAGCGGGCTGTTCCCCTCGCAGGCCGACGTGCGTGCGCGGGTGGAAGCCCTGGCCCGCTTCTACGGCATGATGGTCGGCGTCAAGTATGGCGAGCCCTTCCTGTTGAAAGAAGTCCTGCTGGTTTCCGACCCCCTGGCCGAACTCTGCCGCGGCCGCCCGTCGATTTGATTGTGCTGATGGCCCTTCTGGAAGAGCGTCCCGGGCCTGACGCGGTCCAACGATTACTCATCGCGGCTACTGGGACTGAGCCTTTGCCAAGATCCAGGACGAAGTCGCTATCCTCTGGCTTCCAGCGAAAGACCGATGATGCCGTTTCATAATCCGCGTGAATCCGTGTAATCCGCGGATTCCCCCTGCCGCGGCCGCCCGCGCCGGCTTGCTCGCTCAGCCCGCCCAGGCCGGAGCCGACGATCACGGCATCGAAGCCGTCGCCGCCGGCTTGCGCGCGGGCGGCCGGGAACATGTCCCAATCCAGGGTCAGGACCGGGATGGAAGCGACCATCGAGCGGAGCAAGTCTCTTCTTCTGGGTCGCGATTGGTGTTGCCGATCAGGCATCTCCGTCCCCTTTCTCAAAGGGATTATACGAGCGACAGAGCCAAGAGTTGCGCGGCAAAAAGCCCCACTCGTCCGTCTTCACGGGTGTGCGATCCGGTCATTTGTGCTTTGGAAAAAGAGGAAGTCCTTCTGGTTTCCGCCCCTCTGGCCGAAATCCTCGGCGGCCGCCCATGAATTTGATACGGGAAGCGGGTTCCAAGGCCATCTTACATCGGCAGAAAAGTAAGATAGAATAGGGGGATGGACACGATCAAGGCAACCGTCACTTCCAAGGGCCAGGTGGTGATTCCGGCCGAATTTCGCCGGCAGCTAGGCATCCGCAAGGGGACAAAGGTCTCCTTCAGCCAACAAGGAGGCCGCCTGATCCTTCAGCCGGTCACAGCCGAGTTTATCCGTAGTCTGCGCGGGTCATGGAAGGGCAAACCGGGCGAGCCGTCCCCGCTGGACGTTCTCATGGAGGAGCGGCGGCGTGAGCGAGAGCTATGAAGCGCTACGTCCTGGACGCCAACGCCTTGATAACGTTCATCGTGAACCGCGCCGGCGCGGATGAAGTAGAGGAACTGCTGAAGGGCACAGCCCGAACCGTTCCGCTACTGCTGTCGGTGGTCAACTGGGGTGAAGTGTATTATTGCTTCTGGCGTGCCGGAGGGCGGCAGGCGGCAGAGCAAAAGATGGCGGAGGTGGCCCAGATGCCGATCGAAGTCGTCGATGTAGACCAGAGCACAGCGAAATTGGCGGCCAGCCTTAAGGCGGAGCGGAGCCTGCCGTACGCGGATTGTTTTGCTGCTGCCCTGGCCATCCAACAAGATGCGGGCTTGGTTACGGCCGACAAGAACTTCCGTGTGGTCGCCGATCAATTGACAATCGTGTGGATCGGTTCGTCTTCAGGCCGCGCTCCGAACTGATGTCGTGCTACTTCACCGCCAGCAGCGCTTCGTTGCTGCGCAGGCCGTTGGCCGTCAGCGCCAGTGGAACATCACCGGACGCGACCCCTGAAGGCACCCGGAGGTTCACCTGGTAAAGCCCGACGAAGCGCGGCGCCAGGCCCTGGAACAGGATTTCGGCCGGCAGGCCGCCCATGCTCGCTCTTTGTACGCCGAACAGAAGTGCGCGTCAAGGCCAGCCTTCTGACCTGTCCTGCGCGGTGCAACGGCGTTCCTTTCAGAATGAGAGTTATACTGCACCCATGAAATGGCTTTTGCTGCTTGTGGGCATGCTGGGCGCTCTGGCCGCGTCCCCGGTGGAGGATGAGGCGCTCCTGTTCTCGTTCTTCCGGGGGAATGGAGAAGACGGCCTGTACCTGGCATGGAGCGAAGACGGCCTGACGTGGAAGGTGCTGAACAACAATAAGCCCCTCCTCAAGCCCCAGGTTGGAGAATCGAAACTGATGCGCGACCCCTCCATCACTCGGGGGTCGGATGGAACGTTCCACATGGTCTGGACCACCGCGTGGCAGGGCAAGACCATTGGCTATGCGTCTTCCAAGGACTTGATCCATTGGTCCGAACAGCGCGCCATTTCCGTGATGCCGGACGAACCGGACCTGATGAATTGCTGGGCCCCGGAGGTCTATTACGAGCAGGCGCGAGGCGAGTTCCTGGTTGTCTGGGCATCGACCATCCGGGGGCGGTTTCCGGAGACGCTGGGCGCCGGAAGCAACGCAAACAACCATCGGCTCTACGCGTTGCGCACCCGTGATTTCCGCGCCATCGGTCCCACCCGCCGCGGCGGGCCGTACTACGACCCGGGCTTCATGGTCATTGACGCCGCGATCTTCAAGACAGATGGGCGCTACGCCATGGTGGTGAAGAATGAGACCCTGACACCGCCGGCCAAGTACCTGTTTCTGACCTTCGCTGAATCCCTCGACGGGCCGTGGACGAAGCCAGGCCAGCGCATCTCCGGCGAGGACTGGGCCGAGGGCCCCAGCCCCATTCGCATCGGGGACTGGTGGTACATCTACTTCGACAAGTACAGGAAGAAAACTTACGGCGCCGTCCGGTCGAAGGACCTCAAGAGCTGGGAAGATATCTCTGATCGCATTACCTTTCCTGAGGGCGCCCGCCACGGCACCGCGTTTCGCGCCCCGCGCGCCGTCGTTGACCGGCTGATCCCTGCGCTTTAGTTTTAGACTGGCGACTGGCGGGCGGAAGCTGGAGCTGGCGCTGCGATGCCGGATCGGTCAGTCCCAGGCCTTCATGATTTCACTGAAGCATGGCGCAGCGGGTAACTGCCCGCATAGCGGAAGTCGGTCAGCGGCGTCCCGAGTTCTTTTGCCTCCATAGCCTTTCGGAGACCCGGCAAAAGCGCCTCCGCGTTTCGGTGTTGAAGAGCGCTCTTTCCGTGGCCGGGCCTTTGTGGTGAAACAGCGGTGCGGAAGGAGGCCCGATGAATCGGAGAAGCTTGGCGACAAACCCATCGTCGGCCGAGAGTTTGGCGTCGCAACGGCGGGAACCAACCCCGGCAGGTTTGCATTAGAATGGGGAGGGGAGGTGAGCATGTTCCAGGGACGCATTTCGACTAGTCCGCAGATCTGTCATGGCCAAGCCTGCGTGTGCGGCACGCGCATCCCGGTCCACCAAGTGGTACGAATGCTGGCCAATGGGGACACAATCGACGAGCTGCTGCAGGACTTTCCATCTCTCCGCCGCGAGGATATCCTGGCCTGCCTGGACTACGCCGCTTCGCTCGCCGAGGAAGAGGTCACACCTATCGAACTGAGCGCCTGCTAAGCAATGAAGATCCTCGTCGACGAGAACATCCCCCGAGCGACCGCCGCCCTCTTGCGAGAGGAGGGCCATGATGTGGCGGATGTTCGCGGTACAGCCGATCAGGGGTTGATCGACGCTGAACTCTGGAAGATGGCGCAGCAAGAAGGCCGACTGGTCATTACGACTGACAAGGGTTTCTCTCAGTACCGGCGCGAGGCTCATCACGGCATCCTGATCGTGCGACTCCGGCAGCCCAATCGGAATAGGATTCACGAATCGGTCATGCGGGCTATCCGTGACTTCCAAGGGCAGGCTTGGCATGGCATGCTGGTCGTCATGCGTGATCGAGCTCGCAGCGTTTCAAGAACCCCGCGCGAAGAAACCGAACATGACGGCTGATCTAGCCGCCGCTCTCGCCGCCTGCTTCTCCGACTGCGGTTCGCACCTGCCGCGGCAACCGATATTTCAGCGCTGAGACGCCGCCTGCCTCGACTGCGCTGGGGTCTCCGCGTTGAAGAGCGCTCTTTCCGTGGCCGTGCCTTTGTGGTGAAATAGCGGCGCGGAAGGAGGACTCATGAACCGGAGAGGGTTTTTGGGCAGCGGACTGGCGGCTGCGGCCGGCGCGGCGGTGGCCGGGCCGGCCGGCGAGGCGGGCGTCAGCCTGCGCGAGAAATTCTTCGGCTGCATTGTCGGCGTGCATCTCGGCTCGTCCATGGCCGCGCCCGTTGAGGGCTGGAGCTGGCAGCGGATCGAGCGCGAGTACGGCCTGCTGGAACGCCTGTTGTCCTACGAGCACTACCGCAACGGCTGGAAGCGCGAGCCGGGCACCACCGAGGACGGCGTCGAGCGCCAGAAGCTGATGATCACCGCCATCATCGAAAAGCAGGACCGGGTGAACGCCGAGGATGTTCGCCGCGCCTGGGTGAATCACATGAACCCCAACGCCGCCGGGCTGGTGTCGGAGCCCTTCGAAGGCCTGCTGCTGGCCATGGCCAAAACGCCGATGCCGGCAGCCGACATCGGCAAGTACTGCGATTACTCGGGGCTGATCTCGCTGGCGCGCTCTTGCCACCCGCTGGGGCTGATCAACGCCGGTGACGTCGCCGGAGCCATCAACGACGTACGCGACGTCGGCCAGTTGTACAACACGGCCGGAAGCCGCGGCATCCGCTGGGCCGAGGTCACGGTGGCGGCCATCGCCGCGGCCGCCAGGCCGCGGGCCACCGTCGATAGCGTGCTGGGCGCCATTTTCGACCACTGCGACAAGAACATCGTGCTGCGCGAGGTGGAACGCGGCCTGAAGCTGACCGCCGAGTGCCGCGACGTCCGTGAGATGCGCAAGAAGTTCGATGCCGTTTACAGCGGGCAGGGGATTCCCTACGCCAACAGCTACGCCAACGAGGTGGTGACCAAGGCGGTCTGCGTGTTCCGCATGGTGAACGGGAACACCTGGGAAGCGATCAAGGCCGGAGTGAACATGGGCCGCGACACCGACTGCCTCACGGCCGTGTCGGCTGGCATCTCCGGTTCCCTGTCGGGCGCCGCAGCGGTGCCGGCCGAGTTGATCAAGCAGGTGGATTACGCCGCCTCGGTCAATCCCTACACCAACTCCAAACGCACGCTGCGCGAAACGTCCGACGGTCTGTACAACGCTTACAAGGCGCGGCTGAAGCGCCTGCGCACCTTTATCGAGGAAATGGATGCCTAGCCGCGGATGGCGCGGATGGCGCGGCCAGGACACCAAGGCTTGGTGACCTGGCGGTTCACAATACGCCTATCGTTGCTCGATGGCCAGTGACGGCAGCCCGACGGCCAGCGGGCGGCCGTCGGCGGCGTTGGCGATGGCGCCGATGAATTGCAGCGCGCTGGCTGGGGCGCCGCCGGGGACCTCCGCGTAACCCACCAGGACGCGCTGCCCGGCCTGGAGGCGCAGCCCGCCCAGCCAGGAGAGCGCCAGCGTGCCGGGCAGGCCGTTATCGGTGAGCGTCGGGGCGCCGGCCTCGCCCGCCCGCCAGGCCAGCGGCGCACCGCCGCTGCCCGGCAAGCCCAGCGCCAGGCTCAGCCCCATCAAATCCAGCCGCGCCGCTGCCGTCAGGTAGACGGGCACCAGGGCGCGTCCGGCTTCCGCCCGTGCTTCTCCGAATTCCAGGCGCAGGTTGCCCGTTTGTCCCAGCGCCGGACGTCTCATGGCCGCCAGTCCTGGCGCCATGGCCCCGCAGACCAGGCCCCGCGGGGTCCGTCTGGGCCGCGAGGGATCGGCGTTGGTGACACGGCGCAGCGTGGTGATCAGGTCCAGGTTGTCGAGCGCGCCGTCCCCGCCTCGCGTTGCGCTGTCTACCGGGTATGAATCCATGGCGTCAAACAGGTCGGCGCAGATCGGGGGCAGGAAGCCGGGCACGTTGGTGACGGCGCGCAGGGCCACGAGTAGGTCGGGATTGTCCAGCGAGTCATCGCCGAACTGGCCGGAGTCGTTGCCGCCGGTCGGCGCTGCGTCGCCCGCCAGGTAACTGGCTGCCGGGTGGATGGTGAACGGCATGCCGGCGGAAGTGCCGCCGCCCGGCGTGGGATTCACTACGGTGACCAGGAACAGGCCGACTGTCGCGGCGTCTGCGGCGCTGATCTGCGCGGTCAGTTGCCAACCGCTGACGTAGGTCGTCGGCCGCGCGCTGCCTGCCCACTGCACCGTGGCTCCGGTAAAGAAGTTAGAACCGGTGACGGTCAGCAGGAACCCGGTGGAGCTAGCCGCCTGTTCCACCGGGGAGATGGAGGTGACGACGGGGGGCGGGTTGAGCGCGACAATGGTCAGGGCCATGGCGTTCGACGTGCCGCCGCCCGGCGCCGGATTGAACACCGTCACCTGCGCGGCGCCCGCCACGGCCAAGTCGGCCGTGGTGATGGCCGCGCCCAGATGTGTGCTGTCAACGAACATTGTCGTCCGGTCCTGGCCGGTCCATCTCACCACGGATCCGGGCACGAAATTCGAGCCGGTGACGGTCACCGTCAAGCCGGCTGTCCCGGCCACCGCGGTCGAGGGTGAAATCGACGTGATGGCGGGCGCCGGGTTGTCGATGGTGAAGCTGGCGGGGCTGGAAGTGCCGCCGTCGGGGGCCGGACTGAACACAGTGACCTGGGCCGTGCCGGCCAGAGCGATGTCGGTGGCCGGAATGGCAGTCGTCAACTGCGTGGCGCTGACGTAGGTGGTGGTGCGATCAAGGCCATTCCAGCGCACCACCGAGCTGCTGACGAAGTTAGCTCCGGTCACGGTCAGGGTAAAGGCCGTGCCTCCGGCCACGGTGCTGGTGGGGGAGAGCGAGGCCAGCGTCGGCACCCTGGCGTTGGCCGTCAAGCTAAAGCTGGCCGGCGTCGAGACGCCATTGACCGAGGCGGTGACCGTGATGGTGCCCGGCGTGCTTCCCAGCGTGGCCGTGACTTGCGTCTGGCCGCTGCTGTCGGTGGCCGTCGGAGTGCTCAGCGTGGCGCCGCCGGTCGGGCTTACCGCAAAGGTCACGGTCACACCCGAAACCGGGTTGCTGAACTGGTCGGTGACCTTCACGACCAGCGGCTGGGACAAGGCGGCGCCTACCGTGCCGGTCTGCAGGCTGCCCGACACCGCGGCGATGGCGGCCGGTGCGGTGGCCAGCGCCGTCAGGCTGAAGGTGGCGTGCGTGGCGATGCCGGACACGGAGGCCGTGACTGTCACGGTACCCGCCGTGCTTCCCAGCGTGGCCGTGACTTGCGT
>Ga0315285_10003987_pt1 | contig 15335 bp, 7 predicted proteins | sample YL17G09_36_MG_FD_203698 | JGI IMG/M metagenome (GOLD analysis project Ga0315285, IMG submission 203698) | Sediment microbial communities from Yellowstone Lake, YNP, Wyoming, USA - YL17G09_36 | ecosystem: Environmental > Aquatic > Freshwater > Lake > Sediment | place: USA: Wyoming | collected...
AACGTCATGCCGGTCGGATCGCACAGTAGCCAACCAGAGTAGGGGTCGAAGAACAGGCTGAGGCCCCACCAATGGAGGTCGCCGATCTTGTCCGGCAGATTGAAGAAGTTCTCGTAGCACTTGTAGGAGAACTGTGTCGTCACCGCACTGGTGTAGGCACCCCAAGAACCGCTCTGCTCCGACGGGTTCTGCCCGTACATCAAGCCTTCGGGGAGGCACTCCTCCCCTGGCGGCGGCAGCCACCCGGTGAAGGTCACCGTGTAGGGACCAAAGGCACAGGAGTTGTCGCCCAGCAACGGCCAATAGTACGTGCCGGCCGGCAGGTTGGCCCAGTTCAGGGTCCAGTTGCCATCACCACACGAGCTGTTCTCCCAGCTCGAGGCGAAGATCCAGGCCCCGGAGCACGGGCAGGTCGTGTCCATCACGATGTACGCGTTGCAGAAGGCGGGCGACGTGCCGCAGTACTTGACCACGACGTTCAGCATCTCGTACGTGGTGAACTTGTACCACGCCTCGTTGTAGTAACCGCCACTGAGCGCCGCGCAGTCCTCGGACGCGCCCGTGTTGTCGTCATAGAACGTGACCGGGCTGGCCTCGTACAGGTCGAAATAGTACGCGTTGGCACAGTCATCGTTCGACGGCGCCCGCGAGGACTGCTGATGCGCGGTCGGCGCACCCGCGGACACGATCGAGGTTTGCCCAATCGTCGCCTCTGACTTCAACGCCACCGGCGAAGGCGCTAGCGCCGGTGTCGCACTGAGTAACGCGTTGGGCGTCGCCGATTGCGGCGTCTTCGGCGTCACGACACTTTGGGCTACTCCGCTGGGGACCGCCACCGCGTCCGCGATGGGCGCATGCCCCGCCGCCATCGACAGCGCGGCCGTCCCACCGACGGCCACCGCGCTCCGGGCGTCGCGGAGACCCTGACCTGGCACCGTTGCGGCGACCAGCATCAGGTTCGTACACAGGAGTACGAGCCCTAACTCCACGATTCTTCTCTTCCTCATGCCCTGCCTCCTCTACAAAAACGAAAACTGTTATGGAGCACACGCTCCATAAGCAAGAGATGCTCGCGGTGCGCGCGGGTTACGACACCCGCTACCCGCACCGAACATACGCTCAGTGATTCGAGACATGCGCTCCTTCCCCAGCACTTCTTCCAGCCTGCCACTGCGAGATTGGGCGCCTCAGGAGAACTACCTCTCTCAACTTCACATTCCCGTTGCCCGTAACATACACGAGCGGCCCCGGCCCTGTCAACAATAAAAACCCTTTACGATGTAGCAATATCGCAACGTCCCCCGGGCCGTCAGACGGAGGCGAATATCGCTAACATACGCCATCTACGGGACTTACGTTCCAATCCGTCGGCTGGAACCCTTGGGCCTCGCGATCGCATGCGCTCCCGCGGGCCACCCGCACCGCCCCGTAGCGTCGGCCCCCCCGTGGCCGACGGCGAAGATGGAGGGTCGCCGCCCTTCGACGTCGGCCACGGGGGGCCGACGCTACATTGCCAGCGCAAGAGGAAAGGCCGCGCCTTGGCTTGGAAGCCGAAGCGCGGCCTTGTGAGAGCGTCACCCAAGCCGCCAGGGCGAGCCCTGGCGGTTCATCATGCGACTAGCGCCGCCGCAACAGCCCGAGCAGGGCCAGCAGCAGCAGCGACGCCGGCTCCGGCGTCACCGTCACTGACCCTTGCACGAACGTCACGTCCGCGAAGTAGCATTCCCCGAGTTCACTACAGCACATGAACCCTTCCGTCAGGTCACCCGGGGTTATGCTCGCGTCCAGGTACGTCGTGCCCAGGCTGTCCAGCGACAGCAAGATCGTCGCCAGCAGCACACCGGGGCCGGAGACCGTCCCGGGTGGCGGCACCAGGCCGGCTAGCCCGTCGCCATCCGGCGTGTAGACCGGGTCAAACAGCGGCCCAATCACCGGCGGCCCGGATTGCGACACGCTCGTCCCGGTGAGGCCCAAATCCAGGCCCCAACCGATGAGCGGATCCCCGATGTCCGCGACGATGTCCACCGTCGTGCTGCCGGCTGAAAGCAGGACCGTCTGGCTCGGCGGGTTAAACGATACAACAATACCCGCCAGCGCCGGACTGGCCAGCAGCCCGATTAACAAAACCCTACCTGCTACCTTCATTCTCCATCCTCCTCACAAGAACTCTCGGTCATCCAAAAGCGATTATGGTTCACGAACCGGGCATCCGCCGGCCGCCGATAACGGCCGGCGGAGCCCGGGGAAATCAATTACTTGAGGACAGCCTTCTTGGCCGGCTTCGGCATGGGCTTGGGCTTGGGCGCCACGAAGTCCTTGCCGGTGGCCATCTTGTAGCACATACGCCACGCGCAGTAGTCGACCAGCGTGACGCAGTCATCGCCGTCCAGGTCTGCGGCCGGGTTGTACTTCGGATGGCCCACGCAAGTGCCGAAGGCGTCAAGGAACACCCAGTAATCGTCGAGATCGACGTCACCGTCGTTGTCCAGGTCGCCGCAAATCTCGCAGGTATCCGGCACACCGTTGTGGTCCCAGTCGCTAACGCACGCATCCGGGAAGCAGGGCGCCGGACCAGCGCAATAGCCGTCCCACTGGACGCCGATGTCGCACTCATCCGGGATGCCGTTCTGGTTGCAGTCGTTCGGCGGTGCGCCGCACGTGCCTTCAACGAGGAACGGGAAGTCCTGCGGATAGGTGACGTCCAGCGCCGCGCCCCAAGCGCTGCTTGAGGCCAGCCACTGCAACGCATTCGCGCCCGGGCTGCCGGTCTGACCCAGGAGGGTCACGGGCGGAGCCCACGGACCGGACGCGCCGCTGCCGGCGAACGAGTAGTCGACCCAGTACGTACCCGGCGCGAGCTGCACGTCGACCGCGCACACACACGTCTGAATGTGACGCGTGCAGTCGATGGTCGGCAGCGTGCGGAAGATGCTCGCCGCGGTGCAACTGACCAGCCGGTTGGTCGTCAGGTCGCCCCAGATCACCGTGCCACCCGCGTTCGGCGGCCCGTCCCAGATCTGCATCACCACCGACGTGATCGTCGGCGGCGTCGAGCCAGTCTGGTACGTGTAGACCGTGATCGTGTCAATGTGGCACGCCGTGGACAGGGCGAAGTCATCCGCAACCCGGTTGCCGGCCGACTGTTGCGCACCAAAGCCGTAGATCGTCAGGCCGAGCGTGTCCTGCAACAGGCTGACCTCGCCGGTGCAGCCGGGGCCCGTGGCCAGTGGACCGTTGTCGTACAACACGGCCCGCTGCTGGAGCTGGCAACCGTCGGGGATGCCGTCGCCCTGGCAGTCGCAGGCACCGGCGGCAATGTCGCACTCATCCGGGATGCCGTTCGGCTGGCAATCCTGGCTCGCGCCGCTGGCGATGTCGCACTCATCCGGGACGCCGTTCGGCTGGCAATCCTGACTCGTGCCATCAGCGATGTCGCACTCATCCGGGATGGCGTTGCCGTTGCAATCCTGGCTCGTGCCAGCGGCGATGTCGCAATCGTCCGGCCGGTCGTTGCCGTTGCAATCCGGCTCGCACTCATCCGGGACGCCGTTCGGCTGGCAGTCCTGGCTGCAATCCGGACCCACGCAGTTACCCATCGGAGGGGGCACGTCGCAGAAGTCCGGAATGCCGTTCCCGTTGCAGTCGCCGCCGCCGCCGCCACCGCTGCCGACCCGCAGAATGAACACGGTCATCGGATAGCCGAGCGCGGTCATCGGGTACAGGCTGGTGGTCAGGTCGGTCGGATCGAACGGGATGACGTTGAAGGCCAGGAAGCCCTGATCGACTTGCGTCTGACCATCGTCATCCGCCGTCCCCGGGTAGCCACCCGCCGGGCTGTTGACCGAGCAACCGATGAAGAAGCTGCCCGAGACCGCGATGGGGGTCGCGAGCGTCACCGGCTGCACAACGTCGGTGTCGATGCTGCCAGCGTCCACGTAACCGGTGGTTTCACCGAGGAAATCGGCGCCCGAGGGGACGCCGTTACCGTCGGAATCGCCCCAGACGTAGACCCGGAACGGCTGCCCAGGCGTAACGCCGGCGGAGCCGGGGAAGGCCGGCGAGCCAAACGTGGCACTGATGGCCGACACGTTGCCCGTGCCGGTGAAGTGGTTGATCCAGCACATCTCACCACCGGCCGTCAGGCCCCAGTTGTTCTCGCTGGTCCCGTCGTCAATCTGCAGCGACAGGCCGCCGCCGCCAAGCTGGCACTCATCGGGGATGCCATCCGGCTGGCAATCCGCACTGACCAGGCCGTTGCCGTCCGGGTCAGTCGGATCGACGTCGCACTCGTCCGGAATCCCGTTCTCGTTGCAATCCTGAGAAGTGCCGTCCGCGATGTCGCAGAAGTCCTGGATGCCGTTGGCATTGCAATCGGCCCAGGGCTGGCACTCATCCGGAACGCCGTTGCTGTCGCAGTCGGTGCTGTAACCGCTGGCGATGTCGCAGAAGTCGTCCACGCTGTTGCCGTTGCAGTCGGCGAGGGAGCACTCCGTGAACGGACCCGCGAAGAAGCCGCCGCACTCCGACGGTAGCACGTTCGTACACGTGCCGTCGCCCCAGCAGCAGGCGCCGGCCACTTCGATGATGTTGACCGTGTAGTCCTCGACCTCACCATACGTGGTGATGCCGCACGGATCGACCAGCCCGATGTACGTGATACGCACGCGCATCCGCGTGGGACCGGTCAGGGCCTCGGCCGGGGCCACGATCGTCGCGGAGTAGGGCCCGTTGCCCGGTGATCCGCTCATCGTGATCGCCTCGCCTGGATCGTAGAAGTCCTTGTCCTGGTTCCAGTCGATCCAGACCATGCACTGGTCGGAGCTGTACGGATTACCGTTGGTCACGGTAATCGGCGCACCCACCGCGTACATCAGGTCGGTCGACAGATACAGGTAGTTGCCGTAGCCGCCCGGCTGCGAGCAAGCGGTCGCGTTGTCAATCGTGCCCACCTGCACGCGGCTGATGTACTCGTCGCAGTTCAGGTACGACGAGCCGGCCGTGCAGTAGGTCACCTCGCACGGGTTCGGATCGCAGTCCGTGCCCTCACCCTGGGGCACGCCGCCCGCGGTCGCGCACGCGGCCGGCAGCAGCATCTGGCAGCTCCCGTCCGCGAAGCAGCAGGCGCCGGGCGTCGGACACGCCGAGATCGTCATCGTGAAGTCCGTACACGTCGGGGCTGGATACGTGTCAATCATGATGTAGTAAACGCCCGGGTTCAGGTTCACGCTCGCGATCACCGGGTTGCCGCCCGAGTTGGTGTTGTACGCCAGGCACGTGAGGCCGGGCGGGCAGGCCGTGTCGATCGCCACGCCCACCCACGTGAGCACGCCGTCGACCGCGATGCTCACACACATCGGGTCGGTGACCAACACCGCGTAGATGATGTCCTCGCCGCCGTCATACGACCCCAGGCAGGTGTCCGCATAGTCGTTGACGCGACCGCAGGTCGTGTCGGCATCGACCAAGGGCAGGCTCCCCGGCGAGAGCACAATCGGCATCGGGTTGGCGCAGTTGTTGCCCGGCTGCGGGCACAGGTTCGGCGTGCAGGTGGTGCCGTCGCCCGAGTAGGTGCCGCCCAGACCGGCGCACTCCGCCAGGTCCAGCGTCTCCAGGCAGCTCCCGTCCATGAAGCAGCAGGCTCCAAAGCACGGGTTCAGGGGCGTGCAGGTCGTGCCATCGCCCTTGTACCGGCCACCCTGCTGCTCGCAGTCGAACTGATACATCTCCGGCGTGCAGCTCGTCCCGAAGCAGCACGCCCCTTGCTCGCCCGGCGGCAGGATGCACACCGTGTAATCCTCGGTGGCACCCCAGGTGTACGTGCCGCACGACGACGGATCGGCACTACTGGTCTCAACGACCACCACGCGCATCCGCGTGCAGCCCACGGTCGCCGTGGCCGGGATCGTGATGGTGCCACTCAGCGGGAAGTCCGGGCATGGTGCGTTGGTGAGCTGGCCCGAGTTGTAGACCCGCTCGCCGGTATCCGTGAAGTCGAAGTCCTGGTTCAGGTCGATGAAGATCGCCAGCCGCTTGCTATAGCAACTCGCCCCTTCGCAGTCGCCGATGACGATGTTAAAGGGATACGTCGCCCCGGCGATCACGTCCGTCGACAGGTACGTGAAGTCGTTGTACTTGTCGCAGTCCAGCGTCGTGTTGTTGATCGTGCCAAGCTGGACCGTCTTGAGGGTCTCATCCGCCGTGCTGGTCGCATTCGACGAACAGTAGGACGGCATGCACACCACGTGCAGCGTGTAGTCGCCCGCCGCGTGGTTCGCCACGTCCAGCAGGACCGGATAGTAGAACGTGCCCGACGCCAGGCCCGACCACTTGATCGTGATGTTGCCGTCGCCACAGGTCGTGGTCTCGAACGTGCCGGCCGTGGTGATGCCCGTGCACGGACAGCCGGTGGCCCAGTTCAGCCACGCGTTGCCGAACGGGAAGCCGCCGTTGTTGGTCGTGCAGTAATCGAGCCACACGTCGAAGAAGCTGTCCACGCCCGGCAGCGTGATCGCGTGCCAGACCTGGCCACCCGCGAAGCTGCCGCAGTCGTTCGTCGCACCCAGGTTGTTGCCCGTGAACGTCACCGGGGTGCCCGGGGTCAGCGCCACCGGGGTCACCGCGGAGCAGTTGTCATTCCACGGCGGGCAGATGAACGTCGCGCAGTCCTGGCCGCCGTACCAGGTGCCGCCCAGCGCGGCGCACTCGGCCGAGGTGTTCGTCGCCACGCAGGCGAAGTTCACGCAGCACGCGCCCAGGTTCGGCGGCGGGAAGATGAACTGCGCCCGCGGGACGTTGATCAGGCCATAGATGCTCGGGTTGCCCGTCCCGCACGTCCACACCAGCGGATCACCGTAGCCGCTGTCCGTGTAGGCATACATCGTGCGGTACACGCCCGTGCCCGCACTGAAGGCATAAATGGCCCCGCCGCCCGTGTAGGCCGTGTTGTTGAAGCACACGTCGACTTCAAGGTTATCCACGCCGTTGTACGCGAAGGGCGTGGCGAATGTGAACGTGTACCAGCCGGTCGTCGAGATCGTCGTGTTCGCCTGGTAACCGACGGTCCAGCCCGTGTTCGACATGCAGTAGGGGGTGACGTACACCGTCGCCGTCGTGTGCTTGAGGCGGATCGTCAGGTTGGTGAACGCCATGCCGGGCACGGTCGAGACGTAGTACCGGATGCCGTTGATCGGCCCGCCGTCACACCCGAACTCCGAGGCCAGGTAGATCGACGTCGTCCGCCGGTCATGCCAGCCCGTGTTCAGCATGTACGTGAAGCTCAACGTGCCCGCCCCGTTGATGTCCTTGTCACCGAGGCACGGCCCGCGGAAATCCTCGTCGTAACCCACTTCCGCCGGGAGCACCGAGAAAGCGGACTCCTCCAGGGCCGGCGGCTCCTTCCCCTGGAATTCCTCCATCAGTTTGAGCTGTTCCTCGGACAGGCCTTCCGATGGCTTCACCTCAGGAAGGCTCGCCTCCTTTTCGTTCACTGTCGCCTGGGCACTGCTGGCGCGCGATAGCTGCGCCGGCTGTGCCTGGCCGATCGCGGTCTCGGTTGCGCTGCGGTCGGTTTGAGCCGACGCGGTAACCGTCAGCAACAAGCCGGCACACAGCAGGACGAGACCCAGCTCACCAATACTCTTCTTCCTCATGCCCTAACCTCCTTAAACAAAATACGGAACTAGTAGCCAAGGCCTATGGTGCACACGCTCCATAAATCTCGTTTTGAGCGGACCTGCTGTGCGCGGCGCGACGCAGCGCCGACGAGACGGTGCATACCCTGCACGTCATGCCCCGTCAGACGCCGGAGCGCTCTCTCAACTCCGCCATGCGCAACAGGCGCTCGATATGCCCGTCTCTCTCACACCTCCGCATTTACATTGGCACGCGGTACCGCCGATCCCAGCGGGGGGCACACCTTCACAATGGCTTAACGTTGTCCGTTTCGGCCCCTGGACGCTGGCGGGAAACGTGGCCCGCGACCTGCTCCTCCTCGCTCCGGACCTCACGTGACGGATATCGCTATCCGATTACACGCATGTACTTTACTGCAATTGCCCCCCCACCGTCAACATCCTTTCCTTAGTGGCTGCGGCCCGGGGGGGTGCGTGACAGAATCGGCCGGTCCGAGCGCGCTGGCGACGCCGCGCCGCGCCGGCGAGACACCGGTTGCCGCAGCCTCCGCGGCGACCTCGGGACAATCTTAGAGTTCCTAACAGAACCCGCCACGCCAGTGGCGGGTCAAGGGGGCCCCGCTCTTGCGGGCGGGGTTCTGATAGGCGCTCTTATGCGCCCAATGCGAAGGCAGTAATTATCAGACCTGTGCCGCCTGGGATGTGGGCGGCGCGCCCGGAGCATGCGGGCACGGTGGACGCGGGCGTTTGTACCGTCATGTCAACCAAGTCCAAAACGCACCCCCAAACGTGACCACCACGACGCCGGTCAGCGCGAGGAGAAGCGCGGCCACCTGCCGCGCCCCAAAACGTTCCTTCAGGACGAGCGCCGCCAGGACCGTGGCAAAGACGACCGACGTCTGGTTGAGCAACGCCGCGACCGAGGCGTAGGTGTACTTGAATCCCGCGACCCAGAGAATCATGCAGACGTACGTGCCCAGCACTGACGCCGGCAGAGCGGAGCGCCAGATGCGGCTCGGGCGAAAGACGCCCCAATGTCGCTGCCAGCCCCGCCCGAGCAGCGCAAACAGGGCCAGGAAGAACAGCCCGGCGGCCATGCGCAGCGTGGTCGCCCACAGCACGGGCATCTCTTCCAACACGGGCTTGGCGATCACGATGCCGAAGGCCATCATCGCCACCGCCGCGCTCGCCAGCAACATGCCGGCGAGGATCTGACCGTGCGTCCGGTGGGCAGGACGGGTGTGGCGTGACGTGGTGAACACGCCGGCCACCACCAGAGCGGCCCCGACGTAGTGGAACACGGTCAGCCTTTCGGCGAGGAGCAGCCAGGAGAAGAGAATCGCGGCCGGGGCGTAGAAGCAATCGACGACCGAGATCAGCCCGACGCCGATGAGGTTCAGCGCGTGGAAAAAGAGGCTGTCCGCCAGGGCAATGCCGATGATCCCGCTGAGCAGGAGCAGGGCAATGTCGCCCTGGGGGCACTCCCGCAGGGGGGCCAAGCTATCCGCACCGACGGCGATCAGCGCAGCCAGCGTAGCCACCAGCAGGATCAACCCGACCGTGTTTTTATAGAGGTTCAGGGCGACCGGCGGGACCTCTTCGCCGCTGCGTTTGAACAGCACCAGCGCGTACGCCCAGATGATGGCGGTGAGCAGGGCGCAAGCTTGTCCGAGCGGATGATTCATCAGGCGGCGACCATCGCTGTGTCTGGGTCGCGGATCATACTCGCCGGTGCGACCACGTGACCACGGGCGCGAAAGTCGAAAAAGGGGTCGGGAGTCTTTTTGGAAGGGCGGAAAGAGCTCATCGGAAAAAGACTCCCGCCCCCTTTTTCGACCGTGAACGCGCCACTGTGCCGTGGTAGCATGCTCCGCGACACGCCGCACGACGGCGCCGTTTCTCGCCGGAGGCAGGCCGCGCGATGGAGCATGCTCGCGACACGACGAGACGCCAGTTGCGCCGGGCCATCGCTGTGTTTGTTTCGGTCACCGTGCTCGGCGCCTGCGGGTATTACGTCATCGAGCGGCCGAACAACTGGTCGCTGCTCGATGCCATCTACATGTCGGTGATCACCGTCTCGACGGTGGGTTTTACGGAGGTCCACGAACCGGGGCCGGTCGGCCGCGTGTTCACGATCTTCCTGATCCTCATCGGCGTGGGATCGTTTGCGTACCTGGCCACGTCGGTGGCGAACTACATTATCACAGGCGAGATGCAGGGTTACTGGAGTCACCGCCGCATGGAAAAGACAATTGCCGCGCTGACCGGCCACTACATCGTGTGCGCGTACGGCCGCATGGGCTCGCAGGTCGCCGACGAGTTCCAGCGTGAGGGGCGGCCGGTGGTTGTGGTGGACCCGCGCGAGGAGGCGCTCCGGCGGGCGCGCGACGCCGGTCTGCTGGTCGTGGAGGGCGACGCCGGCAACGATGACGTGCTGCGCCAGGCGGGCGTGGAGCGTGCCCGCGGCCTGGTGAGCTGCCTGGACGACGATGCCGGCAACCTGATGGTCGTGCTCTCGGCCCGCGCGCTCAACGAGAAGCTGTTCATTGTCGCCCGGACGAACAACCACGAGACGGCGTCCAAACTGATGGCCGCCGGCGCGAACCGCGTGCTGTGGCCCTATGGGCTCAGCGGCCGGCGCATGGCCCAGATGGCCCTGCGGCCCAACGTCGTCGAGTTCCTCGAAATCGTCATGCACGACCAGGAGCTCGAGCTGCTGCTCGAGGAGGTGGCCATCGCGATCGGGTCGCCGCTGGCGGAGCAGGCCATCGGGGCGTCCGACGTGCGCGGCAAGACCGGGACGATGCTCGTCGCCGTGCGGCAGCGCACCGGCAAGATGCACGTGGCGCCTGCCCCGGACACGATCCTGTCGGCGGGCGACATCGCGGTCGCCCTGGGCACGCGCGAGCAGCTCCAACGTCTGCGCGCGCTGGCCAGCAGCGCTCCGGCGTAGCGTGCCGCACAGGATCAGGGGAAAGCTCTGCGGGCCACGCCAGGCGCACAGTCTGCGCGGGCCCTGGAAGGCGTGGCGCAACCGGGCCCTGGACGGCTGGGACACCCCTGCCGCGCAGCCGTCGCCGACTCTTGCACCCCCCGCCCCCGTGACGATAATGCGCAGTCGGTGATTGTGGAACTCGATCGTACCGGATTTGGAGACAAGTGATGAAGACCATGCTCAAAGGACTGCTGCTGTCGTGTGTGCTGGTGGCCGTGACCGGCTGCGGAGTGACCGGGAAGTGGACGATGAAGTCGCTCAGCCCGGAGTCGGAAAAGGAACATTTCAACCTGCAGGCGCTGTGCCTGATGGATGATGGAACGTACATGGCCTGTGCCAAGGAGGGCGACCAGTGCAAGTGCCTGAAAGGCACCTACCAGTATGATGCAAAAGCGAAGACCCTGACCTTCAAGACGGACAGCAAGGAGCGCTCCTATCACGCCGAGGTCGGTTGCTGCGGCGGCCAGATGAAGGTCACTCCCGCCGAGAAGGGCGAAGAGTGGACCGCGCTGATGAAGCGCGTCGGCTCCTGCCCCCAGGACAAGTGCTGCCCCGGCGGCAAGATGTGCGATCCGAAGACCTGCAACCCCAAGATGTGCCCGCACGCGATGGGCGCCCCCGGCAAGGCCCCCGCGGAAAAGAGCGAAAAGGCCGAGACCAAGAAGCCGGCCGAGGCCAAAAAGCCAGTCGAGGCCAAGAAGCCGGCCGAGGCCAAGAAGCCGGCCGAGGGCAAGAAGCCTGCTGAAGCCAAGCCCGGCGAAACCAAGTAACCAGCGAACGCCGGTCGTTCTTCTAATGGGGCTTCCGATCGTCGCGGTCGGAAGCCCCTTCTTCGCTGATACGCGCCGGCCGCGCGGGCCGCTCAGAGACTGGGCGTGGAGAGCTATTACGCGGAGCGACTGTCGGCGGAACGGTTGCGCCGCTGCTACGAGATCGCCCCGCCGCGGGTCCAGCAGTACCTCGCGGCCGAAGTGGCGCATGTGGCCAGCCGCATTGGTCCCGCCGACCGGGTCCTGGAGCTCGGCTGCGGATACGGCCGGGTCCTGGAGCAGCTCGCGCCCCGCGCGGGGACCCTGATCGGCATCGACACGTCGGGTGCCAGCGTACAACTTGCGCGGAAGCTGCTGGGTCAGACGCCGAACTGCTGCGTCCTGCAGATGAACGCCGTGGCTTTGGGGTTTCGGGACGCGGTCTTTGACACGGTCGCCTGCATCCAGAACGGCATTTCGGCCTTCAAGGTCGAGCCGCGCGCCCTGATGGCGGAGTGCCTCCGCGTCACCCGGCCGGGCGGGCGCGTCCTCTTTTCGAGCTACGCGGTGGCATTCTGGCCACACCGGCTGGAGTGGTTTCGGTTGCAGTCCGCCCATGGGCTGCTCGGAGAGATCGACTGGGAAGCCACTCGCGCTGGCCAGATCGTGTGCCGGGACGGATTCCGCGCCACCACCGTCAGTCCCGATGATTTCCGCGCGCTGACCGCGGCGCTCGGCGTTTCCGCGCGGCTCGAGGAAGTGGACGAGTCCAGCCTGTTTTGCGAGCTTATAGTATAAGGACAGGAGTTCCAGCCGCTTGGGGCCTGGCGCTGCGCCGCGGCCCGGCAGCGGCGTAAGTGTACGCGCGTGACACGCCCGCAACAGACCCGATCCTCCGTCCGGCCGCGAACGCGACTGCTCGCGTTCCTGCCTTTTGTGCTGCTCATCGGCCTCTCCGCACTGGCGTACATTAACGCCGGACACGCGGAGTTCTTCTTCGACTCCGCCGGAACGCTCATCGCGAACCCGCGGACGGTAGACCTGCGCGGCACGCTGCAACGGCTCTGGCGGGCCCCGTTCAGCGCGGATGAACAAGTCTCACACCTGACCTTTGCCCTCAGTTATGCCCTGAATCGGGCGCTGGGCCGCCCGGGGTTCGAGGTCGCGGGTTTTCTGGTGTTCAACGTGTTGTTGCATGCGTTGAACGGCTGTCTGGTCTACGTCCTGCTTCGCAGCCTATCCCACATACTCTGGCCGGACCGCCCGCGACCGGTTCTGCTGCCGCTCTTGTTGGCCGGGCTCTTTGTCGTTCATCCACTGCACGCCAGCAGCGTGGCCTACATCGCCCAACGGCGCGGCGTGCTGGCCGCCACGTTCTACCTGCTCGGCGTACTCAGCTATCTGCGCCTACGGAGCCGATGGCGCCGCCCGGCGCGGCGTTCCGCGGGACGAAGCGCGCTGCTCGCGGTGACTGTGGCGCTCTGCGGGTGGCTCAGCTTCCGGTCCAAGAGCATGGGGCTGACGTTGCCGGCGACACTGCTCGCGCTCGAGTTCTGCCTGCGTGCGCCGGACCGCGCTGCGCTGCGCAACTATCTGCGGTATCTGGTGTCCGGTGCCGTTTTCTGCGTTCTGGGCATGCTCGTGTTTCTGTGGGCTCAGGGCCTGCTGGACCCGGCGCACCTGCGAATCCGGCCCCACGGGCAGGCTGAAATCCAGGCCCCGGGGCTGCACTTCCTCACCGAGTGTCGCGTCTTTGTGCATTACTGGAAACTGCTGTTGCTGCCGGCGCCGCAGTGGATGTCCATCGACCACGACTTTGCCGCCTCCCGCGGCCTCCTGGAGGGCGGGACGCTCCTGGCTATGGTGTTCCACGCCCTGCTGCTGACACTGGGCATACTCGCCGCGCGGCGGCGCTATACTCTGGCGGCGCTGGGTATACTCTGGTTTTACCTGACGCTGTTGCCTTACGCGCTGGTCCCGCAAAGCGAGTTATTTGTAGAGTACAAGACATATCTGGCCAGCGTCGGGGTCGTGCTCATCCTTGCGGAGCTTATGACGCGCTGGGCGATGCGGTCCGGCCAGACGCCCTGCGCGGCGGCCGGTGTGCTCGTGGCCGCAACCCTGCTCGGCACGACGCTCTACCGCAACCGGGTCTATCAGAGCGACATCAACCTGTGGGCCGACGCGGCGGCGAAGTACCCGCAGCGCGTGCGGCCGCGCGTGAACCTCGGGACTGCACTGCTGGGGCAGGGGCGGCTCGATCAGGCCATCGGGCAGTTTAACGCGGCCCTGCAAATCACCCCGAATTCCTATACGGCCAGTACGGGACTCGGACTCGCCCTCGCGGAGCAGGGCCGGCTCGACGAAGCCCGGCCGTACTACGAAGCGGCCCTGGCGGTCAAACCCGACTACGCGGAGGCCCACATCGACCTGGCCCTGCTGTTGTCGCGGCAGGGAAAGCTGGACGAAGCCGACGCGCACTACCAGGAGGCCTTGCGGAGCGCGCCCGAGAACGACAAAGGCCACAATAATCTGGCCGTGAACCTGGCCCGGCAGGGCCGAACGGCCGAAGCGCTCGCCCATTTCGCCACGGCCCTGCGCCTGAACCCGGAGTACGCCGAGGCTCACTTCAACTTGGCGCTGACGCTGGTGAAGGAGGGGCGGCTGGCGGAGGCCGTCGCGCACTACCGCGAGGCCATCCGGCTGGATCCGCAGTATGCCCCGGCCTACTACAAGCTGGGCGAGGCCCTGGCTTTACGGGGGCAGACCGCGGACGCCATCGCCCAGTACCAGCGGGCGCTGCAAATCAAGCCGGATTTCGCCGAGGCGCAGGCCCGGCTGGAAGCCCTGTCCAAGAATCGCGCTAGCGGCCCAACCCCTTCCCAGTGACCCCTGGCGGTGGTAGACTACACTTGCTGGGGGCAAGTCGCGGCGTAGGCGAGATTCCCCCGGCAAGGTGGCTCCCGGCGCGTGCCGGCGTTCGACACGTTCCGGCCCCGGGGCCCTCGGCGGCCAGCGTGGCACCGTCCGCATCTCGGGTGCAGGCAGAGGAGGACGAGCAATGAGAGCTTCAACGACATTGGGAGTGCTGACGGGCTTGCTGCTGGCGACGAGCACCGCGCTGTGCGCGCAAGGGAATGCGGGCCAGCGCCACGCCGCCCCCGCGACAGGTAACGTCACGCTGTCCGCGGCTCGCCCGCTCGCGACCGCCGACAAGACGGCCATGGCGTCGAGCACGCGGGCGGCAATCGGGCAGACGTCGATCGTCCGCACGCCGGGCGCGCAGGTTGCGCATTATCGGGAAGCCTCGCGGGCGCCGTCCAACGACGATTGCACCAACGCGATCACGTTCGACTTGTACGCCGGCAGCCTCGTCACGTTCTGTGACGACAACACGGGCGCGACGGAGGACTGCGCGGCTCTCAGTGGCGGTACGTACGGCGAGGCGTGGTACAAGTTCACCACGTATCAGACGCTGAACGTCGTCGTCAAGTACTGCGGTACAGTTCCGGCGTTCTGCAACGCTTACATCGTGATGGACACGGCGTGCCCCTGCAGCGGGTCGTTCCTGTTCGCATCGAGCTGGGACAACGTCTCGTGCGGCGACGGCAACTGGAGCCTGCACTGGAACAGCCTGGCGGCCGGTACGTACTACTGGCCGCTGCTGACCGACTCGGCCGGCGGTTGCGCCGAAGGTCCCTATTGCGTGACCTTCGACGCCCCGTGCTGCCCGCCGCCGCCGGGGTGCCCCGCCGGCACGATGTACGGGCAGACCCCGACGGACCAGAGCGGTTCGTGGGGCGCCTACACCAGCGCGGTGACGACGCAGTTCACCTACAAGTGCTACGAGAACTTCTTCAATCTGCCGGACAAGATCGGCGACCTCCATTGGTGGGGCCTCAGCCTGTTCTTCGACCCCTACTCTGGTTGGCTACTGTGCGATCCGACCGGCATGACGTT
>Ga0315285_10003989_pt1 | contig 15324 bp, 19 predicted proteins | sample YL17G09_36_MG_FD_203698 | JGI IMG/M metagenome (GOLD analysis project Ga0315285, IMG submission 203698) | Sediment microbial communities from Yellowstone Lake, YNP, Wyoming, USA - YL17G09_36 | ecosystem: Environmental > Aquatic > Freshwater > Lake > Sediment | place: USA: Wyoming | collected...
GCTGGATTAACTGCTTTAAATGGATTACAAGCACAAGTTCAGAATTTTGCAACAGGAACAACAGGAACGGACTTCGCTATAAATTCAAGTGGGAGCACACATACATTTAATTTACCAGATGCTTCAACGACATCTAGAGGAGTTGTTACTATAAATGACCAACAATTTTCAGGATTAAAAAACTTTACAGATAACATTATAGTAAACACAATTAAAATATGGAGAGGTATAACTAATTCTCCATTTAATTTAGCTATTGGATTTGACACGTTAACCACATCAACTGGAAATCAAAATACAGTAATTGGGCATAAAGCATTATCACCTATAAATACTTACGCGTCAAGTTTTAATACAGTTTTAGGTTACGAGGCTTATTCTAATGGTGCAGCAAATAATAATACGGCTATTGGATGGCAATCTTTATTTTCTTCTGCAGCAAATAATAATTCAGCCTTAGGATATAGTTCAGGATTACTTCTTACAACAGGTTTTCAAAATACTTTTATTGGGGCATTCGCCGGCGGTTTTACTTTGCAGAAAGCTGATGCTCAAAATAGTATTGCTATAGGTTATAACGCAGTTACTACTAAAAATAACCAAGTTGTAATAGGTAATTCATCTGTAGTAGAAACAATATTACGCGGAACGACTTTAGTAGATGGCGGAGTAACTAATGCTGTGGATAGTTTAATAGTAGGTGGTCCTACAAAATCAACACAATATAAATTAACCGCTTTAAATACAGCCCCTGCAAGCGCTACCGCGGCAGGTACATTGGGAGATATAAGAATCACCGCAGGATTTATATATGTGTGCACTGCAACAAATACTTGGGTAAGGACGCCGTTGGCAACATGGTAAACATAAAAAATAAAAAAAATGAATAACTTAGATAAAATATTAAATAAAATTATATCTCGTAAATTAATGGTATTTGTTGTAGCTTGCTGCGGGCTATTCATTGGTAATGTAACATCGACGGATTGGGTTATAGTAGCTACAGCTTATGTAGGAATTCAAGGATTTACAGATATAATACTAAAATTAAAACAATAAAATGAAAATAGAAGTTAAAAGATTGTATAAAACAGAAAATTCAACGATAGGTGAACTATATATTGACGGAGTATTTGAGTGTTTTACTTTAGAGGACAAAGAAAGAGAAGTAAAAATTAAAAGCGAAACAGCAATACCAAAAGGGAAATACAAAGTTATAATTAATAAATCAAACAGATTTAAAAAGTTATTACCTTTGTTGTTAAACGTCCCTAATTTCGAGGGGGTGCGCATTCATCCAGGTAATACTAACCATGATACTGAAGGATGCATATTAACTGGTACGACTAAGGGTAAAGATTTCATAGGTAATTCAAGAATTGCTTTTAATAGATTATTTAAGAAAATGCAGTTAGCAAAAGAAATAACTTTAACGATAACATAATGATTAAAAAAAATAAAGGTGTAATTGCATTTTGGCTAGTTACTGTATTAGCAGTTATTTTTATAACTATGTTATCATCATGCGCCTCCCGAAAAGTAGTTACCGATAAAGTAGTCATTAAATCTGATAGCATTTCAGTTATAAAAGATACATTGTCAATAAAAGTTGTAGATAGTAGTTACGTAAAAAAAGAGGCGATCTTAGAAGATATAATTATTCGTCCAATTGATTCTTGTGCAGAATTTATTGTTGATGGCAAAGTATATAAAAATGTCACTATAACGATTAAAAAACAAACAAATAGTAATATACATTCAAAAAGTAAAAAGACTAATTTAAACACGTCTAAAACACAAAAAACAGCAGTTAAAACAGAAACTATAGTAAAGAAAAAAGAAATAGTTAAAAAAGCGAACTATATTATGCATCTAGCTGCTTTATTATTTGTTATACTAATAGGGTTCATAGTTTATAAATACCATAATAAAATAAACGTACTTAGAGCATTTAGTTAAAAAATATTAATACTGCGTAATAATAGGAATATAATCAAATTAAATTAAATCAAATAAATATGTCAGATGCAATTGTTAAGAACCTTAGTTTTGGTGACGATGCCAAGAACAAGGTTTTTGAAGGTATTACAAAATTAACTAAAGCTGTTAGTTCAACATTAGGGGCAAGTGGTAAATGTGTAATGCTGGAAGATGGGATGGGTAATCCTATTATTACTAAAGATGGGGTTACAGTAGCAGATAGTATTGTGTTGTTGGACCCAATTGAAAACATGGGAGCGAGGCTCTTAAAAGAAGCAGCTAGAAAAACAGTTAAAGAGGCAGGCGATGGAACAACTACAGCGACGGTATTAGCTCACGCTATTTTATCCGAGGCTTATGAAGTTAAAGACGCTGTTAGTTCTAGAGAACTTAAAAACGGTATTGAAACTGCTGTTGAAAACGTTATTAAGTATCTTGAGTCTATAACTGTACCTGTTACCGGCGAAATGATAAATCAGATTGCAACTATATCAACTAACAATGATCCTATACTGGGTAAAATTATTGGTGATGCTTTTAGAGCGGTAGATGAAACCGGAATTGTTATGATGGAATCATCCGCTTTAGCTGAAACAGAAATTGAAATACTAGACGGTGTACAATATGATAAAGGATTAGTAAATTCACATTTTGTAACAAACCAAACTAAAAAAACCGCGGAACTTGATAATCCACAAGTATTAATAATTGAATCTCCGGTTGAAAATATTAGACAAATACAATCAATATTAGAATACATTATAAAAACAAATAAGTCTTTATTAATTATTGCTGATATGGAACCTAATGTTATAGCGGCTTTAGCCATGAATAAGGTTAAAGGAAATATTAAAGTCAATGTTATTAACGCCCCAACTTACGGGGTAAATAAGAAAGACATGCTATCAGACCTAGCTCTGTTAACCGGAGCAACCGTTATTAATGAGGATCTAGGGGATGATATGGATTTAATCCAGCCAGAGTATCTTGGTAATTGTTTAAAAAGTATAACCAGTGACGGGGATACTATATTACAAGTTGGGAGTCCAAATGAAGAGGTTGTTAAACTAATAAATGAAATAAAAGAAAAGTTATTAGGCAACAATGCACCTGGTGAAGTTATTAGATTGGAGATGAGACTTGCTAGACTATGCGCCAAAGTGGCTATTGTAAAGGTGGGAGCTAATTCCGACATCGAGTTAAAAGAAAAAGCAGACAGAGTTGAAGATGCAATTTGCGCAACTAAAGCAGCAATAAAAGAAGGCATTATTCCTGGAGGCGGTATTGCTTTGCTTGACGCTTCAGAAATTATTAATTCAGATTCAATTGGCGAAACTGTATTATTAAATGCAATTACTGCGCCTTTTTATACTATTTTAAGAAATGCCGGGATTGATGTAATACCAACAAATAGACGCGTAGGATTTGGTTTAAATGTTATAACCAATAAAACGGTTAATATGATTGAAGCAGGTATCATTGATCCGCTATTAGTTACTAAGTCCGCATTAAAGAATGCAGCATCAGTTGCTGTTACAATATTATCAACCGATTGTGTAATCAATAACTTGAGAGCAAATGAAAGCAATAGGTAATAATATAATCATACTACCAAAAAAAGTAGTTACAGATAAAACAAAAGGAGGTCTTATTTTAATTGAAAAAGATAAAGAGGACATTAGATATAGAGAAGCAGTTGTAGTCTCAGTTAGTAACGATATAAAAGCGGTTGTTGAAGGAGATGAAATATACTATGACAAACACGCTGGTCACGGAATTGAATTTGAAGGGGATAAGTATACCGTTATAAAATTGCAGGATATAGTTGTTGTATTATGAAACGGTTTGAAGCTAAGGACATAAAAGAACTTAACTTGTTAAAAAATTATAGAATAATACGCAAATGGGCATGCAAAACAAATCAGTTAAGTGATGCCGATTTAGAATTGCTTATATACTTTGACTGCTTAGACTTATTTACAAAACAAGATTTTAAAATAGGTACATATTCATATAGTTGGGATAATAGACGATGGAACTCCTTATTAAAAGAAGGATGGATAGTTGTTTGGAGACCTAGAAATCACACAACGCAAAAATACCATATATATAAAGTTTCTTTTAAGTGCAAACAATTAATTAGTAGAATGTACCGTATAATGCTCGGTATCGAAGAAATACCTACTAGCACACAAAGAAACCCTATAATGAAAGGTAAAACCTATAGCGATATAGTATTGAAAAAAGCAATAGAGAATGTTAATAAGAATAATTAAAAAATAAGTAATATGTCATTTGTAACAGCCGGGATAATGGGAGGTCTGAACAACTTTAACGGTCGTTCTAGTCGTGGAAACAATAACTTCTTTGGGAGAGGCGGAACTGTAGGGGCTATTCGCGGAGCTGTGCAAAATGCTTTTCAAACTCGTCAAGCAGCAAAAGTTGCCGCAAGAGCACGGGCATTTAATAGGGTTATGTCTCCATTTGGTAATGCTACCAAAACAAGACCTATTGGATTTATTGAAAGAATTAAACAGGCAAATGCTTTTAAAAATGAAAGTTTACAGACTGCAGCCTCGCTTAAAAGCCACTTTAATGCTACGATGCAAAATAGCCTACAGCGTCCAATTAACCCGGCGCAAACGCCGATGATGCCGAGTCCCTCTAGGCTAGCTTCAATGCCACCATCAACAACCCAAATACAAACACCAATGCCACCATCAACACCACTCCCAATTATGGAAACATCTAACCAATTAACCCCGACTCCTATAAGCCCTACAGCTATGAGCAACCAAGCGACAATACAAGCAGTCAGTGGGGTAGAACCTGCGCCGCCTGCAACAACCGCAATTGATCCAGCGGCTTTGCCTATAGATCCAAATGCGACTACAAGCGTATAATTAAATAACAATATACAAATACAATAATTATGAACTTAAATATTAAAACACACCCGATGGACTCACATGACAAGCTAGCCAAAACTTCAGGAGTTGGAGCTAACGCTTTATGGAGCGGTCCTTTTAATACTGACCATTTGCCAAAAGGTAAAGGATCAAGTTCCGGGAAAGACGGGATCATCTTAAACAACGACAAACCAATGGCGTGTGGTTGCGCAATTACTCAAAGAGCAAAAGGCCGTTCTAATGGGGCATACTGATTTAAAAATATATTTATTTAACAGCACCGCAATGGTTGTAAGTATGACTGCAATAGAGCCAATATTAAAAATAATGTTGTTAGTTGTTTCAATTGGCTACACAATTAACAGATGGATGGCGTTATATACGGATAAAAAAAATATTAACAAAACTGAAGAATAATTATTATGAAAAAAATGGTTACAGAAAAAGCTACTGGTGAAAAATACGGTTCTAAAGCGGCAATGGCCAAACACGAAAAAGGTGAAGGCAAAAAAATGCAAATGAAAGAAAAAGCAAAAGCTAAAAAGAAAAAATAATATGGCATATACTCCAACACCAGGAAGAGGTAACGGTCCTAAAACAGGAGCGGGTTTACCTACAAGTTTAAATAGTGGTTCTGCTGCTAATACAGAAATTGAAAAAACAAGCAACTATACTAAAAGCCAAAAATCAATAAAAGAGGGAATTAGTAATAATAAAGGAAAGTTTGGCGCTACAACACTAAATGAAACAACTGGCTCGCAAGAAGCAGATGCTTATGAGCCTAGGTATGTTAAAGGTAAAGGGGATACTCCGGACCAAGTTGTAAGTGGAGGGAAAGTGATACGTAAATCAGTTGTTGCGGGAATGGAGAATAAAACAAATCCGGCATATTATAATTATCGAAATAATAAATCTCAGACTAAAGAGGATTTATATGCTGGATATAAAGCGGACAGCACCGCTAATATGAGTAGCCGTAATAGATCAGCTAATTATGTTAATATTAGAACAGGCGCAAAACAAGATCTTAACGAGGCTGATAAAAAAGACCTTATGCAATTTGGACTGGCTAAAAAAGTAAACTAAAATAAATTATAATACGTAATTACATATATAAACAATCAAATCAAATAAAATGGAAACAGAAATTAAAAAAATTACAGCAGAACAATTAGAAAAAATTAATGCAGGTCAAAAAGATTTACAGGCTATATTGGTTAATATCGGTATTGTGGAATCGCAAAAACATGGTTACTTGCATCAATTAGCGGATTTAAACAAATCCATTGAGGATTTTAAAGCTGAGATTGAGGCAGAATATGGGCCAATTAATATTAACCTACAAGACGGTTCTTATACAGAAATTGTAAAAGAAAGTGGATCTACCGATTTAAGCGAGGACTAATTGTGAGTTCTGTTATAAGAAAAATAAGTATAGGTTCAGATTATAAGAATGATGCAATGCACTATTCTATAGGACAAACAGTATATGGGGGTCATGAGATTTCCCATATATTGTTTAATGAATTAGAAAATTCTTATAATATTCATATAAAGAAGGATGATGAGATAATGCCATGGAAGAAATTTAATTCAAACATGGCAATTTCTGTTGAATACGATTTAGAGTATAATGAGAAGCATATTTAACTTTATAGTTAAGCCATTAGGCGAAAGATATGAAAACAGCATTACGGTAGATAATAAAGAATTATTACTGAATACAAAAATAGAAAGTTTTAAATCTGTTAATAATGTAGCGGTTGTGATAGCAACTCCTTTAGCATTCAAAACAGAAATTAAAGAGGGAGATTTAGTAGTAATTCACCATAATGTGTTTAGGAGGTTTTATGACATGAAAGGAAAGAGCAAGAATAGTTCTTCTTATTTTAAAGAGGGGCGGTATTTTTGCAACATCGATCAAATTTATTTATATAAAAATAATAAAAAATGGTTAGCTTTTAACGACAGATGTTTTGTAAAACCTATAAAGAATAATAATCATTTTAAGTTAGATAAAGAAAGAGAGCTTGTTGGTATATTAAAATACGGAAATGACTCCTTAAACAAGCTTAAAATCAATCCTGGAGATCTAGTAGGCTATACCCCTAATGGTGAGTATGAATTTATTGTAGAAGGCCAGCGATTATATTGTATGAAATCTAATGATATTGTAATTAAATATGGATACAAAGGAGACGAAGTTGAATATAATCCAAGCTGGGCACAAAGCGGTATTGGAGCTAATTAAAGTTGCGGAAGAAGCTATATTAAATAATGGCGATGATGATTTATCAGCAGACAAATTAAAAAATGCAGCAGCAACAAAAAAATTAGCAATATTCGATGCGTTTGAAATTCTTGCTAGAATAGAAGACGAAACAAAAATGATTGAGGAAGCTTCTAAAGAAACTATTGCTAAACCATTTAAAGGTTTTGCGGAAGGGAGGTCTAGATAATGTACGAACAAACTTTATATAAAGTATTACCAGATTATATAAAGCCTACAGTTATTAAAAAGAACAATAGGTTAAATAAATGGAAATACGGATATGACAAAGACTATGACGTAATTGTTATTAGTAAGACCGGCAAGATTGGCGAAATATATGAAATACAAAATCTTAGAATTGCATTGCCTTTTGCCGAAGATGTACACAAACGATCTGAAACAAAAGAAGAACAATATTGGGAACAAACTAAGTATCCTAAAGAATTGGATAAGATTAAAAATGTTGCCGATTGGAGTAAACATCCTGACAGTTTTAAAGAGTATTGGTATGATTATATAGATCAAGAATTTAAAAGAAGAGATGAGGGTTTTACTTATTATAGCAATGGTAAACCTACGTATATAACAGGTACACATTATATGTACTTGCAATGGAGCAAGATAGATGTTGGAGCAGCAGATTTTAGAGAATCAAATAGATTATTCTTTATATTTTGGGAGGCTTGTAAAGCAGATCCAAGATGTTATGGAATGTGTTATTTAAAGAACAGACGTTCTGGATTCTCATTTATGTCTTCTGCAGAGCTCGTTAATCAAGCAACAATATCTAGTGACTCAAGGTTTGGTATACTATCAAAGTCTGGAGCGGATGCTAAAAAAATGTTTACAGATAAGGTGGTGCCTATATCGGTTAATTATCCATTCTTTTTCAAACCTATCCAGGACGGTATGGATAGACCTAAAACTGAATTAGCATATAGAATACCTGCATCTAAATTAACAAGAAGAAAATTAGATTCTAATGATAAGCTAGAAGACCTTGAAGGATTAGATACAACAATTGACTGGAAGAATACTGGTGACAATAGTTATGATGGTGAAAAATTAAAACTATTAGTACACGATGAAAGCGGTAAATGGGAAAGACCTGATAACATATTAAATAACTGGCGTGTTACTAAAACAACACTTAGATTAGGTAGTAAAGTTATTGGAAAGTGTATGATGGGTTCAACCTCAAACGCTTTAGATAAAGGAGGCGAAAACTTCAAAAGATTATATAATGATTCAGACGTTACAAAAAGAAACCGCAATGGACAAACTAGCTCAGGATTATATAGTTTGTTCATACCTATGGAATGGTCGTACGAAGGATTCATTGATGCTTATGGGATACCTGTATTCGATACTCCAGACAAACCAATTAAAGGTATAGATGGTAACTATGTAGAGTACGGTGTTATTGAACACTGGCAAAATGAGGTTGATGGTTTAAAACAAGATCAAGACGGTTTAAACGAATATTATCGTCAGTTTCCAAGAACAGAACAACATGCATTCAGAGATGAGACAAAGCAATCTTTGTTTAATCTTACAAAAATATATGAGCAAATAGATTATAATGATGATCTACGAAATTCACAAGTTATAACACAAGGTAGTTTCCAATGGGAGAATGGTATTCAGGATTCAAAGGTTGTATTTTACCCAAACAAAAACGGCAGGTTCCTAATATCATGGGTTCCACCGAAACATCTTCAAAACCGTGTAATAATAAAGGATGGGCTTAAGTATCCAGGCAATGAACATTTAGGCGCGTTTGGGTGTGATAGTTATGATATATCCGGTACAGTTGATGTAAGAGGGTCTAATGGTTCGCTTCATGGGTTAACTAAGTTCTCAATGGAAGACATTCCACCGAGTCATTTCTTTTTAGAATATATTGCTAGGCCGCAAACTTCTGAGATATTTTTTGAAGAAGTTCTTATGGCTTTAGTATTTTATGGTATGCCAATATTAGCAGAGAATAACAAAGCTAGATTATTATACTATTTAAAACGAAGAGGTTATAGGCCATTTTCAATGAACCGCCCCGACAAAGTTTGGAATAATTTATCACCAACAGAAAAAGAAATTGGAGGTATACCTTCAGCGGGCCAAGATATTATACAAGCGCACGCGTCCGCTATTGAAACTTATATAGAGGATTATGTTGGCTATAAAGAAAGCGGGTATGGTAATATGTATTTCCAAAAAACATTAAATGACTGGTCTAGATTTAATATAAGCAATAGGACAAAACATGATGCAACTATAAGCTCTGGGTTCGCGATAATGGCATGCAATAAGCATCTGTATTCCCCCTCTACTCCTTACAAGAAAGAAAAAGTAGAATTAAGTTTCAAAAAATATAATAACCGAGGTTATAGTTCACAAATAATATAATAGATGATTTATACTAACACGAATAGCTCTTTCCCTAGTCAGGTAGTACCGGATGAAGAAAAACAATCAGAAGAATATGGTTATGCTGTCGGCATGGCTATAGAAGGAGAATGGTTTAAAGGCAATAGGAATAGCGTTGGTAATGGCAGATGGAGTACTAACTGGCAAAACTTTCACAACTTAAGGCTATATGCCAGAGGTGAACAAAATATCCAAAAATATAAAGACGAGTTATCTATTAACGGAGACCTGTCTTATTTGAATTTAGATTGGAAACCTATACCTGTTATACCAAAGTTTGTAGATATTGTTGTTAACGGTATGTCTAACAGGCTATTTAAAATAAAAACATTTGCACAAGACCCTCAGTCAATGGCCCAGAAAACGCAATATACAGCGGCTTTAATGAGAGATATGGATGCCAGGGAATTACTAGAGTCAATTCAAGCAGAATTAGGAGCTAATCTTTTTGCAACAGGCGATGGTTCAAATCTTCCAGAAGATGATGAACATTTACAAATACACTTACAATTAAACTATAAGCAAGCAATTGAGATAGCTGAAGAAGAGGTAATAAATTATGTTCTTAGTAAAAACAGGTTCCCAAATTTAGCTAAACGACTTAACTACGATCTAACTGTACTAGGTATTGCTGCGGCAAAAACAAACTTTAATAAATCTAACGGTGTAACGGTAGACTATGTTGACCCCGCTAATTTAGTATACTCGTATACGGAAGATCCTAATTTTTCGGACATTTATTATGTTGGCGAAGTTAAAGCTATTAGTTTAGAAGAATTAAAAAAACAATTCCCTAATCTAAGTGACGAGGATGTAAAAGAAATTGAAAAGTATCCAGGTACTAATGATTATTCTAGAACGTATACAAACCAAGATTACGATACAAACACTATACAAGTTATCTACTTTGAATATAAGACATATTCAAATCAAGTATTTAAAATAAAACAAACAGAACAAGGATTAGAAAAGGCTCTAGTAAAGACAGACGGATTTAGTCCACCCCCTAGTGACAACTTTGATGTAGTATCTAGAAGTATAGAAGTTCTTTATTCAGGAGCAAAAATATTGGGGCATAAGAAAATGCTTAAATGGGAATTAGCTGAGAACATGACGCGTCCAGCAGCCGATACTACTAGAGTAGAAATGAATTACGCAATATGCGCTCCTCGTATGTATAAAGGAAGAATTGAATCATTAGTTAGCAGAGCTACAGGGTTTGCTGATATGATACAATTGACACATTTAAAAATACAACAAGTACTATCTAAAATGGTGCCGGATGGGGTTTTTGTTGACGTAGACGGACTTGCTGAAGTTGATTTAGGTAATGGAACAAATTACAATCCAGCAGAGGCATTAAATATGTATTTCCAAACCGGTAGTATTGTTGGTAGATCTATGGCTCAAGACGGTGGGATGAACCACGGCAAAGTGCCTATTCAGGAATTACAAACATCGTCAGGTAATGCTAAAATTTCATCGTTAATAAGTACATATCAATATTATTTACAAATGATACGTGATGTAACCGGTCTTAATGAAGCAAGAGACGGATCTATGCCAGATTCTAATTCATTGGTAGGGTTACAAAAAATGGCAGCCGCTAATTCAAATGTTGCTACTAGACATATATTAGATGCAAGTTTATATATAACCCTTAGGATATGTGAGAATATATCTAAAAGAATTGGAGACTCATTGAAATTCCCGCTTACCGCTAATGCTTTAATACAAAGCATTTCTGTTTCCAATGTTAGAACGCTGGAAGAACTTCAGCAATTAGATATACACGATTTTGGTATATTTTTAGAGTTAGAACCAGATGAAGAAGAGCAAGCGCAATTAGAGCAAAATATACAAATGTCTTTACAGACTGGTAGTATTGATCTTGAAGACGCCATTGAGTTAAGAGAGATTCACAATCTAAAGTTAGCTAATCAATCTTTAAAATACAAAAGAAAGAAAAAAGCAGAAAGAGACCAAGCAAACCAACAAGCGACTATACAAGCTCAGGCGCAAGCGCAAGCTGAAACCGCAGAAAAAGTGGCTATGTCAGAAGTGCAAAAGCAACAAGCTTTAGCGCAAACTGAAATACAAATATTGCAAGCAAAGATGCAATTTGATATTCAGAAGTTAGAACAAGAGGCTTCTATTAAGAAATTATTAATGGCAGAAGAGTTTGGTTACCAAATGAAATTAGCACAAATTAATGCTGATGCAATGAGTAATAAAATTAACGCAATAGAAGATCGTAAAGATAATCGGTTAAAAACTACTGCTACGCAACAGTCAGAATTAATAGACCAAAGACAGAACAAGACCATGCCTAAGGATTTTGAATCATCCGGATTTGATAACCTGAATGGGTTTGATATGGACCAGTTCGACCCAAAATAAATTTTATTAATTAATCTTATAATATTATATCATGTCAGAAGAAACCAAAGTGGAAGGAACTTTTAAAATTAAAAAAACCACCCCAAGAAAATTAAACAAAGTTGAAGAAATAACTAAAGTTACAATAGCTGATACAGAGTCTTCAAAACCAGTGGATCAAATCGTAACAAAAGTATTTATAAATAACGAAACAACAGAAGCAAATGCCGTTCAAGAGCAAACAACAAATGAAAGCATGTTGGGTAGCCAAGGATCCGAAATGGGACTGCAAGAAGTGGGCCAAGGAAACCAAGAGCATAAAATCATTGCCAGCCAAGAAGAAGAAGTAACAATATTAAATGAAATTACTGAAGAAGAAATTCTTCGCGAAACGGCTACATTAACGCAAGAAGCTAAAGAGGCCGTGCGTGAAGCTGAATATACTGGGAAACAATTACCAGAGAATATAGAAAAACTTGTTTCTTTTATGGAGGAAACCGGCGGAGACATTAATGATTATGTTAGACTTAATGCTGACTATTCAAATGTAAACAACGAAGTACTCTTAAAAGAATATTATAAAAAAACACGTCCGCATTTAGATAACGAAGAGATTGAATTCCTTATGGAAGACAACTTTGAATATGATGAAGAGCTGGACGAAGAGCGAGACATCCGTAAAAAGAAACTCGCTTTTAAAGAAGAGGTTGCAAAAGCAAGAATCTTTTTAGACGGACTTAAAAGTAAATATTACGAGGAAATCAAGTTGAGACCTGGTGTTACACAAGACCAACAAAAAGCAGACGACTTTTTTAACCGCTACAATGAGGAGCAACAGATGGTAGAGTTGCAACATTCAAAGTTCAAGCAAGATACTAAAAGTTTATTTAACCAAGAATTCAAAGGTTTTGATTTCAACGTTGGAGAAAAAAATTTTAGATATGGAGTTGGAAATAAAGATGTTGTAGCAGAAAAACAATCAGACATAACTAATTTAATTAAGAAGTTCTTAAATGATAATGGTGATGTTGTAGATTTAAAAGGTTACCACAAAGCTATCTACGCAGCTGAGAACGCTGATACCATTGCAAAACACTTTTACGAGCAAGGCAAAGCCGATGCTATAAGAGAAGTTGTCGCAAAGTCTAATAACATTTCAACAGAACCTAGACAAACTAGTTCCGGCGAAATATTTGTTAATGGGATAAGGGTAAAAGCAATTAACGGCGTTGATTCTTCAAAACTAAAAATACAACAAAGAAAATTTTAACATTAAATTAAAAAATCATGGCAGCAGTAGCTACATCACCGGCATTTGGTACTCTTGTACCAAGCCAAATTCAAACGCCAAGCGGAGCAAATTATTTAACATTCGACTCTTCAACTGGTGGCGGTACATTCGCAAAACAATACTTACCAGAAATCTATGAGCAAGAAGTAGAAAGATATGGTAATAGAACATTATCAGGTTTCTTACGTATGGTAGGAGCTGAAATGCCTATGCAATCTGACCAAGTTATTTGGTCTGAACAAAATAGATTACACATTGCTTACAAAAATGTAACAGTGGTTACAGCTACAACTTTTAAATTCTTAGTAGGTTCTGTTACTGATAATGGAGTTACAGCTACCGTTGAAAACGTTTTATCAAAAAACCAAACAGTAGTTATCATTAATCCAGCTACTGGACGTGAAGTAAAAGCTATCATAACCACTGTTGGCGCAGTTGTTGCAAACGAGGTTACTATTACAGTTGCTCCTTATTTGTCGGCTTCTATTGTGACTGGATCAAATGGTACTAATGGTATTGCAACAGGAACAACTGGTTGTAAAGTATTCGTTTACGGTTCTGAGTATTCTAAAGGTTCTACTTTAACAGCAGATTCTTATATTAGTATTGACCCAGCATTTACTCAATTCAGCAACTCACCTATTATTATCCGTAACAAATATACTGTTAATGGATCTGATATGGCTCAAGTTGGATGGGTTGAAGTAGCTACAGAAGCTGGAGCTAGTGGGTATCTTTGGTATCTTAAAGCTGAGTCTGAAACAAGATTGCGTTTCGAAGACTACCTTGAAATGGCAGTAGTTGAAGGAGAATTGGGTACTACAGCGGCTATTGCGGCCGGTGCTAAAAAAGGAACAGAAGGGCTTTTTGCTGCTGTTAAGAAAAGAGGTAATACACTTGCAGCATTTAGTAATGGAGCTGCTGGCTCTGGGGACGGATTAGCTACATTTGATAATATCTTGAAAAACTTAGATACACAAGGAGCTATTGAAGAGAATATGCTTTTCTTAAACAGAGCTACTTCTTTGGAAATCGATGATATGTTGGCCGGACTTTCTGCTGGAAATCAAGGAGGTGTAGCTTATGGGTTATTTGAAAACTCTGAGCAAATGTCTCTTAACTTAGGATTTACAGGTTTCCGTAGAGGATCTTATGATTTCTACAAAACTGACTGGAAATATCTAAATGACGCTTCTACAAGAGGAGGACTTACTGGTACCGGAGCTACTATTGATGGGGTTTTAATCCCTGCTGGAACTTCTACTGTATATGATGAGCAATTAGGAACTAATATTCGTCGTCCATTCTTACATGTTCGTTATAGAGCTTCTCAAGCGGATGATCGTAGAATGAAAACTTGGGTTTTAGGTTCTGCCGGGGGCGCTTATACTTCTGACACAGATGCGATGGAAGTACACTTCTTATCTGAAAGATGTTTATGTGTACAAGGAGCAAACAATTTTGTATTGCTTACTTCAGTATAGTAATTAACTAATGTAAATTTACCCTCGTTGTAATAGCGGGGGTAATATTTACTAAAATAAAATAATAAAAATAAAAATTATATCATATTATGTCAACAACACAAAAAACACAAGTAAAAGAAACTTGGGAAATAAAAGATAGAACGTATATATTAAGTACCGGGTATACCCCATTAACGCATACAATTCAATCGAAACATTCAGCTAGATACCCATTTTTATGGTTTGATGCAGCGACAGGCGAACAAAAAGAATTAAGATACGCAACGAATCAAAATTCACCATTCAAAGAAGACCAAAAAGGCGAATCTACAATGGGACATATTGTGTTTGAAAACGGCGCTTTGTTTGTGCCAAAAGAAAAACAAAACTTACAAAAACTATTATCACTATATCATCCGTCTAGAATTAACTCATATTACGAAGTTGACAATGTTGCGGACGCCATCGATGAACTAGAAGATTTAGAATTAGAAATCAATGCCCTCAATATGGCAATGAATATTGAAATTGACCAAGCAGAAGCAATACTAAGAGTAGAACTAGGTTCTAGAGTGAATGCAATGACTTCTAAAGAGTTAA
>Ga0315285_10003990_pt1 | contig 15322 bp, 14 predicted proteins | sample YL17G09_36_MG_FD_203698 | JGI IMG/M metagenome (GOLD analysis project Ga0315285, IMG submission 203698) | Sediment microbial communities from Yellowstone Lake, YNP, Wyoming, USA - YL17G09_36 | ecosystem: Environmental > Aquatic > Freshwater > Lake > Sediment | place: USA: Wyoming | collected...
CTGCAGGAGCTGCAACTCCTCAAAGGGGGACAGGAGGCTTTACGAGTGGTACGAGCTGGAGGGGCGCTACGAGGTCCCGAGGATAGCGGAGGGGAAATACCTCAAGCTGCTCTACACGCTCCACGAGAGGATGGGAACCCTCAACGTCAAGGATGTCTCCCAGCTGTGCCCCGGATGCGACCTTGGCCCTAAATGCCCGGAGAAGGCGAAGCTCACGGTCTACTGCCTAGAGGGGATGTTCACCAAAAGAAAGGGTTAGGAAAAATGAGCTTAGTTGAAGGGGCTGGTGAAGGACTCCGTGATGTTGATCCGCCTCTTCGCCATCTCCTTGAAGAAGATGGCCGAGAGTTCCTCGTCGTAGCCGATCTTCACCGGGTGGATGACGCCCGGCATGTCCATCTGGCCCTTCGCGATCATCTGGGCGACTATGCTGCACGGGAACGCGGTCGTCCTCGCCATGGCAGTTAGCTTCTCCTTCTGGTCGCCGAAGTCCATGAACTCGTAGGTCCAAGCCGCCGATTTCCCGCCCTTCTTCCCCGAGACGATGACGCGCTGGCAGATGGCATCTCCCTCACCGGGCTCGTACTGGAGCCACCTCTCGCCGAGGGCGTACCAGAGCTCAATGGGGGAGACGTCGATTCCCCTCACCTTCACCGGCTCAGCATCGAGGAAGTGCAGGTCCCTCAGCCTCCTCCACATCTCGCAGTGTCCGGGCCACCTTATTGTCTGGGCGTATGCATCCTTTACCCCCTTGAGGCCGAGATGCTCGACGACATCGACGAGGCTGCCGTTCGTGTAAGCCTCAAGCTTGCCGAGGGGCTCAGGGAAGACTATCTCAGATGGGTCGCTTAGGATAGGGATGTCGACCATCTTTCCCCCCTTCAGGCACCTGCAGACGCCTAGGTTGCTGTTCACGGCGAAGGGCCAGTACCAGCTGATCTTGTAGTTGATCGGGTTGTAGTAGCCGGGGGTCCCCTTCTGGGGGAAGCCTCCGCAGCCGACGTAGAAGCCCTCCACCTCGTCGAGCTTCCTGGCGCCGACCCCGCACAGCACCCTGTCGGTGCCCACGTCGAGCCCTATGTGGGGAACGACGGTGACGCCGGCCTTCTTCGCCGCCTCATGCTGGCTAAATACTGTGCCGAAGTTCGCCGCGATGTCAGCCCAATCGACGCCTGCCTCTATGGTGGCGGCTATCGCCCCGTCGCAGAACTGGCGTGGCAGCCCGCCTGCGACGACATCGAAGCCCTTGATCAGCTTCACCGTCGCCTTCCTGTCGGTGACGTCGATCTTCTCGACCCTCTTCACCTTGTCGCTGCCGACCCTGGCGACGACCGCCTTAGCGCCTTCGAGGCTGGCGTCGGCGGCGACGACCTCGTCGACCTCCTTCTGGGCGGTGAGGTCCTTGAGGAGGCCGTAGCCCATCTTGCCGACCCCCAGAACAAGTACCTTCATTTTACTCTCAGGCAGATACTGGTCGGCTGAGGATAAAACAGTGGCGACTGGGCGGCTATAGGCGCCTCTGCTTGACGGGGCCGGTCTCCCAGCCAGCGGCGTCCATCTCCTCGACGAAGGAGACGAGGAGCTCGACCAGAGCCTCGTGCATCTTCTTCCCCTTCGCAGCGGTCGCCTTCGTCGGGTCACCCGTCACACCGTACGGGGTAAGTTCCTCGAATAGCCATTTCACCTCGTCGTGCTCTGACAGGTCTGGTACGATCCCTCTCGCCTCTTCCATGTCGACGAGCTCAGGGGCGACGAACCTCATCATCGAGGTCTCCCCCTCGCCGGCGTGGCCGAGGCCGCCCCAGACCTCGAAGGTGCCCTCAGGCAGGAGCTTCCCCGCAGTCGCCCACCACGCCTCGAGGACCGCTATCTTGAACTCCGGGTGCTCGACCCTGTACTCACGCGTCGCCGCCTCAATCGCCGCGATGTTCCCGTCGTGGCCGTTGATTATTAGGAGTCTCCTAAGTCCGTGTCTGTCGAGGGAGGCGAAGACCTCCTTGAGTAGACCTATCAGCGTCCCGTTCGACAGGGTTATCGCTATCGGGAAGGACGCGTAGTGTCTGCTCATGCCGAAGGGCATCGTCGGGAGCAGGAGCATCCCTTTCACCCGTTCAGACACCGCCCTGGCGAGGCTCTCGGCGACGAGGCTGTCCGTCCCGTGGGGGAGGTGGTCACCGTGGTACTCAGTTGAGCCGACGGGCAGGACCGCCTTGTCGTAGGCGCCTGCCCTGAACCTCTTCCCGTTGAGTCTGAGGAGGCTGTTGTCGGTCAAACTCCATCAATTACCTAGCGGGGTGGAGGGGATATAAGAGCGAACCGTCTGATGGGTGCACTTCACCTGTACTGGAGGCTGAGGCGCCGCTCCTTCTCGGAGTAGCCCTTGATCTCGGAGCCGTCGGGCATCCCCATCCCCATCTGCCTCGCCGCCTCCGCGTAGCTTGCCGAGAGCTTGTACTCGGCCGCCATGGAGAACCTTGTCGGCATGTTGCTCGTCCCCTTCTGCTCCAGCCCCTCGGCTAGGCGCCCGATCTTGCTCTTGGGGACGGAGAAGATCATCTCGTCGTCCTGCGCCCCGGCGTATCCTCTGTCTCCTCTGCATGGGACCGAGACCCAGCACTCGTTCCTTAGGAGGCTCGGGGCGACGGCGTAGACGCAGGCTGAGTGGCCGCCCAGAACCGAGGGAACATCCCTCCCATCCTCATAGGCTATGCCGAGGAGGAGCCTCAGGAGCTGGGCTGAGTTGCAGTAGATCACGGCGACGTCCGGCTTGAAGTTCGCCGTCCTCAGCGGGGCGCTGACGATGCCGACGTACTTACCAGTCGGCAGCCTAAAGAACTTCCTCGCCCAGTTCGCCCCAGCCTCTGGGGAGGCGACGCCGTCTGGGTACCTCGTCCTCCCGCTGAGGAACTGCTCAGGCGGCTCCGCGAGGCCGAACCCGATAACGGGCTCAGGGCACCACATGTCCCCGAAGAGCTGGGCGACAGTCGCGCCGAACCTCCTGGAGAGGCTGAAGCACTGGCACGTCGAGATGCATGCACCAAAGTCTCTGACTGGCATCTGGGCGCCCTCTGGAACAGGCTCACCCTTCTCAAGCATCTTGACGGCGAGGGGGTACGTCGAGGGCCTGATCTGCTCCTCGATCCTCCTTCCGTAGTCGTTGAACTCGTTCAAGAAGCATCCACCTGAGTAGGATCGGCTCTAGGGACCGATTAAGGCTTGCCGGCTGAGGCTACTTGGGGAAAAGTTCTATGACGAGTTGCGTCCTTTGGCCAAGCCTCGACTCGAACGCTATCCTAGATTCTGGCTAGGCTGAAGTCCCTGTCCAACTCCCTGAGGGCCGCTGTCAGTATCCTTATCAGGTTGGCGATGTCTTCGACTTGTACGGTCTCCACGGGGCTGTGGCTGTACCTCCTTGGGACGCCTATTACGCCTGAGGGGACGCCTGCACCGGTCTCCATAAGGGAGGGGGCGTCCGTGTTACCGCGCATAACGCCGACCTGATGGGGGATTCCGTGGGCCTTCGCAGCCGCCTCCAGCCACCTCCTCACGGTCTGGCTCTCGATGCGGGTCCTATCACCTATCTCGCCCACGTGGATGGCGGGCCCCTTCCCGACCTCGTAGTGGAGGTCCCGCGTGTTCACGTCCGGCTGCCAGCCGGCCGGGAAGGTGTCAAGGGCGACCGCCATGTCGACGTCGAGGCCGCTGAGGGCGACAATCGCTCCACCGTGCCCTATCTCCTCCTCGACGGAGCCGATGAGGTAGACAGTCGCCGCGACTGGCTTCTCCTTCAGTTCCCGGGCTACGGCTATGAGTGCAGCTACGCCCGCTCGGTCATCGACGGAGGGACCCGCTATGAGGCCGTTCGCCAGTCTCACGGGCTTAGCATTGTAGACGATGGGGGTGCCGGCCGTGACGCCCATCTCCTCCGCCTCCTCCCTGCTCCCGGCGCCGACGTCGATGTACATCTCCTCTATCGGCGGTATCTGGTTCGCCTCCTCAGGCCTGGTTATGTGGCCTGGCTTAACGCCGACGACTCCGACGACGGGGCCTTTCGCGGTGAGTATCTTGAGCTGTTGGCCCTGCATGGCCCGGGTGACCGGCCCGCCAAGTTTCCTGAACCTGGCGAAGCCTCGGTCGTCAACGCTGAAGACTATGAACCCTATCTGGTCCATGTGGGCGGCGAGGGCCACCTTGGGCGCCTCGGGGCCTTTGCCCCTCTTCACGGCGATGATGTTGCCCCTCGGCGTGTCATGGACCTCGTCGACGAGGGGCTCTAGCTCGGATTTCAGCAGCCTCATCATCGGCTCCTCGAAGCCCGATGGGGCGGGGACATCCATGAGCCTAAGGAGCAGCTCCTCTAGGGTCTCCAAGGTCTCCACTCTGAGCTAGATCTCTATGACGTCGTCGCTCATCTTCGCCCTGCGGCCACCCGTCGCCTTCGGATTGACCTCCTCGAGCATGTCTAGGAGGTTCTCCATCTTCTCGTTGGCGAGGATCGCCTTGAACTCCTCGTACTCTTCCACGCTCATGATGAAGAGACCGCGGCGCTTCGTGGGGTTCCCCGATGCGTCGACCGGGTTGATCTCCACCGAGAGGCGGGCTGGGCTCGACCTGAAGACGGGGAGCTTCACTATGAAGACACCGGGTATGCTGGTCTTGACCCTCGTCCATTCCTTGCCCGTAGCGAGCAGTTCCTTGAGCTTCTCTTCCGACATGGGTAGCCCTTACTCTTTCGGAGTATTCAAGCTTAACCCCGGCGGCGACAACTATTAATCGCCCTGGGCTAAGCCTCAACCATGTCTGATTCTCCGAACATCTACCAGGCGAGGCGATGGATCGGCGCCGGAAGGCATGACTGCGTCGCAGCGAACGGCATGGTCGCATCCAAGCACCAGCTCATAGGCGAGGCCGGCGTCGAGATGATGAGGAGGGGAGGCAACGCCGTCGACGCCGCCATCGCGGCCGCCTTCATGGACTGCGTCGTCGAGCCGGCGATGAACGGCTTAGGCGGCGAGGGCGTGATGGCGATCCACCTCGCCTCGGGGGAGAACTTCATAGTCGATTACGTTGGGAGGCCATCCAAGGGCTGCACCCCGGATATGTATGAACTCTCGAAAGAGACCGAGCCGGGCTGGATGGGCTGGAGGCGAGTTAAGGGGGATGCTAACATCATCGGTCACAAGGCTTGCGTGACGCCGGGCACGGTCGCCGGCCTCTCCGAGGCGCTTGAGAGGTACGGCACGATGAAGCTGGGAGATGTGATGGCGCCGGCAATCAGGGTCGCCGAGGAGGGCCTCGAGGTCGGCTGGGGGACCGCCGGCAGCATCTTCCAGCGGATGAGGACGTTCTGGCACCTCGGTGAATGGAGGCGCGTCTACCTCCACGGCGACCAGTTCCCCTACCTTCCATACAACATGGAGCTTCCGAAGCCTGAGGTCTTAGTCCAGAAGGATCTGGCGAGGAGCCTGAGGGCCATAGCCGAGGGCGGCAGGGACGCATTCTACATGGGCTGGATAGCCGAGGCTATTGCGAGTGAGATGGAGGCGAACGGCGGCCTCATCACTGCCGAGGACTTGGCGACGTATGAGCCGATAGTATCGGAGCCGAAACCGGGGAGCTACAGGGGATATGACGTAGTCTACGACCCGACCCACGCGGGCACCACGTTGATGGAGTTTCTCAACATCCTGGAGGGCTACGACCTCGCAGGCTACGGCTTCGGCTCGCCCGAGGCGCTCCACCTCGTCGCAGAGGCGACAGGCCTCGTCTTCGCCGACCGCTTCGAGTACATGGGTGACCCAGGCTACGTTAGGGTGCCCCAGAGAGCGCTCGTCTCCAAGGAGTACGCCGTGGAGCAGAGGAAGAGGATCAGGCTTGACAGGGCTTGCGCCGCGAAGCCCGGCAAGCCTTGGTCCTTCGAGCCCGACCACACGACGGCTCTCTCAGTGGCAGATAAGGCTGGGAACATGGTCACCGTGAACCAGACTCTCGTCAACCTCTTCGGCTCAGGAGTCGTCATCCCGGGCACGGGCATACTGATGAACAACGCGATGTACGGGCTTAACCCAGAGCCGGGCCACGCGAACTCCATCGACGGCAGGAAGAGGAGGATACAGAACGTCTGCCCCGCTGTGCTGCTGAAGGAAGGGGAGCCGTTCATGACGCTTGGGTCTCCGGGCGGCAGGAACATCATAGTTGCTGTCGCCCAAGTCATCGTCCACGTCGTCGACTTCAAGATGGGCATCCAGGAGGCAATAGAGGCCCCCAGGCTCACCAGGGAGACCGGGAAGGTCTACGTCGACAGCAGGTTCCCGACGAGTGTCCGTGATATGCTGGTCGCTATGGGCCATGACCTGGTCTGGATCGACGAGGAGTTGAGGAGCTGGGCCAAACCCGTGGGAATCGTCCGCGACCCGAGTACGGGGCTCCTCCACGGAGGCGTCACGACCAGCCTCACAACCTTCGAGTCGAAGGCAGTGGGATTCTGACCCTCCCACTTTTCCCGGGCTCTTCACTTCAGCCTGTTTGCCTCCATGAACATGGCCCGGTACCTTTCGTTTCTGAAGGCGTAGGTGGTGGGGACAGCAGTGGTGAGGATGACCCCGCGCTTCTCCTTCGATCTGAACACCTTCTCGAAGCACCCCTTGCAGTACGGTACGCCCCTGACCTCCGCCTTCTGCTCGAATCCGTAGACCTTCCCGGTCGCGCGGAAGCTGTCGTACTCCTCGGCTGGACCTAGGCACATGCAGCAGCTGTTCGGCCAAGTGACGTTCTCTCTCAGGGTCTCGACCTCGTATTTGGGCTCTGGGTCGAGTCCTCCCACCGCCTCGAAGGAGCGGATGGCCTCGGGGTCGCTTGAGCCACGGAAGGCGTTGATCGTCTTACCCTTGGTCACGAAGACCATCCCGTGGGCCACGACCGGGCTGCCGGCGTTATCCAGGAACCCCCCCTGAAGCTGCTCCGACATCCACCGCCTCGTGAACCTCAAGGCGTTGACTGCGATGAGCCTCTCGCTCGTTGTCAGGTAGATGAATCTGCCGCTCACGTTCAAGCTGCCCCTTGAGATCAGGCTGTCGAAGCAGGCGTGCCACTTCTCCTCCTTGGTGGCCAGGTCGTAGGCGCACAGGAACTCGGCGGTGTGTATGGGGACGGTCACGGAGGGCAACCCCATCGTGTAGAGGATCCCGTCGACCTCGACGACGTCTGAAAGGTCGTTCAGCGACCACATGGCGTTCTCCCTCACCTCGCCGCTCGCCACGTCCACCGCCGCTAGACCCTTCGTACAGTAGGCGACGCCATCCACCACGGCCGGGAGGCCACCGTAATGCAGGACCTTCTGGACATCCCACAGGATCTTGCCGGTGCTTGGGTCGAGGCCGTGAAGGTCGTCGTCCCCGGCGATCAGCACCCTGCCGCCGTACACGATGGGGCGGGAATGCTTCTTATGATCCGTCTTCGACGCCCATCTCCTCGCGCCAGTGGCGGCGTCGACGGCGTAGACTGTCTTATCCTGAGATCCGAATATCACGGTCCCCTCGCTGAGAGCCGGTTCTGCGATCTCGCCGCCGCATGGGAACTGCCACCGCTCCTTTCCCGTCTGGAGGTCCACGGCGTAGAGCCTCTTGTCCTTGGTCGCGACGTAGACGACCCCCTCGCCTATCACGGGGGAGTCCCACTGCTGGAAATCGTTGCCGGAGGAGAACTGCCACAGGTTCGCCCCGTTCTTGGCGTCGAGGGCGTATAGCTTCTTGTCGCCGCTGGCGGCGAGGATGACGCCGTTGGACTCGATGAGGGGAAGCTTCAGAGACTTGCCCATCCTCGCCGTCCACTTGGCTTGACCAGACTCGGCTCTGAGCGCGTAGACGCGCCCATCGTTGGAGCCGAATAGAATCAGCCTGTCTTCAGCAGCGACGCCCAGAGGTGGGAAGCCATCCATGTTGTTGTCAGCTTTAAACTCCCACGCCTTTTCTAACGGTGGAGCGGGAGCCCCTGAGTTGGTCTCCATAAATAATTATCTTTTATTTAAGGTATTTATCTCTGTTTAGGTCTCAAACATTCTTTATTCCCCCGCGCCGAGTACCTACCATGGCTAGTAGGAGTTACCTCGACCTGAGCAGGGACGAGGCGGAGCACGCCCTGGCTCTCCACCGTGAGAGCATAGTCATCGACGCCAGCGTCGTCGCCTTCATCAACTACGTAGGCGAGGACATGTGGGTCGACGACGTCCTCAAGGGCGGCGTCACCGCCTCTAACGCGACAATCTGCATGCAGAGGAACTTCAGCGACGCCCTCCGCGAGATGAACGAGTACAGCGAGTGGGCAGAGAAGAAGAAGGAGAAGGCTCTCATAGTAAGGAAGGCCTCGGACATCGAGAAGGCGAAGAGGGAGGGAAAACACGGGGTCATCTTCGGCCCCCAGGACAGCAGCTTCTTGGAGCGGAACCTCCACTTCCTGAGGATCGCCCACGACATGGACCTCCGCATAATGCAGCTTACATACAACTTCAGGAACGAGGCCGGGGACGGCTGCGTGGAGCGCTGTGACGCGGGCCTGAGCAACTTCGGCGTCAGCCTCGTCGAGGAGATGAATAGGCTCGGCGTCCTCATCGACCTTAGCCACACGGGCGACAGGAGCAGCATGGAGGCGATAGAGCTCTCGAAGGACCCGGTCAGCTTCACCCACATCCTGTCACGGGAGGCGACGCCCCGGGAGATGGGCGGCTACGCCGGCTGGGTGACGAGGATGAACATGTGGGGCGACTTCAGGAGGTACAGCCTCCAAAGGGCGAAGACGGATGAAGCCATCAAGGCGTGCGCCGAGAAGGGCGGCATGATAGGCGTCACACCGTTCTTCGCCAAGAAGGCCGGGAAAACCACCATCACCGACGACCTCATGGACCAGATAGACTACACCGCGAACCTGGTCGGCGTCGACCACATCGGCTTCGGAAGCGACCTTGAGTTCCCCAACTCCGTCACCAGGGGCTGCTACATCTGGAAGTACCCCGAGAGGGTCGACAAGACCTACTTCACCCCCATGGACGGGACCTGGGGCTACGGCTGGCTCGAACACATGCCCAACTTCACCAAGGGGCTCGTCGCCAGAGGCTACAGCGACGCCGAAGTAAAGAAGGTATTGGGCGGTAACTGGGTCAGGCTATTCAAAAGAGTCTGGGGCGATTGAACATTTTTTTCTTTCTTTCGAAACAAACAATAAGGAATTAATACATACTTAGTTAGGCTTCAAGTTGAGTGCTACAAGAGAGAAACATCGTCGAGCAGCACTTAAAGCATGGGATACAATTCGTAAAAAACATAGGGAAGAGAGAGTTAAGGGCGCAGAGAAACTCACAAAGTGGATTAATAGCGAGGAGATTGGTAAAATCACCCATCCTGAAATTTCTGAAGAGCATTCTAAAAATATTTGGCCAGGTAATGGCGTTATAAAATTATTTAATAAGACACCTGACGATATTGCCTGTGGCCCTTTTTGGGAAATAAGATGGGCATATGGATGTCCATTGAATTGCAGTTATTGTTATCTGCGAGGAACAATGAAAGGACGGATGAAACCTAGCTATGTTCGTTTCGAAGAGATTGAAAGATGTGCAAGAGAAGCTTTTGAAAGAATAAAAGAACCATCAATTTTCAATTCAGGTGAATTATCTGACTCATTAATGAACTCATCACTTATGGGTCAAATCGTTGATTTATTCGAAGAACAGCAGAAGCATAAAATATATTTATTATCAAAATATGGAATTAAAAACATCGGGTTTTTATTGGAAAAACCTAGGAAGCAAGTAATTTGCGGTTGGAGCATTAATCCCGATATAGTCGCTTCGCGATGGGAGGCTAGAGCTGCGATTCCCTCTGACCGAATTGAAGCCGCCAGTCTTGTTTGGGAAATGGGTTATGATACTAGAATTCGAATTGATCCTATTTTCCCTGTTGATAATTGGAAAAAGTATTATGGCAAATTATTAGAAGATATTTTTTCCACTTTTTTACCCAATAGAATCATATTAGGAACTCCACGGGGTTTATGGAAGACTATAAATTATGCTAATAAAGCCGGAGTTGATATGAGTTGGACAAAATATTTTAAAGAAGATACTGGATGGGGTAAAAAACTGCCATTTGAGTTAAGAAAGGAAATTTATACGTTTTTTTATGACAAATTAAGTTATTTAAATTATCCTAAACATAAAATATCAATATGTAAAGAGACCCAAAGAATGTGGGAAGAAATAGATATTAAAAATAAAAGGAAAATTTGTAATTGTTATGGGATACATTCATACAACCCATAATTATGCAAATATAATCACTGCATCATCAGGAAAGCTCCTTTTTCGTCGTTCCCTATTAGGAACTATAACTTTTTTTATCGTATCAGGAGAGGACTCCTCTAGAAAAACCAAAATGGACTTCCTAAAAAGATATTTCGTTTCAGTAACGATGAACTGCTCTATAGTTTTTACAGAAGCAGAAGTTCCCTTAAATTTGTTATATATTTCCTCAGCTGCTTCCGGTACCCAGTATTTATCCTCTTGGTAATCAATAAGAAAAGTCTGCGATCTACCGATTCTATCTGAAAAAGTATACTCGCCACGTCGGTCTACACTCCACATAGCTTCTTTCATAACTTTCAACCCAAGCCAATGTTTAGTAGCAAATATCATGTAATATAATATCTGTCCATTTGATCCAACCATTTCAAAACTTCTTGTGAAGGAGGCGCCACATTGGACTTTTAATTGGTGCTCATATAATTCTAGTAGGGGTTTTATTTTAGATCCTTCTATTTCCCTTATTTTTCTCCATTCTTTAGTACCGTACAATGTGTCTAATGCAGGTTCCCTTAATTCATCTAAAAATCGATGGACAAAACCTGCCATAAATGTTATTAATACTTCGCATTTCTCGTGGGAAAGAAATTTTTTTAATAATTCCATCGAAAATCCAGTAAAACCAAAAGGATCAATAAATGCGAAACACGGTGCTAACTTCTTTTTTTCTTCATTAAGCTGATCTAATAATCTATCAATAGTCGATTCAAATTCATCGCTTATCACAAAATATCTTATTTTTTCAGGTAATTCCGGAAAATTTTTTTTCAATTCCCTTTGTAATATTTTAGCCCTTTCTTTTTCTTTTTCAATAAATAAAAATATGATTTCCGCCCAGTCATGAGGCCTTAGCATATGTTCAGAAGCTGTTCTTAATGCAATAATAGGAGAACCTATCTCTCCTTTTGAATAAACACCTGGCCCAGCAAAACCATCAAGATAAATGATCCTCCCAGACCACCGAGCAAGAATAGGAAACCATCCACCTAAATAATTACGAAGAATTTCATGTTTGGCTTCGGTGTGTTCGTCTAAATCCCATATAGGTGTATCTATACGCGACATATCTTTCTCCCCTTTGAACAGATATTTTCTAGATTAAAATGAATATAAAAGTTAATACCTTTGAGATATGTATTTATACAATAGTCTTAGACTTTAAAAGAAAGTAAATCGACGACAATTAAAAACCTACTTGGCGAAATAATATGGGAAAAACTCGAAAAAGAACATCCGGTACGAAAGAATGGGCAAATCATAATGTCAATTGTGTAAAGGGTTGCGCTAATGATTGTCGGTATTGTTATGCAAAAATGATGGGGAAGCGTTTTGGTCGTTGCACCGATAAGACTTGGGAAAAAATGGTCATTCGTAAAGACGTTTTAGAAAAAAAGTTCCCAAAGTATAATGGACGGGTAATGTTTCCAAGCTCCCACGATATTGTCGATGACCCCAAAATTAAAGCCGCTTGCTTCAAAGTAATTTCCAAATTGCTCCAAGCCGGCAACGAAGTACTCATAACTACGAAACCAGATCTGACGGTAACTAAGGAAATCCTTGATAAATTTTCAAATTATAAAGATACGATTCAATTCAGGTTCACTATCACCTCCAATAATGATGAACTCCTCGCCTTTTGGGAGAGAAATGCTCCAAAATACGAAGATCGTTTAGAGTCAGTAATACTCGCGTATAAGGAGGGCTTCAAAACAAGTGTATCTATTGAGCCTTTCTTAGATTATAATCCCCAAGAACTCGTTAGAGTAATTGCCCCATATGTGACTGAATCTATCTGGATCGGTCCAATGAATTACATACCTCGCAATAATATTCCTGAAAATGACTTTCCAGAATATGAAAAAATTAGGAAGAACTATGAAACCAGCCATTTAAAGGAAATATATCAAGAATTGCGGGATTTCCCAAAAATTCGTTTCAAGGACAGCATGATGATAAAGCTTAATTTGCCCCCAAACAATTGTGATTAACTTGTTCGCTATTTGTAACGACGATCATTAATCTACACGCTAATCAGGAGCCCAAGGATCATTATATTGTCTTCACGAGAGGTAGTAGGGGACCCATTTTTTCTTCTTGATGATCGGAGTAAGCAGGATGGCCGCGGCGGCACAGACGACGACGGCCAGGGCCGCCACGTAGATCAGCTGGTTCGACGACTGCTTCGTCGCTATGCCCGTGACCGCCCAGACCACGACGAGGGCGAACACCACATCCCTGCTCCTAAGCAGCATCAACAGGGTCAGCACGAGGGCCACGACCAGCATCACAGCTGTCGCCATGGCTTGGGTGTCCATCGGTATCCCGGGGAGGAGCGCGTTGAGGGCAGACGCTATCCCGGCTATGCTGGCTACCGAGATCCAGCCGAGGTAGATGCTGAAGGGGAGGTGCACGGCTAATTTCTCCCGGCGTGGGACCTCGGCCTTACCTATCCCCAGCCTGACGTAGATGGCTAAAAGCACCGCGAGCAGGAGGAGGAGAACGACCGTCGACACGAGGTATAGCGATGTGACTCCATATGAGTAGTGGAAGATCGCCAGCCAGGTGACGTTGATCACCGAGCTGAGCAGGTAGAGATACCCTATTTTGCCGATGTACCCTGCCTGTCTCTGGCTCGGCCTCGCTTGATACGCCATAAAGACGATGGCTAGGGCGTATATGATGCCCCAGATGGCGAAGACGTAACCGGGAGGGGTGAACAGGTTCGGGTAGGAGTCTGAGACCTGCGCGGTGTTGACGCCGTTCAGCGGAATGAGTTCTACAAGGAAGTTCATAGCCATGGCGAGAACCACGGCCATGACGTTCGCTGCCTGATACTTCAGGTAGTTCTGACTTTCCATGGCTTGATCCAAATTGATCATAGAGTATAAACCGTCCTTTTCCGGATGAATTGACTGTCTCATCATACAGGCGAGGCGGGGAACAACGACGGAGGTGTTGACGATAGGCTACGGCGGGAAGATGCCTGACCGTTTCTTCGAGGAACTGGAGTCGTTAAAGGCCGATGTCGTCGTGGATGTAAGGGAGAACCCCTTCCGCGCCTTCATGAACGTCTACACGAAGAGAGAGCTGGAGAAATGTCTAGGCGACCGGTACATTTGGATCAGGGAACTCGGTAACAAGTCCCGTGAACTCCCGCCAATGCTTGTCGACGAGGAGGAGGGGCTCAGGAAGCTCCGTGCACTCATGGAGAAGCACAGGCGCATCGTCCTCCTCTGCGCCGAGAAGGACGAGAACCGGTGCCACCGAGGCTACATCAAGGACAAAATAAGGGAGGGGGTCCCCCCGAATCCACCTGAAAAATGCTCCAGTCACTAAAAGGAATATAAAAACAACGCCTTCAGGAACCGAACCCGTGCAAAAAACGCAATTATAGCGCAAAAACGCGTACTAAGGAATAAATCTCTTCATCTTATCCGACTGAGAAACCGTTAAAACTGGAGCCACGTCCCCTTCAGTTGTTATGAAGTCGATGGGAATAGCGGGGACAGGCTCGTACCTCCCGCCGAAGGTCATGACCAATCAGGACTGGACGAAGTATGTCGAGACAAGCGACGAGTGGATATTCTCCAAGACAGGCATCAAGGAGAGACGCATCGCAGAGCCCGACGTCTGTACCTCAGACCTCGCGGTGAAGGCCGCTGAGGCCGCCCTGAAGGACGCGGGCGTAACCGCGGAGGAGCTCGACCTCATCATCCTCGCCACCTCCTCGCCCGACATCCCCCTCTCCGCCACAGCACCCATAGTACAGGCAAAGCTGGGCGCAGCCAACGCAGGAGCCTTCGACGTGGGAAACGTTTGCTCAGGCTTCGTCTACGCCCTCGAGGCCGGCGCAAGGATGGGGGCAGGAGGTCTAAAGAACATCCTCATCGTCGGCGCCGAGACCTACAGTCGCATCCTCAACTGGGGCGACAGGACGACCTGCGTCTTCTTCGGAGACGGCGCAGGCGCCGTGGTCCTCAGGGAGGCGGCGAAGGGCACCGGAGTCCTCGGCTCATACCTCAGGGCAGACGGCCGAGGATGCAAGGTGATAGAGATACCTGCCGGAGGTGTCAAGATGCCTGTAACCCACGAGGTCATAGACAAAGGGCTCCAGTACCTCTTCATGGACGGGAAAGCCGTCTGGGACTTCGCCACAGTCGCCCTACCCGAGGCAGTGAGGGCCGTCATTAAGAAGTGCGACCTCACCCTAGAGGACTTAGACCTCATCGTCCCCCACCAGTCGAACGTCAACATAATCAAGTTCAGCATGGACGCCCTGGGCCTCCCGATGGAGAAGGTGTACGTCAACCTACACAGGGTCGGTAACACGGCGGGCGCCAGCATCCCCATCGCCCTCGACGAGGCGGCGAGGGAGGGAAGGATCAGGAAGGGAGACATCGTCGTCACCGTCGGCTACGGCGGAGGCCTCGCCTGGGGCGCCAACGCCATAAGGTGGGGCAAGTAAGAGGACGGCCCTTCTTCTCCTGAAAAGGCTAAAAGCCATTAGACCAAAGATACGAACCATGATCCAGAGCAAGGAGCCCCCCCTCAGAGGTGTAAGGGTCCTAGACCTCACCAGGGTCCTCGCCGGCCCATACTGCTCCATGACCCTCTCCGACCTCGGCGCCGAGGTCATCAAGGTCGAGATACCCGGCCAGGGCGACGACACCCGCAGCTATCCCCCCTACGTCGGCGGTCAGAGCAGCTACTTCATGGCCGTCAACAGGGGGAAGAAGAGCGTCACCCTGGACCTCAAGGCCAAGGAAGGGCGAGAAGCCCTCCAGAGGCTAGCTGAAAAATCCGACGTCTTCCTCGAAAACTTCAGGCCGGGCGTCACAGAACGCCTCGGCGTCGACTACAAGGCCCTGAGCAAACTCAACCCGAGGCTGATCTACTGCAGCATCTCAAGCTTCGGCCAGACAGGGCCGTACGCCGACCGACCGGGCTACGATCTCATCATCCAGGGGATGG
>Ga0315285_10003992_pt1 | contig 15312 bp, 17 predicted proteins | sample YL17G09_36_MG_FD_203698 | JGI IMG/M metagenome (GOLD analysis project Ga0315285, IMG submission 203698) | Sediment microbial communities from Yellowstone Lake, YNP, Wyoming, USA - YL17G09_36 | ecosystem: Environmental > Aquatic > Freshwater > Lake > Sediment | place: USA: Wyoming | collected...
GAGGCGGAGCCCATTCGGCAAGAGGAGTCCGGGGCGCGAGTCCTGATGTTCTCTCCCCTTGTCATACGGCGCCGCGGGGTGTAGAATCGGCTCATCATCGAGCGCAGACGCATGGCCGTTGCCATTCTCGGCCGACATGCAGCTCATAGAGAGGTCCGGCGCGATTGGCGCTCACAGAATGTGGAGGTGATCCAGATGGAACGAAACGTTATTCGATGCATCATTCTCCTGGTGCTCTTCTCCTGCTCTTCAGTCTACGCTCAGCAGTCGCTCGCATCGAGTGAGGACCTCAGCGGTTCCCTCGGCAGGATCGTGCGGGTGGAGACTCTCGGCGGCGGCACGTTCCAAGGGAAACTGCTGGGGACCGAGGAGGACCGGATCGAGCTTCTGGACGCCGACGGGCTCATACTCCAGATCAGCAGGAATGAGATCAAGAGCATCCTGGAGATGCAGCCGGAACGCGGAGGGAACCTGTACTTCCAGGACGCCTCCTCGAATCGCCTTATCGTGATTCCGACGGGCTTCGGCATGGAAACGAACGAGTTCCACATCGCCGACCTGGAAATCGTCGGAGTCACGGCCAGCTACGGGGTTTCGGAGCACTTTTCCGCCTGGGCGGGCGTGAGCATACCGGGTCTCGTGCTCAATGCCCGATTCAGCTTCTCCCTTGCCGATGATCGCATCGGCGTGTCGGTTGGCTCCTTCGCGGGGATAACCTGGATGAACTGGGGACCCGAGGGTAGTCCCCCCAGCCCGGGCGTGTTCATTCCCTACCTGATCACTTCCTTCGGATCGGAGAACCGGAACCTGACGATCGGCGCCGGCGGTGTAGTCACCTTCGCCAATCCCGCGCCGTCGGCTTTCCTCGGATACGCAGCTTTCGTGGCCGTGCTGGGGGGCAAGCTCCCCCTCTCGTCCACGACAGCGCTCATCACGGAGAACTGGGTCATCTTCCCCCAATGGCAGACGTCGGCCACGGATCCGGCGATCGCGATTGTGATACCCGCAGTCGTCTTCAGGATCGCGGGCAATCGCCTGAGCTGGGACATCGGCGCGACGTTTCCCTTCGAAGGGTATTCCACGGGTGTGCGCTCCACTATGGGGTTCCCGCTGCCCATCCTGACCCTCACGTACAGGATCAGATAGGGTGCAGGCCCATGTACCCACCCACCTTCCTTCACGTCTCCCTTGAGGACCTGAAGGAAGCGGTACGCAGGACGCATCCTCACGGGATGAGCAGAAGATGATGCGGCGTTCTGTTTTTAAGGCTTCGTTCTGAGGTTGCTCGTTTGGCGTTCATGTAGTACCCTGTCGACGCGTCGATGATTTTCTCTCAGCCACGGATACGGTGCGATCACTACGCTTTCTAAAATTCGGCAGAAGGTGACAAACCGTGACTACTATCTGTCCTCCCATGCCGAAGAGGAGATGGCGGACGATCGGCTCGAGCGTAATGACATCGAGCATGCGATCCTGCGGGGGAAGATCGATAAGAAGCTGACCCAAGACATGAGAGGGACTCGTTATCGGATCGCGGGTCCCACAGAAGATGGCCGCCCGGTTCATGTTGTGTGTAGATTCAAGGAGGTGAGCGGCCTTATCATTATTACCGTGTATGCGGTAAGGGGTGCACTATGATTTGCGAGTTTTGCGGCGGCACAACAGCGAAGAAGACCGTGAAGAAACAGCACTGGCTCAAGGCCAAGCTTTATATCATCGAGAACGTGGAAGCGGAAGTCTGCACCCAGTGCGGGGAGAGATACTTCCACGCCAAGACGCTTGACGCTATCGACAGGCTCCTTGAATCGGACCACGAAGTGAGTGAGAGGATGGACGTCGAAGTAGTTCCGATGAGCTAAATTCCCGTAGCACAAAGCATTTTCGGAGCTCGAGATTTTCGCTCTCTGTTCTGTGCTAATGGAAAGCGAAGTGTTGTCCCTGTAATAAGATAGAGATCGCCTCCTGTCAGTTCCATCGCACAGAATCGATGTTTTGGGTGATCAGGCATTTCAGAAGGCCGCGCGCCTCCCACACCGCCAGGACCTCATGCGCCCTGTTCGGCCTCGCCTTGCCGAAGTGGTCGTAGAAGATCTCGCGGAGGATGGGCCAAGACTCCTCGGGGTGGGCAAGGAAATAGTCCAACTCGAGCATGCGGGGATCGTAGCGGCTCCACAGGCTGCCCTCGCCCGCGGAAAGGCGGGATGCCGCTTTCCACCGAGACCCCTGCGCCCGTGAATGCGGCGGGGGAGCGGGCGCCGCGGATGAGGGCGGCGGCTTTCTTGACTCGTTCCCGGGTCTCTTCCATCGCGGTTGTCGGTCAATGGGAAAGACGTGAGCTGCGGATGCCAAGCGCGCATCCGAGGGCGCATTCACAACTCCTGCACATCTCATGTTGATTGTATGATCACGCGGGAATCGCGGAGGAGGAAACTGATGTACGAGAGAGCGGCGTTCATGAGGCGTCTTGGCGCGCTTGGAATCGTTCTGGCGCTTGGCGTCGCACCGCTGGGGTTTGCTGGAGGGCAGCCCGACCGGGCCCGCGCGGACGGCCCGTGGATGATGGGGAGGGGGATGATGGGCGGGGGCCCCCTGGGCGGGTACGGCCCTGGCATGATGGGCGGCGGGATGATCGGCGGGGGTTTTGGAGGGTTGGACAGCTCCCTCCAACGCACCGTCGATATCACGAAGGCGCAGGTGTTCGTGTCGGACTACCTGGATGGCCTTTCGAACAAGAATCTCATGATCGATGAGATCATGGAGTTCGAGTACAACCTGTACGCCTTGATCGAGGAAACCGACACCGGCAAGGGCGCCTTCGAGCTTCTGATCGATCCTTTCAGCGGCACAGTCCGCCCCGAGTTCGGGCCCAACATGATGTGGAACACCAGGTACGGAATGATGGGGGCGCAGCCAGGGGCGGTTCGTCCGAATGTCATCGGCGCTGAGGAGGCGAAGAAAATCGCCGGTGAGTATCTTGCACGGGTTCGGGGGAATGGGCCCTACGAGTACAGCGTGAACGAGTTTTACGGGTACTACACCCTCGACGTCAAGAAGAACGGCATGATACTGGGCATGCTGAGCGTCAATGCATTCAGCGGCCAGGCATGGTACCACACCTGGCATGGCGGGTTCATCGCAGAGCAGGAGGGGATGGGCAAGATGTAAGGATCGCGCGCTTGTGGGAAAGGGGCGCGAGATTCACGAATCCCATGTCGTGAACACCTCCCGTACTCGCACCCCTCGTTCTCTCAGGCTGCCAGTACTTCGTGGGCCCGATTGGGCTTCGCCTTGGCGAACTGATCGTAGAAGATCTCGCGGATGACCGGCCAGGCCTGGTCAGGGTGCCGTTTTTCACGCTGATCCCCGCGCCGTGCAGGCGGTGCGAAAGCGGGGATCGGTGAGGCGGCTTCTCCTGCCGCCGCAGTGTTCCACAACCTGTAGTCCGGGAGGTCTTGTCGCTGAAGCGCGGGAAGCTGACGGCAGGGCCCGCCCGGGGACGCACCAAGGTTTGGCGAACCCGCAGGAGGGACCCATGAAAAAAGCCATTGCAGCCCTCCATACCGACGCGAGCGGAGATCGATGAGTTCCTTCGGGCTCGCGCCGGGCGGTGAGGGAGGCCCCCCGAGCCGCGGCAACTTTTCGGGACAACGAAAGGGATTGTCGCCCTATTGTCAACAATACCTACTTTCCATTGTCAACCACATGCCGGATGACGGCCTCGATGCCGGGCACCACGTTCACCCGTTTCAAGGCCACCCCCGGGTGAGCGGTCGCGAAGACTCGGAAGATCTCGTCAGTGAACCCCTGTCCTATCGATTTCACCCCCGAAAAATCGAGAATGACCTCGCGGAACTGATCGAGTCGGGCGAGGAGCCGTCTGGCCTCCGACCGCGAGACATACTCACCGGCGAAGAATCGAACGGTCACGAGGCTTCGTTCGAACCGGAAGTCGAAGTCCTCAGGGGCGAAAACAGCGAACACATCCTGAAGCTTTCGCCGTGCCGAACGGCTCACAGACAGGGTCACTTCGGTGCCACGGAGATACGTGCGGACATTCACGAAGGTGTCCTTCCTCCGGGTGTCAAAGACGAGCTCAATCCTGTGGGATCGAAGCGCGAATCGGTCGCACGCCTTGGAGGTGAAGAAAATCCCTTCTCCCGCGTGCCGCTCCGGCATTGACGTCGCCTTCCCCTTGAGCAGCTCTCCGATCGCCGCCTCCTCTTCGGGGAGGCGGTGGCGCTCCGCAACCGAGGCGAACACGCCCACCCCCTGATCCCGTATCTGGACGCGAACCTCGCGGTCTGCCAGCGTGACCTCCACAGTGCACGTTGGTGAGTGCGCGTGCTCGATGGCGTTGTTGAGCATCTCGGTGAAGGCATATGCGAAGATCCGATATGCCGCGGCAGACAGAGCACGCCTGAGAGCGAGGCGCAGGGCCACCTCCGCGAGCACCGCGTCCTCCATCAGGCCGTCAATCCGGTACTTTCTATGAAATGGCTCCGGTGTCGGAGTCCGCGGCTCGCCGCGGCGATCGGGAAGACGGTACACGACTCCCCTGGTTCTTCCGGTTCGGCTCAACAGCCCCTCGTCCATGAGGCGGATGAGATAGCGGTGCGCGGCCTGCCGCGACAGCCCCAACACCGCTGCGATCTGCGCACCCGAGAGGGCGCCGCGCGTTCTGAGCGTCTTCAGAATCCGGCTCCTGATGTCCATGCTGTCGAGCCTGCACTTTCGTCAACCTATTGTCAACATATCAAGTATTCTATTGTCAACTACCTCCGAGGTCGAATCTGCGGCCCGGGTGATCGTGCCGAACAGCAGGGAGGCGGCCGGCCCTATGCTCTGACGGGGAGCGCCTGCCTCCTTCATCCGCGTGAGCCGGGCCCGCTCGACGTACGGGTATTGGCTGTTCGTCGCGGGATTGACGCCGAGCAGACCGCTGATCGCCGCCGTCTTCACCCTCCCGTCCGCGCACTTCACCACGAGGGTGTAGTTCTTCACCTCGTATGTGCCGCTTCCCGGGCCTTCCGCGCTCTTGTCGGCAGAGGCCCAGTGAAGGAATGCGAGGGAAAGGCCCTCGTCGTTGAAGCGCCTGTCCTTCGAGAAGGAGATGACGGGCTTCTGTCCCGCGGGCAGGGTTGCCAGTTGCGGATCAGAGGGATCCGCATAGCTGGTCCAGGAGCCCCGCAGACGCAGCTCGTCCACGTCCGGGTAATGGAGATCGAGCCCGAGCCCCCGTTCCACGTGTAGGTGCCCCAGCAGCCGGCCTGGTGCTCGTTTGCCTTGCTCGCTGCCCTGTCCAACCCGTCCAGCCCCTCCCTCGGGATGTCGTCGTAGATCTGCCCGTCGGTGAAGAGGGTCATCCAGACGCCGGCGATCCCTTTTCCCCGCGAAGAAGCCCCTGCCGTTCGCCTCCACGTCGGCTCCAGCCTCCACGCAGCTCACCCCGGTTGCCGTGCGCCCGGGGGCCGGGCTGACGTCGTCCTTAACGGCGAAGATGCTCGCGAGGATCGCGTTCCACTCGGTGGCGAAGTCCACCGGGGCTCGCCGCTTGCAGGCTGGCTCGCGTAGACGACGAGCTGGCTCTGCCACAAAGAAGAGGGCAGCCGCCCAGGTCGCAGTGTTTCTCTTCATGCGAGCGAAGATACGCAAGAACTCCTGCGGAGGGTGCGGGATCGCGGGAAAGGTCTCAGCGCGCCCGATTCCCCTTTCGCAGGAGGAAGATCCCGACGATCACGAGGACGATGGGGATCACGAAGGCCGTGATAGGCACTTCCAGCGACAGCCATCCCCGCACGAGCTTCCCGACCGACGCATCCAGGAGGTTCAGCACTCCCACCGCGCCGGCGACCAGCACGACGTAGCCGGCCGCGCGCCGGTTCAGCAGGACCGTCTCCCAGATCGTCTTCATCACGTCGTCCTCGCCTGCAGTATTGAGCGAGTCAAAGATCGCGTAGCTCAGGAACAGTACGGAGAGGGTCGGGATGAGGTACGCCGTCATCCAGTACATGCCAGTGGAATCAGAGTACAGGATGACGAGGAAGATCGAGGCGATCAGCAGCCCCATCAGGGCGAAGCCCTTGCCGATCAGGCCGAGGTACATGTGCCCCGCACCGGGAATGATGCTCAGCAGGGCGGCAATCAGCCTGCTTCGGTGCTTTTTCTGGACGGCCTTGGAGAGGCACTCACGGCACCACGACTGTTCGCCGGCCCGCTCGCCGGTCCGTTCGGCGAGCACAACCGCGCATTCGCGGCAGAGGGGCTTTCCACACCCCGCGCAGCTCGCCACGGCTTCGGTCCTTGCGTGATTCGCGCACTTCATCTCGAGATACCTCCCTTGTACAGCGTTCCCTGGACCGCGCGCCCCGCGCCGTCCAGAGCGTTCTTCACGGCCGATGGCGCTCCCCTTGAAAGCCCTGCCTCCACACTCTCGGGACGGAACAGGCTGGGGTAAAGCCCCTGGGGCAGGACCAGGCTCACGGTGAGAACCACCGCGGAGAGCATGAAGCTCAGGCCGAGACGGCGGTATGTCCGCAGCCGCGACGAAGGCGAGCCGGCGGTCGTGGCCCGCTCAGCGGACGGCTGCCGCTCGACAGGCGACCCCTTGAGCGCCTCCCGGTATACCGCATCCATGACCCTGTCATGGAACCCCGCCGGTGCGCGCAGTGGCTGTTCCGCGCCAAGGAAACCCGCCAGGCGCCTGGCCGCCGCGATACGCCGCGCGCAGCGTACACAGCCCCGCTCGTGCGCCCCCACCGCCTCCGCGAGATCAGGCGGGAGCTGTCCGTCCACGTACCTGTCGATCAGGAGGCCGACCTTCGCGCACCTCATCGCTCGCCTCTCCCTTCCTCTTGCCCAAGCGCTTCCCGCAGCATCTTCCGCGCCCTGTACAGCCGGGTCTCGACGGTCTTAACTGGCACGCCGAGGATCGCCGCGATCTCCTCGTAGGGCAGCTTCTGGTAGTACAGGAGGACGATCACGCTCCTGTAGCGCTCGTCGAGGGAGGCGAGCGCCCGGTTCACGCGTTCCCTCTCCTCCGATTCCAGCAGGCTCCGCTCCAGGTCGACCCTACCGTCGCGCACTTCTCCCGCCTCCTCGATCGCGACCGCCTTCCTGCCCGGTTTGCGGTTCCTGCGCAGCCAGTCGGCGCAGAGATTGAAGGTGACCCGGTACAGCCAGGTGGAGAACTTGGCCTCGCCCTTGAAGCCGGCAAGGCTGCGGAACACCTTGAGAAAGACCTCCTGCGCCACGTCCTCCGCGTCGGCGCCCCCGCCCGTGAACCTCGCCGCCATCCCGTACACCGGGTCCTGGTAGCGCCGGACGAGCTGATCGAAGAGCCGGGTTTCGCCGTTTCGCACACGGTCGACGATCTGCTCGTCGGTCATCACGCCGGGCCGCCTCCCGCCTCCACGAATACCACGGCGGAATGCGGCTGTCAAACCAGTCCCCCGTTCTTCTCCCTTAGACGCAGGGGAGGGGGGAAAGCACTTCAGGGGCGACCCGGAAATGTTTTCGCCGCATCTGAAGGGTTTTTCCGAAGCGCACCGTCAGAACGGGCAATTGCATCATTTGACGAAAAAGGAGTCAGGGAATATGAACGACGGAAATGCGGCATGGACGCTCATCACGGGCTCCAGCCAGGGGTTGGGTCGGGCATTCGCCGAGGAATGCGCGGGCAGGGGCATGAACCTCGTGCTCGTGGCGCTGCCCGATACGGGCTTGAATGAGGTTTCGCGGATCCTCGAGCGGGCCCACGGTGTCCGCGTGGAGGCGGTGGAGATGGATCTCGCCGGTCCCGACGCGCCTGCCGCCCTTTGCGCGCGCCTCGGCGAGAAGGGCATCGAGATCGGCACCCTCATCAACAACGCCGGGGTGGGATACAACAGGCGCTTCAGCGATTCCACGCTGCGCGAGAACGAGACGACGATTGAGCTGAACGTCGGAGCGCTCGTGCGGCTCACGCATCTGCTGCTGCCCTCGATGAAGAGCAGAGAGAAGGCGTGGATCCTCAACGTGGCGAGCCTCGCCGCGTATTTCCCGATGCCCTCCATGCCCGTGTACTCGCCCACGAAGAGCTTCGTGCTGAACTTCAGCCTCGCCCTGCGCGAGGAGCTGCGCGGCTCGGGGGTCGGCGTGAGCGTGCTGTGCCCGAACGGCATCCGCACCAATCGCAGCTCGAGGGCGCTGATCGAGCGGCAGGGCTTCGCGGGCCGGATCACCTGCCAGTATCCCGACGAGGTGGCGCGCGCCGGCCTGGCGGGACTCTACAGGAAGAAGTCGATCATCGTGCCGGGAATCGTGAACAGGATGCTGCGTGTGGCCAGCAGCTTCGTCCCGCGCACCCTGTACATGAGGGTGATCTCCCGCAGATGGGGGGCGCAAGGAAGCGGCGCCCGGGCGGTACAGGTCACGGCACAGTCCGCGACGCGGGTTCCCGTGACGGTGGGGGCATGACGGCCATGCGTGGAAGGACATGCGTCGTCACGGGGGCAACGTCTGGCATCGGATACGAGCTTGCGCGCATCCTCGCAGGCCGGGGCGCGGTCGTGATCGGCGTGGGCAGGGACCCCGTGCGCTGCTCGGAGGCGGCCGCGCGCATCCGCGGGGAGACGGGGAACCAGCGGGTCTTCTTCGAAATCGCCGACCTGTCGTCCCAGGCGGAAGTGCGCGCGCTCGCGGGGCGAATCCGCGACAGGCACGACCGGATCGACGTGCTCGTGAACAATGCGGGGGGCTTTGCTTTCCGCCGGCGCGAGACCGTGGACGGCATCGAGATGCAGTTTGCGCTGAACTACCTTGCGGGCTTTCTGCTCACGCGCCTGCTCCTGCCAATAATGACCGCCGCCGGGTCGTCCGGCGGCGCGCGGGTGATCATGGTCAGCTCGGGTTCGCACTTCAGCGGACGCATACACTGGCGCGACGTGGGCTTCGGGCGGCTGTACAACGGCCTCACGGCCTACGATCAGTCGAAGTTCGCGGCGGTGCTCTTCACCCGCGAGCTCGCCTGGAGGCTCGGACCCGACTCACCTGTGGGCGTCTACGCGGTCGATCCCGGGCTCGTGAAGACCGACATCGGGATGAAAGGCACGGGTGGCCTCGTTCGTACGGTCTGGCGCCTGCGTACGCGCAGCGGCATCAGCCCTGCGGAGGCGGCCGCGACTGTCGCGTTCCTCGCCCTGGATCCCCTGATCGAAGGGCGCACGGGGCTGTACTGGAAGGGATGCAGGGCCGTGGCTCCCTCGAAGCGCGCGCTCGATCCGCGAGACGCGCGGCGGCTGTGGGATCTGAGCGAGATGCTGTGCGGGCTGACCGCCGCAAGAGCGCCTTTGACAGGAGACAGCGCCCCTGCTACGATCCCCGCGTGAAGCGGCGGGATTTCCTCAAGGTCGCCTTTTCCTCGTCCCTGTATTTCGCTGCCCGCCGGGTTTTTCCCGCGAGCCTTTCGGCGAGCGCGGACGTCGGGATCGCGATTGGCGCGGACCCCGAGCAGGCGACGATCCGGGCGATCGCTCTGGCCGGCGGGATGCGGCGCTTCGTGTCGCCCGGCGACGTCGTGGTCGTGAAGCCCAACATCGGCTTCAACTCGCCCCCATCCGTGCGAGCGACCACCGATCCGACCATCGTGCGGACGGTCGTCCACCTCTGCTTCCAGGCCCTCGCCTCGAAAGTCTACGTTTTCGACCGCAGCACGACCAGCACTCGCCTCGCCTATGCGACCTCGGGCATCGCGAAGGCAGCCGAGGAGGCCGGGGCGAAGGTCATCAACGTGGACGAGGTGACGGACAGGCTGTACAAGAAGCTCGCCGTCAAGGACGGCTACGCCCTGAAGGAGACCCTCGTCAACAGGTACGTTCTCGAATCGGACGTCCTCATCAACGTGCCTGTGGCCAAGAGCCACGGCTCTGCGATGCTCACCTTCGGCATGAAGAACCTCATGGGCATCACCGGCGACCAGAGGGGGCGCTGGCATTGGGCGATGCACGAGTCGATCGCCGACATCAACAGAATCGTGGGATCGAAGCTCACCGTGATCGACGCCATGACCCTCATGCTGCGAAACGGCCCGACAGGCGGCCGCGCGGAGGACCTGAAGCGGACAAACACCGTCATCGCCTCGGCCAATGTCCTGGAGGCGGACTGCGAGGCGGCCCGCATGTTCGGGTTCACGCCCGCGGACGTGGGCTATATCGGCCTTGGCGCAAAGGCGGGCGTCGGGAGGATCTCGGGGTACTCGATCGAGGTCGCGCGGCTGTGAACCGCACATGACCAGGAGGGCGGCCTTCTTCCTCAAGCGCGCCCGCATCCTTTCGCAGGCGCTCTTCTTCGGCGCCTTCGCATACGTGTTCATCCGCTCGCGCGATCCCTTTGCCGTGATCCAGAACCCGTTCCTCTCCTTTGACCCCCTGATCTTCCTCACTCACCCCGTGCTGGCGCCTGCCGTGCTTGGTGCGGTCGCAGCCCTGCTCGCCCTCGCCGTCCTGCTGGGCAGGGTCTTCTGCGGATGGGTGTGCCCGATGGGCAGCCTGATCGAACTTGCCGATCTGATCCTCTCGCCCCTGCGCGGGATCAACCCCGTCCGGCTCGATCGATGGGGAGGGAGGGCGGCTCTCGTCCGGACGCCTCCCGCTCTCTTCCTGCTGGGGCTCTCCGTCGTCACTGTCTTCTTCATGCCGCCCCTTCTGCCGTTCCTCCATCCCAATGTCTGGATCGTCCGCATCTTCTCGCTTTCGAGTCTCGGGCTCGGCTTCCTCGCCTTCATCGTGCTCGCCGCCGTGTTCGCGCGCCGGCTCTGGTGCATGTACCTCTGCCCGCTGGGCGCCCTGTACGGCCTTCTGGGCCGCTCCTCCGTGCTCGGCCTGAGGATCGATGGCTGCTCGGGATGCGGGAGGTGCGACGCCTGCCCAATGGAGGCGGCGGACTACCGCGGACGCATCGTCCTGGCCCACCAGTGCACGCTTTGCTTCGACTACGAGGAGCGATGTCCTGTCGAGGGGTTCTCCTTCGGGGTGCGTTTGGCCGCAGCCGCGGGTGGGGCGGCATCGATCTTCTCCCCCTCGCGCCGTCGTTTCCTCATCCATGCGGGAACCCTCGCCGCCGGACTCGCAGCAGGGGGCGTGCTGGGCGTCCTGCGCCGGGTGACGGGTGGGGGGGTGAACACCCGGCTCCTTCGGCCGCCCGGCGTGACCGACGAGGCGACCTTTCTCCAGCGCTGCATCCGCTGCCTGCACTGCGTGCAATCCTGTCCCACCGGGATCATCCGGGCGACAGGCCTCGAGGCAGGTGCTTCCAGCCTGTTCACGCCGAGTCTCACCTTTGCGAAACAGGGATGCGACTATCGCTGTCAGGTCTGCCAGCTGGTCTGCCCCAACGCGGCCATCCCTCTCCAGAGGCTGGAGCAGAAGCAGAGGGCCGTCATCGGGCTCGCCCTGATCGACGAGACCACGTGCGTCGTCTTCAAGGAAGGCAAGCAGTGCCTGGTCTGTGAGGAGATGTGCCCGATTCCCGAAAAGGCGATCCTCTTCGAGGAGAGGGCCGCGCGGACAGCCGCGGGCATCGTCAGCCTGCGCTACCCCTCAGTGGTGCGCGCGCGCTGCATCGGCTGCGGCATCTGCCAGGCCACCTGCCCGGCCGACCCTGTCGCGATCACCGTGCACAGGGTATAGTGAAGGGAAGGAGACTCCCATGGCCAAGACGAAGCATTCGATCCATGACCTGCGGCGGATGAAACGGGAGGGTGAGAAGGTCTCCTGGCTCACCGCCTACGATTACCCCACCGCCCGCTTCGCCGAGGAGGCAGATCTGGACCTGCTCCTGGTCGGCGATTCCCTGGGCATGTGCGTGTACGGCTACGAGGGGACCATTCCCGTGACCATGGACCAGTGCATCGTGCACTGTCAGGCGGTGCGCCGGGGCGCGCCGAATACCTTCGTGATCGGGGACATGCCCTTCATGAGCTACCAGAAAAGCGACGAGGACGCGGTGGCGAACGCGGGGCGCTTCCTGAAGGAAGCCATGGTGGACGCCATCAAGCTGGAGGGAGGCCGGAGGGTGATCACCCGCATCAAGGCCATCCTGGACGCCGGCATGGTGGTCTGCGGGCACATCGGGCTCACGCCCCAGAGCTCCGGCCAGCTGGGCGGGCACAAGGCGCAGGGCAGGACCGCCGAGTCGGCCCAGTCCCTGATCGAGGATGCCCTGGCGATCGAGGAGGCGGGGGCGCAGCTCCTGCTGCTGGAAGCGGTTCCCCCGGAGGTGGCAGGTTTCATTACCAGGCGTCTGGCCATACCGGTGTACAGCATCGGGGCCGGTCCGGACTGCGACGGGCAGCTTCTGATCGTCTCGGACATGATCGGCCAGTTCCAGGCCTTCACCCCGAAGTTCGTGAAGAAGTACGCCGACGTGGCAGGAGTGGTCACCGCGGCGATGAAGGCGTATGTCCAGGACGTGAAGAAGGGGGCCTTCCCCGCGGATGAGCACTGCTACCATATGCTGGAGGGCGAAAAGCAGAAGTGGCAGGCTCTCACGCAGAAGTACGCGAAATGAGCGCCATCGGCCGGCTCCGTAAGAGCCTTGCGGCCGATGCGAGGCGGCTGCGGGAGATCAACCGATTCCTCCTGGACCCCTCCAACGACCTGGTCACCCGCCTGCTGGAAATCGTCGAACTGTTCGGCGGGCCGCGGGAGATCAACCGAAAGGCACGGGAGGCCGGGAAGCTCGAGAACCTTCTCGCGCGGCTGGAGGAGGAGCGCTCGCCATACCGAAAGGACCTGGACTGGCTCGTCGCCCAGCGAGACGCCGGGGCCTTCATCCCGCTGCAGGAGTACTGCCGCAAGGTGCGCGGGGCAGCCTCTGAGGCACCCCGCGGGGGCGATGTTGCACGCGCCGGGGACAGTGCACGCGCCGTGACCCTCGAGATCAGCGCCCTGCAGTTTTTCCCCTGGCTGATCGCGGAAGCCCGGCAGGCCATCGAGCGGCGGGAGCTTATGCCCGGGCGTTTCATCCGCGTGCGGCGCATGGCCGAGCAGGTGGCCGATCAGGGAGACACCCTGGCCGTCGCCGCTGCCATGCGCATCCTGGGCGCAAGCTGCGTGGAGACGCTGGACACCAAGGGAACCGACGGTGCAAACGTCCACCTGGGCGGTCCCGAGACGATCACCGGCTACTTCGGCGGGATCGGCGAGCCCAACGACTATCCTCTCAAGTGGATCGAGGAGTACCTGGGCTACTTCACGCGCTACGGGGTCCGCCAGGTCCTGAACATCAATCCGGGCACCGTGCTGGCCGCGTATCTGCTGTACAAGCTCGGCGTCGACTGCGAGTTCAAGATCTCCGTGTTCATGGGAAACGACAATCCCTACTCCGTGCTCTGGACCCTGCTCACTGCGCGCCTGTTCTCGCGCTCGGACGGTTCCTCAAGCCTGATCGGCTTCAACTTCTCCAATTCCGTGAACAACGAAACGATCCGGGAATGCGACCGCATCCGCGCCGCTCTGGGCCTGGCCGATGCGGTGCGCTTCGAGCACCACATCACCGAGACCTACAAGTCCATCGTGCGTCAGCCCTACCTTCGCCGCGATGAGCTTGTGGAGCTGGCCCGGACCGTGGCGAACATCTCGGCCAAGCACGAGGGCGGGGACCCTGATGTGGAAGCTTCCCGCGCGCACCCGAGTGACGTCCTTGAGTATTTCCTGTCAAAGGATGAGATCGAGGCCAAAGGCCTCATGGAGACCTTGCAGCTCAACTACCTGGACAAGCACGAAGCCCTGAACCGCACCGCCGCGGCGCTGGTGCGCGCGGGGATCGGTGTGGTGGCTGCCCCGCTCCTGCACGGAAGAGCGCCTTAGCCCGGTGGCACATCGTCGCCTGCGACAGCTCTCTCTCACCTGGCCGATTTTTCTTCCCGGCGCAGCATCAGGCGAAACACCAGCAGGGACAGCTCGAAAATCAGCCACAGCGGGATGAACACGATGACCATCGAGGCCGGGTCAGGCGGCGTGATCACCGCGGCGATGAAGAGGAAGATGGGGATGAGGTACCTGCGCGCCTTGTTTACCCCGGCGAGCCGGATGACCCCCAGCTTCAGCAGCAGGAACGTCACAACCGGGATCAGCACGATCACCAGGGCTGAGGCTGCGAGCATGAGGTAGAAGGTGATGAACGTCGAGATGGACAGGCGCATCTCGATGGAGGGCGAGGCGAAGGCATCGAGGAACAGCGACAGGATCGTGGGCGAGAAGGTGTACAGGAGCCACCCCGCCCCGATGACCAGCGCCGTGAAAGTGAGTGTCACCCCGAGGAAGAGGCGCCTTTCTCCCCGGTGCAGACCGGGAGCGACGAACCGGACGATCTGGACGACGAGAAAGGGGACCGAGGCGAAGACGGCCGACCAGGCGGACACGCGCACCCTGCTGAAAAACGGTTCGAAAACGGAGAGGTAATATGGCGTGCGCTTCGACAGGGACACGAGCGCCTCGATGATCTGCCGGGAGAGGAAGAAGTAGCAGGCCAGGAACGCGAGCGCGGCGAAGAGGAGCACCCAGAGGACCTTCTTCCTCAAATCCTCCAGGTGCTCCCAGAACGAGTACCCGTCAACCTTCCTTTCCATCGTCTTCACCACCGGCGGGCGGTTTTCCGTTCTTCTTCTCCTCGTCCGCATCCCTGCCCTCCAGGGCCCTGCGGAACTCGCGGATCCCCTTGCCGATGCCCCGGGCGATGTCGGGGAGCCTCTTCGCGCCGAACAGCAGGAACACGACGACGAGTATGATGATGAGCTCGAGCTGACCGATCACTGGCGTGCGCCTCCTTTGCGCCTACCCCACGAGGCTCTCTTTCTTCAGCCCGAAGAACCTGTTCAGGACGAAGAGGGCCAGGCCCGTCACGGCGAGCAGGATGGTCGACATGGCGGAGGCGGGGCCGAAGTACCCGTCCATCACCGAGAGGTAGATTCGGATGGGCATGGTCATCGTTTTTCCCACATACAGCAGGATCGAGGAGGAGACCTCGTTGATCGCCGTCACCCAGCTCATGATGGCCCCCGAGAGGATGCCGGGGAGCATGAGGGGGAGGGTGACCTTTCGGAACGTGCGGCCCGGGGCCGCGCCGAGGTTGATGCCCGCCTCCTCGAGGGCCGGATCAATCTGCTTGAGGATCGACGCACCTGAGCGAACGGAGTAGGGGAGCCTGCGGATGAAATAGGCCAGCACGATGATCAGCCCCGTGCCCAGCAGGTACAGGGGCTTCTGGTTGAACGCGACGATGAACCCGATGCCCAGCACGGTCCCGGGGATGATGTAGGGAATCATAAGCAGCGGG
>Ga0315285_10003993_pt1 | contig 15312 bp, 13 predicted proteins | sample YL17G09_36_MG_FD_203698 | JGI IMG/M metagenome (GOLD analysis project Ga0315285, IMG submission 203698) | Sediment microbial communities from Yellowstone Lake, YNP, Wyoming, USA - YL17G09_36 | ecosystem: Environmental > Aquatic > Freshwater > Lake > Sediment | place: USA: Wyoming | collected...
ACCCGCTCCCCCCCCCCGTCTACCCGGCCCCCCCCCCCCCCCCCCCCCCCCCCCCCCCCCCCCCCCCCCCCCCCCCCCCCCCCCCCCCCCCCCCCCCCCCCCCCCCCGGTCCCACCCCCCAATGAGGATAAGTGTGGTTCATTGAAAGCAAGCAATGTGAATCGTGAATGACGAGGATGAGAACGAAGAAGGATCATCGCAGCGCATCGTGGTTCCCGGGGACTCGCGTACTACGAGGACAGCGCGATACGTGGGCGGGCCAAAACTCAGCTCGGGTTCGGAATGGGTCCAGGTGTTTCCCCGCCGCTGGTGAGCCGCTATGACCCGAAGCCAGGGTCCGGGTTTGAACCGGAGTGTATGCTTTCCTGCAGGGAGGAGCGTGGCCGCTCCGCCACCCTGGCATCCCGAATAGCCAGAATCGACTGTCCGTTGAGAGCAGCTTTATGGGAATTCGTGATAACATGAATACAGGGGGAAATCATGACTGAATATATCGTTTCTATCACCATCCAGGAACTTGAGGAAAGAGGGTATCTCGCCACCAGCGATACCATCCAGGGTCTCGTCGCCCAGGGCCGGACCATTGCAGAGACAATGGAGATCGCACAGGATGTGGCAAGAAAACTGATTGAATCCTATATCGAACACGGCGATACGCTCCCGCATCAGCTCAAACCCTCATCAAAACTTATCAAGGGCGTCAAGATCCCTGTCAATGTGGTGGTATGACCAGGCTCCCTCCCCTGACCCCGCGAGAAGTCATCCGCCCATTGAAAACGACTAGGTCCCAGGTTCAGGAGGGATAACCCGTTCAAGGGCCGAGATGAGCATTGGAATATCCCTTTGAACCGTATCCCACACTTCATTTACATCGACCTTATCGTACGAATGGATCAGAAGATCACGCATCCCTGCCATTGCACTCCATGGAATATCGGGGTAGCGCAGGTGTGCATCTTCAGAAAGCCTCTTTGCTGCTTCGCCAATGACTTCCAGGCAGCGGACGACCGCGTACTGGGTCTTCCGGTCCGCAAGAAAGGCCCCTTTAGCCATATCTTTGACAAAATCCCGCGCATCCCGTGCCATCAGGAGGATATCCAGGAGATAGGATTCATCCCGTGACATAGACCGGTTCCCGTGTGGAGAGGATCTCCTTCCGGCGCAGGTAATTCCGGCTCTGTTCAATGGATGGAAGGGTCATGAGATCAACCTTCCGACCGAAGAGAGTCTCCAGTTCTTCGGTCATCGTTGCCAGGTCGAGGATTGTGTGAACCGTCCCGGGCTCGAAATCCACGATCACGTCGATATCGCTGTCAGACCGGAAATCATCCTGAAGGACGGACCCGAAGAGAGAAAATTCCTGTATTTTCCATCTCTGACAGAAGGCTGCGATTTTTTTCCTTGGCAGAGGGATATGCACCTTCTTCATCATCCTGTCCCGGGAGTTTCCCTGTCCTTTCTCTCCTGATTACTATCTTCGGCGCTTTTCGTTTATAGTTTCCTGCAGATGAATCCATGACGTTCAAGAATCCGGATGACCTTTTGCGGAGTCGAGATGTGGTTCCCAACACGGACGATGCGGAATCCCAGGATCTCAAAGCTTCTGATGACCTTCTGCTTGGGTGCATCCCGCGTGAACTTCACACAATGACCTCAGCCACGAAGGTCTCCAACAGATCATCAGTCTCGAGGATATCACGGGAAAAGGTCTCTATATGGAACCGGATCGCAGACTTCACATCCGCCAGGGCTTCCTCATACGTATCCCCTTCACCGACAACCACGCCCTTGAGGCCGATGGGGTATGCGATATACCCGTCAGGATGTTTCTCCACGATGATCTTCAGGGGTTTTTCATGCATCGTGCCCTGCCTCTCCTTTTCTGTAGGGAATGACTGCAAGTGAGAATTCTCTATAGGTTCAGACTGTAATCATTCTTTCCGATCCAGGTACCTTTGGGGATTGCTCAATTCGCGATAAGAATTCAATTGCACAGATCTTCACCTGGAAAAACCTTGGGAAGCGACTATCCTCATCGGGGGAGGGCGACGGGAGGGGGGCGAAAGCCCCCTCCCGATCCCACCGCATGTGAGGATAGTGTGATCCATTGTTTTCCAAATACTGTGAACCGTGAACTGAATGAGCACAAAATCACAGGTACAGAATCCGAGATGCCGTAAAACGAAGAAGGATCATAGCAGCGAATCGTGGTTCCCGGGGACTCGCGTACCTCAGTACCGCACGATACGTGGACGGGCCAAAACTTGCTGGGTTCGGAATGGGTCCAGGTGTTTCCCCGCCGCCATGGCCGCTATGACCCAAGCCAAGGTCCGGATTTGAACCGAAGTCTATGCGACCCTCGCTTCAATTCCAAAGGAATCCTGAGGATAGGAATATATGGTGGCCCGTGAAAACCCGCAGGAAATGGCTTCTCCGGACCCGCATATCACCCTCATCTCCCTCAACGATACCGAGGAGAAAGACCGGATTTTCGCCGAGGCGGATCTGCGGTGGCCCCACAGGGAAAAGCGATCGAAAGGAATAAAATCCATATTTCATGCCATTGAGTTTGGCGAGAACTATCTGCTGGTGATCCGGTCCGGAAAGGGCCATCTCATGGGTGCGCTGTCGTACAACGTGGATACATCGACGGGGGAGGCCAGGATCTTCGTTCACCAGGTTGGAGTCTCTTTAAGGAATCATGGTTTCGGCACGAAGTTAATGCGGGTATTGATGAAAATTGCCGCCGGGTTGCACTATGGAATATTCCTGGAGGCTCTGCCTGATTCGGAGCAGTTCTTCAGGAGAATCGGGATGCACGAGAGCCGGGATACGGAAGTGGGCCACCTGGAATTCACTCCGGAAGAGGTCAGGAGGATCGCGAGTGCAACAGGGGCGTGACTCCTCTCGAGGAATGAGGATATGGTGGTTCATGGTTCGCAATCATTTTTGCATCCTGGCCCGAATGGTATGAAAATCGCAGATGTCGGGCATAAATTTATTAGACAAGCTCAATAAGTCCTTCCTTGTGTCCGATAATAATCGCCATTTAATAATTGATCAATTGAAAGAGCTTCGAGAAGCAATCAATCAGTCTTCCGATCACACGAAAAAGCAAGTTGAATCAATAGAAACGAATTTGTATATCGGCGCAATATTATCCTTAATTTTTACTTTTGGATTATCATATATTTTTCAAATTTTTGTATATTGGATTCCTTCTGGATTTATTCTATTTCTTATTTGGGCATTAATATCACTCTTTAAATCATCCAAAACAACTTTGGATTCTGAAAGATCCAAAGAGAGAATTATTGTAAAAATTGACACCTCAAAATTTTTTCATGGTTTGGTTTTTCTAATTAAAAACATTATGCCATTTGCCAAAGCGACATCATTAATTTATGGCATTTCATTTATATTAATTGTTATTTTAAAACCAGATTGGTTAGATTTCAATAATTTATATTCGATAATTCCCCTTATCACTTGCTTAATTTGGTTACCCGCACCATTTTATCTTGATAATTTAATTGCTTCATTTAAAAAAGGGGATACTGTTCGAATTTTACATGAAAGTAATTTAAAGTCAAGAAATAAAGAAGATTATATATATCAAATTGGCGGATTTGTTGTTTGGGGATTAATATGCTTTTTATTAGTTATATTGCCCCTTCTATCTCTTTGGATTATTTATCCATTTCTTTCTCCGATTTCTGAAAAGATATCGCATCTTTTCCCTGTTATAATCTTGTAAATGGGCTTATTACTATTATTTGCTAGTTATTTTAGTGCTATTTCAGCGAAAAAGGAATTGGTAAATACTATTACTAATTTTGCCGATTTAAATTATATTATAAATTCTATGATAATTAAGAACGATATAAATCCGAATGAATTCGAGAATTTAAAGAGACTATATTTGTCTGCAAAACAATTCGATTTACTAATTGATGACTCTTTCAAATTTGTGATTTTTTACATGCTCACGATTCATAGAGTATATTTTTAAGAAATTGAGGAAATTACTGAATATTTTAACAATCAAAAGAAAGAGGTTTCGGATCGCAATTTTGATTTGAAATAATGAATTGAAAAATTAGATTTCACTCAGAAACAAAGAAGGATCATAGCTGCGAAGCATATTTCCCGGGACTCACGAAGTTAAAGCTATGATAATATTTTTTCTGCCGAAATCTTTATAATCTAAATATTAGAAGTAATCCCCATGAGGATAACAAATATAAAAATCACAAATTTCCGAAGTTTAAAAGATGTTATTATTGAAGATATTTCAGATTTAACGATTTTTATCGGTGGAAATAGTTCAGGAAAATCGAATTTATTAGATGCACTTTATCTTTTTTTTAATGAATTTGATCCAGCTCCAGAAAGGAATATCGGGATCGTGAGTGATTATATTTGGTTTGACAGAAACCATGAAAATCCTATAAGTTTTGAAATAACCGTAGCAATTTCGAAAGATGAAGCTGTAAAAATACTCTCGAAAGAATTAGAATTTCCAACCATGAATGGAATGAATGAACTTATTATCAGAAGAGAGATTAAAGGAAACCCCCAGGCAGCATCTTGGATAACTCAAGATATTAGGATAAATAAAATTTGGATTATAAGAGATGGAAAGATGATTCTTGAACAAAAACAGGTTATAAAACCTGAATCTACCGATCCTTCCCAACAACCAACGATTCCTCTTACGCAACTTATAAATTCCATTTTTACAAATATCTCACAATTATTTAAAGGGCAATTTAAAATGGTCTATGCTACAAGAAATAATATTGGTACTTCCGCAAGATTTGGGGAACGAACTTCTTTTATTCAACCAACAATATTAAGTGAGCTGACAAATATCGGGGGTAGTCTTGAAAAAAGGCAACAAGATATGTGGACAACTATTGAAAGGAATATTCGCGAAATATCTCCTAGTATCCAAGATATTAGAACGATGGGAGGTCAAATCGCAATAACAGAAACAGAGAATCTCGCAAAATTCCCTATTTCTCTTATTGGAGGTGGGCATCAGGAAATATTAGCTTTAATATATCAAATTAGTAAAGAAGAAGGAATTTTTGGATTAGAAGAACCTGAAATACATCTACACCCACGACTAGCAAGACAACTGTATCATAATCTCCAAGAATTATCGAAAGAAAAACAATTATTTATAGCAACCCATTCAACTGTATTCATTGATATAGAAAATTTGAATAATGCATGGATTATTAGAAAAGAAGGAAAAGAAACGAAAGTAGTTCGTATAGAAAAAGAAAACAAATTAAAAGATATTCTTTTTGAATTAGGAATTCAGCCAAGTGATATTTTTTTCTCAAACAGTATTATTTTTGTTGAAGGATTAACAGAGAAAACAATTTTTCCAATTCTCGCTAATAAATTGGGCATTGATTTTAAACCACATAATTTATCCATTATTCCAATCAATGGAAAATCATCAGGCCGCTATAGACTTCAAGTTTGGCTGGATGCCGCAAAAAATACTCAAATACCCTATTGTTTGATATTGGATAACATAGCTGAAAAGGAGATAAAACCATTTGAGAACATGTTAAAAAGGAATAAAAATTTATTCATACTTAAGCAGAAAGCAATTGAGGACTATTATCCGATAAATCGCTTAATTGAAGCGATGAAATCTGAATATGAAATTGATCTTAATGAAGAGGAAGCTAAAAGCAAACTTAGTGTTCCTCGTGATAAATCCATCGGAAAATTGTTAAAAGAAAAAGGAAAAGACACTGATGGGTGGAAAATAAAAATTGGCGAAAGAATAGCAAAGACAATTACTGCAGATGAAATCGATGACGAAATACGAGGAATTATTGAACGAATTTCAACCGAGTTAAGATTATAAAAACGAAACTAACTATTTCCGAACCCGGAATTAAAGGAAGGTCGTAATAGTGAATCATGGTTTCCGGGGGACTCACGTACCTTAATTCCCCGTGCCACGCAGCAGCGTGCAGCGGACTTAACTATTAGATTCGAAAAGAAGTCCAAGTATTTCAAAAATTACGGCCAGGACTTTGTATCCTTGTTTTCTGATATAAAACGGCGCATCATCCAAACATCAGAATCCTAATAAATCCTTAAAGCAATTGTCGAAATCATAGTGATATGTCCCGCAGAAGAAAGATATTTATAAGGCAACATTAAAAGAATTGCCATTAATAATAGGAGGAAAAAAATGCCAAATGGGGATGCTATTAAATTAATTTTTGGGGGATTGATCCTCATCGGGGTAGGTTATTATGCTTTAACCAATTATACCGACAGTGCAGTTCATGCTATCCTCGGTTGGCCTTTCAGTATAGGTGGCGCTATCATGTTCATTGTCGGAATAATTATGTTATTCAGAGGCAGAAGGGAATAAAATCCGGTATTTACCTTGAATCATATATTCCAGAACATTTTTTTGGTCGGGATCTCTTCTCCGTTGGCCTTGAGGCTCTCGATGTAGCCTTCGATAGCCTCTTTCACTATCTCAATGGCCTCTTCAATGGTGTCGCCGTAAGAGATGCAGCCCTGGAAGGTGGGGACAATGGCGGTGAATCCCCCTTCCGGTTCCTTCCTGAGAAGAACACGATAACTGATCTGTTCCACGATGATCACTTGAACAGGATAGTACGCATGAATCTGTGCTCATTGTCAGTTCCTATTATAGATATGGACCTTGGGGTAGAGAAACGGGATGAAGAAGAACGAAGAAGGGTCATAGCAGCGAATCGTGGTTCCCGAGGACTCGCGTAACTCAGTATCGCACACCACGTGAGGCGGCTTCTACTCGCGGAGTTCGTATTTCAGCAGATTCCATATTTTCGCACCATGGGCTCAAATTTTATAATCGGATAATTCAATCCGGCAATTGAGGGATTTAATTACAGGAGCCAGTTTGATGGAAAGACAGGAAACCGCGCTTGAGAAGTGGGGGAAATTAAAAACTGAGGGAATTCCAATCCAAGAACACCTCCTAAATATCCTCAAAGCCAGTCTTAGTACCGCGCCCTTCATCGGAGGTATCGCCTCTCTTATTACTGACTACATTCCCTCAGCTCGCTTGAAACGTTTAGAGGGATTCGCTGAAGCAATAGGTCAGGATTTAGAACGTCTTCAAGAACGAATTAATGCAGAATACATAACCACCGATGACTTTGCGTTTATTTTTGAGAAAACATTCCGGGCTGTCGCGGAGAATCCTCAAAGTGTGAAATTGGAAGTTTTTCGGGGTATCCTAGTTAACGCGGCAATTGGAAGAGATATTCCTGAAGAAGAAAAGGAATTTTTCCTGAATTTGGCAATGAATTTGTCCACTCTCCACATTAGGATTCTCAAATTTATGGTCAGCCCTGAAGAATACCTTAAGGGAGTGGGCATTCCAAAGGAAAGGATTCAAGGAGGATTCAGCCACTTTTTCCCCATAGCGATCCCTGGAATCAAACCAGATGTCATACGTTCTGCATTTGCAGACCTCCATCGCTACGGTTTAACCAATACTGGCCCGGAAATCTTAGGGACGACAACCGCTGGGCAAGGTTTAGAACTCCTTGGGGATCGTGTATCGGAACTTGGAAAACGATTCATTCAGTTTTGTTCAATTCCTCGTTAAAATAAAACCCATAGAAAATATTCAATTTTTAAAAGAAAAGCGAGAAAGAATCCCATTTAAGAAAGGTGATATAAGCGAATCGTGGTTTTCGGGGACTCGCGTACCGTGAGGACCGCACGATACGTGGGCGGGCAAAAACTCGCTGGGTTCGGAATGGGACCAGGTGTTTTCCGAACTACGAGCCAAGGTGATAAGGTTATAGAGATAAAAATAATTATTATACCTAACCAGAACTTAATTATGTCCCAAAATAGTTGGAGAACGAAATTCTATAACGGGATAACATCTGAAAAATACGTTCGAAACGTAATGAGGGCTTATCTTCAAGGTCATCAAACTCTCAATTGGATTGGTAGTATGCTTGAATTCTGGTCATCTACCGAAGAATTAATAAAAAATCCAGAAAAACGTAAAAGCGAATTGATCCGCGTAATCGAGACATATGGAAATAACCAAAAGAGTGATATTTTAAATGAAATGAAACGGCGTAATTTAGTATAATTTTAAATATAATTATTAAAAAAATTGAAGAAGCCCTTTGTTATTTTTATAAAAATGGTGGTTAAACCGTAATCTCATTTAATTCTAAAAAAACATTTTTATAGACATTCGATTTAAAGCAAAATCTAATATAGCATAAGTAGCATTTATAAGAATGGTGTTTGATGAATGCCCTTCAGATATGAAGAAGAGATGTATCCTTATGTTTGGAGAAATTTACGCAATAAATATCCGACTGCTGCGGGTTGGGAAATAAGAAATCAAGATATATGGGAAGGAATTCGAATCGATTTTGTTTGCGAACGTCGAAGTAGAGGGCGAATAGAACGTGTCGTGTGCGATGCCAAATGCCGTGAAAGAGTCAATATGGATGATATCAATCAGATTAATGATTATTGTCGATGTCTTGCTGGTGGTAATGCAATAATTAGGGAGAAAATATTGGCAATTCCCTCTCATTCAAGGATTTCTGTTAACATCAAAAATACTATTAAAAGGAATAATATTCAATTAATGATTTTAAGAGGGTAAAATCTCAATTTTATATATCTCATGTTAGAAATCTGGATAATCACGAATAAGAACGAAGAAGGGTCATAGCAGCGAATCGTGGTTCCCGGGGACTCGCGTACCTCAGTACCGCACGATACGTGGGCGGGCTTAACTGCTGGGTTCGGAATGGGTCCAGGTGTTTCCCCGCCGCTATGGCCGCTATGACCCAAGCCAAGGTCCGGATTTGAACCGGAGTGTAGCTGATCTGCAGTCAGCCGCGTGGCCGCTCCGCCACCTTGGCAGCGCCGTGTACACGGGCACCCACAGTATAGGTACCCGTACCTTTAAGGTATTTCGGTGTGCACGTCAGGATTTCGTCTGGGTTCTGCGGTATGGCTGTTTGGACGTTAGTACTCGCGGACTGAACACGTCGGTTGCCCTTCGTGCGTACATCCCGAGCCTATCAAACCGATCTTCTATCGGTGTCCTGTAACGGAGTCTCTTGTTTAGGTCGGGTTTCAAGCTTAGATGCTTTCAGCTTTTATCCCTTATCGCGTGGCTGCTCGGCGGTGCCCTGTCGGACAACCGATCAACTAGAGGCGACGAAGGAAAGTTCCTCTCGTACTATTTCCTTCTTACCTTCAGACTCCTCACACCCCTATTAGATAGTAACCGACCTGTCTCACGACGGTCTAAACCCAGCTCACGATCCCCTTTAATAGGCGAACAACCTCACCCTTGGCCGCTGCTGCACGGCCAGGATGGAAAGAACCGACATCGAGGTAGCAAGCCGCCGGGTCGATATGTGCTCTTGCCGGCGACGACTCTGTTATCCCCGGGGTAGCTTTTCTGTTGTCAATAGCCCTCACCAACAGGGCATATTGGTTCGTTAGACCCGACTTTCGTCTCGGGATCACTTGCTTTGCGTGATCCCGTCAGGCTGGCTTATGCTCTTGACACTCTCCCGCGAGTTTCCGACTCACGTGAGCCAACCTTTGGGCACCCTTGATACCTTTTCGAGGGTGTGGCGCCCCACCCAAACTGCCTACCTACCGTTGTCCTCTGACGAGTGAGAACTACAGCATAACCAGGATGGTGTCTCATCGTTGGCTCCCCGCCGCCCGAAAGCGGCGGATTGACGCCTCCCATCTACACTGCGCAGGAAATGCCGCAATCCAGCGACAGGCTGCAGTAAAGCTCCACGGGGTCTTCACTTCCCAATAGGGGTCCCTAGTCTCTGCACTAGGACAAAGAGTTCAACGGACTCGTGTTTGGGACAGTAGAGCTCTCATTATTCCATTCATGCAAGTCGCCAATTAAGCGACAAGGTACTACGCTACCTTAAGAGGGTCATAGTTACCCCCGCCGTTTACGGGTCCTTCTTCCCGTTGGACCGGGTTTTCAGATACCCGCACTGGGCAGGAATCAGTGACTATACTAGTCCTTTCGGAGTTGCAGTCACCTATGTTTTTATTAAACAGTTAGAGCTCCCTGGTCACTGCGACCTGCCTGATCACCAGGCAGGCACCCCTTCTCCCGAAGTTACGGGGCTAATTTGCCGAGTTCCCTAAACACGATTTCTCCGACACGCCTTCGCCTTCTCAGCGAGGGGCACCTGTGTCGGTTCTCGGTACGGTCAACCGGCCCCCTTTTCACGGGCTCCAGGAGTTTACCGGGTTACCCCATCACATGTTCGCCCGCTTCTCACCATTACGGTACTCCACAGGCTTCGATGCTTGGACGGGCAGACAAGCCCGCCCGGTATATCCCGAAGCGTCAGGGCAGTTACGCTATGGCCGGTTGGTACAGGAATATTAACCTGTTTCCCATTTGACATGCTCGAGTTACGGCATGCCTTAGGACCGACTAACCCTTGGCTGACGGACATTGCCGAGGAAACCTAGCCCCTTCGGCGGCTGGGGTTCTCACCCAGCTTTGCTTCTACTATCGCCAGAATTTTCATTCCTGCACGGTCCAGTGGAACTTACGCCCCACCTTCTACCCATGCAGGACGCCTCCCTACGAGATCACCTTTCGGTGCTCCGTGGTCTCTGTAGTAGGCTTGAGCCCCGTCCATTTTCAGTGCCCCATACCTCGACTGGTAAGCTGTTACGCACTTTTTAAAGGATAGCTGCTTCTGAGCTCACCTTCCAGTTGTCTTTGGCCTGGGACGCCTTTCAGTGTTGACACTGAGCCTACATTCCGGGACATTAACCACGGTCTGGGTTGTCTCCCTTACGCATTACAAGCTTACCCCGCAATGCGGACTGCCGGCCTTCTACGACGATGGGGAATTTGGAGTTTGACAGGGGGGTGAGGAGTTTCCCCCCCAGCTCCCCCAATCAGTGCTCTACCTCACCATCTGTCTCCAGCCAGGTCATGCTGCGACATGTTTCGAGAGGAACCAGCTGTTTCCCAGTTCGATGAATCTTTCACTCCTATACGTGGGTCACGCGAATGATTTGCATATCAAAACCGCTTGCGGCCCTCCACGCCACTTTCGTGACGCTTCAGCCTGCCCCCGCATAGATCACTAGGTTCCGGGTCTTGTCCTGCTGACTCCGCGCACTGTTAGTACGCCGTCCCACACCCCTTGCGGGGTTACGGACCTGTTGGTTTCCCTCCGGCTCCCCTTCTGGGTTAACCTTCGCCAGCAGAACAAACTCTCTGGCCCGTTCTTCAAAACGTACGTTGCGACACCGGCACCTCAGCCCGTACTACCGCCTCGCGACGGGGTCCTTCGCTGAGGAGATCCTTTCGCGCCGCAACACGCTATCACCTGCCAATTTCAGGCGCTTTTGACCTCCTTTTCAGGGATACTTTTCAGCTTTCGCTCACGCTACTATTGCGCTATCGGTTTCGAGGAGTATTTAGCCTTGGAGGTTGATGACCCCCGACTTCCCGCGAGAATGCCAACCCGCGGTACCCAGGACTCCGCCAGACCGCCCGATCCTTCGCGTACGGGACTATCACCCTCTCTGGTGCCACGTTCCAGAGGACTTCCACTCAGATCGGACGTATCACACGGCGGGCCTACAACACCACATCTCCCTTGCGGGATTCGGTTTGGGCTGTGTCGCTTTCGATCGCCTTTACTCACGACATCTCGGTTGATTTCTTCTCCGGCCCCTACTAAGATGTTTCAATTCGGGGCGTTCCCGATCCTTACGGATCTGCACCGAAGTGCAAGGATGTCCCATTGGGGAATCTCCGGATCAAAGGCTCCGTGCGCCTCCCCGGAGCATATCGCTGCTTGGCACGCCCTTCTTCGGCACTCGAACCGAGCCATCCCCTGGCAGGTTAAATTGCCATTGAACCGCTGAACCCATTTAACGTCCTGTGTGCACACCTGTACACGGCGTCATGAGGTCAGTGACCTTCAGCCCTTCCCTGGAAACTTGCATCTCCAGGTGCACCAATGGACTCAGGGGGATTTGAACCCCCGGCCTCGGCCTCGCAAAGGCCGCGCTCTACCAACTGAGCTATGAGCCCACCCTGTCAGCACCGGCAACTATACGGTTCCTGGGACAACCGCGAATTCACGCTTGCGTTAGGAGGTGATCCAGCCGCAGATTCCCCTACGGCTACCTTGTTACGACTTAACCCCCCTTGCGAAACCTAGATTCGACTGCGGCAGTCAACCACAGCCTCATCAAGACCTCACTCGGGTGGTTTGACGGGCGGTGTGTGCAAGGAGCAGGGACAGATTCACCGCGCCATTTTGAGACGCGATTACTACGGATTCCAGCTTCATGTGGGCGAGTTGCAGCCCACAATCCGAACTACGGACAGGGTTAGGAGATTGCCTTCACCTTTCGGTGTCGATACCCATTGTCCTGCCCATTGTAGCCCGCGTGTAGCCCGGGTAATTCGGGGCATGCTGACCTACCGTTGCCCATTCCTTCCTCCTCTTTAGCAGAGGCGGTCCCAACAGTGTCCCCATCATCCCGGAGGACATGCTGGCAACTGTTGGCGTGGGTCTCGCTCGTTGCCTGACTTAACAGGATGCTTCACAGTACGAACTGACGACGGCCATGCACCTCCTCTCAGCTAGTCACGCAGAGTCTTCAGCCCGGCGATCATTCCGCTGTCTTACCCGGTGAGCTTCCCGGCGTTGAGTCCAATTAAACCGCAGGCTCCACCCGTTGTGGTGCTCCCCCGCCAATTCCTTTAAGTTTCAGCCTTGCGACCGTACTTCCCAGGCGGCACGTTTCACGGTTTCCCTTCGGCACCTCGGTAACTCGTAGTCACCGATACACCTAACGCGCATCGTTTACAGCTGGGACTACCCGGGTATCTAATCCGGTTTGCTCCCCCAGCTTTCGTCCCTCACCGTCGGAGCTGTTCTGGTGAGACGCCTTCGCCACAGGTGGTCCCCCAAGGATTACAGGATTTCACTCCTACCCCTAGAGTACCTCTCACCTCCCCCAGTCCCTAGGTTGCCAGTATCCCTTGAACGCCCAACGGTTGAGCCGTTGGATTTCCCAAGAGACTTAACAACCCGGCTACGGACGCTTTAAGCCCAGTAATAGTGGCCACCACTCGAGCCGCCGGTATTACCGCGGCGGCTGGCACCGGTCTTGCCCGGCCCTTTCTCCAGATGCGTTGTAAACACCTGAACAGCCTGTGGTTACAGGCACTCGGGGTTCCCTTATCACGGTTTCCCGCATTGTAAAGTTTTCGCGCCTGCTGCGCCCCGTAGGGCCTGGATTCATGTCTCAGAATCCATCTCCGGGCTCTTGCTCCCACAACCCGTACCGATTACCGGCTTGTTGGGCCGTTACCCCAACAACAACCTAATCGGCCGCAGACCCATCCTGAGGCGCCGGAGCTTTGGGTTACCGCGCATTCCAGCATCGGTAGCCTATGGGGTATTATCCCCAGTTTCCCGGGATTATCCCCCTCCTCAGGGCAGGTTATCCACGTGTTACTGAGCAGTACGCCGAGGGCTTGACCCCTCTCGACTTGCATGGCTTAGTCGAACCCCGATAGCAGTGACCTCTGGCAGGATCAACCAGAATTCATGGTACGCACACTATCGCAATTGAAAAGCGGAATTGGTAGGTTATCACAGGAATTTCCGCATTGCCAGTGCCAACGTCAGAACCGATTCCGGTCGCGCCGGTGTCATCGGCTCTCCATCACGATTCAGGGGATTCATATGATATTCGTCGTGGGAGAAGTACATATCCTCCCCCAGTCATCGTGAAGGTCATGAAGGTCATCCACCGCCCGCCCGGACTGCTGTGGATCGGGATGAACGGTGCTGCCAATCTGGCCTACTTCTATGGGTGCCACGGATATTTAAGGGTTGTGCCGCCGGTGGTGACGGGAACGGAACCGGTCCGGAGGCCCGGGATCCCGGGCCCGGGATCCCACCGCCGGATGGGTCCTTTTCTTTTGGGCTGCTGCGCGGCGGACCCTGCGGATGTATCGGCTGGCTGACTGGTCCCTGAAACGATGGAGGACTCTACTGGTTGTGAACGATGAAACCACATATCCTCACTGGGGGTGGGACCGGGGGGGGGGCGAGCCCCATGGTGGTACTACGGGTTTTTCGTTGACGGGGAGTGCCTTGTCCTCCTCGCATTCACCCTGCTGTTGCGATGACCGGGCACCGCCGCGCCCCCCTCGACTGGTTCCAGGCGTGGTTCCATGGCGTGTTCCTTTATACAACACGTACTGCTGGGACGCTCTTGGGGGCTGCCGCCCCCGCCGCGTGAGCATCCCCCGGGGAGGATGGAGTGATTCTTCGGTGTAAACCGATGTGGTGATGTATCCTCATGGGGGGGGGCGCCCACGCGGCGGGGGGGGGACCGCAGGTCCCCCCCCTGGAGCGTACCAGTACGCAAATGCCCAAAGGAAAACCGTACCACTAGTGATGGTGGACGCCATCCATGGATGTGATGAATGCCCCTCAGCTGGCTGCCGGCTGCTCCGGCTCTCCCTCCCTGGGTCCCTTCGGCGGTTCGATGAAGACCTCGCCGAAGAACTCCCGCTGGGAGATCGTGAGCCGGCCTTCCAGGGTCAGGAAGAGGAGGGGGATGTACACGTCCGGCACACTCCTCCCCAGCGCCCCACAGAGCTCCGTGAGGGAGACGCGCTGCTGCGCGGGAGAGAGGGCTTCCCATCCCTGCCAGACCGCGGTGGATGCCGCCTGGAACCCCTCCTCGTGGGCCACCCCCACCACCTCGTCCACATCGACCTCGGGCTCCTTCACCACGTGGCGGGTCCGGCGCCTGCGGCACTCCTCCCGCTCCGCGGTCTTGAGCATCCGGATCAGCTCGTAGAGCGTCACCGGCCGGGTCCTCAGGTGCTTGCGTTCGATGCGCCGCCGGATCTCCCGCTCCAGCCGCTCGACGGGGCCCAGGTATTCCCGGGACTCGAAGCCCGGCTCGTCGGGCTCGGGGAACCCTTCGTCGTCGAGCGGACCCTCATCATCGATGGGGGCTCCCAGGTGCTCGGACTTCATCCGCAGAAGCACCGAGGCGTAGAAGAGCGTCCTCCCCGAAATGCGCAGATCCCGCTGGCGGAGCTGGTCCAACTGCTGCAGGAACCGGTCCGTCACCTCCACGATATCGATGTTCCAGGGGTCGATCTCCCCCCGTTCTGCCATCCTCACCAGGATCTCGACCGGTTCCTCACCCATGGGCTCTGACCCCGGTGACCAGCGA
>Ga0315285_10003997_pt1 | contig 15308 bp, 18 predicted proteins | sample YL17G09_36_MG_FD_203698 | JGI IMG/M metagenome (GOLD analysis project Ga0315285, IMG submission 203698) | Sediment microbial communities from Yellowstone Lake, YNP, Wyoming, USA - YL17G09_36 | ecosystem: Environmental > Aquatic > Freshwater > Lake > Sediment | place: USA: Wyoming | collected...
CCTCGGCAAGGTGAGGAGGATTCAGGAGGCGAACCCGATGATCGGGCTGCGCGCCTGCCGTGTGGGTGTGCTGTACCCGGAGATCTACGAGACTCAGGCGAAGGCCATATTCGAGGCGGCGTGTGAGCTGAAGAAGGAGGGTGGGGACCCGCACCCGGAGATCATGATCCCGGGCACCATCACGTGGAGGGAGCTTGCGTACCTGAAGCCCTATGTGGTGAAGGCGTATGACGAGGCGATGAAGAAGTACGGTGAGAAGATCGTCTTCAAGTATGGGACGATGATCGAGATGCCCCGCGCCGCGTTGACTGCGGACGAGATGGCGAAGGACTGCGACTTCTTCAGCTTCGGCACAAACGACCTGACGCAGACCGGCATGGGGCTGAGCCGCGACGACGCACAGGGCACGTTCCTCCCAGTCTACGTCGAGAAGAAGATACTGCCCGACGACCCCTTCCAGACGCTGGACAAGAAGGGTGTCGGCGAGCTCGTGAAGATATGCGTCAAGCTGGCGCGTCCCGCGAACCCGAAGATCAAGATAGGAATCTGCGGCGAGCACGGCGGCGACCCCGAGAGCATCTACTTCTTCCACGAGGCCGGCCTCGACTACGTCAGCTGCAGCCCCTTCCGCATACCCGTGGCGCGCCTCGCGGCCGCGAGGATAGCCATCCAGAGCGAGAAGAAGTAGCTTTCCAACTTACACCACGTTAAATAACGGAAATTTTTTTTGAAATTTTCAATTTTAATGATAAGGCCCTTCACACGAGGGGTTAGAAACTGAAATATCACCATATTCATGATAAACTACAACTCTACAACCAGTCATACAAGTTTCATAACGTGTACATCGTTCGCACCTTTTCGGCGGATTGGTTTGATAGTATCGAAGTAATTGGAAATATGGAGAGGACGCCCAAATCGTTGATATAGATTCATCTACGTTTGTAATATTTCCAGCAGAAAAAATTGGACGCCCTGAAGAGGCAGTACAAGGAAAAACATTTCCGAAAGCATCGATGTGTACCCTATTTATTGCTGCGTAACATCCGGCATGCCCTCTTAGTATCGACAAATTAGGATGACTGAGCCTTGTACAAAATCCACCTTCAACCTCAATATTTTCTTGTTCAGATAAATCAGTTAAAAATTTATTTAGTTTTGTAGCATCTTTTTGATCTAATTTTAATTCATTATATGTTTCTAGAGCTCTTCCTGTGGGAGATAAAGAGAGTAATCGAATTGAAGAGCATCCCTCTTTTACTACAAACCGAACAAGATTTGGAATATCATCTAGATTCGTTTTCATCGGTACGATATATACACAAACATTTAATTTAGATTTAACAAGATGACGAAAACCGTTTAGAGATTTGATGAAAGAACCTGGCTGTCTAGTTATTGTATCATGTATTTGTGGATTTAAACTGAATAGGGTCAATGTGACTTCTGGATTATATTTTTTGAATAAAGTAATTGTATCATCGTCTACTAATGTTGCATTTGTATGTATATGTGTTGGCAGTCTTAGATCCTTCGATGAAAATTCTAGTAGAGATTGAAGTTTTTCTCGCCTAAGTAACGGTTCTCCTCCAGTAAAGCCTACTTTGTTTAATCCTAGTTTTTTTGCAGAGGTTAATGTATTTTTTATTTCTTCAACGTTTAGTTCTAGCCCTTTTTTATTTTCACCAGTTGAACAGTGAATACAATTAAGATTACAATCTCGCGTTATTTCTAAATCAATATGTTCAAGTTTATATTTTTTTCCCGTTTCTAATTCACCTCAATATACCCATTTTTTCTGGTGCAACTCTCCAAGAGTATCGGGGTAAAATGGTTAATCTTGAAATCTCTTTAACATACTTAGAAGTAAAATCTGGAGTTGAATCGATTAGATCTAATAATTTTCTTGCATGATTTTCCTCTATATACTTCCAGAGATAAAACCAGTCGCCAATTGGATAACCTAGATAATCATTCAATTGTTTTAAAGGAAAGCCGGGGGAGACAAAGCGACATTTTTCTGCTGCAAGCATATAATCTCCGTCGCTAAATTCATAATACCATCCAATTTTATAATAACCGGTACATATTCGAATTGCTTTTTCTCGTGATGTACAAAAAAAGACAGTTGATATTCTATTTTTAACTATACTTTTCCTCATCGGTTTATTACAAGTACTAAATAATCCATAAGTCATAGTTTCAACATTAGGATCAGCTTTAGCGTCGTTTTTATGAGAAACATCACGTATCGGTATTTTTGTATTGGAATCACTATAATGCCAACCAATAACCGCCCTATTATCTCTCGGAATAAGTTTCTCCCAAGGACGATTCGGCGGTTTAACATTTAGTTTAGCCATTAACGAAGACACCAGGGATTATGTTTTCGGTATCTACTTTCTGGAGGATTCAAATCTGGCCTTCCAGCTATTTGCGCTGATTTTTCTACCCAATCCCCCAAATTATCATATCCATTATCAGTTACATAATCATATTCGGGGAGTTTTACATCACTAGGTAGACCAAAATCTGTTTCCCCAGGGGCACATAGTTCTCCATTTTGATCTTTAATATTATGAATTCTTACAATAACTACGCCATTTCCACGTGCTAAACTTTTTTCAATCTCACGTCTAACCCAATATCGATTGCAAGTTTCAGAGCCAAGACAAACAACCGTGACCGACGTACCACTAATTTGCTTATCGATCCAAGCATCTATTGCTCGATCGCCTCCTCGTTTTACTTGTTCAAATTCTGCATTGTCTCTAAAACCTGCTGCCGTATTACCTCTACTCACCCATGAATTACGAACAACGTTTGTACGCCATACATCATTCTCATAATGAAAACTGAAGTATACACTTCTCGTCAATATTTATCGATATGAAAACATTACAGCTAATTTATATCACTTTCTAACCATTAACTAACAGTAAAATTATGATGAAAATAATTAACGCAATAACAACACCATAAAATGGCAAATTTGAACTAGAAAACATAATATTTGGAATAGGGTCTACATCTTTTCCGAATCTTTGTTTAGCATTTAAATCGAATAAAAGTTCGTTAGTGTTGGGACGATTTTCTATAACCCAATTATATAATTTTCGATAACATCTTTCTAATTGTAAAAAGTACGAATCAAGATACCAAAATACTATACAAGGAAAAAGTGAGAGTAATTTATCCATTATAGTTTTACTGAGCAACATTGCAATTAATACAAGAGAAATAGTCCAACCTTTGATTAAGAAAGAATTATTTGCCATACGTTTTATTACATTTTGTATAAAATCTAATTCTTTCAAAAATAATTCTTTTTCAACCGATAATTTCACTGGAGAGCTCATTAAAAGAAATATTCTTGATTGAATATATCACTATTTACCCTGGAAAACTTACTTGAAGACGACTTCACTTTTGACATAGTTAGTCTCCCCTACTCTCGTAAGCTGAACTCGCTTTATATCCGGTGCCGGCGCGGGGCAGCCCATGGATATGGATCTTGTCAGGGAGAACGAGGAGCATAGGGCGTGCTACCAGTGCGAGAGGGCGGGGAGGTGCCCGTACTTCCAGCACTATAAGACCTTCGGCCTCCTCAAGCTCTGGGGACAGGGGAAGCTGCTGCGCCTCTGCCGATGAGAGTCGAACAGAAACGCTAAGTCAGGCTGCCACCGCCGCCGTCAGAGGATACAAACTAAACTTCCGAAATGGAGGTAATCCAATTTACTACCCTTTTACTTTTAAAGATATATATTCATAAATTATTTAAAGATATTATTAGGCTGTCGGAGAGTTAAAAACGTTTAAATAGTAGATACTTAGTAACCATTTATAGACCAAGTATAAGCTAAGTAGTTTATAATTAGCCAAGGGGTGGTCAAACACCCCTTGGCAGGAGTTGGTCTAAGTTGATGCCGAGACACGACCCCAATCTGGACGTTAGAGCCCAAGAGGATAAAACCCCTTCCCTAGAGTATCTACTTAACAACCTTGACCTGTCTTTCCTATGGTCGAAGGTCAGATCGAAATACTCACTCCATGGATGGGTTTCCACGTTTGACTGCAACGCCATGTTCAAGGCGTTGCTACTTAAAGAGATAAGGCGGCTTTCATCCAAGCGTAAGCTTGCCTCGTTTCTCAAAAAAGATAGGCGTTGGTTGAGGATTTGCGGCTTCGATAAACCTCCGCACCATGATAGCTTCTCCGAGTTTATTGACCGAATCGGCGTAGGCGCTTTCAGGGAGGTTTTCAACGAGATGGTGAGGCAGTTAAATGATGTCGAAAACATTGGGAGAATAGTAGCCATAGACTCAACGCTGTTCGAGGCATATTCGAAGGATAGTAAGAGCAAGGCGAACGCTGACCCCGATGCGAGGTGGGGATACAGCGCGACCACCAAGACCTTCGTATTCGGATACAAGTTACATGTGGCTTGTGATGCTGAATCTGAACTTCCATTAACCTATACCCTAACCCCAGCGAACGTTTATGATAGCGTTGAATACCTTAACTTACTGAAAGACCTAACTGCCAGAGGCATAAAACCAAAAGTCGTCCTCGCCGATGCTGGATACGACAGCGTGGCGAATATCCGTCAGACCTTCGAGAGATATGGCGCTACCCCCATTATAGCGATGAATAAGCGGAACTCCAAAGACAGGTTCAGGAAATACGAGTTTGACCTGCCGGTAGACAGGGAAAGCGATGAGTGGAAAAACCTCTATCGGCAGAGAGGAGCGGTGGAACGCCTATTTTCACGCCTCAAAGAGGAGATGGACTTCAAGGCGGTAAAGGTCCGAGGGCATGAAAGCGTTGAAATCCACGCAGCGCTATCCCTGATAACAATGCTGAGCGTAGCACTGGTCGCCAAAAAAACAGGCAACAGCGACTTGTCAACTAGCCTGAACTTCTGGAGATTTTAACTTAAGAAAAACTCTATTTTTTCTTAGGCATTACCTCGTAGATGAAACGTTTCGTATTTCTATCAATAAATACTCTAATATTATCTCCATCTTCTATACCAAATTCAAGTGCAAATTTTTTCGGCAAAGTTACCATAAAATTTTTCTTAGCTCTTTCTTGGATTGTAAGAATAGCAACTTCTTCTTCCATTGCAGCTCTGAGGGATTCCTACACCACAAGGGATATATGCTTTTTCAGGAATCAATAAAGTGGGATCCCTCAAGGGATCCTTGTAATAGGTGAGTTCCTTGCGTGTGCTCCTCGTCGAACCAGACTACTATACGAAGTTTCCTCCATTAGGGCTACTCAAGCTCTCATCCTACCACAAAGAGAGGGGAGATACCGTGCTTGGGTTAGTCAAGGGAAAAGCTGAGCCAAAAAAATACCCTGATCGAATTTACATTACAAGTCTTTTCACCTGGGCATGGCAACCCGTTCACGAAGCCGTCTACTATTACAAGAAATACTATCCTGACGCTGAAGTCTGGTTGGGAGGATTATACGCTTCCCTAATACCAGAACATGCAAAACTCTGCAACCCCGATAAATTGTTTCAAGGTATTTTCTGGGAAGCGGAGAACCTTAGACCCGACTACGAGCTACTAGAAGAATACATGCTAAAATGGGATGGCAGCATCATCTTCTCTTCACGTGGGTGTAATAATAACTGCGGATTCTGCGCTGTCCCCAGGCTTGAGGGAAAAGTAAACTCATCAAAAGACAGTATAAGACACCTAATTTACCCCAAGTATTCTCGAATCATTTTCTGGGATAACAATATACTCCAATCGCCAACACGTGACAAAATATTTGACGAGCTTGAAGACCTTGGATTAAAGGCCGATTTCAACCAAGGCATCGATGCTAATTTAATTACAGAGGAAATCGCCAAGAGACTAAGTAGATTAAAATTAGATTCAGGCGGCGGCATTAAAGTCAGGCTCGCTTATGACTACGCTGCTAAAGGACCGGCTGTGGAAAAGGCGATAGAACGCCTGAACTCCGTTGGGATAAACGGCAGACGAATTATGGTTTACACGCTGTTCAATTATGCTGAAGACCCCGAGAATTTCCTGACAAGAGTAAAGGATATTCTACACTGGGGAGCGGTCTGCTACCCAATGCGTTATGAACCTAACTGTGCGCTTGAAAAGAACAAATATGTAAGCCCGAAATGGAATGCGAAGCGCATTGACATGGTTCAGAAGGCTCGGAGAGTCATAGGTTTTGCGGGGTCTTTTCCACCATATCGAGGGTTGATAGATAAATTTGACTCAGCTAGCGGATTTGATGAAGCATTTGAACTTAGACCTTTGGAGGAATCGAAGTGCGTTGCTCAGTCTGTGGTATGAATATCTCAGATAAGACACACGGACCCTATGATGGAGAGCGTTACATATGCGACCCATGCTGGAGTAACAATGCACTATTTTTCCCAGACAAGAAATTTTACACTGGTTCGTATCGGTTCAAAACGGTATCCAATAGTATCCAAGAAACATTTATATCTTCGAAGGTTCAGTCTAGTATTACGGAGAAAGTGAATAAATTGTCCAAATCTGAGCCTTCAAAATACACTCTTAACGTGACCCCCGATAAGCGAATAGAAGCAGAACTAGTAGACATACCCCTTGACAACCTTAAACTTGACCCCCAGAACGTTAGATTCAGACACAAAGGAAGAGAACTGTCTAACGCCGAGATAATTGATTTCATTTGGAACGACGTTGCATCGAAAAACCTGTATCAGCAAATTAAATTCTCACAGGGACTAAGCGAAGAACCATTGGTAGACTCCAACTATATCGTGAAAGAAGGAAATATGAGAATCGTATGCCTTCTTAAACTAAAGGAAGCGATTTTAAAAGGAGATGAATCAATCCCGCTTGAAAAAATAGACCCAGTAAGAGTTATTTTGCTACCAAAGGACATCTCGGAAATAGATATCGCAATACTACTTACGAGATTGCATGTGACAGGAAAAACTGAATGGGAAGCACTGAATAAAGCAGCTCACATATACGACCTCTCAAATAAGTTTGGCTATTCTTATGACAAAATAACCGAAACTTGCGGAATGAGTAAATCTACTGTCATCAACAGTATCGAGGCTTTCACCCTTAACTTACGATACCATGAAAAATATCCTGAAGACAGTTTCTGGGTAAACAGATTTTCATATTTCATCGAGTTCTTTAAGAAAAAGAAAGCTCTTAAAGAATGGTTCAATGAGAACAACATGGAACTCTTTATGCAATGGGTTTCGACTGGTCAGACAACTAAGGGAGCAGATGTTAGGCTCCTCCCGCAGATAGTCGAAAACCCAAAAGCACTCGAAGCCATGCTAAAGGGGTCAACAGTTCAAGATGCATTGAAAATACTCGGAACAGAAGATCCTTCTATGACTAGTAAATCCTTCAAGACGCTGAAAACTGCGATAAATGAGCTTCAAAAATTCCCCCGAAACGAGTTAATTGATACCATTAAGAATCCGGCAAAAATGAGGATGCTACAGACTCTATACGACGAACTCGGGAACCTCATCAACGATATAAAGACAGTCTCAGAAAGGTAAAATCCAAATTTTTTCAACAACCTTAAAACCAACAGAACTACAGGAGAAATGGGTGTGAAAAGATGAACTTTGATGACATTATTGAAGGTTTTAACAAGCAAAACCCAAGATTTGATCCACTTCAACAATATGAGGCCATTAAGAAATTTGTGGAGGCCAAGAAACAACTTAACTTAGTGGATCTAAATAAACTAGAAGTTGCTACCATTTTTGACAATGTATGGTGTAGAGAATATGAAGATGAAGATTGCGAAAGCTGCCCTGTATGTAAATATGAGGAAGGATGGGGAGACTGCGCCACCGGACGGTTTCATGGATTAGGTTGTGTCAGTGGCGAACTTCACCCTTTTTACGAGAAAATTCATGGCGTATGGGATTATATTAATGCCCTCAAAAATCAGGATGACGAAATTAGCAAGCGAGACCTCCTCAACGCAGTCGATGATATAATTTCCTATCTGAAGCAGGCTATCAAGGAAACGACTAAAAAACCTTAATTTTCCAACGCGCGCGCAAAACAGGGAGCTTGCTTTCAGGCTCGTCACGTACAATGCCAACAGGATAGTGGTCATCACGTAGGAGGGTTTCTACAGAGCCTCATTTATTTAAACTTTAAATACGAAATTTCAGATGTATTAACGACAAAGATGTTTCTTGACCCTAACAATTTTAATGAAATTGAATTATCATTAGATAAAATATTTTTAGATCCGAATAATCCAAGATTTTCAGATGAAAAAGAAGTCTTAATTGACGAGAATAAAATATCGGATGAAGTTGTCCAATCTAATGCATTAGATAGAATTAGGAAATATGGTTTAAATGAATTAATTAAAAGTATCATAAGTGTAGGGTTTTTAAAGATAGATCGTGTCGTTATAAGAAGAATAAAAGATGAATCTGATAAATTTATAGTTATTGAAGGAAATAGAAGAATTGCCGCATTAAAAATTATAGATAAATCAAAATCTGAAATACCTGATATAACTGACGATGTTATTGAAACAATAAAAAAAATACCCGTATTAGTATACGAAGGACCAGAAGAAGACATATCTTGGATTATACAAGGTATGAGACATATTTCTGGCATAAAAGAATGGAAGCCTTTTCAGCATGCTCAATTATTAGTAAAACTAGAAAAAAAAGGTATTCCACCACAAGTAGCTTCAAGTACGTTAGGGATTGGACCAATAATCGCCTCTAGATTGATCCGTGCTTATTATGGATATATACAAGCTAAAGACCATGAGGAATATGGCGTATATCTAACACCGAATCATTTCGCTTATTTTAATGAAGTAGTTTTTGTAAAGGGCGTGTTAAGAGAATGGTTAGGGTGGGAGGATAACGCAAGATATTTTAAAAATACTGATAATTTGACCAAGTTTTTATCGTGGTTTGTTAAAGTAGAAGAAGATACTGAAAGGAAGATGAAAATTGATAGTGCACAAGAATTAAGAGATATTGTAGTTAATGCGATGATTGATGAACCTGATTTATTCAAAAAATTTGTATTAGATGAAAACATGACAGCCAATGGATTACAATTTGAATTAGGTAAAAGGAATAAAGTTGGGGAAGAAGAATGGTATAATAAAATTGAAGAATTTAGAGAGGAAATTGAAGAATTATCAACTATAAAAATGCTGGATAGAAAGGAGGAATTTATAGAAGTTTTATCAAAATTAAAAGATAAACTAAACATACATATTGAAATCCTTAAAAAGATGTAATTAATATGAAAAGAGAAGAACAAATTACAAATGAAATTTGGCAACTAAAACCAGATTCTGTTATTGATTTGAAACAATATTTAATCAATTATTTAAAAAAAGAGGGGAAAAATGATTTAGAAGCTTTAGAATATCTAGTACCTTTATTAAAAAGAGTTAAAATAAAATTATACAACCGAATAGAAGAATCTATAACAAAACAAATTACCCCTAATTTCAGATTTAGTGATTATTCAGAAGATATTATTATTGGTTGTAATATATTTATTAAAAAAGAAGATTTAAGTCAAAAATTATTATTCCGAGATGAAATAAAAAAAACAATAAATAACCTTAGTTGGGATTTATTTGAAAATCTGTGTGTTTACATTTTAAATATTTATCAATTTGAAAAAGTTAGTATAGGGGAAAGAACGAGGGATGGAGGATTAGACTTCTTTGGATATTACATTCCTAAAACAAATGCAGAATATATGGGATTCATGTCAGATTTAAATTTGAGAATTTTTGGACAATCGAAACATTATGATTCAAAAATTGGGGAACCGTATTTGCATGAATTTCATGATTTATATATTGATTTTCTTAATGGAGAAGGTAGAGCATATGAATATATAGTTTCAAAACAAGAATGGTTTTTTGATGTAAGAGGTCCTATTGTGCCTTTTATTATAACGAACAATGAATTTACAAGTACAGCAATTAAATTCGCAGATAGACAAGGAATTGTTATCCGAGAAGGTATCCAAGTGGTAGAAGATATTATTACTTTATCTAAAGAAGAGCCTTGGTTTATAAAAGAAGACGGTAAAATAAAATATCTTGATGATGAATTTCGTAAATTTTTTCAAAATTAAAATTGGAAAAAAGGCAATATTAATTATGCGTGCACATAGTGCAGGGAAAGCAAAGGATACATTTTTTTATGACACACGGTTCTGGTAACTCTGCGGGACTTTCAGCGTCATCCATAGGCTGATAACTCGAGAGACTTAATTTAAAAGGTCATTCCGACTCTTAATTTCTATCCCTTCATGCATCCTTATCTTTTCAGCACTTTTAGGTATATCATTTATTATGCGTGTATCCAAGGCTATTTTCTTTAGATCGAGCAAAACTTCGGAAAAGTAAGGATAATTCATTTCAAATGCTGCTTTGATTTCTTCCTCAGATAGGAATAGAACATATGTTAGGGCTTCATAGGCATTTTCACGAGCTTTTTGATATGAAAGTGTAGGATTGATGAGACTGAGTTCAAGAATTATATCTCTAAGGTACTCTCGGACGGGTTCAAAAGTAGGTGAAATATTCTCAATGTAAGCTTCAATCGCCAAGACGTAATCCCCTCGACACTGTTTATTTGCTGGTATACCCCTATTCTCCAGTTCTTTGAGAACTTTTAGGTGTTCGTATTCGTGTTTAATTGAATTTTCTAAAAAATCTTTAGTATTACCGGTTGAGACCATTTCTTGATAATCACATAAAATCTTATCTATTATCGGATAGTTAATTACAATCTCCTCTGTGCTTGCATCAAAGAACATTGGAGCGAACGTTTCCATTCTAGTAAACTTACACTTCATTCCGAAATTGTTGCAGATCTCCTTAATTAAAGATTTTAATCTCTCGTCAGCCAATGAAACTCAAAAGACGAGGCTATTTGTAAGTATTTCTCATTGCCATTGCATCGCAACTGACCCAACCCCACTGAAAAGTCCTGCCAGTTACCACCCTGATTCTTCAAGTTCCGAGTCCCGAGAAGTTACCAGAACCTGACACACTAATATTTATTAGTAGGAAATAGGCTGTTTGTAAGGCAGGCGGATAGGTTGAGCGTTATTCATCTTTCTGCGGTTATCCGTAAAGAGGATGATATTTTCACGAGCTGGTGCCCAGAGATAGATGTCGCCAGTCAGGGTAAGACGGAAAAATCGGCGGTAGCTAATCTTAGAGAAGCTATAGAGCTTTGTTTAAAGAACGAGCAAGTGCGGGATAAGATTTTAAGCGAGATCGAGGATGTTGCAAACATCTGTCCTAAATTTTCGTGCCTTGAGTTCAGGATCTCAGAGGAGAGCTAAAAATTCCTCCTTTGTTAAACCAGCTTGTCGGACTATACTGAGTAATGTTCCCTTTGCTAGTTGGTCATGTCGAGGGAGAACAACCTTGAGCAGTTCCTCTCCTGGTTTCTTTTGGGGTCTCACAAGTAGTATATGATGGTGTCCGACCTCAGCTTGGAAACCGAGCTTGACGAGGACGTTCCAGACCCTCTTATATCCTATTTTTTTGGGTAAAGTCATAGATGATGAGCCGCCTACATTTCTTATCGCCTTAAGAAAGGCATTAACAACTATTTAAATATATGGAAAACTGTTTAGTACTATTCGGTACTGTGATGATGGATTGATACCAGCTAATACTAGAGTTCCCACTATCAGGTTTGTTTTGAGGGCGGTCTAACGAAAAACAAACATTTAAGGTCATTATAATCATGTGACTTCACTATGAACCCGTCCTCGGTTGGTGTAATTATGACCTCCCGCTGCGACACTAATTTTACATCTTCCTTCGTCACAATCATGATCCCGGATTCTGGTTCCACAGTTACCTTAACCTTCCCAACGCCTCGGAAGGGATACTGAGAGTCGGCGACCATCGTTGATGGGATCGTGATGTATTGGGTCATAGCGTTCTTGGTCTGAATTACGCTTGAGTGAGTCTCTAAAACCATTTAACAATCACATAGAATCTACTTAGATGCTAAATATAAACGTTACCAACTCTCCGACAGCCTAATATTATCTTAACTTATAATGGCGAAAATATTGGACGTTTTTATTGACGAAAGCGGAGATTTAGGATTTGGGCCTAAATCTACCAAATATTTTATCGTCGCCTACCTTTTTCTAAGAGGTACTCCTAAATTTCGGGACGAATTTCGATGGCTTTTCTTACGGCTGAAGCGCCGTTTCAAATACTTTCACGATGAACTCCATTTTTCTCAATCAACCGAAACCATTCGACGGAAAGGACTGCAATTAATCTGTAAAGACAGCAATTGTAGCGCAGGCATAATAATAGTCAATAAACGGAGAATTCGAAAAAACTCTCCATTTTACACTGATCTGGAACTATTATACAGATACGTAATTGTCGATACAGTATTACACGCAATAATCCCGAGATTAAATAATAAAGAAAAGATTAATTTTATTTTAGATAGCCGCATCCCCATCAGCCAGAGGAAACTATTCGACGAATACGCGAAAGTGAAGGGTTATCAAATTAACGAAGAATTAGGAAATAAAACATTCTCAAGATACAGATTGAATGTGAAGCATATTAACTCGAAATATGAGCCTTGTTTGCAGGCGGTCGATTTCATAGCCGGAGCAGAATTTCAGAGATATGAAAAAGGAAATGATGCTTATCATAAAATCATCGAAGAGATGATAGTGGAATATAGATCATGGCCTTCTTAGAAGGTGGTGCGAACCCCGCCATGGCACTCCTGTCCCGAATCCGGGCCTCATAGTCTCTGACGGGGGTTTACCGCAGTTATTGAGTAAAGGATTCGAATTAAAAAAGCTTTTCGGATTCCAGTCCGAACCTCTAGAGACAGAACTACAAAACGTCTCGGCTCCTCTAGCTGCGGGTAGAAGTGAAGCTGCTGCGCCTCTGCCGTTAGGCTCCGGCGAGAGAAAGAGGGCTTCATTCAATTTTAAAAATATTTAAATTTTCAACCTACATTATTTTATCAGAAGTCTTATGAAGGAGGGAAAATCAATAAAAAAATATAGGGAAAGCCTCTCTAATGGTGAGGCAAGGATACTCTCCGACCTCAGCTTCAGAAGCAAGGGAATATTTTCGCTAGCGGAAATACGCGAGTATACACCAGACCCCAAGAACCTCCTATATAACCTCACGAAGAAGAACTGGGTTCTGCGCCTGAAGAAAGGCGTCTACATGATAGCCCCGCTGGAGGCGGGTGAGCTTGGTTCACAGAGCCACACGGTCCACAGCTTCATCATCGCCTCCCACCTCGTCGATCCGTACTACATCAGCCACTGGAGCGCATTGAACTATCACGGCCTGACCGAGCAGACGCCGCCAGCCGTCTACGTCGCATCGACGAAGCCACGCAACACGAGGAGGATACTGGACACAGAGTTCGTCTTCGTAACAATCGCTGAACGGAAGATGTTCGGATTCACCGAAATCAAGATAGAGGACAGCACCGTGAACGTATCTACGCCCGAGAAAACGATCGTGGACTGTCTGGATCACCCTGAACACTGCGGCGGGATCGAGATCGTCGCAAAAGCAATCTACTTCGAGAACAGGAGCCTAGATTTCGATAAAATCGTCGCTATGGCGGAGAAAATGGGAAACGGCGCAGTACAGAAGAGACTCGGCTACGTGCTTGAAGCCCTCGGACTAAGCTATGGCGAGAAGCTGGGGCGCACAAACCTCTCGAAAGGCTACGTCAAACTAGACACCAAGCTCCCCCCCGTGGGCAAGATCAGCGAGAAGTGGAAGCTACTAGTGAACGCGGACATCGACCCAGCGAGGTGGACGAGATGATCACAGCTCAAGAACTCCGCAAGACCGCCCGCGAAAGGAGGCTCCCTCTAGATCTCGTAGAAAAGGACTACGCCCTCGGGTGGGTGATAATCGGCATATCGTCTAGCGAACTGAGGGAGAAACTGATATTCAAAGGCGGCACCGCCCTCTCGAAGGTACACTTCCCCTCGCGATGGCGACTTTCGGAGGACCTCGACTTCACCCTGGCCGAGGGGGCAGAGTTGGAAGACGTGAACGGAGCGCTAGCTTCGCTCCCTCCAATTGTCAGGGACATGAGCGGAGGGCTCTCACTGAGTTTCAGGGATAAGCCCTTCACAAACCCGGGATTCCTACGCGTTAGGGCGCAGTACGACGGCCCTATAACTAGGAACACCATCAAGCTTGAGGTTTCGAAGGAGACCTTCATCGGCGACACTGAACAAGCAAGAGTACAGAGAATGTACGATTATCCAGAGTACAGCATCCTCGCCTACACGATAAACAACATCCTCGCGGAGAAGCTGAGAGCCATAATCGAGCGAGGCGCGGTCAGAGACTATTATGATGCATGGAAGCTCCTAAAAACGGGGCGTGTCGACGAGGACAGAGCGAGGGGGCTGTTCCTCAAGAAGTGTGAGGGCAAGGGGGTCGCATTCGTTGACCCCGAGCAGTTCTTCCCGGAGGGCATAGCCGAGGTACTTGAGCCTTACCTAGAGTCAAGCCTGGCAAGGCTGTCGCCCGAACCACTTCCAACCATTGCGCACATTCTCGACGAACTGAAAACCAACACATACAGAATGTTCAACCGGCGTTGACTTCGATAAGGATAAAGGCGGGCATTTGAGCCGTGGATTAAGATCGACACCTCCGCTCACGTTCTCACCCATCATAATTAATGTTGTTTTTGTAACGATTTCTGTTACTTTTTATACATTAAATATTATTTAGTGATATTCTACGGTTGCTTCATTGGGTTGATCTTGCCTTTCGCAAATAGTCCAAAGGGTTGAACGCGAGAAGGGGTAGGTCCCCGGCACCCCCCAAACAACTATGGTGGATAGAAGAAACCAACCACCGCTTCAAGACATACAACCAAATAGGCGAACACCCCGAGAAACTCATAGCATTCCTAGAAACACACCTGAAGAAGTAAAACCGCGAAAACAATACCATTCAGGACTCGGTCGCGTCTCTCGTCGCTCGGATGACGGAATTTATGAAACCACTGGGAACCTTGAACATGCCAGTTCCTAGGTTGGCGAGTAGCTTGGCAGCCGCCTTCCGCCTCTCCTCAGCCGTGTACACGTGCCTCCTCGTCCTCATACGCTTCACACACCATCCAAACGGCGGACCCGAATACCCCACGAACTACGTCCACGTCTGGGGCGCTCACACCATCAGAAGCAAGAAAAGACGACGACGAGGAAGCAACCTCACCCATAAACCGTGTCCCCCAGCCAGCG
>Ga0315285_10003998_pt1 | contig 15308 bp, 17 predicted proteins | sample YL17G09_36_MG_FD_203698 | JGI IMG/M metagenome (GOLD analysis project Ga0315285, IMG submission 203698) | Sediment microbial communities from Yellowstone Lake, YNP, Wyoming, USA - YL17G09_36 | ecosystem: Environmental > Aquatic > Freshwater > Lake > Sediment | place: USA: Wyoming | collected...
GATAGACCAAAATTTGTAGTGACAGACGGTTTGCCTTTGTATCGCAAGGCTTTTAACAGGGCTTTTTGGAAGAGGAAATCACCAGTATCCAAGCATATAAAACTGGTTGGCTTTAGGGACAAGATTAACAACAACACTATCGAACGACTTCATGGTAGCATCAGGGAAAGGACTAAAGTCATGCGTGGCTTTGATGAGTTTGATTCTGCCAGAAAAATTTTGGGTGGCTGGAGTGTCTATTACAACTTTATTCGACCCCATGAGTCTCTAGGTGGGTTGACGCCAGCAGAAGCTTCTGGAATTGACTTGGAACTTAATGGTGGGAACAGATGGCTAGAACTAATCAAACTAATAGATGAAAACGATGGTGGGATCAATGGGAAACCGAAACTTGGAGAAAATAATAAAAGCTCTTTCCTCACCTAAGACAAGAAGACAGCTTATGGAGATGACAAAATTGTCCGATAGGACATTAAGGTATGACCTCAATGTTCTCAGAAAACGGGGATTATTAAGAGAAACACATTCATTTAAAGACTTAAGAAGAAAATTATTCTCATTAAAATGAATCTAAGGATCAACAATTAGTAATCTTATTGCCTCTATGATTGGAAATGCAAGACTTAATGACACTTCTCTTGCTGTAAAACCTGATACAGAAACTATGAGACATACAAATGTAGAGTATCTTTTTACAGACTTAACATAAACTTTTAAGTTATGAGGAAGGTGTTTTTCAATGTCGATTATAGGCATATTTTCTGTTGTATGAATTAAAATTTTATTAAGCAATCCTGCGACCTTCTTAGCCGAATTTTTTAATCTAGACAACATCGGAGAAGAAGTCAACATAAATACAAGGTTGTCTTTCCATATTTCATCTATTGGTCTTTCTATTTTTTTAATGATAGAAACTATAGATTTGAAATCCTTAAATCCATTGATTCCAGTTAATTTATCAAGTTTATTGACATTATCTCTCCAATCAAAAGATTTAATATCTGTCTTTTCTATCGTATTTAAAATCATATCAGTTGATGATACACTATCTTTCGATAAATAATTGCTAAAACTTGAGATTATATCTTCATTACCATTTTTTAAAGAATTAAGAAAATACTTCGATACAAATAACTTTGGTGTGCCTGAGTTCGATAATATTTTACAACGACGCTTACTTGCTAAAATTGATGGATCTAAAATTGCATTCTCAAAATGCATAGTATCAATCGAAAATTAACATTTTTATGTTTTTAAACAAAATTCTATTTACATCAAATAAAAGTTAACAATATCTAAATTTACATGAAATCAAACGATAAATTAACAGAACCTGAAAGCGGCAATATTTTTTAAATAGTAGTGGTTTTAACTAAAATGTGAAAGGAATGAATGAAAAACAGTTCGTTAAACAGTTTGAAAAAAGAGTAAAAGATACGATAGAAAATTATAAGCTAATCAATAAAAGAGATAGAGTAATGGTTGCTTGTTCTGGCGGTAAGGATTCTACGACTATGTTGTATCTATTGAAAAAATTTGGTTATAGAATAGAGGCTATTTTCATAGATTTACACCTCGGTAATTACTCCAAAAAAAATTTAAAAAATGTAAAGTTGTTTTGTAAAAAAAATAACGTTAAGTTACATAAATTTTCTTTCAGGGAAGAGTTTGGTTGCTCTGTTTGTTACATGAAATCCGTGTTGAAATCAAAAAGCATAGTCATGAACTCTTGTAATATATGTGGTGTCTTGAGGAGATGGTTGTTGAACAAAAAGGCTAGGGAATTGAAAGCGACGAAATTAGTCACTGGACATAACCTCGACGATGAAGTTGAGACTATTTTCATGAATTTCTTCAGTGGGAACATAAACCTCAGTTTAAGATTGGGACCGATAACAGGTGTGATAGAGGATGAAAAATTTGTACCTAGAGTAAAACCCTTGTACTTTTGCACTAATGAAGAAGTGGCCAAGTATTCTAAGTTGATGCAGTTTCCAGTCTTGTACGAGAAATGTCCTTGTAGTGTAGATGCATACAGAGGGAATTATAGGAGGTTCATCAACGAAATAGAAGAAAAATATCCAGGGACGAAATTAAAGATAGTTACAAATTTCTTAAGAATAATACCTGAATTGAGAGAATTTTATAAAACTGATAAAAAGATTAAGCATTGTAAAGTTTGTGGGGAACCTTCTGGTGGTGATGTGTGCAATGTTTGTGCTCTGTTTAAAAAATTAACGAAGTGAATGTTATGAAAGCTCTAGGTTTATTATCAGGTGGGTTGGATAGTATATTGGCAGTGAAGTTAGTTCAAAATCAAGGAATAGATGTTGTTGCTGTAAATTTCACTTCTCCTTTTTGGAGCTCGGACAAAAACATGAACTGGGTCAAAGAAATCGCTGAAAAATTGAAAGTTCCACTCATCAATGTCAAACTGAAAGATGATTATCTAAAAATCATAAGAAAACCCAAATACGGACATGGAAAAAACATGAACCCTTGTATTGATTGCAAAATTTTAATGCTTAAAAGAGCGAAAAAAATTGCTAAAGAAATAGGGGCTTCATTCATATTCACCGGGGAGGTTCTGGATGAAAGACCTATGTCTCAACACAAAAAAACTCTAGAAATAATAGAAAAAGAATCATGTCTGGGAGGAAAATTATTGAGACCATTATCAGCAAAATTGTTAACTGAAACTGAAGGCGAAAAAAAAAATTGGGTTAACAGAAAGAAATTATTGGAAATAAGAGGTAGGCAAAGAAAAAAGCAAACACAACTAGCTAAAGAATTTGGTATAGATAAATATCCCAGTCCTAGCGGCGGATGTTTGTTGACATACAAAGAATTCTCAAAAAAACTAAAGGATCTACTCGAACATAAAAAAATAGTCAAGATGGAGGATATAGAACTACTCAAAATAGGAAGACATTTCAGGTTGGGTAAGAACAAAATAATCGTTGGTAGAAATGAAACTGAAAACAAACAGTTATTGAACATGAAAAAAGTCAATGACTACATTTTTGAAGTTGCTGAATACAATGGTCCTATAACAATATTGCAAGGACCTAAGACGAAAGAGGTGACATTAAAAACTGCGGCATTAACTGTTCGTTATTCTGACTCGAACGAAAAGGCTTTAGTCAAGTTCGGTAAAGAATTGAATAAATCAATGGTTGTTGAACCGATCAATGAAGAAGAAATTGAAAGGATGAGGATAGTTTAGTAGAGTTGTAATCAGATTTTTAACTTTAACATGATTATTTATAGGTATGGTTTTTAGAACACCAGAAGTAAGAATAGGAAACAAAGATTTTCAGTTTTATTACGACAGATTTATGGAGCTCTTACTGGAGCGCGATGATACGGATGTTTACATTAGGTCTGTAGGGAGTAATTGCCTGGCTGCTCTAAAGATGCTGTGTAATGCGGCCCAAAAGCTTGAAAATCCTAAATTCGGTTCGATAAAAGTAGGATATGGGAGAATAAACTTGGGGGAAAAAAAATTCGAAGATCAAAACAGAAAAGTTTTCATGGAAATCCCATGTAAAATCGTTGCAAACGAGACGCCGGGTTATACTCATGTTAGGAACCTGAATCGAAGTCCTTGGGGAGGGGATATACAAGAAGTAGATAAAATGTGGAGAGATTATCTCATGAGCCTGTATTTCGATAAATTAGCAGAGAATGGTCAAATCAGTATTTTTGGATACGGTTTTCTGGGCATAGACGCTATCAAGATTCTAAACATCCTACAGAAAAGGATGATTGGCCTAAATGTAAATTATCAAAATGCAGAAGTTGGTTATTCACTTTCTGAAAATGACCCCGGTTATGCTTTGAAAATAGATATTACTGCGAAGGAAGGGGAAGAAGTACAACAAAGACCGATATGAATATAATCCACGTGCATAATAAAATGATTTAAATATTCGACGATTGAAGTAAGAATTATGTTAACGGTTGATTCTAAAAAGGTTGGTGTAATACTCATCTTGTTTTCGATAGTGTTATTTGTTGTCTTGTACTTCGTAACTAACCTTATCATAAATTTGCGTCTAGAATTGCATGAGACCTGTCCATTGCCACCAGAGTCTTGCCCGTACAAGGGTAGTGTCCCGACTGAAGTGCTGGCTGCCTACGTCATCGATGCTGCTATAGGTATCTTTGGTGTATCCTTGATAATAACATCTTATCGTTCGGAGAAAGTCGGCGTGAAAGAGAAGACAAAGATCAAGGAGAATATAAAGTCATTCCAGACTGATGAGAGAAAAGTGTATGATATGATAGTCAATGCTGATGGTTTTATGTTCCAGAATGATTTAATCGAGAAGACGGGTTACTCTAAGGTTAAGATAAGTAGAATATTAGACAAGTTAGAACTCAAAGGTGTTGTCGAGAGAAGAAGAAGAGGAATGGCTAATATAGTTGTTTTAAAGGAAGTTTGAAGTTTTTAAATAACCAAATCAGATAGATTTTTGTTCTTTGTAGATAACATTTAATCATGATAAGACCGATACTCCAACTAGGCAACCCAACACTTAGAAAAAAATCACTTCCCGTCAATATACAGAATGAAGACATAAAGAACATTATAACCGATTTGACAGATACCTTTCATGAAGCTCAGAGAAAGTTCAAATACGGTAGTGGTATCGCAGCTCCTCAGATAGGCGTGCTGAAGAGGATAATCTTCATTGACATGTCAGGTTTCAAGTCAGAGTTGATAAACCCGAGGATACTAAAGACATCTAATAAGACATTTGAAGTATGGGACAGTTGTTTCAGTTTCAATGTATCATTCTTCGTTCTAGTCGACAGGTATTACTCTATCGAAGTGGAATATTTTGACCAAAAAGGGGAAAGACACACGATAAAAGCTGAGGATAAATTGTCTGAACTATTGCAACATGAGATAGATCATCTTGACGGTATACTCGCGATAGACAGGATGAAAGATAATAAAATTGTGATGAGATCTGAATTGAAATAATAAATAAAAATTCTTTATTTCAACCTATTCTCTGACGAAATAAAAAAGGTAGATATCTGAGTGAATCAACGCGTACTTCATCCACATCAAATCGTTTAAAACCATGTTTTATCAGGTTTCTTTTTACTGTGTTTACTTGATCAGGAGTGTATGCTATGTAGATTCCTGTTTGTGGTTTTTCAAAGGTATTATAATCTAATCCCTGATCAATACTCATGGCCTTTATCAGGTAAACTTTGCCTATTTGCATAATATTAAATAAGAAATAGTTAGATTTAAAAATCTTTCAAAAACCAGAATTAGATATATTTTTGTTCGATTTAAAAACATTTCTGATGAAACTAGTTTCATCCTAACCCATATAAGCTGTTCCTTTCATGTTAAGTTAGGTGATAACTGTGGAATGTTACGGCATGGGAAATTTATATGGAATGATGGGTTTCAATGGCCTAGGAATTTTGTATGGAAGCATAGTGCTAGTATTATTGGTGTTACTGCTGGTTTTGTTGATTAAAGAAATAGGTAGATGATATGGAAAGCGTTGAAGAAGAAATATCATGTCCGGTTTGTAAAATGGATGTAATGAGTGATGCAGACACTTTAAAGTACTGCAAAACGTGCGGAATGAACATAAAATACGATTCAATTCTTGTAAAGAGACATAACAGGAAATTTTATTTTTGTAGTGAATATTGTAAAGGCATTTTTCTGAGGTTCGGTTTCAAGAGTTTTCGATTGCATAGCATCCGCAGGTTGATTTAATGTCAGAAAATATTGAACTAGAATCCAAAGAAAGGGATTATTTAGAGATCAGTCTGAGTGAAAAACAATTTAAGACACTCAAATATACTGGGTTACTTTTCCTTTTCATTGGGTTATATTTCATCCTGAACAATCTACCTTTATTTTCAAGTCCTGTCATAAACCCGAATACAGGGTTATTGTTGATCTTCATAACTGGGTTACTCACCAGTGTGCATTGTGTGGGAATGTGCAGTGGTTTTGTCATTGCGTATACTACCAAGAACCCAGAAAATTTAACCAATTCGAGATTGGCTCGTGTAAAACAACACTTTTTATACAACATAAGTAGATTGGGATCATACACGTTTTTCGGAATACTGGCTGGTTTGATTGGTTCTGTTTTTTTATTAACCAACCAATTCCGCGGTTACTTGTCAATCTTCGCAGGAATATTCATGGTCTTATATGGCCTAAGCACTTTTATACCACAGTTAAGAAGATTCACGACGATTAGAACTCCAAGTCTAACTAAGTACACAAAGAACCGTGGACCTGTACTATTTGGTTTAATGAACGGACTCATGCCATGCGGTCCTTTACAAGCGATGCTGATCTATGCAGCGGCAACTGGTAATGCAATTCAAGGTGGGACAGCTATGTTGATGTTCGGCTTGGGAACTATACCTTTGATGTTTGGTTTTGGTAATGCGTTATCGTTTTTAACTCATAACTTTATCGGGAAAATCATGAAAATATCAGCAGTAGTCGTCATGGCCTTGGGTCTGGTGACTTTGAGTCGTGGTTTTGCTTTGTCAGGCTATGCATTATCAAGTCTTGACTCATTAAGTTCGACTAAAGCTCCAACTACAGGCATTGTATCAGCTAGAAATGTACAAGAAATAAATATGACTGTCGACCAGTACGGATGGAATCCAGATGTTTTCGTCTTAAAGAAAGATATGCCAGTAAAATGGAACATACACGTGGAAAAACTAACTTCTTGTTTGAGTGGAATTCGTGTACCGAAGTATAGTATCAGTAAGGATTTCATGAAAGAAGGAGAAACCATAATCATAGAATTCACTCCGAAGGAAGAAGGAACGATTCTATTCACATGTCCGATGGGAATGGTGTCAGGCAGATTTATCGTAAAGGATAATATCAATTTAACCAACGCACTCAGGTTCAGAAGGAATTGAATCAAACACAAGTATCACAAACACATAATTGTGGTGGAAGTTGTGGTGGTTCAACTTGCGGTGCTGTAAATGGTGGTACTTGTGGTTGTGGAGGCGATTGAAATGGTAAGAATTGAAAAAATTGATTTTAAGACAGGTGGGATGCATTGCATCAATTGTGAAAATAGAATAAAAGAAACTGTTTTAAGTATAGAAGGCGTGAAGGACATTAAAGTAGATTATTTCACAGAAAAAACTACGATAGAATTTGATCCGACAAAAACGGATTTTAATAATATTATGAAGACTATAAGAAATATCGGATACTACCCGAGAGAAATAAGTCAAAAAAAGAATGAAATACATTCTCAAAAAGTTGTTAGTATAAATAAAAATTGATTACATGGGAAAAAAATCTACATTGAATATAAGCGGGATGCATTGTGCTAGCTGTGCCCTTAACATAGAAAAGACGATAAAAAAAACGGAAGGAGTTAAAGATGCAGTCGTCAATTTTTCAACAGAAGAAGCCACAGTGGAATATGATCCAAAATTGGTCAGTATAAAAGAAATAAAAAATATCGTAAGTAATTTAGGGTACAAGGCTCTAGAACCAGATGAATTGAATGAACATGATAAAGAAATTAGAAAATTAAAATATCTTTCCTTAATCGGTCTCATCCTAGCCATACCGGTAGTTGCAATCAGCATGTTTTTAGAAATCCCAAACGAGAATTACATACTTTTAATCTTGACCACACCGATTCAATTCGGCATAGGCTATCATTTCTATAAGGGTTCGTGGAATTCCTTGAAGAACAAATACTTCAACATGGATTTTTTAGTTGTTTTAGGGACTAGTGCCGCATACTTCTACAGCATTTTTGCAACATTTTCCGGTGACATGACATTCTATGAAGCCTCTGCGACGGTTATAACAACTATTACTATTGGCAGGCTGATGGAGCAAATTTCTAGGGGTAAAACGACAGATGCTATCAAGAAGTTGATGAAGTTACAGGCAAAAACGGCAAGGATTATAAGAGAAGGAAAGGAAATTGAGATTCCTATAGAACACGTCAAGAAAGGTGATATAGTAATAGTCAGACCAGGAGAAAGAATACCGGTTGATGGTATGGTTATAGGTGGTTATTCATCGGTCGACGAATCGATGATCACTGGGGAAAGCATACCGATTGAAAAGAAAAAAGGCGATGAAGTAATCGGCGCAACTTTGAACAAGAATGGGATGTTGAAGATAGAAGCAACAAAAATCGGGGCAGAAACGGCTTTATCTCAAATAATAAAAATGGTTAAAGAAGCGCAACAATCTAAAGCACCCATCCAGAAGATTGCAGATGTCGTAGTTTCTTATTTCGTTCCGGTGGTTATGGTAATAGCAGCAGTATCATTCTTAATCTGGTATTTCTTTTTGAATCAAACATTTTTCTTTGCGTTATCGATCATGGCGAGCGTTTTAGTCGTTGCATGTCCTTGTGCTATGGGTATAGCCACGCCAACGGCTGTTATGGTTGGTTTAGGAAAAGGAGCGGAGAATGGAATTCTCATAAAGAACGGAGAATACTTAGAAAAAGTCCATAAACTGGATACTATCGTGTTCGATAAAACCGGGACTTTGACAAAGGGGGAACCGGAGGTTACAGATATCGTGCCGTTTGAAGGTTTTGACGATAAAAAATTGATTAAATTTGCTGCTGTGGCTGAAAAACATTCCGAACATACTTTGGGTGATGCCATCGTGAAGAAAGCCGAACAGATGAAAATAAACTTGCCAGATTCAAAATCCTTCAGAACTATACCAGGATATGGAGTCGTTTCTGTATACGAAGGTGATAGAATATTGGTTGGAAATAGAAAATTAATGAAAAATAACAAGATAATTGTAGAGCAATTTGAAAATAGGATTAAAGCCCTAGAGGAAGGGGGAAAGACAGTAGTTATAGTTGCGATCAATAAGAGAATTACAGGTTTAATCGGTATTGCTGATATATTAAAAGAATACTCTAAAGAGGCTGTAAAAGAACTAAAAGAGATGGGTTTATCGGTAATCATGATTACGGGTGATAATGAAAGGACTGCAAAGGCTGTTGCTAGGCAAGTCGGTATAGATGAAATAATGGCGGAAGTCTTGCCAAAGGATAAGGCAAAAAAGATCGAAGAATTACAAGATCGAGGCAAATTCGTGGGTATGGTCGGGGACGGGATAAACGACGCACCTGCACTGGCTAAATCGAACATTGGAATAGCAATAGGAAGCGGAACTGACGTGGCCATCGAAACTGGTGATATAGTCCTAATAAAGGAGGATTTAAGGTATGTAGTCACGGCAATAAAACTGAGTAAAAAGACGTTGAACAAGATAAAACAGAATCTGTTCTGGGCGTTCTTTTATAACACGGCAATGATACCTATAGCTGCGGGTATTTTATACCCGAATTTTAATATCTTATTACCCCCTTGGGCGGCAGGTTTATCCATGGTTTTAAGCGATATTTCTGTGATAGGAAATTCTCTTTTATTGAAAAAATTCAATCCAAAGGTTAAAAAAGACCTAAATTACAGTTAGGTATTTAAGTTTATTGCTTCACAATTTTACTGATAATGGAGTTGACTCAATGGCTGAAAAAGAAGAAAAGAAAAAAGAGGGAGTCAAGATTAAGGTGCCAAGATTAAACTTTTGGCCTGTAGTTAGTGGTATTCTAGTGATAGCTTTGATAGCAACATTTTTATGGGGAGGAAATATAACAGGTAGAATCACGCAAACGAACCCCACTATGAGTGCTAATGAGGCATCTAACAAAACCATAGATTACATAAACAATTATCTATTACAAGGACAGGCAACAGCTACACTGATAAGTATTAAGGAAGATAATGGCTTGTACAACTTGAAGTTCAGTATTGCTGGTAGGAATTATGACTCTTACACAACGATGGATGGAAAACTATTGTTTCCATCAGTGGTAGACATGACAAAGACACCAGAAACTACTACAACAGAACCAGAGAATTTTGAGCCCAAAAAGACTGATAAACCAGTTGCTCAACTATTCGTCATGAGTTTCTGTCCATATGGTATACAGGCAGAGCAAGCAATGAAACCAGTTGTTGATTTATTGGGTAGTAAAGCAAGTATCGAACCACACTTTATTGTCAGTATTAGTGGCGATACAATTAACTCATTGCACGGTGAATACGAAGCGAATGAAGACATGAGACAAGCATGTATATGGAAGAACTATGGTCAAGCGGCATTCTGGATTTATGTTGACTACTTGAACAACAACTGTAACAAAGGCAACTTGGATACTTGCTGGAAAGATGCAGCAAAGAAAGCTAACGTTGATACAACTAAGATAGAGACTTGTGTAAAGACAGAAGGTCTTACATTGATGAAAGCAGAGGAAGCTTTGTCAAATTCAAATGGTGTGAGTGGATCACCAACGTTGATAATCAATGGTGCCAGATACAATGGTGCAAGAACTGCAGACGGATACAAACAAGCTATTTGTAGTGCTTTCACAACACAACCAAGTGAATGTTCAAAGACTTTAAGTACAACTGGTGCAAGTACTTCAAGCGGTGGATGTGCTTAACCCTCTTTTTAATTTTTAGAGTGAAAAAATGAACAGAAGGAAAATGTTTTTGATAATAGTAGGAATAGTTATAATTACTGCAATTACTGGCTGGTCTTTAACTGGTTTTTTCATTAAACCTAGCAATTACGATAATTTTGCCAAGTGTCTTAAACAGAAAGGAGCAACTATGTACGGGGCTGAATGGTGCGGACACTGCAAGGAACAGAAAGAGGCATTCGGAGAATCATTTAAATACGTGAATTATATTGAATGTCCAAACAACCAAGCTCTTTGTGAACAGATGGGGATAGAAGGATACCCAACTTGGATCATAAATGGAATACATTATGCTGGTACGCAAAGTCTAGAAACTCTGAGTTCATTAACTGATTGTAATTTAAAGTAATTTATCTATTCCCTCGCACCTGCAACAAAACCTAATCTACTAACGATTCCATCGCTTCCAATCAGACTACTCTCTAATACGGATGGACCAGACCAAGAACAAGATTTTTGATGGCAGGAATTTCTAACATTACAACCGTAAAAAATATTAACTTTCAGATTGCCTGTTGGGGTTCTGCCTATTTTTACTTTATATTTTGATACCAACCTGGAAACTTCCGACGGTAGAGATTCAGGTATTCTCATATAACTCTGACACACGCCCTCTTTTTTAATCTGTAATTGTTTGAATAATTGTTCTAGAATTTGATTAACGGTTGTGTATCTTGGAATATCTTCAAATCTTTCTGAACTTTTATAAGGACGAATTTTTATGAGTGCTCTAGACATACTACAATCAGGTTGATAACAATTTCCACCCATATTACAAAAATGAAAAGTTTCTAAATCGTTATCACTGAACACTAATTTCCCGATTACAGTTGTTTTGAAAATAGGTGATCTATCGACAGAATACAAATCTATTACATAATTTTGGCAAATGCCGTCTTCAATTATCTGTGAATTTTCCAATAGACCTACAAGGATTGCGTCCATTACCATGACTACATTTAATTATTGCATTTTATTTGTTAAAAAGCATTATTATATCATTTAAAATCGTAACAAAGAATTAAAAATAAAAAAAGTTACACAAATTCGTAACTGACGCCAACTGATGCACTGATTTGTATTTGTCCTGGTGATATTTCTGTTGGTGCTGCTGCTACACCTGCCGCTAGATTTTCTTTCATCGTATAATAAGGTGTTACCCAGACTGAACTTTCACTTGCACGATTGACTTTAGTTATACTTATTCCTAAACCACTTGCTATGGCATCAGCCTTTTCCTTCGCATTCTTTCCGGCTTCTGTTAGAGCTTGAATTCTCATTTGTTTTTCAACTGTATCAGAAAGACCGAAAACAACGTTATCGACCCTATTTGCACCGTTTGAAACAGCAATATCTATTATCTCTCCCGCTTTGTTTATGTCAGTCAATTTTATCTTGAGAATGTGTATCGTTCTGTAACCCTTATTCACATATTCTCTCTTAATATCGTCCCATTCTCTTATTTGCTGCAGACTGTACTGTGTTGTTTGGATGGATTTAGATGTTATCCCCTTTAAGGACAAACCATTCCTGATGTTTTGCATTATCGCCGCATTCTGTTGTTGAGAGTCAGAAGCTTTATCTGCATCAGTCTGTGCACCCACGTAGATATCTACTTTGTCTGGATCTACATAATTAGTGTAAGTCCCTGTAACATCGATAAGGTTCGTTACTTCTCCGCTTTCAGAAGCTGCTCCAAGAATCTTGAAATCCTTTGGGTAAGTTACTTGTTCAATCGTTCTAGTCTTGTTAAAGGAAATGCCTAAGCCCAGTAAGGATACAACTAGTATCGCTATCAACAATATTTTTATTATTGCCATAATCACCATTTAGAAATTTATCAGTTTAAATATGATATAGTTTTTATAGGGTAAAGATCAAATTTAATTTGAAGGGTAAAAATGAATATAATCAACAAAAAAATTCTTAAAAAGATTTACAAACAGAGACTTAAATGGAGTCGTAAAGGAGATTTTGGACATTTGTTAGTCATCGGTGGTAGTAAGAAATATTCTGGTTCTCCTGCTTTCAATGCTTTAGCCGCTTATCGTTCAGGTGTTGATTTAGTTACTGTTGCTACTCCGAGAAGGGCTGCAGATATAATCGCCTCCTTCTCACCAGATTTAATTACATATCCTCTTGAAGGAGATTACTTGAGTAAAAGTCATTTGAAGGAAATATTCTTACTAAGACAAAATGTTGATGCTGTTGCGATTGGCGGTGGTTTGGAAAAGAATATAGAAACTTTAGAAACTGTAATAGAAATTCTTGGAGATTTAACAATACCATGTGTCATAGATGCTGATGCTATACATGCAGTTATCAAAAACAAACAAATTTTAAGAAACAACTTTGTAATCACTCCTCATTCGAATGAATTCTTTGTTTTAACTGGTATCAAGCCTGAATCCGATGTGAAAAAAAGAATTTTGGTTGTAAAAGAAGCTGCTTCAAAATTGGGTTGTATTATTGCTTTGAAAGGTTATGTTGATGTTGTTTCAGATGGCAAGAAGGTGGCAATAAACAAGACAGGGAACCCTTATCTTACTGTTGGTGGAACTGGTGATACTCTGACTGGTATTTGTGGGGCATTATTAGCTAGACATGTCAACCCATTCGAAGCTGCATGTGCTGCTTGCTATATTAATGGTTTAGCAGGGGACTTTGCTGCTAAGAAATTAGGAGAGGGATTAATGGCATCTGATTTGATAGATGAAATTCCTAATGTGATAAAGTTAAAATAAGATAATTTACAAAATATTGTCGTGATTATATGATAGTTAAGGTATATAGTACGTCAAGTTGCCCTTATTGTGATATGCTAAAGGATTTTTTGAAGAAAAACAACGTGAAATTTGAAGATATAGATGTTTCAAGGGACATCAAAGCGGCTCAAGAAATGGTAGAGAAGTCTGGGCAAATGGGCGTTCCTGTAACAGAAATAAATGGGAAGATGATAGTTGGGTTTAATGTAACTGCTTTAAAAGAGGCTTTGAAACTAAAATAGGCGAGAATATGGTTGTTTATGACGTGATAATAATAGGCGCAGGTCCTGCTGGTTTGACCGCAGGCTTATACACTTCAAGAAGGAATATGACGACTTTAATAATCAGCAAAGGTTTGAGTGATCAAGTTACAGAAACTCCTCACATAGAAAATTATCCGGGTCTCAGAAAAATTAAAGGGTTTAAGTTAATTCAAATTTTTGAAAAACAAGTTAGGAATTTTGGAGTTGAAATAATATTTGAAGAAGTTGTAAAAATCATACAAAAAGAAAATGAATTCATAATTGAAACAACAAAAGAAAAATATCAATGTAAAACTTTAATTTTGGCTTTTGGAAAAGTCCCTAAAACTTTAAACGTTCCTGAGGAAAGAGAATTGACTGGAAGGGGTATTTCATATTGCGTAACATGTGACGGCCCTCTTTTCAAAAAAAAGAATGTTTGTGTTATAGGTGGGGGTAACGCTGCTTTAGATGCTGCTCTTTATTTGAGTGGTATAGCTCAGAAAGTTTATTTAATTCATAGAAGAGACGAATTTCGTGGTTTTGAATCTTTAGCAGAAGAAATTAAAAATAAGAAAAAAATTGAGATGGTTCTAAATCATACAGTAGTAGAATTCAAGGGCGAAAAACTTTTGAAATCTGTGATAATCGAAGATGTTAAAACGAAAGAGAGGAAAGAATTACAGGTTGATGGTGCATTCGTCGAAATAGGTTCTGAAGCAAAGACTGATTTTTTAAAAGAACTAGTAAAGCTTGATGATAGTAATTATATCATAATTAACGCAAACTGCGAAACTTCCCGTCCGGGTGTTTTCGCTGCTGGTGATGTAACTAACACACCTTTCAAACAGATTGTTGTCGCAGCAGGCGAAGGAGCAAAGGCTGGACTGAGTGCCTACAATTACTTACATGGTTTAGATTCTGAAATTGTTATTGATTGGGCTAAAAAAAAATGATGGTGATTTTATGGAATTACAACATTTTGCAGATGAATGGGGACCTGAAAAAGTTATCGAAACTTATGATTCAAAAATTGGAATGAAGGGTATTCTCGTAATTGATAATACTGCCCTAGGACCAGGAAAAGGTGGTATTAGAATGGCTCCTTGGGTTGATGTTTTTGAAGTCTTTAAACTTGCTAGGACAATGACATGGAAATGTGCACTTGCAGAATTACCATTTGGTGGAGCTAAGTCTGGTATAATTGCAGATCCAAGTAAGATTTCTAAAGAAAAAAAATTGGAAATCGTTCGTGCATTCTCACGTTCTTTGAAACCTGTTTGCCCAAGCATGTACGTTGCAGCTCCTGATATGGCTACTGGAGAAGTTGAAATGGAAGCGTTTGCAAAAGAAAATGGGTCTATGCAAGCATGTACAGGCAAACCGAAAGAGATGGGCGGCATACCACATGAACTCGGATCAACAGGTTTTGGTGTATACAACTCCGCATTAGTAGCCGCTGAACATATTGGTTTAAAAATAAACGGAGCTAGTGTTGCGGTACAAGGGTTTGGAAATGTAGGTTCATTTGTATCAAAATTTATTACGGAAAGGGGGGCTAAGTTAGTTTGTGTATCAGATTCTAATGGATGCATCTACAATGAAGATGGCTTAGACTTTGAAAAATTAAATCAAATTAAGAATGAAACCGGGAGTGTAAAAAATTATAAACCAGGGAAAATTTTTAATAATGAGAAATTGTTTGAATTAAAATTGGATATTTTAATCCC
>Ga0315285_10004001_pt1 | contig 15305 bp, 14 predicted proteins | sample YL17G09_36_MG_FD_203698 | JGI IMG/M metagenome (GOLD analysis project Ga0315285, IMG submission 203698) | Sediment microbial communities from Yellowstone Lake, YNP, Wyoming, USA - YL17G09_36 | ecosystem: Environmental > Aquatic > Freshwater > Lake > Sediment | place: USA: Wyoming | collected...
TGGAAGAGAGGCCTCCTCGCTTCAAACAGGTGTTGTTTGGACACTCCACCCGTTCGAGAGCGAGCCCTCTCTTCCCTTTCATTCCCTCAACCCCGACGCCCGTCCCCCCAGATCATTTTACTCACATGGCCCACCCACGCAGCGAACCGCACCACGCAGGCGGTTCAGGCACCGTCGCTCATTGTCACCGGCACCCGCCCCGGCCTCTTCAACCCGCGGGCCGCCTGCGCCAGCGAGGCTATGTAACGTTCAAATCGGTCAAGCCCTGCGCCAAGGGCCTCCAGGGCGGCCGTCCCGACGATCACGCCATCGCAGCCGAAAAGACCGCCTAGCCGCACAACATCCTCCGGCGTCCTTACGCCAAAGCCGCAGCACGCCGGGATGTCGCGGCAGCCCTTGATATGCCCGAGGGCGGCCGCGATCGCCGGCAGGTCGAACAGTCGTCCGCCTGTCGATTCAGCGGTCGTCAGGTAGACCATGCCCTGGGCCCGCTCCACGCGCCCTCTGAGCTCAGATGGGTCCAGGGCGGGGGCAAGAGCCTCCACCCCGGCCAGGCCCAGGTTGCGGGCCTCTTGCTGGCAGGTTTCGGCGGACGGACCTCGCCATTCCGGCAGTATCCCGTCGCACGCCCCACGGAGCATCGTCAGTGCCTCCAGGCCGAGGTCGTCCCACGTCCCGCGGTACAGGATGTGCAGGTTCGGCCGGTAGGCGGCCCCGATGGCGGCCGCCTCTTGTGGGCGCATGCCGGCGGCCCAGGCCCGTTGGTGGGCGTCAATGATCGGGCCTGACGCGAGCGGCGACCAGCCGTGAGGGGAGGGCAGGGCAAGCTCAAACACGGCGATCCCCTGGCGGCGGAGGATCTCAAGCGCCTGCAGTGATGTGGCAGGGTCCGGGTATCCAAGCACAAGGAAGACGACGAGCGCCAGGTCGCCCGCCGCGGCCGCTGCCCTGAGCCGTCCCTCGATCGGGTTCATGCTTGGCGCAATCAGACGGATCGCCCCCTGATGAGAGCGCCAGCCTGCAGGGCGCAGTAAGTAGGCCAGGCCTCTGCCGGGGAACCAGGGGCGCATCCGAAGCCTCCGGCCGGGCAGCGCGACTCACTGATGAAGCCCAGCTCACACTGGCCGGATGGCGTCTCGTTGAGAAGGCACAGGGCGTGCACGGCCCAGTACGTGGCGGGGAGGCTGGGTCCCTGACCCGGCCGGTTGGCGTATCCCCCCGATGCCGCCCGCCGGGAGGTGACCCAGGCAGCGTGCGGCGCCGGCCGTGCCAAGCCGCTGGCGGGGCGACCCAGCATCAGCAGTGAGTGGATCGCGCAGTACGTGCGGTCGAGGTCGGGCGGCTCGCCTGGGCGGTTGCCGAACCCTCCCTGCGCCGCCGCGCAGGAGTCGAGGAAGGCAAGGTGGGCGGCCGCTTCTTTGGGCACGCCGCCGCAGAGTTCGAGTGCCCGCAGGGCATAGTAGGTGTTATCGACGTCCGGCACCGTTCCGGGACCCGATGAAAACCCGCCCGCGCTGCCCTGGGCGCCCACCCAGTGCCGGCAAGCATCCGGCGCCGGCGGCTCGCCGCCCAGGAGCCTGTGTACCCGCAGGGCGTAGTACGTGGCATCCATGCGCGCCGGGGCGGCCACGCATCCGGCATAACCCCCGTCCGCGCTACGGCAACGTTCCACCCACGTTAGAACGCGGCCCGGCGGCGGCGGCGCGGAGAGGAGGACCAGTGAGTCTACTGCGAAGCGCGTAGATTCCATGTCTGATTCCAGCCCGGGGCGGCTGCCGAAACCCCCGTCAAGCGTCTGACACGACGATAGGAACTCGATGTGTCTGACATTCTGTTCCACCCTGACCTTCACCCCCGGACCATCCACCCGGCCACTTGCATAGGCCACGCCGGTATGGTAAATTGCACCTAGGGAGACCGTTATGGGGGCAGGGACTGATGGCGAAGGGCCACTCCCGCAATGGAACACAGGAAGATGCCCCGCCCGAGACGCGGGGCGCCGCCCCGCCGGAACCGGCGGCCTTGGCCCTGGCGCCCGGCGGCAGGTGCGAGTTTTCGCTCACCCCTCCCTTCAGCTTCGAACTGACCACCCACAAGCCGCGCTACGGCTTCTGGGCGACCCCCTTTGAGGTTCACGCGCCCGGCTGCCTCTGGTCAGGCTTCTGGACCCCCTCCTGGACCCCGGTGGGGGTCGCCCTGCGGGAAGCCACCACAGCAGGCGAGACCCGCGTCAGGGCTGTCCTGCACTTCCCGCCCCAAACGAGCGCGGCCGGGCGCTCGGAGGCTGAAGCCCATCTCGCCTGGATGCTCGGGGTCGGCGAGGACATCACCCCGTTCTACCAGCTCTGCCGGGGGCAGGCCGTCCTTGAGGAGGCGGCGCGGGATCTCTACGGCATGCGCGACACCCCGTTCGCCGACGACATCACCGCTCTGGTGGTCGCAATCACGCTGCAGATGACCAGTTGGAAGCGAAGCCAGGAGATGGTGGCTGCCATCTACCGTCACTTCGGGGTGCGCCTTGCCTTCGACGGCCGCGAGGTGGTCGTCGTCCCGCCGCCGCAGCGCCTGGCCCACACCCCGGCCGAGGAACTCAGGTCGTCGGCCCGCCTGGGGTACCGCGCCGAGTTCCTGGTTCGGGCGGCGGCGCATATCGCGCGGGGTTTCCCGGGCCCCCGCGACCTCCAGCGGCTAAAGCCCGAGGAGGCCACCCGCCTGTTGCTGGGCATTCCCGGCGTCGGCCGTTACTCCGCTGACATCATGACGCCGCATCCGTCCTTCCCCGTAGACAGCTGGAGCCGCCCGATATTCGCCCGCCTGCTCGGGCTCGAGCTCAGCGACCGCGCGGAGCGGGACCTCGAACGAATACGCACGGCCGCCAAGGAACGGTACGGCTCGTGGCAGTCCTATGTGTACGCGTACGTTCTGCACGACTGGGACCGGCTGGCCCCGCGCCTCGGCCGATTGCCGACGACCCCCTGACCCCGGGGCGCCATCCGATCAGCCCGGTCGCGGCCCGCAGATGTCGTCCATCGGGGGTATCGGGCCCAGGTTCCAGTCCTTCAGCCAGCGCGGGCCCATCTCCCACTTGGGCGTGGTCTTAGGCAGGATGAGGGGCACCGGCCAGCCGTCAGCCCCCTTGACCCTGGACAGTCTGTAAACCACGAGCAACTGCTGCCACGGGTCAAGGTCGGCCAGGTTCAAGTCCGCTCCCCACCGGTCCATCAGCCAGTAGCTGCCCAGGGCCAGGAACCCGGCCAGCAGAGGGGCGGCCTGGCCTTCTACAACCACCCCGTTGCCGCCGCGGCTGAAGCGCTCGATGCGGTAGGGCTTCAGCGCGGCTTCAACAGTGTCGCCGGCCCGGACTATGAAGTCATACGGCACGATGACCCCTTTGATGTTGCCAAAGGCGACCAGCATGTTCATGAACCCGAACAGGTTGGGGTTGCGACTCGAGAAGTACAGGGCCATGATGTCGACCTTCATGCGCAGGCGTTCAAGAAGATACCACGGGATGGTCCCGTAGTAGCCCGAATCCACGAGGGCTACTGCTTTGGGTGGACTGAGGGCCGCGTTGAGGTAGTCGACGAGGTCAAGACTGGACGAAGCCGGTGGCCTCGACCGAGATGCCTCCCCGTCTCCCGCCGGCGAGTCGTCGAGCCCGAGGAGCCGCCGGTTGAGGTTCAACGGCGTGACCTTGATACGCCATTTGAGCTTGCGGGCCAGACGCACGGCCGCCGGGTAGAACAATAACGCGTCGCGGCCGAGGACGAACATCTCGTTGATCTTGCGGTGGCGGCATACGGCGAGACTTGCGTAAGCGAAAGCCATCCACAGGCTGACCCACGGCGTGAGCATGTGGAGGTAGGGCAACGCCCGCTCGCACAAGTAAGCCGAGAGGGCCTGGTCGGAGTTGACGCCGGCGTTGAGCCGCTGCAACCGCGCGAATACGTGATCAGCCAGGTCCCTGGGCAGCTCTGCCCGCAGCCAGCCGCTGAGCCCATGGTTCAAGCCCTCGGCCATTTCCGGCGATACCGGCCCCTCCGGATCGCAATCCCACATCCGGGCCGTCTCGACGGCCAGATCCCTGAGGGACCTGACCTGCCCGAGCCTGTCGACCAGGGAAGAGATACCCTGCACGCTCGGCCCCGCGCTGGTCATCATCAACTCACCTGCTCGAGGGAAGAGTCAGGCAGGTTCGACAAGGCTCTCTACAGAGACGACCCCTTCCATGCCCCTCACTGCACGGATGGCATCGCTCACCTGGGCGCTGGAGGCATCCAGGAAGGCGGCAAGGTCGGCGGCCCCCAAGAGCATGTAGGTGCTGCTGGTCCAGGGGAGTGCCCGCAACATGCCGAGGAGATCCTGGATGCGGGCCGCCTGCGCGAGGATCAGGCACAGGGCGCGCCGGTGCCCGGCGCCGGCGGGGCCGGCGGGGCCGGCATGGTCCTCCGCCCATGGGCCGTAACCCAGGAGGGTCTCCGTGGACAACACCCCGGGTAAGAGGCTGGCCCTGAGGGCGAGTTGCCCGATAGCGTCTACGTCTTGTCCCCGCACATCAGCGACAAGGTCAAAGCGGCCGTGAGTCAGGAAGGCCGCGCGAACCCCCGCCCACCCTGCCAATGCCGCCAGGGCCTCCCGTTCGCTGGCTGGCCCCACGCGAGTCAATATGCAGCCGCGCGCGACTGGTCCGTTACCCGGCATGGCCCTCCCTCCCCCCCGGGTTCGACCAAACAGGTTCGTTGATGGCATATTATACCATGGAAAAGACCTGCGGTCAACTGAGCCGCGACGGGCGGGGCCGCAAGCGAGCGACCGCGCCCACGGCGGCGACAAATGGCAGCATGCCGGCGGCGAACACCCAAAACGCGGCCCGGCCCATACTGCCGAACGCCATGCCTCCCAGCGCGGGGCCCAGGATGAAGCCGCCGTCGGACAGGGTCCCGAAAAAGCCAAAGGCACGGGCCCGGTCCCGCTCGTCCAGGTACGCGTCGCGCAGCAGCTTGCGCGTGAGGATGTACACCAGGCACTGCGTGATCATGAACCCGCCGAAGGTCAGAAAGGCAGCTGTCAAGCTCAGGCGCAGGCCGAGAGCGGCGACCGCGACCGCGCCCAATAAGAGGGAGCCGGCCATGATCCTGGTCGGATGGCCGCGGTCACACAGCCGGCCCAGTGCCAGAGAACCGACAGTGAACACCGCCAACCCCAGCGTGAACACCAGTGAGATGTGCTGGGTGCCGAAGCCCTGTCCAGCCAACTGTAGGGGCAAGACGGGCTCCACCATGCCATAGGCGAGGTTGTTCGCCAGGTCCACGCACCCCAGAGCCCCGGCGGCGCCCAGCCCCGACAAGGCCAGAAGCCACGCCCCCGTGCGTTTGCCGCCCTGCGGCCGTGACGCGGGCAGGGGTCCGGCGGTGCGGGGTTGCCCTTCGGGGGACCGGGCAAAGGTGAGCAGGAGGGCGCCCGACAACAGGTGGACAGCGGCGGCGATAAGGAACGGCAGGGCGACTCCGCCCAGGAGCAGCGCGTACCCTCCCACCACGGGGCCCAGGGCCATGCCAGCCACAGCGCAGGCGCCGAATGCCCCCAATGCCTCGCCCTGCCTGCTCGCGTCGGCGAAACGCGAGACGAGCGAGTACAGTGCGGGTACGGCCACCCCCTCCAGCACCCCCCAGGCCAGCCTGCTGGCCAGCATGGCGGGAGGCCGGACTAGAAAGGCCAAGCACAGGGTGGGCAACGCAATGAGCCCGACGGCGGCTGAAGCCACGGCCCGGTCGCCCAACCGGCTTACCAGGATGCCGCCCGCCACCTGTGAGGTCGCCCGCCCAAAGGCAAAGACGGTGAACAACAGACCCAGGGTGGTGGTCGCGATGTGATACTTGTCAGCGTATACGGGCACCACCGGAATGATTATCGTATAGCCGATGTTCATCACCGCCACGGCCAGACACAGGGTTCTGAGCCGGGCGTCTTCGATGAGCACGTGGCGGCGGCGGTTGCCCATGCTACACATCGCTCCCCCGTCGCCGCGCCGTCAGCCGCTCCGGCGCTAGTATGGCTGGCCCGGCCTCGGCCGCGGCGCGTAGAAGGTGGACGCAAAGGTCCCGTACTGTGCCTCCAGCCCCTGCAGCGTCGCCGGCACGGCCAGGGAAGCCTCCAGCCGGCTCATGAAACCGGGCAGGCGGCCGGCGACTTCCGGGGTCAGCGCCTTGATGCACAGGTACAGGCGCAGGGGGCGGAAGCCGTGCTTCATCTTGAACTCGTGGTTGCCACGCCCCATGTCGACCACCAGACAGCCGGACCCCAGCGCCCATTTCATGGTGTGGTACAGCGTCACCACGTAGGTGCTGAAGTGGGGCAGGCTTTCGATATCGATGCCGCCGCACCAGGCGTAAAACGTGCCGCGGTGCCGGAAACCGAGAAAGCCGCCCAGAAGCCGGCCGTCGGCCTCCAGGTGCGGGAAGGTCAGGGCGGCGCCGCACCGCTGCCGCAGGCCGTGGAGGAAAGCGGCGGTGTACAGCGGGCGGATGCCGTGCTTTGCGCACGTGGCGTCGGTCAGCGCGACGAAGGGCTCAACCTGGCCGGGGTCGAGGGTCAGCGAGAAGGTTGCGCCCGCTTCCTGCGACCGCCGCGCGCGGCGGCGCATGTCACGGCGCGTGTCGGTCTTGAGCGAGGCGAGCCAGGCGGCACCGGCGGCGGCATGGGCATCGGCATCGGGGACAGGGACACCGCCGCGGCCGGCGCCGCACTCGACCCGGACGTGGCCGGCGTCGATGCATGCGGTCAGAAACCCGTGTTCCTTCAGTGCGGCCAGGAGCGGGTGTCCCTCAGGCACGCCGGGAAAGGCAAGCAGAGCCGCGCCGCCTGCGCGCGCCGCTTCCTCCGCGGCCGCCAGCAGCGGCGGCAGGGCCTGTTCTGTGGCAATATCGGCGCACAGAACGCTGTGGAACGCATACCAGCAGGGCGTGACCAGCATGGGCAACGAGAAGACCGGGTCGTTTAGGCCGGATTCAATGGCGTATCCGCCCCAAAACGGGCTCGCCGTTGTCAGATAGGCGGGGAGGGCGGCGACAAGCGCGCCCGAAGCATCGCGCGCCGTGAGGTACCAGCAGGCAGCGATGGTTTCAGGCGCCGTTTCTTCATAGGCCCGCAGCCAGGCGTGGGTGTAGAAGAAGGGCGAGCCGGCTCGTTCGACGAGCCCGTCCCATTCCAGGGGCTGCAGGTCGATGGCGCTGCTAAGCGCCTCTACGTGCAGGCTCTGTTGCACAGATATCACCTTCATCCTGGTCTGCCGTGAGCGCCCCCCTGTCGGGCATCCCAGGGGATGCAGGGGGCTGTCCTGATGGAAGATGATTCTGTGTTCTTACAGCTATCTCCTGCTGGACGCGGGCCAGCCAGTCACGGGCTCTTCCATGGAACCCGGACGCTTGCGGTCTCTGAGCGCGCCTGATACCCCGTTTACGTCCGCCCGGGAAGACCCAGAAATGCCACCATCTTCACACAATTCAAGACTTTCGCCTCATCCCCCCAAGGAGGTTTGACCCACTCACGCGGCGAATCGTACCACGCAGACGTCGACCGGGGGGGCGGAGGCGATGTGCTTGCGCTGCGGCCGGGCCCTGCTGGCGGTGCTCCTCGTCGCGGTCGTCCTCTTTCCCGGCGTGGCGTGCTCGCGGCCGGGCCAGGCCGCGCTGACCCTCGCCGGCTCAACGTCCATCCAGCCCTTCGCCGAGCTCCTCGCCGAGAACTTCATGGCCTCCCATCCGGGCCGGGTCGTGGACGTGCAGGGGGGCGGGTCGAGCGCCGGCATTCAGGCCACCCTCGACGGCGCCGCCGGCATCGGCATGTCGTCACGCGACCTGAAACCGGGCGAGGAGGGCCTCTTGGGGCACTGCATCGCCTACGACGCCATCGCCCTGATCGTGAACCGCCAGAACCCGGTGACGTCCCTGACCCTCGACCAGGTCCGGGCCATATTCAGCGGTCAGGCGCGGGACTGGAGCGAGGTCGGCGGGCCGCCCCACCGCATCACCGTCATCAGCCGCGAGGAGGGCTCGGGCACACGCTCGGCGTTCGACGACATGGTCATGGGCGAGCTGGAGGTCACGCCGCGGGCGCTGGTCCAGGACTCCAACGGCGCCATCCGCGAGGTGGTGGCCGGCGACCCGTGGGCGCTCGGCTACATGTCGCTGGGGCTTTTAGATGAACGCGTGCGGGCGCTGGCGCTGGACGGGGTGGCCCCGTCGGTGGCGAGCGCCCTGAAGCAGGAGTACCGCCTGGTGCGGCCGTTCCTGTTCTTGACGCGCGGCGCGCCCGCGGGCCTGGCTCGGGAGTTCATCGACTACGTGCTGGGGCCGGAGGGGCAGCTTCTTTTGGCCGGGGAGGGCCTGGTGCCGGTCAACCCAAGCGAAGCGGCGGGGCGGTGAGGGGCATGAGCGGCGCGCGGGGCGCAAGCGGCGCGCGGGGGGCAAGCGGCGCGCGGGGGGCAAACGGCGTGCGGGGCGCAAGCGGCGTGCGGGGCGCGGGCGGCGGGCGGCGGGGCGGCCGCTGGCTCAAGCTCTCGGATCGCGCCATCGAGCGCCTGCTGATGGTGGTCGCGTTCACGTCGATCACCGCCCTGCTTCTCATCACCGTATTCATCTTCGCCGGCGGCCTGCCGGTGCTCGTCCGCACCCGCGTCGTGGGGCTCGTCGCCGGATTGCGCTGGGCGCCGACGCACGGCAGCTTCGGCATCCTGCCCATGCTCCTGGGCTCGCTCCTGGTCACTGGCGGCGCCCTCGCCGTCGGCGTGCCGCTGTCGCTTCTTTGCGCCGTGTTCCTGTCCGAGGTCGCGCCGGCGCGCGTGGCGGGGCTCGTGAAGCCCGCCATCGAGGTCCTGGCGGGCATTCCCTCGGTGATATACGGGTTCATCGGCCTCATCGTGCTCGTGCCGCTGATCCGGACATGCCTCGGCGGGCCGGGGTTCTCCGTGCTGGCGGCGGCGGTCGTGCTCGGGGTCATGATCCTGCCCACGCTCACCAGCATCTCTTACGACGCCCTGCGGGCCGTGCCCGACGCGTACCGCGAAGGCGCGGCGGCGCTGGGGGCGACACGCGCCCAGGCCATCCGCATGGTGCTGCTGCCGGCGGCGCGGCGGGGCATCGTGGTGGCCATGATACTGGGGCTCGGTCGCGCCCTCGGTGAGACGATGGCCGTGATCATGGTCGCCGGCAACGCTACAATGATACCGTCGTCGCTCCTCGACCCGGTGCGCACGTTGACCACGAACATCGCGCTTGAGCTCGGCTACGCCTCCGGGCTGCACCGCGACGCGCTCTTTGCCACCGGGGCGGTGCTGTTCGTGATGATCATGCTCCTCTCGCTCCTGGCCGGCTTCCGGCCGCAGCGGGCGAGAAGGTAGGAAGTGATGCCGCGATGACGCCGCTTGAACCGGCGCAATTGCCGAGCCTGCCGCGGCCGCGCCTGGGCCCGCGCCTAGAGCAGCACGCCCTCACCGCGCTCCTGTGGGCCGGCACGTTGGCCGTCCTCGGCATCCTCGCGTTCATCGTCGTTTTCATCCTGGTGCGCGGCGTGCCCGCGCTGTCGTGGGCCTTCCTGACCCAGAGCCCGACCGAGATGGGCCGCGCCGGCGGCATCCTGCCCGCCATCATCGGCACCGCCGTCCTGTCGCTCCTGGCCGTGGCCATCGCTACCCCGCTCGGCGTCGGCACCGCCATCTACCTCGCCGAGTACACGGCCGCCGGCCCCCTGACCCGGTTCATCAGGCTGGGCGCCGAGAGCCTGGCCGGCATCCCGTCGATAATCTTCGGGCTCTTCGGCTTCATCTTCTTCGTCATAAACCTGGGGCTGGGCTGGTCGATCCTCTCGGGGGCGCTCACGCTGGCGATCATGATCCTGCCCACGGTGATCCTGACCGCGGAGGCGGCGATCCGCGCCGTGCCCGACGCCTACCGTGAGCTGAGCTTCGCGCTCGGCGCCACGCGCTGGCAGACCGTGACGCGCGCCGTCCTGCCCTCGGCCCTGCCCGGCATATTCACCGGCGTCATGCTCGGGCTCGGGCGCAGCATCGGCGAGACGGCGGCCGTCATCTTCACCGCCGGCACCGCGCTGCGCCTGCCGGCGTCGGCGTTCAGCTCCGTGCGCACCATGGCCGTGCACTTCTACCTTCTTGCGCGCGAGGGCATATCGATGGAAAACGCCTACGGCACCGCCGCCATCCTCCTTCTGTCGATCCTGGCCATAAACGTCCTCTCGTACTGGGCGATGCGGCGCCTGGGGGCGTTCCGGGGGGCGCGGCCATGAGCGGCGGGAAGATGCCCACAAACGGCGGGAAGATGCCCACAGACGGCGAGCGCCCGGCGAAGGTCAGCCTGCGCCAGGTGAGCGTGTACTACCGGGACCTGGCCGCCCTGCGCGCGGTGGACCTCGACGTGCCACCGAGGGGCCTGCTGACGATCATGGGCCCGACGGCCAGCGGCAAGACGTCGGTTCTGCGGGTCATAAACCGCATGAACGACCTCGTGCCCGGCTCGCGCCACGAGGGCCGGGTGCTCGTCGACGGCGAGGACGTGTACGCGCCGGGCGCCGACCCGGCCGCCATCCGCCGCCGCGTGGGCATGGTGTTCTCGCTGGCCATGCCGCTCCCGCTGTCGGTGTACGAGAACGTCGCCTACGGGCCGCGCCTGCAGGGCGGCTGGCCGCGCCCGCGCCTCGACGACCTGGTCGAGGAGTGCCTGCGGGCGGCGGTGCTGTGGGACGAGCTGAAGGACCGCCTGCACGACCCGGCGCGCTTTCTGTCCGGCGGCCAGCAGCAGCGCCTGGCCGTCGCCCGGTGCCTGGCGACCCGGCCGGAGGTCCTGCTCCTGGATGAGCCGACCGCCGGGCTTGACCCCATCTCGACCCTGCGCATCGAGGGCCTCCTCCGGGTGCTCGTCAAGAACTACACCGTCATCCTGGTCACGTCGAGCCCGCAGCAGGCAGCCCGCGTCGGCGGCCAGGTCGCCTTCTTCTACATGGGCGAGCTGGTCGAGCGGGGGCCGGCGAAGAAGCTCTTCGTCACCCCGGCCACCAAGCGCACCGAGGATTACATCTCGGGAAGGTTCGGGTGATACCAATGGCGACTTCACCGTATAGTATCGAAGTGCGGGGGCTGAACCTGTGGTACGGGCAGCACCACGCCCTGCGCGACATCAACGTCGCCTTTCACCGGAACCTGATCACGGCCATCGTCGGGCCATCGGGGTGCGGCAAGTCCACCCTGCTCAGGTGCTTGAACCGCATGAACGATACAATTGAAGGGGTACGCATCGCGGGCCGGGTCACCTTTGACGGCCGGAACATCCTTGAGCCGGGCATCGACCTCACCGCGCTGCGGCGGCACCTGGGGATGGTGTTCCAGCGGCCGAACCCGTTCCCGCTCTCGGTCTTTGAGAACGTCGCCTTCGGGCCGCGCGTGCACGGCACGAGCAGCCGCGAGCGGTTGATGGAGATAGCGCGGTCGAGCCTGGCGGCGGTGGGCCTGTGGGACGAGGGCCGGGGCGCCCTGCACCGGCCGGCGCTCGACCTGCCGCTCGGCCAGCAACAGCAGCTCTGCCTGGCGCGGGTTCTGGCGGTCGACCCCGAGGTGGTCCTGCTCGACGAGCCGTGCTCCGCCCTGGACCCCATCTCGACGACGCGCATCGAGGACTTGATGCGGACGCTCCGGGGGCGTTATACTATTATTATCGTCACCCACAACATGCAGCAGGCGGCGCGCACCTCCGACCGCACCGTCTTCCTCATGGACGGCGTGCTGGTCGAGGAGGGCCCGACGGAGCGGCTGTTCCACGCGCCCGCCGACCCCCGGACGGAGCGTTACCTGACGGGCAAGCTTGGATCCAGAAGACAGTGAGGAGGCCGGCCGCCGATGCGCGAAACCTTTGCCCAGAGCCTCAAGGCGCTGCAGGATGACCTGGCCAGGATGGGCGCCATCGTCGAGTCGATGGTCCACCAGGCGCTGGAGGCGCTCGCCCGGCGCGACATCGCGCTGGCCAACAAGGTCATGGCCATGGACGACGACATCGACCATCTCAACCTCGACATCGAGAACCGCTGCCTGGAGCTGATCGCGCTCCAGCAGCCGCTGGCGCGGGACCTGCGCACCATCGCCGCCGCGATGAAGATCATCACCGACATCGAGCGCATGGGCGACTACGCCGTCGACATGGCCAAAGAGGCGATAAAGCTCGCCGACCGGCCGCTGTTCAAGCCGCTGGTGGACATCCCGCGCATGGGCGAACTGGTCAAGGAGATGCTGCGCGAGAGTCTGGAGGCGTTCGCCAGCCGCGACCTCGACCTTGTGCGGCGCGTCATCGAGCGCGACGACGCCGTCGACCACCTGCAGCGCGCGCTTTTTGACGAACTCATCGACTTCATGGTCAAGGATTCGAGCCTGGTGTTCCAGTCCGTGCACCTGATCATGATCACCCGTTACCTCGAGCGCATCGCCGACCACATCACCAACGTCGGCGAGCGCGTGATATACATGGAAACCGGGGAGCTGGCCGAGTTCCACAAGTAGCTCTTGCGCAGAGCAAGGCAGCCGGTGAGCTCATGAAATGGAGGCCCTTGCAAAATGCCGTCAGCCGGCCCGGGCGCAGCCGCCGCTGACGACGGGCCGAAGCCCAACGCCCTACATGTCTTCGCCCTCGCGCTGCAATCATTCACGGTAATGTTCGTCTACGGCCTGTCGCGGGTGGTCATGCCCCTGTACCTGGTTTCGCTGGGTTTCTCGCTGGCCGGCACCGGCCTGCTCATCGCCGTGGGCGGCGTGGGGAGCATGGCGGCAAGCCTCATCACCGGGGCGGCCATCGAGCGCGCCGACCGGCGCGCGGTCCTCGGCTGGTCGACGGCGTTCCTCGGCGCCCTGTACGCCTGTTACATCTTCACGACCACCCCGGGCAGCATCAGCGCGCTACGCCTGGTCCACGGGGCGGCCACGCCCATCGTCAGCGTGGCCAGCATGATGCTGTTCAACGACATCGGAGGCAAGCGCAGCGGCCGCGTCGCTGGCGTCGTCAACCAGTGCGGCTCGGTGGGCCTCGTCGTCGGCCCGCTGGCCGGCGGCGCCGCGCTGCAGCTTGCCGGGCCTCGCGGGGCGTTCCTCCTCGCGGCGGCGGTCGTGCTGGCGGGGGCGGCCGCCGTCTTCGCGCTCCTGCCGCGGCAGGGGAGCCGGCGCGAGCCGGTGCGGGCGCGGCGCCGGGAGCGGGCGCCGTTCCGTCCCGACCCGCGCTTCTATCTCGTTCTGGGCGTGAACGTGCTCGACTACGTCGCCTTCCAGGTCTGGATGCTGCTCCTGCCCGTGCACCTCAAGGCGGACGGGGCCCCCGAGACCCTCATCGGCACTCTGATCACGCTGCACAGCCTCGCCTACGCCCTGCTGCAGTCCTACTGTGGCCGGGTGGCTGACGCCGGCCGGGGCATGCTGCTCATCGCCGCCGGCGCGTGCGCCTGCGGCGCCCTCGTTTGCCTCATTCCGGTGGTCCAGGCCGCGTGGGCGCTGGCGGCCGTGGCCATCGGACTCGGCGCGGCGCTAGCGCCGACGTACTCGGGCATCTTCGTCGAGACGTCGCGCGGCGGCGGCGAAGACGGGAGGGCGCGGGCGCTGGGCCTGCTGAGCGCCTCGTCGGCGTTCGGGGGCACGGTGGGCGTGGCCCTCGCCGGCGTTCTGGGCGGGCTGTCGATGGCCGTCGGTTTCGGGGCGACGCTGGTGATGTACTGGGCACAGGCCGCCCTGGCCGGGCTGCACGCGGCCACGTCGGGCGAAGCCCGGCCGCGGCCAGGGAAGCCGGATCGCACGCCGCCGCCGCCGCCGCTGCCGGCCAGGTGAGCAGCTGTTCCCCGCCGCATCCCCCGCGCCACCGCACCGCGCCAACCCCAAGCCGGTCCTGAAGCCCGCCTGTCGAACCGCCCTGAAGCTCGCCTGTCGAACCCCGCGGCATCGCAGACCAGACGACACCCACCTGTCGAAGCGCGTTGACACATACACCCATCGGTGGTAAAATATGGTCCAGGAGTAAAGTCCTGGTCAAGAGTCAATTGGCCATGCCGTGCGATCCCTGTTGTCAGGCTCTGGCTAGAACCTGGCCCTGGGGGGTGGCCCCGCGTGCAGCGACTCCTGGTCCTGGCGGTCATCGGTCTTCTGGCTGAACTCGTCGACGGTTCACTGGGCATGGCCTACGGGGTGACCATCACCTCGCTCTTGGTCGCCACGGGGCTTGCCCCCGTGCTCGCGTCCGCATCCGTGCACAGCGCCGAGGTCGTCACCACCATGGCGGCGGCCGTCTCCCACTGGCGCCTGGGCAATACCAACGCCCGTCTCATCTCCGGGCTGGTGCTACCCGGCGCGGTGGGCGCCTTCTGCGGGGCGCTGTTTTTGGCCTCCGTCCCGGGAGGGACGATAAAGCCCTTCGTCTCCGGCTACCTGCTCCTCCTCGGTTTCTTCATCCTGGCCCGGTTCGCCCGCGGCAGCAGAGTGAGCGCGAATGAACCGCCGCGCCGCCCCCTCACCCGGCCCTGGCTCGCCCTGCTCGGCCTCGTCGCCGGGTTCTTCGATGCCAGCGGCGGCGGCGGCTGGGGGCCGATCGCCACCACCACCCTGCTGGCGCGGCGAGAAGCGCCTCCGAACCAGGTCATCGGGTCAGTCGATGCCAGTGAGATGGTGGTGACCATAGCCGCCACCCTGGGCTTCTTGTTCTCGATGGGGCTGAAGGGGGTAAACCCATGGTGGGTGCTGGCGTTGATCGTGGGCGGGGTCATCGCCGCGCCGATTGCCGCCTGGCTGGTGCGGAGGATCCCCACCCATCTTTTAGGGATCCTCGTTGCCGGGGTGATCCTCTTCACCAACGCCCGCACCCTGCTCGGCGCCACAGGGGCCCCGCCGGCGGCGGTGGCCCCCGCCTACGGGGCACTGGGCGGGCTGTGGGCCCTGGTCCTCGCGTATCGGCTCGCCACGGGGCGCCGCACGAAGCGGCCGACCCCGCCCGGGGGCGCGGGGGCGTGCGACCACGCCGGGCCAGCCGCGCCCGCGGATCAAGGGTGACAATATCACAGACCGACGGCACCGACCAGGCAGACCGCTTGACGTGGGATCGCGCTTATGGTACAATAACGATCTGGAGTCAGCCAGCAGCCTTTAGATGGCCGGTCCTTGAAAACCGAACAGCGTGCCTTGTGCCGTACGCGTGGGTGATTCCGCCCGGTGGAAGCCGGGCGTGCCGGATCGTGAATTCAGGGGTAAGGACGCCCCGGGGCGGGCCGGTGAGAGCTGG
>Ga0315285_10004003_pt1 | contig 15303 bp, 18 predicted proteins | sample YL17G09_36_MG_FD_203698 | JGI IMG/M metagenome (GOLD analysis project Ga0315285, IMG submission 203698) | Sediment microbial communities from Yellowstone Lake, YNP, Wyoming, USA - YL17G09_36 | ecosystem: Environmental > Aquatic > Freshwater > Lake > Sediment | place: USA: Wyoming | collected...
GATCTGTAACAACCATATACGAGTCAAGCAAGACCTTTTGGGCATAAGCGTCTAGAGTAATCTTCTCCGCATAGGCGTCTAAAGTAATCTTCTCCGCATAAGCGTCTAAAGTAACCTTTTCTGCGTAGATACTGAGATCTGTAACAACCATATACGAATCAAGCAAAGACTTTTGAGCGTAGGCGTCTAGAGTAGCCTTCTCCGCATAAATGCTGAGATCTGTAACAACCATATACGAGTCAAGCAAGACCTTTTGGGCATAAGCGTCTAGAGTAATCTTCTCCGCATAGGCGTCTAAAGTAATCTTCTCCGCATAAGCGTCTAAAGTAACCTTTTCTGCGTAAGCGTCTAGAGTAACCTTCTCAGCGTAAATGCTGAGATCCGTAACAACCATATACGAATCAAGCAAAACCTTTTGAGCGTAGGCATCTAGAGTAACCTTCTCCGCATAAGCATCTAGAGTAACCTTCAAACACACATTATCATCAATAGATTTAAACCCACTATGTAATGAGCTTGACCAACCGGCAACATCATCAAACTGCCCCTCTTCTTTGGCGACGGGAATTCTAATGTGTAGGTTGGTGGTTAAAATAGCTCCGATTTTTTCATCAATATCTGAATCGGAAATGCCCAATACAATAAGTTTTATTAAATATGAACCAATAACATCTGGCGTAAAAGAAGCCATTGAAATAAGAGACCCTGAAATAACAGATGCCGAACCTGGCGGAATTGAAATAAAAGACCACGACCAAGAAAGTACGTCAGTGTCATCATTATTGGTCAAAGCAACTGGCACACCAAGGATAAGATCAGCCCGGCTTCCTACGATTCCATTGATTTTGATTGCGGCCGTAACCATTTAGAGTGCCCTCCTGCCATCGTTAAAAGTATGGATTTCCTATTCTATCCCATAATATTGATAGAAGTGACAGGAGGGCAGTCGCAGAACACATCTAAAGACCAGGATATTTCATCCTCATATCATTTTTGAATTTTTCAAAATGCTCTATATTATATTTTCCAGATTTGATAAGATTATCTTTTATCTTAAGCCATCTTAAATTTTCAGGCAGCCACGCAATTTTAATCTCCCAATCATTTGAAAAATCAAATGCCACAAGCGGAAAAATATGATCAATATGATAAGATTCTCCGTCATTTGGTGGAGGACCTAGGTGTTCAAAACATTTTTCATAATCGATATATTTTGAACTTTCACCAATTTGACCACTTTTTAGATATTTTTTAATGCCACTTCCAAAACTTTTTCTTAACAATATTTTAATTCTATATTTATAGTCTATTTTCATCCGATTGACACCATAACAATAACTACATAAAAATCCACCACCATTTCCCTTAACACAAATTATTTTGTATTTTTTACATCTCTCACAAACTGCCTTTCGACTCTTATGATAACAACTGACGCAGACTTTAATTTCATTAACTGTATTGTTGAGTGATTTTTCTTCCTTACAAATCCCACAAATTCCAACATTTAAACCTTTCCAACAGGCTTCACAAACCACACCATCTTCTTTTCTGGCTTTTATTTTCTTATTTTTACCACAAATATAACAAATATCTTTGTTAAGCTCTTTATAACACTCACCACAAATTGGTTTTTCTTCATTTCGAGCCGCAACAACTCTTACCACCTGACATATTGAACACGCCTCTTTTCTATCCTTACTTCTACAATTTCCACACAATTTAACTCCATTGTCGGAAAATTTGATTATTTTGGTTTTGCCACAATGAGAACACACATCTTTTCTTCTATTACATTCCTGACAAATAACAGTACCGTCAAGATTTCTTACATTAATTGTTCTAATATTATGACAAATACAACACTCTTCTTTGTGTTTTTTACCATAACAGTTAAAACACAATATGGGATTTCTTGAAGCTACCCTCTTAAAACAATGACACTCCGAACACATATCTTTTGACATCCAAAGACCTCCTCCTCTAAAAAAACTCACACAGGCCCTTGAATGTTAATTAATTGATAGGTCTAAACATCTAGCTTCGCAAATTCAGCAGAATTTATGATAAAATCCTTCCTCAAATCAACTTGACTACCCATAAGAACATTGAATATCTTATCAGTTTCTAGATAATCATCTATATCGACCCGCAACATAGATCGTGTGGCAGGATTCATAGTCGTTTCCCATAACTGCTCTGGATTCATCTCCCCTAATCCCTTAAATCTCTGGAGTTTTATCATGGAGGTATTAAGCTTCTTCTCCTTTACGAATTTACGAAGTGCAGCATCATCTTTCAGCCAATGAGTCGTACCACGATGATCCAACCTATAAAGCGGAGGCTGGCCTATAAAAATATGTCCGCCCTCGATCAGCTGCGGCATTTGACGGTAGAAGAATGTAAGTAGAAGTATGCGAATATGGGATCCATCAACATCTGAATCAGTACAAATGATGACTTTTCCATATCGCAATTTTGATATATCCACCTGCCTACCTATACCAACGCCGATAGCTGTTATGAGATTTGTAAGCTCCTCGTTATCCATCATTTTCTTAAATTCACATTTTTCGATATTTAAAACTTTACCACGCAATGGCAAAATAGCCTGAAATTCTCTACACCTACCCTGTTTTGCCGAACCTCCGGCCGACTGGCCTTCGACCAGAAACAGCTCACACTTATCAGGGTCTTTTTCCTGACAATCAGCTAACTTACCAGGCAGGAAACCCACTGACCCTTTCATATCAGATTTCCTTACCGCCTCCTTAGCTTTCCTAGCAGCCTCACGAGCTTTGAAAGCTGTAATGCAACGAGTCACAATCTTCTTTGCTGGGACAGGATTCTCTTCTAGATATACCATCAACTTATCGGACAATACACCTTCTACAGCAGCCCTAGCATCATCGGAAACCAACTTATCCTTAGTCTGTGATGAAAACCTCGGATCTGGATGCCTGATGCTAACTACAGCGACAAGTCCCTCCCTTATATCATCGCCAGAAAGTAAAACCTTCATCGTTTTTGGCAAGTCAGCAGCATCTATATAACCATTAATCGTTCTGGTGAGTGATGACCTAAATCCGGCTAGATGCGTACCGCCGTCTGAATTGTAGACAGTATTAGTATAGCATTTACAGATCTCTTCCTCAGAACTGTCATCTAGCCACTGTATGACTATATCCATCAGCAACTTGCCACTCTCGCCACTAATGACGATCGGATCAGCTATCAATGGCGCATTCTTAGCCAAATGCCGAACAAAATCAGAGATGTTGGTGTCACCGGAATATGTCTCACTAGCACTTCCCATTTCATCTACAAACTCTATTGTCAAGCCATTGGAAAGAAACGATAAGTCACGCAATTTTGTCTTGATTTTTTCTGCATTATATGTGGTAACATTCTTAAATACCTTAAGATCAGGGGCAAAACGAATTAGTGTACCAGTTCTCTTACTACGACATGGTTTTTCCGTAAATTCCTGAACCTCCTTGCCACATTCAAATGCCATAGAATATTCCGTACTATCACGCCACACAGTGGCCTTTAATCTGGCACTTAATGCGTTTGTAACGCTGATACCGACGCCATGTAAGCCGCCAGAGAAAAGATAATTATCCTTGTTAAACTTGCCTCCCGCATGTAATTGGGTCAAAGCAAGTTCTAATGACGATTTCTTCTCGACTTTATCATATGCCACAGGTATTCCTCTAGCAAAATCCTCAACAGACACAGAGCCATCCTCGTGGAGGGTAACAACGATCTTATTGCCATAGCCATTCATAAATTCATCCATGGAATTATCTAATACTTCCCATAGGATATGATACAATGCACTACCATCCTCACAACAACCCACATACATTCCAGGAACCTTTTGTACAGCTTCAAGATTTTTGAGAACTATTATTTTATCATATGTGTTAGGCATTACTTTCCCCATTTGTAAATAACATGATATCCATCAAGTTGTAAATTATTTATCTTCGTCAAAGTGTTGTCATACAACTCGCCAAATGTAATCCCATTTTTAGGATTAATGGAATTTCTATCATATATTTCTGGGTTACCATGCCAGAAATTTCCAAAATATTCATATATCGTATTGGTCTCGACATCGAATCCATCAGCGACATAATGAAATCCATTACATGTTAAAATTGGAAATTCTCTCTCAAGATCAATATTCAATGAAGCAAGCCACCTATCTGCATTTTTCGATTTATTGCTATGAGCACATCTTTTACAGCCCTGCCCATTAAGATGATTATTCGATTTCTGCCAAAAATTACCATGTATTGGACATGTAATCATAATGCTCTGTTGCGAATTGACATATATGACACTATCATAATTATAGAAATCATTATGAACCTGTCTGGCTTTCCGCATGAACTGCTCTTTTGTAAGGGCCTTCTTTTCTTTTGATCTTTGACGACCACACTGAGGACATCCATGCCCATATAAAAGATTATGCGGAAATTGAAAAAAACTTCCATGAATTGGACAAATCACCTCTATTTTATTCTTGCCATTTAGGGCAGATTTACTAAAATCATATTGAACATCAAATATATTTAATATTTCATCTATAAACCACTTTCTGTTGTTTTCATTATACTTTTTGCCTTGTATATTACCACATTTTGGACAACCATGTCCAGCAAGATGGCTGTTTGGTAATTGCCAAAAATCACCATGTTTTTTACATACAATTCTAGTTTTAGTTTTGTTGTTTTTATAAATTGCCAAACTGTAATCATAAATATTTCCATGTATAATCGTCGCCCGACACACAAACTCCTCTTTTGTCATTGTTAATTTACATTTGCTATTTTCAATAGCACATTTTGGACAGCCATTTCCATTAATATGACTATTTGGCTCTTGTATAAATTCACCATGCTTTGGACATACTATCTTCACTTTAGTATGCGCATTGATATATTCTACTAAAGAATAATCATATTTCAGGCCATGTTTTAGAACACACTTTTCTATAAATTTCTGCTTTGTTAATTGAAAACACTTTCTCAATTTCTCAGACATGCATTTAGCGCAGCCTTTTCCACCCAGATGGTGAAGTGGTGATTGAGAAAATTCCCCATGTTTTGGACAGATTATTCTTACCTTACAACGATTGTTGATATATTCTACCTGACTATAATCATATTTATTGTTATGAACTAAATTTGCTTTTTCAACAAATTTGTCCAATGTTAGCCGTTTTGGCATTATTATTCGTCATCTCCCTTTAGCGATTCTCTATATTCAGTTTCACGCTGGCCGAGTTTATCTTTAATAACATCCAGGACATTCTGGATATCGAGACCCTCAACCCTCGCCAAAGCCAATGCAACCATAACGACATCGGAGATTTCCTCGTTAAGTTTTGTCTGCGGATCAATGCCATTGAATTTCTGTACTTTCCTGGTAGATCCGTTGGCATATTCTATCGATTCGCAGTATTCCCCAATCTCCTCACAGAGCTTCCTGAGCAGCCTGTCACGATCTCCGTAGCCACGATCTTTTAGCAGACCAATTAATCTGTTGACATTTTCGACAAGCATACCAATGTGTTCACGCCCAATAAACCGCATTATCTCTTCTTTGAAGTTTTCAAGCATCCGATCCTCAACTCATCTTTGCGACGCTCTCAGCCGCTTCCTCGTCATCGCAGGAATTTGACAATGACTCGGTGATACAGTATTCCCCATTAAACCACGCATATAGATCAAGATTTTTGCAGGTGGCTCCACAAAACGGGAAACTTTTATTATCTTCGCTTTCCCACTCTTTCTTACAGAGTGGACAAATTCCTTTTCTCATTTAGCCTCCCCGAATTTAATTTCCTGCCAATTATCCTTAGCACCATCACGCCACAGGACATAATCAGATTTTCCTTGAATTCTTTCCTGTTCTTTCATATGGATAAAATAATCTTCAGCACTCTTCCCTTCGAGGATAAATTCTTCACATTTTCTGCGAGATGCTAGGCAGTATTTGAAATATTCAAAACTCCTACGGTGAAGTTCAGTTGGGCCATACAGTATTATGCCATCCCTATGGGCGGGCGTATAATAACCTGCGTTGTTTTTAAGGTCGTAGTGCGAATACTTCTCAGTCTTTGCGAGTTCTGCCATAGCTTTGTCACGCCTAACTTTAGCAAGAATTGATGCTGCTCCACATTGCCAGAACTTCGCATCCGCCTTCACGATAGCTTCTTGTGGATAATCCAGACCAGGAATAATAAAACTTCCATCAATGATCACCTTTTCGATTTCAACCCCCGCTTTCGCAAGTCTTTCAACCGCAATTCGCATCGCGTCAAGCTTTGAATAATGTATGTTCATACGCTCAATTTTTTTGGGGGATGCACTTCCAAAGGCGTGCTGCAACTGGCTGGCTATAATTGGATAAAGTGTCTCGCGTCTTGACTTACTTAACTGTTTTGAATCTTTTACCCCAGGGATAGGTAAGTGACTATCCTCAACTGCTACAGCACATACCATAACTGGCCCACAAATACTGGCGCAGCCGACCTCATCGCAAAATACTATCATAGTTATTCTTTCATTATGGATTTATCGTCCCGATGGTGTTGAAAAGCTTTTTCCTAATATCACACTTCCACATCACCACAACCTTCCAACCCATTATCTCAAAACCAACGAATTTCCTTAAGCAAATCTCTCAAATCGTTTGCCATTCTTTAATTTTATTTTCTAATACCTGTGTAAACTGACAAACATTATCGACATAAATCTCGCCAAATACAACCGGACTTCTAAAATTTTTAAGTAGTGTTGATTTGGCGTAGTTATAATTATAATCTGATTTTCCATCAGAAAAAGATATGCCCTTCCTCGATGTTTTTCTAGTTATTTTTATATTGTCTATATCAATCTCTTCCATTCTCTCCTCAGCCAAGTACAAATATTCTTCAGTTCTTACAATGCTGATATAGTAACAATTATCTTTTTCTACAGTATACTTTATACAGGCTTCATTAAGCCTTTCATTTCTTATTTGCGAAACTGCTCTCGCTAAGTCTAGATTACACAAACCAGACATATGCGTCTTCGCACTATCATGTTCTGAAATTTTTTCAGAACATCCACATCCATATCCACTATGAACAAACGTTTTAAATCCAAGACCATAATGCACATTATTCATTGATTCTGTGTAAATAGCATCAAAAGCACCATCTTCTAATGCAATATTTTTAGCTCCAAGTCCCACAGAGAGAATATCCTCTATTATTTTATAATCAAATTTAAGCACCGAATAATCTGTTTTTTTGTAACAATGTGGTGCGTGATCAAGCAGCAATCTTTTTATAATACTAATCTTTTTGGGCGGGATGTGTTCAACCATTTTCCAAAACCTTTCCACCAAGAGCATTTAGGATACTTTCGGCGATCCTCTTAATAACTGGGACTACCACCGAATTACCCACCTGCTTATATAGATGAGAATCACTCATTCTTTTTGGTCTTACAAATCTATCGAAGCCCTGCAAGACAAAACACTCTTCTGGAGTCAATTTCCTGACACCGAAATCATCCCTAATTAAAGGAACGTTGTGTCCACCAGTGCCCATATTTGCTGTCAATGTCGGACAAACCCCTTTTTTATTTTGACGTACATACATTCCCCTTCTTATTTGATAAATAGAATTGTTATCACTTATCTGCTGGATGAATGCATTATACTTTTCCGACTTATCTTTGACGCTATCTTTGTTTTTTCTACCTCTGTAAACACCGTCCAGGAGATAATAATACTTATCTTCTTTTCTATGTTTCGTGTCAATAAAATTTATTGCCATTTGCTCCAGCCCAAATCCCACAGGCCACTCAAAAAAATCGAACAACCCATTTTCTTTAGAAGCTAATATATATATTCTTTCTCTATTCTGCGGAATCCCAAACTCCGTGGCATTAAGTATCTTATCCTTTACAATATATCCCTTATCTTCGAGTTCTTTCTTAATAATATCAAATGTATTTCCATCATCATGCGAACGAAGGTTTTTGACATTCTCAAGAAAAACTATAGAAGGATTTTTTAACACAATCATGTCCATAACCCGATAGAATAACTGTCCTCTTTCATCATTAAAGCCCAGACGATCACCAGCAATGCTAAAACTTTGACATGGAAACCCTGCACACAAAATATCAAAATCTGGAATTTCATTATCAGATTGTAGAATTTCACAAATATCACCCTCAATAAGATAATTACATTCTTCTTTATATTTAAATTTCATATTAGTTTTGTATGTTTCACAAGCATATGTATCAAGCTCATTTGCCCAGACAATTTCACACCCAACATCCTTAAAAGCCTGACAGATGCCTCCAACTCCAGCAAACATACTAGCAACTTTGATTGTCATCGATTCTCCCACATATGATCTGGCCAAATATTTTAATTACACCAAACCCCCGAAACCACAAAGTATTCCGGGGGTTTGGCTGTTTCTTACCAATCCTGATTACTTCGTTTCTTTACTATCGACTTCTTTTCTGGTAGCAAGATCATAGGATGATAGATGGTATTAGGAACATAGTACACTATAGGATTATTGATCTGACACCACCAATAATGCCCGTATGACGCACCACAGGCTGAACAGCGTGGAGGACAGTAAGACTGGTATTGATATGGGCAGTAAGTACATTTACAGCAATTATGGATCACATTATTCCAGCACATATTTCACCTCCTACCAGTCCGATCCGCTGCGCTTCTTTGCAGTCGAATCGTCAGTGTAATAAACATTGGCGGAGGTGCCAGAAACCTGGTCGATAATAACATCCGTGCCGATGGTAGTCGTCCAGCCGCTAAGATTGGTTAGATCGTTTGGGTCAATTGCTATATTGGCACTGCCCTGATCATCATCGTCTTTAGCGAACAAGTTTTCCATATCTTCCATCGCCGACAATCCCTGCCCACCAGCTGTTCGCACGATTGACTTAGCCCTTTCAGAGGTGTGTGAAATCCTTCCTCCTCTTAATACATTCCTCACCGAATTGTTTGTATCGCTACATAGGCTGTAACTCTGTGGCGATGAATAACTGACAGACACTCCTTTCAACACTTCTTTGGTGCCGCCGTCGCTTATGTCATTCATACACAGATTTAAAACACCGAAAGCCGATGTGTAATCACCAAGACGAACATATGCCTCAGCCTTCTCCTGCGCTTTAGCGGCAAGTAGCCGGTCACGCTGCTGGACAACCAATACATCCTCTTCCTTGGATTCTTCCTCAGGTTTACAGAATTTAATCTTGAGAGGGATCTCCTTAAGCTTCTGGAGCTGTCCGTTCTTGTCATTGTAAGATACACTTGCCCTAAAGGCAACTACTTTCCTCGGAAGAGGCTTTTCCACCTTGTTGAGTTTCACCTTTGCGACAACCCACTTCTTCTCTTCGCCAAGAATATCCCTCAGACTGACTATCACATTTCCTTCATCTTCCAATACATCTTCGTCATTAAGGATTTCTACAATCCCATTGTTCTTATCTGGGACAATAGATACCTTGATATCCTGCCCATATGTTGACATCAACCCGCCAAGCTCTCTGGCAAACGCAGTGAGCGCGGCTTCTGGAGAATCGATAAACGCATAATTACCACCACCAGCAGTCGCTATATCAGCTAGAAGTTCTTGCTGACAATCAAATCCGAATCCGAAAGCAGATACGGTCGCTCTATTCTTGTTCTCTTTGACGAGGTCGATCAGTGCTCTGCCGGTAATTCCCACATTGGCAAGGCCATCGGTGAAAACCAGCACCCTTAAAATAACATTTGATGGCAACGCAAGACCATTGATCCACTCAAATGCCTTTGTCAGACCGCCCGAAAGATTGGTACAGGAACCAGCATTGAGCTTGGACACCTTCTCTTTTAGGTCGTCTTTTTGATATTGGGTGATTTCACGGATAGGGGCGACTTCGTATACCGAGGAATCATACGCCACGATACCTGAAAAGTCACCTGGTGATAAGTGGGTGAAAAGCTTACGGCATGCTTTCTTGAGGTACTCGATTTTCTCGCCACCCATAGAACCACTGACATCGAGCACGGGGATGATGCAGATTGGGGAGCGATCTTTATCCCATTCGACTTTCGGAGCTTCCAATTCAACTAGCAGGTGGGTTTCGTGATCTTTGCTGAAATCATACTTGTTCTTAGACAGCTTCGCTGTAACCTTCATCTGTGCCTCCTATTTGGTCACGACAGAAATTATTGGCTCAGAAAATGGACGAGTTTTCACACCAATTTCAATAATTTTCAGTCCTGATACGCCCGCGGAAAGGAGGCTCAAAAGGCAAAACCTTGCAGCCCAGTTCTTTCTAACCCAAAGGCGTATTGTAATACTACTTTATTGATAGATTCGATCTAGTTTTTTCAACCCCATAATTCAAATGTTCTTTAAGCCAATCTACAACTTGATCACGAGTCAATCCAAGCTTTACTACAATCCAACCACCAAATGGCACATCGGCACACACAGGGCGGACAAGATCCCAAAACACTCCCTCCATTCCCATCTCGGTCTTTCCACACTCACACCATCGCATAGAAGCGTAAACATACAGGGCAGTATCGTCTTTCTGTGATACAAAAAATCTCTCTGATGGACCAGACAAGTTCTTATCAGCTAGTTTTAGCAAAGAGCAATTCATGTCACCACCTCCCGAAAAACAAATCCCACTGCCACTTGTCACAAACCTCTCCGAAAGAAATCGAGCCTCCGGGCTCATTATGACTCCACTGACGATAACTTATAGGGCACCATCCATTCTTTCTAGCAACTTCTTCGATATTATCAGAAAATGCTCTATGCGGGATGCCAACGCTGACGCATCGTAGTCCCTTCATATTTGGCGGTGATTTTACATATACGCCGCCACCATATGTAGCAGTTTTGTTATTAATCAAATCACACACCCAGCCAGGAATGAAATCATAAATATCTTCTGTCATTCTGAAAGTACCTCTATAAGCTCATCCAACATAGCATGCATTTTATCAAATATTTCGTAATCCTCAATGGCCAGATCCTGCACCTCGGTCACTTTCATCTTCAGATATCTAAGTTTATCTGTTTCGAGCGATGTGTCTAACAGCTCTCGGTCTTCATCAACATACTCATTATCATCATTACGCAACATAAAACTGCTGCTCGACGAATTGCTGACGAAACATATTCTGCGCTTCATAGCATTCTCCCATATCAGATTTTTTCTGGGCTGTAAGAAAATATAATCTTAACACCCTTTCGTATATTCTTTTTAAGATGTTTTTTAAATTCTTTCTCGCCATCACAACAATTTATTTTTCTCGAATACTCATCCTTCTTATAATATCTCCAATCCCCCACTTCGTTTAATATGTCCATCTTATTTATTATTAAAACATTTACACCATTAATATCAATTGCTTTATTAAGCAGATCTAAGTCCACGAAATCACATTGGCGTTTTCGTCCTGTTGTTGCTCCGTACTCTTTTCCAACTTCTTGTATCTCGTTCAAAACCACATAATCAGGCTGAAATTCCTTTGCACCGACATAGGTCACATATGCTTTGCACACACCAAGCACATTGCGAATACTTTTCGGCGGAATGCCAGCATCAATTGCCCCACCAATTCCGCAGGTGGAAGATGTTAAACAAGGATAAAAGGGGCCCCAATTAATATCAAGACCTATCGCCTGTGCACCTTCCAAAAGAACTTTAACTTTTTTGTTATATAGTTCCTCATAAACATCAATTAAAAATGGCTTTAATTCTGGGACACTTTCCGCCCTAATCCCTATCCTGCTATGTTTATCTCTATAACAAGGACCATTGCCCTGTTTTGTTGTTCCTATTTTTGTATCTTTATTATCTTCTGCTATATGTTCTGGCGTGATTATATGGGCATTATAAGCAATCTTAATATATTTGCGACAGTCGTGATATCCATTTTCTTCTAGATATCTAACCTCTTCAAAAAACTTTACAGGATTAATTACACATCCGTGCCCAATAATACAAAGAATGTTATGAACAATACCAGATGGAATTATGTGAGTGACAATCTTCTTACCATTGTGAATAATAGTATGTCCAGCATTGTGTCCACCATTAAATCGCATACAATAATCATATTTATTTTTTGATATTAAATGAGATACTACTTTACCTTTTCCTTCGTCGCCAAATTGAAGCCCCAAAACACAATCAGCTTGTATTGACATTTTATTTTCCAGTGCTTCCAAAGCCACCGATACCACGATCGGTTTCTCCAAGTTCAACAACCTCTTCTACATCTGCCCACACTACAGGTGCCACAATCAATTGAGCTATCCTGTCGCCATCTTGGACCACGAAAATATCATTGCCAAGATTGACAAGAATGATCTTAATTTCGCCACGATAATCACTATCTATTGTGCCAGGACTATTCAACACCGTTACACCACTTTTTAAGGCTAATCCTGACCGTGGTCTTACTTGAATTTCATAGCCTTTTGGGATCTCAACAGAAAGACCTGTTGAAACCGCTATTCGCTGTCCCCCATATATGACGATGCTATTAAGAACAGGGCCATTACAGGTGGTCAAACACGCTCTAACATCCATACCAGAGGCTCCCTCTGACATATATTGCGGGACTTCAGCTTTTGGGTCCAGCTTTTTGAACTTCACTGTTACTGACATCACCCACTCCCTTCACTCGTGTAAAATATTGAGAACATAGGCAATTCATGTAATCAATATTATGTAATTGGATTGTCAGGCTGGAAAATGGATAATCCAGAGAAAACTTCCCGTCACCGCCATTGCCAGTCGTCCAAGGGCCAAAGTGCATCCTGACCGCATTGAGTATCGCCGAAAGATCCTTACCTGCTATCAGCTGGCTCTTATCAGCAACAGCTTTTGCGTTAAACTCAGCGGACAATCTCAGGAGATTCCTGAAAGCTGCCTCGGGATGCTCTTTAGATGTACATGGTTGTCCTAGCAACTCCAGTGACATATCTTTACCCTTTAAATATTCCTCGGTAAATATAGTTTCCTGCCCAAGGGCATCCTCACATCTCCACCCATCATGCAAAATCACTGCAGATAGCAATTGATCCTTCTGCCTCTGATTCCACACACCACTAAACTGATCAATCACACGCTCTGCGAGCCAGAGACATCCCTGTATATGATCAATTAATGTCTCACCAGCTCCGTGTCTACATCCCCTCGTGGAAGCTGGTAGCGTCCAGAAGTAAGATGGGAATTTCAGGATGCAGAACTCGGTAAAGTTTTTTACAGTTTTAGCATGCACCATACTAAGATGTTTGCCAAATATTTCAAGTTTTTCATTATCAATCATTCATGCACCAATCCAGAATCATAAGAAAAAGTCATAAGCGCATCCAAAAATTCCCAAATCTCTGGGGACTTAAACACAATACCATATTTCATAAATGTATTAAATAGTCGTGGATCATCATCAAAAAAGGCGAACTTTGCACCAACATAATCCCCAAGCACATATCGCACAAATAAATCTTCCTTACATTCCATTGGACCACGGAAATCCTCATTGTTGCGCATAATAAGTGGAATCTTTTCGCCAATTTTCAAATTCTTTTTCAGCCACTTCCTGGTTTCTAATCTTGATCTCTCGTTCCTGCCGGTGAGGATCACCAATTTTCCACACGCTTTTGCTATCTCGACGATATTTTCTGCGCCAGGAATGACCTTATCTTTTCTGATTGCCTCAGGATCCAGGAACTCATTTACGCATTCGTCAGTCCATTTCTCCTCAGTGCCATATTTTTTAACAACCTTCTTACGCCTCTCTCCAGAATCACACAGGGTCTCATCGATGTCGCATACAATCACAAACATATACTACTCCTCATCGGCAAGCTCAAGGCGGAGAAAAAGCCCGCATTTCGCATGCATTATGCAGAATTCTTCCATCCAACGAAAAACCAGGTTGTTGAAAACTGGCTTTCCTTTAAAACTAAATTTCTCTTGTATGTTGAAAACAACGGAATGGACATTATTGTACAATGGACGGTCAAAAAGCCCGTAATTCGAATCAAGATATTCGGAAATAGCGGCATTTCTTTCGGAATTTGGGGTCAGGTCCAGCACGGCATTTGACACTCCGTTGCAGATCGAAAACCCTTCGCTGGTTCTGCCCCAGCATCCCAATACAAGTGTAACTATCATATTTCATTTTCTTTTCTTTCGAGGCAACTTGCGTGGAAGCTGTGGATACACATCGATCAGCTCCGCACCCAGGGCTTTTGCTACTTCTGAAGGATCAATCCTATCGGCGGCCGTGCCCATATCCTTGATTTTTCTGGCAACCTCGCCAACAATTTTGATCCTGTCACATCCCTTCTTTTCTTCTATAACTGGTGTGTCAATGCGTCTTATGACAAATCCAGGAATCAGATTAGCAGTTTCGATTACCTTGCTTTTCTGTTCTGCCCTATATTCATCACGAAAAACAATCTCTACTATCCCTGACGACACAATCGTTTTAAAGCAACTCCAACACGGCATAGTGTTACAGTACAGCATAGCACCATCTGTAGAAACCCCTCTTCGTGCTGCATCAGCGATCGCATTAACTTCGCCATGAACTGTTGCAATGCAGTGAGAATCTTCCATATCATGTCCAACATCATCGCAATGTAGTAAGCCTGGCAATGAACCATTGTAACCGCTAGAAACAATCCGCTTATCTTTCACTATGATCGCCCCAACCCTTTTTCTATCACAGGTGGCTCTCGAAGCGATGAGATCGCACTGCTGTATGAAGTATTCATCCCACGACGGTCTTTTCATCATCATCTCCCAGAAGTTGTAAAGTTTTCAAACATTTTGGAATATCATCACGCCAAAGTGGAATGACTCCCATACAAGTCAGCGTCGTGCCGTTTTTCTCTTCGGGCTCTAGCTTAGTAAGGCATTTGTCGTATATCGTTCTGTGGGCGATTCCCAGACCATCAAGTTTTTCTGCCAAGTTTAACAATTTCTGCTTGGTCTTTACATAAACAACTAACTTAGTGAATCTACCTGTTAGCCATTCGCAAGTTGCCTGTGCTTTGGAAAGTTCGACGCCACCATTTGGCAGATGTACAAGAAGCACGGCTAGCGAACCGTGTGCCACTTGAGCTGCCGTCTTGCCGACACCCATCTGCGGCACAAGATCTTTGCGAACCACTATATACTGTACGCAGTTGTTATCGGTAACACGCTTAGTTCTTGAGATATCACC
>Ga0315285_10004005_pt1 | contig 15298 bp, 14 predicted proteins | sample YL17G09_36_MG_FD_203698 | JGI IMG/M metagenome (GOLD analysis project Ga0315285, IMG submission 203698) | Sediment microbial communities from Yellowstone Lake, YNP, Wyoming, USA - YL17G09_36 | ecosystem: Environmental > Aquatic > Freshwater > Lake > Sediment | place: USA: Wyoming | collected...
GAGCGTGGCATCTGCCTCTAACGGAGGACCTTCGAGCCGCGCCATCGTTACAACGAACGTTACCATAACTGGACCTACGGCTCCGGTATGGTTTACGGTAGCCAAAACAGATTCTACTAACACCGCAGCACTTTCAGTTTCTATGGCAAACTATGATCTTAGAGGTCGTATCGTCATTCCACCAGGACAAGGATTAGGCTTAGCCGTATATTCAGGAACTGGCACATCTCCATTATTCGCTCCAACCGCTTGTTGGAATGAAATAGAATTGGATTTGGAGTAAAACTATGGGCGTAGAAATAATCGCAAAAATTAGACGTTTCGTGGCAGGTAAAGCCGGAATGTCACCAATCGTTGCTCGTGCAACTGGAGCAGAAAGTTTAGCTGTCGCGCAAGTAGATCCATATCATAGTGAAATTACTAGAGCCGGAAGAAGCTATACCTTATCTGTTGCCGGAGCGACCACCGGACGCGTTTCTGTTGTTGCCCAAGTTACTACGGTGCCACAATGGTCAATTTGGAATAATGATTCATCAAAAGCATATGTTTTTTCTGAGCTTGGAGCAATGATTACTTCAGGCGTTCTTACGGCAGGATCTGGAATTATAGTTCAGGCTGCATTTTTTCAAGCGCCCGCTCGTGTTGGAGCTAATACAGCAAATATGGTAGTTACATCATTGTCAAATGGTGGTCCGGCAAGCAAAGCAATTGTACAATCACAAGCTACAGCATTGACAATAACTACTCCCGCAGCGCCAGTTTATTATACCGTCACCAAGAGTGATGGGGCTAATATTGGCGTTACCACAAATCCAACTATTGCCGCTATAAATGAAGATTTGGAGGGATGTTTAATTCTTCCTCCTCAATGGGGGCTTGCAATTAATGTTTATACTACTGCGACTGGTACTCCATTATTTGTTCCACATGCAGTCTGGCAAGAAATAGAATTGGATTTGGAGTAATCAATGGCAATAGAAATGTTAGCAAAAGTTCGGAGATTTGTGATAAGCAAAGCCGGACTATCTTTAACTTCACTTCGTGCAACCGGTACAGAAAGTCTTGCTATCGCGGTCGTTGAACCAGAGCATACAGAAATAACTAGAGCTGGAAGAAGATTCTTTTTAGGACAAAATGCCGCGACGACCGGAATTGTTTCTACAGCAACTCAAGTAACAACTGCGCCACAGTGGGTTATTTGGAATAATGATACGAGCAGATCATATGTTTTTGATCATATCGGAGCTATAATGACAAGTACCGGCGCTTTAACGGCTCCTGGTGGTATTATAGTAGATGCCTGCATCTTTCAGGCGCCCGCACAAGTTGGTGCTCCAAGCGTTGCAGGCACGGTCGTGCAAAGTTGTTCCGCCGGAAGTTATACAAGCAAAGCAATAATTAAAACTGGCGTAACTATTACGACTCCAGCCGCTCCAACTTGGTTTACAGTTGCTAGAAGTGAAACTACAAATACGGTTGCTTTTACAATCGCTTGTATCAATTATGATCTTAGAGGTCGCATAATCGTTCCACCAGGTCAAGGTCTTGGAATAGTTGTTTATGCAACGCCAACGGCAACTCCATTATTTACACCAGTAGCAATGTGGTCCGAATTGGATCTAGATTTAGAATAAAGGAATAAACTATGGGAATGGAAATTTTAGCAAAAGTTCGCAGGTTTATAATTGGTAAATCTGGATTATCTGCAATCAATATCAGAGCTACTGGACTTGAAAGTTTAGCTGTGACTTGCGTTGAATCTGAAGGTACAGAAATGACCCGAGCAGGAAAAAGATTCTTTTTAGGACGCAACGCGGCAGTTACCGGATTAGCTCCTCTTGGAGCTTTGGCAGTTTTAACTCCAAATTGGACAATATGGAATGGCGATGCAACCAAATCTTATGTGTTCGATCATCTTGGAGCCGTTCTTGTTTCCGGAGTCTTAACAGCCTCTCGTGGATTTACTGTTGCGGCATGTATTTTTCAATCTCCAGCTTTAACCGGAGCAAATAATGCAGGTATGGTCGTTACAAATGCATCAAATGGCGGACCTAATAGTAAGGCTATCGTTAAGACCGGCGCTGCAATTACAACTCCAGCAACTAATGCTAGGTGGTTTCAGGTTGCTCAATTTGATGGAGCAAATATAACCGCACTTAATTGTGCAGCAATTAATTATGATGTAAGGGGTCGTATTATATTACCACCAGGACAGGGATTAGGAATAGTTGTTTATGCTATTGGAACAGCACCACTGTTTGTTCCATATGCTTGCTGGAATGAAGTAGATTTAGATTTGGAGTAAGGAGATGCCTGGGGTACGATTGGCTTCTTAAACAATAATAAAGGAGTAGTATGCCGGGTGGTCTTGGTTCGTTTAGCTTATATACCTTTCTTAATAATGATGTAACGCAAATAAGCGCTACAATCAATGGTATTGCTACTTCTGATGCCACCAGCATAAAAGGTACTGGTGCGATGGCGTGTGTCATCGCCGGTTCATCTACGATTACCGCCAATATAAATGGATCTGGTTCAGTTGCCTCAACAATTACAAACGTTTCGACAGCCTCCGCAAATTTATTGGGAGCAGGCGATGTCGCAAGCGTTGTTGCTAACGCATCCGCTACAACCGCCAATTTACTTGGCTCCGGCACCTTTGCAAGTACTATTGCGAGCGCGGCTTCTATCTCTGCCGATCTATTTGGTAATGGCGCTATAACAAGTATAATTTCCGGATCAGCCATAATAACAGCAGATCTTGCTGATGTTGCTGATCCAGGAAGTATTGCGGCTACAATAAATAGTTCTGCGACCATTACCGCTAACTTACTTGCAACCGGAAATATTACTAGCACTATTTCTGGAGTATCAACAATTACTGCGGCTGCCTTGGGAGCTGGAGCAATATCGGCAACGTCCGCGTCCGCAGCTACGACTACCGCTAATTTACTTGGCAGAGGTCTTGTCACAAGCACCATTGCTGGCACTTCTACTACAACAGAAAATCTTCTTGGTACTGGAAACATTGCTAGTACTATCGCCGGTATCTCTACGACTACAGCCGATCTTACCAATGCTATTAATGCTACGATAAGTGGTGTTACAACTGTCGCCGCAGCCTTATTAGGATCTGGCTCTTTTGCTTCAACCATTCCTGGAACTGCTACGACTGCCGCGACTCTTCTTGGCAACGGAATTTTCTCCAGCTCAATTGCTGGTACCGCAACTGTCGCCGCAAATATTCTTGGAGCCGGAGCGATTGCAAGCACGATCACAGGTACATCAACTGTCCTCGCTACACCGGCTTCAACCGCTATAGTTACATCATCATCAACCGTATCTGCTAATTTATTTGGCGCTGGCGCAGTTGCAAGTATTATTGCAAGCGCTTCTGCTATCGAAGCTAATGTTTATGGTACAGGCGACATCGCAAGCACAATAAATGGTACCTCAGACGCTTCGTTTATTATAAGTATAAGCACATCATCATTATCATCTGGAAGTTCAACCATTAGCGCAACATTAGTAGGTATAGGTGATCTTGCAGCTCAAGTGACAAATGCTGCAACTACATCGGTATCAATAACAGGTTTCATTGATATAAGCGCAACGGTAGAGAATACATCTATTTCAAATGCATCTATAACTGGCGACGCGTTCATTACAGCAGAAATATCTTCTGCAGCAACAGCATTTGGATTATTAGGAGGCAACGGTCCATTATTCTCCATATCTGGCGGTGAAGCAAATGTAGAGTCTTTGCTTGAAGGTTTTCTTACCGGTTCAGCTACTATAAATGGAATATCTATAACAAATGCCTATATCATAAATTATTTAGGAGACAAGTTAATAGCCAACCCTCCACATTTAATGGATTCCGGCATAGGTCTTGCCGAACCTATACTGCCAAAATTAATAATAGATTCTAATGTTCCGATATTGCCCGAAGAGCTTCCCCCCATCGTACCACCCGAAACATTCATTCATCCCGCTATTATGAGGTCTGGTAATCAAATTGCCAGTGCAATTATACCAGTCTTAATACAAGCAATCACTCCGCCATCTCCCGAACCAGAACCCATACCTGAAGTGACGTCGCTCGCCATTGGAAAATCTGGAACAAAATTAACAACACCTATAAAGCCTATTAAAATAATAAATTCTGGACAATTAGCTAATTAAAATATGTGATAATTAAGCATTTAGATATGTTGCAAACTTTATCTTATTCGCCCGGTCAAACTGCGACTATCTTTTTAGAAATATTAGATATTAACGGCGAACGAGCAGATAATACATTTTTAGATGGTTATTTTAACGGAGTCGATGCGTTTGGAACTATCGACGGATACGTTGCGGCATATATAGATGGTTATCTTGTTGATACTATTGTTAATACTTTTATATCTCAAAATATAGACGGATATGTTAACGCTAATATAGATGGATATATTACCAGTAACCATTACCCCACAGTAACTCGACTAGTATTTCCAGATCTTGATTTAGCTACAGGATATCCGGTACGTATGGTTAAATTAGATGTAGGATTATATTATTATCAATTTGTATTGCCAACAGGTGCCGCCGCAGTCGGAAGTTATTTGGTTGATATTTCTTACACAGATCCAAGCACCCTTTATACTAAAACGTCTTTATATCAAATAGCAGTAAATGCGCCGTACGGTAATTTTGGTGTTACCGTTACATAAGGTTATTAATGACTAAAATTAATGAATTAGCCGATAAATTTGCGATGAAATTAAGCCTCGAGCCCCGCCCCGGGTTCACGGCAGATTTGCCCGGAGATTTATCACCATATGAACCTACATTAGAAGATGTAGAACCAGTTTATATGCCTCCAGAACAGTTTTTAAGTCAACCTAAACCTATTGGTGCTAAAGATTATTTAGATCCTATTAAAGCTAAAATACATTTATTAGATGAAAAAATTGCTTTTGGATCTTTTGATGAGGCTTTAGATTTGATTTTTGATGCCAAATATAATTTAGAATTATTGGCTAAACATTTAGTAAATAAACAAAAAAAGCAAAACAAAGCCACAAAAAATGCTTCCGATTATGAAGAAACCGACGCAGATCGTGATTTTGATACATATTGGGATAATTATATAGCCGATTTAGATGTTATGACAGAAGATGAATTATTAAATGAACAAAGAATTATTAATACTGGCATAAATAAAGAAATAGAACACGAGGGTAGCGATACGTCAGTTTTAGATTTATTACAAAGACGTTTATATGCGGTGCAAAAACGTTTATATAAAGTACAATCCAGTTTATATAATAGTAAATTATCAAATAATGTATTAATTGCTATTGAAAAATTTGCCAATGATACATTGCCTTATGGTACAAAATTTTTAGATAATGACAATAATGAAGAGGAAGAAGATACTGTATTTCAAGAAATAGAAGAAGAACCTAAATCAGTACATTTGCCGGCAATTTTAAAAGAGTATCTGAAATATTTATATTATATGGATATTGAACAATTACGAAATGAGCGCAAAAGATTAAGAGGCATCGCTCGTACATTTGATCATGCTCCTCCATATTTATTACAAAAACGACTCGAAGAAGTTGATAAATTAATAGCTTCCTATAATTCGAGATATCTTTAAATAAAATTGCATTATAACAGAAAGCACTAATTTCCAAGGGAAAATATGGCTACACGTACGCGTTCAGAACTTATTGATGCAAAAGATACGGTCCAGTTAACTGTGACTTTTAGAGACCAAGCTGGAACACCAACCGATTTGGATTCTTTTCCACAGATTACTATCACCCAACCGTCTGGAGCAGTAAGTGTTGGACCTACTAGTGCAGGCGTTACACGTTTAAGTGCCGGAAGATACCAATATGAATATGCTATTGGTTTTACAGGACCTTACGGCGTATGGATTGATAATTGGGTAGGTTATCTTAATGGTTTTAGAATTGAAGCTAGTTTTAATTTTGTAGTTATTCATACCGATTTACCAGCACCCAATACAGATGGTTATTATCATTTAGGTGATGATCCAGGATTTAATTATACTCAAGTTGAAATTTATAATATAAATAAATTACTTAAAACACTTAAAGCAAGATTAAATGCTACTGGTAAATCAAAAAGTACAGATAGTTTTGGTAACATTACATATGTAGATTGTAGTGTTTTTTCAGTGGAAATGTTAGTAACATTTTTAGCTAATGCTATTACGTTATTTAATGAAATTCCTCATTTTACGTTTTTTACATTTGCCGATTCCTCGTTCATAAATCAATTCCACGACGTTTTGGTTGGTGGAGCTGCATTGATGGCTTTATCAAGCCAAGCATTGTTAGAACGCGGCGCAGAGTACTCTATTTCTGATAATGGCATTAGCTTTACTCCTCCAACAATGAGCGAGTTACTTAATACACAATATACAACAGAACTAACTCATCATTATGAGAAGGTGAAGTTCATCAAGAATAGCTTTAAACCACATCCTATGGGACTCGGATCGTTCTCGATGTCAGGTTCCAACAATCCGAGTTTTCGTCGCCTTAGATTGCTTCGTCAACGTCAAATTATTTGATAGAATAAGACTTTTTTCGCATTTTCGTATAATGCCTTCTTCAGAAGAAATAAAGAAAATTTCGCCAAAAACTCTACTGAAACTTATTCAGAGAAGTAAGAATTTTCTCAAGAAAAATAAGGTGATGCAAGATGTTTGTAAAAAATATCACTTTGATATCGAGGATTTAGATTTAATTCCAGTTAAATTTGATGATATTGATGTAAGTGCTAAAACTGATAAAGGCGTAGTTACTTTAAATTTACAACTTTTGGAAAATGGTGACTTTTTTAAAAATATAGGATATCTTATACACGAATTTACTCATCATATTCAACAATCTGATAAGCCTACTCAATCAGCAGACGATGGTGATTATTTAAGCAATCCTTCAGAGCAAGAAGCGTTTCAAGAACAAATTAAATTTATTGATGATGAGTTTGGTGCAGATGAGGCAGAAGAATATGTTGAACAAGTTCTGGACCATCACGAAGAAACGGGAAAAGAACGAACAAAGAAACAAAATATTTTGATGAATAAGGTAGAGTAAATGTCAGATAATAAAAACTGTATAATATATAAAATTACTAATAGTATTAATAATAAATTATATATTGGACAAACTTGGCAAATATTATCAGCAAGATTTTATCAACATACCCATAATAAAGATTGTCCAAAACTCTATAATGCTATGAAAAAATATGGAGTTTCAAATTTTATTATGGAACCAATTTTTAGTATTAAAACACAAAAAGATGCCGACGCATTTGAAGATTTTTTCATAAAAAAATATGATACCATTAAAAATGGATATAATATTAAGGACGGCGGCTCATACGGTAGGCATTCAGAAGCGACGAAGAAAAAATTATCCGAATTAAATATGGGTATAAATAATCCAATGTTTGGTAAATGCGGCATATTAAATAATAATTATGGTAAGCCAATATCAGCTGAACAAAGGCAGAGGTTACTTATTATAAATACTGGCAAAATTGTAAGTAATTCTACAAAGCATAAAATGTCCGAAGCGCATAGGGGAGATAAAAATCCTAATTATGGTAAACCAATGTCTAATGAGCAAAAACAAAAAATATCTATTGCACATATTGGTAAAAAAATATCGGAAGAGACAAAGCAAAAAATATCTGTCACTAATATTGGCAGACAATATAGTGAAGAAGATATACAAAAATATATAGATGCTGCCCCCAAAGGAGAACAACATCACGCGGCTGTTGTAACAAATGAACAAGCTACACAAATTAGACAAGATTATTTAGAAGTAAAGTCTTATGCTAAATTAGCTCGTAAATATGGTGTAAGTAGAATGACTATAACAAGAATAGTTAAAAATGAGTCATATAAATGCCATATTACTTAAATCAAACAAATGTAGGAATTAAAATTGTCTCCAGCTTGGGGGATGGTCAAATAATATCTATTGAATGGTATAGGGCTTTCCCCATAGATAAAACTAATCTAATAGCTTATAATATCTATGTAAGCGAAGTTCGTCCCGATTTTGAATTTGAATTTTTCAATCAAAGTCCAACTTTTGTATCAACTAATGGCGTATTAACTGCCACTATAACTGATTTAACTCCGGGACAAATGTATCGTTTTGCAGTGCGCCCTGTAGAGTATGATGCGACAGTTTTCGATTTAAGAACATTACCAGTAGTTGCTAATAGTTTACAAATGTATCCAGAAAGTCCGCTACGTGCAGATATTACTGCTACAGATACAATTATACCTTTATTAAGTGTAGATGATTTTCCAACTGCTGGAGTTGTACGTGTCGGTGCAGAATTAATTCAATATACCGCCCTTGATATATTAAATAATAATTTAACATTAACCAGTTCTACTTTGCAACGTGGTTTTAATGATACAGATGCAACTTTTCATAATACGGACGGTTATGACGGATATACTTACTGGGATCCCACTGTTTTATTTTTTCCAGTTGATGATGAAGATCAAAATACGGTAGTTTTTGCTACACAAAATCGTTTTGATGATGGATATTATGCATATACAACGGTAGATGGTTATAGACAAGCAACGGCAGATATTGTAAATGCAGATTTAAGTACTAGTGATACTGTAAATGCAAACTTTCCGCCCTATGATTACGCAGGATATCATCGAATCGATCCTGTAGCATTATTTAATGGCGAATGTGTGGGTAGCTATTTTGGCGGACAAATGTTTTGCGCCGACGGTTATAATGGCGTTGGAAGACAAATTAGAGGTATTTCCGTAGACGATCGCAACACACAAAGACAAGAAGTATTACTATCTGTTATTGGAGAGCCGGTTTGTTTAGTTAAACGTCAATGGACTGGTGTAAGATGTTATTGCATTCTTGCCACTAGCGAACATCCAGATGCAAGATGTAAAAAATGTTTCGGTACCGGATTTGTTGTTGGTTATCAACAATATTTTGATACACGACATTCTGATGGTAAAATACGAGTTAAATTTGAACCTTGGGTAGATGATTTGCCTTTGGTTGATAGTGGATTGAGTGTAGAGGGAACTAAACCTTCAGCTTGGACATTGGTTTTGCCAGCATTAAAGAAAAGAGACTTTTTAGTTCGTTTTGATGGTGATGGCAATGAGGAATTTAGATACGAAGTGGTAAATGTAACAAGAAATATTATATTTAATCAACAATTTGGTGCTCAAAAAATGGCACTACAACGTATTCGTAAAACAGATATTATTTATCAAGTTCCAGTATTTAGAGATACAAGTACTATGCCAGCAATTATTCAAACTAGTATCGCTTCTTCTGCCGGCATAGCACCTCACCAACATAGTATAAAAACAAATGAATCTTTACCATTTGGTTGGAATCAAATTACAGGTATATCAGCTGGACATTCTCATACATTACGTTGGAATACAACTAGTGGAACAATAGATGTTTCTGAAGAGTTGGGTCATACTCATTCTGTAATAATTTGATATACTAATATGTCCCATTTCTTCATATATAAAATAACTAATAAACTAAATAATAAAATATATATAGGTAAGTCTAAAGAGCCATTTCGCAGATTAGCTTATCATTTTTTTGTAGCAGAAAGTAAAAATCAACAACTGTATGCATTGCACTACGCTATAAAAAAATATGGTCAGGAAAATTTTTATTGTGAAATTATAGAAAAATGTCAAGATGAAATAATATGCTTTGAAAGAGAAAAATATTGGATATTGTATTATAAATCAAATAATAGAAAAATTGGATATAATTTAACAGAAGGCGGAGAGGGTTCGTCGGGACGTCCAGCAAGTAAAAAAACAAAATTAAATTTATCACAGGGACAATCTGCGAGAATAAGAAAACCACTTACATTTGAACATAAATTAAAAATCAAACAAGCACGACACAAACAAGATCTTACAGTCATCATATCAATAGCAACAAAAGAAGAAATTATACAATTATATGATACTTGTATTTTTACAAAAAAACAATTAGCAGAAAAATTTAATTTAAAATTAAATACTATTGTTAAAATAATAAGAAATCATAAAGTAATCGAACAAAGAAAAGCAGAGTTTGAGATGGTTAAAGTAATATTTCAATTATTATCAAATAATGTTAAATTAGATGATATTTCTAAAAAATTTAATCTATCTACCCGAACCATTTACGCTATTAAAACTGGAAGAATTAAAAAATATCAAACACCAGAACTTTTACAGTATATTGAGCAATTGGGCTTTAATAAACTCACATAATGATAGATTTTGGATCTAAATGGTAAATCAACTTTTCACAGACGGATATGGACGACTAACACTTGATCGATATGCTTTTCAACGCCATATCGATGGTACTCAATTTAGACATAAAGCTGCGCAAATTGATTTAAATCCTACGTTAACAATAAATTCTATTCCAGTTGCCGATGTACAAGCCGCTTTATCAGCAACAAAAGATGAATTAGCTGTTCTTGAATTATCCGGAAAAGGATTCATTACTGTAGGTGACGGATTTGATACATATCATTTTTCTAATCCAGAAGATCCTGGATACGCACCAAATGCACCCTTTGATTCAACTATTCCAGCATTTAATACATATTTAGATAATTTACTTAATATTTCCGACCCTTTAAATATTGATTATAACCCATTACACGCACGTATCAGATCTGGCGGTATTGTACTTATTAAAGCAGGAACATATATATTTACTAATAAAGTTAATGTACCGCCCGGAATTACTCTTATGGGTGAAGGATATGGTACTAAAATTATTAATGCTTCTTCTTTAAATCTTGGAGTATCACCTCCAGATCTTAATACTGGTGGCACGCCACAATCTTTATTTAATATTAAAATTGATTCTAATAGAAGCGCTAATGATGCCGCAGTCGATTTATCATTATTTATATTTAGTAGAGAAACAAAAATATGTAATATGGTTATTGCTGATAATTTTGTTGAACCAACATTATTGGGTGATTTAAATTATAAGAAACCACAAAATAGAGATGGTTTTAGTACGCCTCTTATTTCTCAAGAAGCTGGTTCTAGTTTTATACTTGAAAATACGCTAATACTAGGCAGAGTGACATTTACTTCCGGCACCATAGTCAGTGATATAACATCTTTTGCTATTAAACTTGATGAATCGCTTCCAGTAACAACTGGTACTTTTATTAAAATTAATAATTGTTTTATTGATGGATTTGCTCAACCAATTGTTTTTGATACGGTTGGTGGAAGAAATGATTATTTAGAAATAACTAATAGTAAAATTAGAGCACATGGATACTTAACTATTGATGGAGTTGCTCAAGAACATAATTGTATTATTCATATGAATGATAATAATGCTATTATAACTAATAATAATTTTTATGGAAATCATACAGCATTAACAACTTTATGTTATATTAAAAATGTAATTGCCGCTCCTCCATCAGCTAGTGATATTGCTAGCATAATTATTGCCTCAAATGATTTTATTATTAGTAAAGGAGGAGCTTCTATTGGAGGAGATTCTATAATTATAGATCCTGCAATAGCTCCCACTTTTAATCAATACGCTTCATATGTATGTAATGCAAATTTGTCAGGGTTTGGATTTACAGCCTCATCGTCTGGTGAAGTTTCAATAGAATCTACTACAACAGATTTATTTTTATTCAGTGAAGGTAGTACAAATATAGATTCTACTAATGGTTTATTTATGGGAGCTGTAAATAATGTAGTTCTTAATGCTGGAACTACATTAGCAATTACTGCTGGTACGGAACTAGGACTTACATCACCTAATCTTACAAGCGATCTAGCTCATATAAATATAAATGGTGCAATTTATACCACTAGAACTTCTTCTATATCAAGCTCTCCTTATACGGTAGATGTTACAAGTGGATTAGCAGATTATATTATGTTAGTTAATTCTACATCTGTCGCCATTACAATTAATTTGCCAGCTCATGTTCTTGGAAGAACTTTAATTATTAAAGACGCCGGAGGTAATGCGTCAGTTAACAATATTACTCTAGTAAGAAGTGGCGGTACAGGAAATATAGATGATTATGCTGGAGATAAAGCTATAACTACTGATTGGACGTCTTTAACTCTTATAAGTGATGGTACAAATTGGTTAATAATTTAAAGGAAATACAATGACTTATAACGGACAATATGTTGTCAATACAAATTCCAAAAGCCTTATTGGTGCGCCTGGTCAGACTAGTTATTATTCTATGACAGCTACTGGACTTTCTGCTGCGAATTCTGGAACTAAAAGACATTTTAGTTATCAGGCGGGAGATTACCTTTATGTTCTTCAGGGTAACACTACAGGATCGGGTGGATACAATATATTTAGAGCTCCGAAAACAGATCCTACAAATATAATCAAAACTGGTAGTGTTGCTCTTTATAAAGGTTCAACTACACATACAAATAGTGGAACACCATTAATTGTTGGCGATTACATTTATATGTATGGTAATTCTTCCGAGCCAACTGCTATTTTTAAAGCTCCTATTTCATCTCCTGAAAGTTGGCAAACGGTAACGGATGTGCTTCCCTTCTCTGTAGGAGGACAAGGTGTACCTATGACAATCATCGGAAGCACTATTTATGCTTTCGGTGATGGCAGTAATAGCACCGCAGATAAGAATAAAATCTTCACCGCATCAACCTCTGCACCAACTGTATTTACTTACTCTGGTTCTGACACGCCATCTGGTCGTACTGGTACCGGGTTAGCCGTTACACCAACAAAGATTTATCTGTATGGCGGAAACATAGGAGGAATAGAAGATGGTAAGATTTACAGTGCAAATATTGGCGCTCCGCTAACTTGGGTTGATACTGGTAGCACGCTGCCAATAAATTATAATTATTGTCCAGTATTTGTTAGTGACAATTATATTTATATTATTGGTGGAAGGTCTGCTGGACTAATTTCAACAGTATATAGAAGTCCTATTGCAGATGGTATAACTTTTACCTCTGTTTATACATTAGCAGCCGCAACAAATATGCAAACAATGGAAAGAATTAATGGTCGATTGTATATTACAGGTGGTGAGTCAGCCACTTTGCAATATGAAGTTTCCGTAGCTGATCTGGATAACAACGTAGCATCTCCATTCATAACTGTTAGTCGAGTTTTGCCAAATGGTCGTTGTAATTACGCGTCGATCGGCATAGATGACACGTATTATATCTATGGTGGAAACAATGTGGCAAGCGGATTACCGACCGGCGGTGTTGTTCAATCATGCGCCATTCATAAAGCAACAGCTACTACTCGTAGCCCTGCTAATTTTTCAACTACAACTACTGCGTTGCCGGTTGCTTTCGAGACCTCTGGGTGGTATTGCTCTCGTATTGATGATACAATTTGGTTATTTGGTGGAGTTACAGCAGTAGGCTCATTAAGTAATAGGGTTTGGAGCGCTCCTGTTGCAACTCCGACAGTACTTACACAGGCATCAACAACAGGACCATTATCATCTCATGGTAAGCATTTTATTTACAATGGATATATATATGTAGTTGGAGGAGATAACTATAATAGTACTACAAACTCCAGCGTTTACAAAGCACCTATTACTAATCCTTCGTCATGGGTAGCTATTGCAAATACATTGCCATCTGGTTTAACTCGATACAGCTTAGCTGTCATTGAAAACTACGTTTATTTATTTGGTGGCGCGACGACTATAAGCTCAGCCTTACCTGGAACTTCAGTCTCCACTGTGTATCGTAGTTTGTTATCTGAACTAGATACGGTAGGTAACGCTAATTGGATTAGCGTTACAGCGCTGGCTACAGTTTCTGCTGATCATGTAATGGTTATTAGTAATAATTATTTATATCTTATTGGCGGGACATCTGGAAGTTTTACTTCAATAGGTACAATTCAATCATGTTTGATATCTGAATTGGCTGGAGGAATTTCTAATTTCAAAAATCTTGGAAATTTTACCCCTAGTGCAACTAACATAGCTGGAGCTAATGCAGTTTATCATGATGGTGATTTTTATATTTTGGGCGGACGCACAAGTACCACAGCCGCAGCTGTCACTACCATTCATAGAACATCAAATCGGGCATTATTAAAAACTTTTGGAGATGTTAAAGAAAGTAGTGAAGCTGTGCCAGCAATTAGTTTAGGTAGTGGAAATGCAAATTCATATAATTATTTTATGCAATCAGGTAATTTCCCTTGGATAGTTGCTAAAACAACTTAAAGCAGGTATTATGAATGAAATTATAACAATATTATTTAGTTGGAAATTTTTAATAACTTTTGCTATTATTGCTACAACATTATTTGTTAAATATTTTATATTTAAACATAAAATGTTAGTTCATCAATTAAGTAAAGGATTTTTGGGACTTACAAGTTCTCGTAAAGGTATGTTATCTTTATTGTTATTTCTTGGATCACAACTTCCAATGACAATTTTATGTTTTTTGGGAAAAATAGATGGTACAGCATACGGCATTTGTGTGAGCGCAGTAACTACAGCGGTAGTAGCAGTATTTTGTCATACACAAAGTAAAACAGATCAAATGTTGGGTACTTCTCAATTTCCATTACCATCATCTACGATTGATACGATGATAAGTGCTGCTGGTAATATAACTCAAAATATGAGCGGACCTGGCATTACAGCAAATGTAACGCCGATTATAAATAATCCACCAACAACATAATTTTGCATATTTATGCAAAAGGTGTTGGGTTGTATGCAAAAGATATGTACAAAATGCGATAAATTAAAAGATTTTACTGAATTTGGCAAGTCTAGTAAAGCAAAAGATAGCTTAAAGTCAGGCTGTAAAAATTGTCTTCGAGAAGAAGCTAGAAGATATATGCGTAAACAGAGATTAGATGAAGATAAGAGATTATTACTAAATAAAAAAACTAAAGAATGGAAGCAAGCAAAATTTGAAGAAGATCCGGAATATCACAAGAAAAATTATGCCAAAAATCCAGAAAGAAAAAGAGAAATACAAAGACTATATCATAAGAATCATCCAGAAAAATTATTAAAAGATAATAAAAAATGGAGAGATAATAATCCCAATAAAATAGTAGAATACAATAATAGTGACAAACATAAAGAACAACGTAAAATTTGGGCATTAGCTAATTCAGAATATGTAAGATTTAAAAGACACGAATATAGAGCAAAAAAATTAAATAATACTATACAGATT
>Ga0315285_10004006_pt1 | contig 15297 bp, 12 predicted proteins | sample YL17G09_36_MG_FD_203698 | JGI IMG/M metagenome (GOLD analysis project Ga0315285, IMG submission 203698) | Sediment microbial communities from Yellowstone Lake, YNP, Wyoming, USA - YL17G09_36 | ecosystem: Environmental > Aquatic > Freshwater > Lake > Sediment | place: USA: Wyoming | collected...
TCCACTCGGAAAAAGCTTCAAGGGTGTCACCGGGGAAAAGACTCGTCCGAGTCACCACAAGGCTAAGACCCAACCGTTCTCCTGAAAACCAGGCGGGCAGGATCACCCTGGGTTGAGCGTAAAGAAAAAGAGTTTTTGTCTCCTCAGGAACGTAGTGGCCGTATCCCTTGAGTTCAAGGGCTGTCTTCCCCCCTGCGTGAACTTTAAGCTCAAGCTGGGATTGAACTGCGTACAAGGCACCGGGCCACTCGACCCGATCTTCAGGGAGGGTGTAAGCCCCTTGTCCGAAAGATCTGATCCAGCCGCTACGGCGGTATTTCGTCAGGAGATCGTAAGTAAACCCTTGCCGCTTCAAGTATGAAGCCGTTGCAACCGTTCCCCGGAGCCACTTATTTATGAGTTGGTTTATTTTTGACATCTTTTCATTACCCACAGTACTTAAATAACCATAATTTTAAACCAAAGTCAAGTGGAAGGTTTAAAAAAATCGTGATTTCATTACCTAAACGCAATAAATAGCACTTTTTTTAAACCAGACGGAAGAGCCTCTCTTACCTTGTAAAATAACGTTCGTGCAGAACGTGCTTGTCGTTCTTGGTTTGTCGACATCAAGTTACAAATGGACGTGGCAGAGGGGTCAGTCCGTGAATTTAGGAATCAATCATTGATCGTGGTCATCGGGAACATATGCGACCCCCCTTATTTCCCTGCCAAAAACCCTAAAAGAACAGCGGCCAATCCCAGTAATCCTTGTAACTCCCAATTCGACTTGGATTTTCCAGCCTCGGCCAACTTCAACGCGCGATCGGTGAGTTCCTTTTTCTTTCTCAAAAGCAGTCCGGCTCATCAGAAAATGACGTGACCGTGTCCGTGATCCGTGTCAGTAAACCAGGTTTTGTTAGTTAGAAAATAGGTTTCAAATCCCCCCAACCCCCCTTTTCTAAAGGGGGGCAAGGGAGGGATTACGTATTTTCATTGTTCGAGGGTGACGTGCCTGCCCATACGGACAGGGACGTAGTTGAAAATTAACACTTATCCCTCTGTCCTTCAATATTCTGGGGTGGGAATCCTTGAGGTCGCACCTTCAAAATTCATTTTTGGACTTACAGCACTCTGCAGATCATCCCTTTCAGATACTCTCCTTCAGGGTGAAATAGATGAAAAGGGTGGTCAATGGGGTGTCCTCTTCGGCTTAATACTTGAACCTTTCTCCCTGCATCTAATGCTGCAGAAAACAGAATCTTTTGAAATAGATTCCAGCTGATATGCTGGGAACAAGAGAAGGTAAAGAGGAGGCCTTCCTTCTTCAACAAACGAAAGGCCCAAAGATTAAGATCCTTATATCCTCTCGAAGCACTCGTCAGATGACCTTTCTTTTTAGCAAAAGGAGGAGGGTCGAGAATGATGATATCGTAGCTGGGTTCAAGGCCTCTCATAACCTCAAAGGCATCCCCTCGGATCAATTGGTGGGGAATTTCCTTTAAATGGTTTAAATCGAAATGTTCCTCTGCTATACCTAAAGCTTCCTCAGAGGAATCGATCAGAGTCACCTCTTTTGCACCTCCCAATCCGGAATGAACAGCGAAGGCTCCGGTATAGCAAAAACAATCCAAAATTTTCTTTCCCTGAGATAGCTCCTCCAAAGAGAAACGATTTTCCCTTTGGTCTAAGTAAAAACCAGTTTTTTGACCTCTCTTCACATTGACTCTAAAACGGCAACCGTATTCCTCTATCTCAATACGATCAGGAACCTCTTTCCCAAAGAGAAGGCCGCTCGATTCCGACAATCCTTCTTCTCTCCTCGTGGCTACATCACTTCTCTCATAAATACTTTGAGGATGGAAATCACTGACCATCAAATCAATTAATACCCTTTTCAATCGCTCCATCCCCGCTGTCAAACATTGGAGAACAAAGGTCCCTCCATAACAGTCGATCATCACTCCTGGTAAGAAGTCTCCCTCCCCATTGACCAACCGATAGGCATTGGTCTTTCCCTTGAGCCATTTATCCCTCAAAACAGCCGCCTTTGATATCCGTTCTCTAAAAAAATCGATATTTAACTCTTCTTTTTTCTGTGTCAGGACACGGAGGATGATCTGGGAATGGGGGTTGAGATGCCCCATGCCTAAAAACTGGCCTTCCCTGGAGTAAACCTCTCCAATATCCCCAGGAGAAACGTCTCCTTCCATCTTTTCGACCGCTCCTGAAAAGACCCAAGGATGTCCTCGCAGGAGGGGCTTTTCTTTACCTTTCTTCAACACGACTCTTGGATAAGTGGGCATCTCTTTTAAGGAAATTTCAAAATCCCAAGCACCAAATCCCAAACAAATTTATCATGGCCAATTGGCCACCCACGAACCATGAAAATTGATAATCCCCCCTCACCCCCCTTTAGTAAAGGGGGGATGGGGGGATTTGAGACTTATTTCCTAGGTAATCACAAATCCCAATTTCCAAATCCTAAACTTTTGGGAATTGGAATTTGGTGATTGGAAATTATTTGTGATTTGGGATTTGGATTTTGGATTTTATTTGAACTTCTGAGCTTTGACATTTGACATTTTCTTATAGAGATAGGATGGAATCTATCTATGAGAAGGTGAGAAGGATATTATAAGGCATAGGATTGTTGTTTCCTTTGAAGGGCTCTTTCGAGCAAACCTCTAATGAATTCCACATAAGTCATTCCTTGAGCTTTAATGGCCCTGGTCATTCCGGACTGGGGAGAGATATCCGGGTTTGGATTGACTTCTAATACATAGATTTTCCCCTCTCGGTCGACCCGCAAATCCACCCTGGCATAATCTCGACATCCGAACAGTTTAAAGACCCTGATAGCAATATGCTCCACCCTCTTTTTCATCACCCATTCCAAGCGAGCAGGACAGATCGGTTTTGATTTTTGATATTCGCCGCTCTCAGAAACCCACTTGGCTTCATACCCGCATATTTTGGGAAGCCCTTCCGGAAACTCAGAGTAGTCAATTTCAGAGATAGGAAGGGCTCCTATTTTCCCATTGGTCTCCAACAGACCCACATTCAGCTCTCTGCCATCGATGAATTCCTCTACTAAGGCAGGTTGATCATATTTCTCGATCACATATTGAATCTGCCTGGCGAGCGCCCCATCGTCAAACACCACACTCTCTTTCGAAATTCCCAAACTCCCATCTTCATGAAGGGGCTTGACGATGATGGGAAAGATATTGCCCTTAATATGGTTCACCCTCCGATCAAAGATTTTATATCGGGGGGTCAGGATACCCTGGGAGAGAAGGATGTCCTTCACCTTCCCCTTATCTTGACACAACCCCAATGTGAGGGCAGAGGATCCGGTATAGGGGACTCGGAAGAGATCTAACAGGGCAGGAATATTCATCTCCCAGCAGCTATTCCCATAAACGCTTTCGCACAAGTTAAAGACAACGTCAGGACGGATCTCCTTCAACCAGTGGACCGCGGTGAGGATTTCATCTCGAACGGCCATCACAAAACATTGATGGCCAAGAGAACGGACCGCCTCTTCGACTGCTCCGATCTCTTCAAGGACCGCATCCTCTGCCAGGATATCTTTCTCTTCCCCTTTCTCGAGTCGTTCGAGAAGATTATATAAGATAACCACCTTTAACACGGACCCATCCATCCTCTTCCGACCCCCTATGCCATGAACCATGCTAGGTTCACGGCATAGCCATGAATCCTATGTGGTTCATGGCTATGCCATCACCTTCTTTGGATCAGCCTTCTCCTCCCCATTGGACCTGGCTTTCTTGAATTCAATGATATTCGGCTCCGGATACTCGAAGATCTTCCCTTCATAATTTCTCAAAACGACCTTACCCTTTCCCCTTGAGACCAAATAGACGGGCTCCACAGGAATTTTCCCTCCTCCACCGGGAGCATCGACCACATACATGGGAACGGCGTAACCCGTGGTATGACCGCGTAATTTTTCGATGATCTGAATCCCTGTGGCTATAGAGGTCCGGAAATGTTCCGTCCCCGTGGCCAAGTCGCATTGATAGATATAATAGGGCCGGACCCGAATCTTCAGGAGTTCCTGAACCAGCTTTTTCATAATATAGGGTTTATCATTGATGCCCTTGAGAAGGACGGTTTGGCTTCCCAAAGGGATGCCCCCATCTGCCAGTTCGTTACAGGCTCTCTTCACCGCTTCGGTGATCTCCTTAGGATGGGTAAAATGGATAGATATCATGAGGGGATGATACTTTTTCAACATCCTCACCAAACCCCCGGTGATCCTCTGTGGAAGGGTCACCGGAGCCCTCGTTCCGATGCGGAGGAGTTCAATATGGGAAAGCGCTCTCAAGCGGCTCAAAATCTCCTCTAACCTCTCATTTTCCAGGAGGAGCGGATCGCCTCCAGATAAGAGGACATCTCGAACCTTTCGATGGTTCTTCAAGTATTTTAAGACCTCTTCAAAATTTCCTTGTGTGATGGACCGTTCATTGCTCCCCACCAGTCGCCTCCGGGTACAATATCGGCAATAGACCGCACATTGATCGGTGACGAGCAAGAGGACTCGATCCGGGTAGCGGTGGACGAGTCCCGGCACAGGAGAATCCTTATCCTCTCCGCATGGATCCACCATATCATTTTTTGAAAGGTGCCATTCCTCAATCCGGGGGATCGCCTGTCTTCGGATGGGGCAGTTGGGATTATTTGGGTCCATCAGGCTCGCAAAATAAGGGGTAACGGCTAAGGCTAACCTTCCTTTGGAATGTTTGATTCCCTCGATCTCCTCGGGAATCAAATCGAGAATTTCTTTCAGTTGTTCATAAGTCGTGATTCGATGTCGAAGTTGCCATCTCCAGTCATTCCATTCCCTCTCTGAGACTTCCCTCCAAAGGGAAGGGATGACCTCCTTTGTCTCCTCCACCTTTTTAGGTCCGACTGAAACAGGAAACAATAAGAGTTGTAAAATCTTTTCTGTCCCTTTCAGAGGGACAGCTAAATTAGAGTCTGAGGCAGGCTCCATCTTCACTCCTTCCTGCATACCCGCCAGCAGGGCACAGGATAGCTGTTTCGCAGGTCTCCTTAAAAAATAAAAAAGGAGATATCATCCGATACCTCCCCCGACAAGATAAGGAAACTGCCTTCCTTCCTGGATAGCAGGCATGCACCTTTTCTTCTTTTTTCGTTGACGTCGGATAATATTCACCTCTAAGTCATGGAATATTGGAATGCTGGAATAATGGTCAAAAACACATATCCTCTGCTGCAGTAAGTTGAAGATAAACTCAATATTCCACCATTCCATTCATCCAACTGGGGCCAAGCCCCTTCTTTCTTCCATTGGTTTCTGTTGGCGCCCCCCCTGGTCAAAGAGAAGGCGCCAACTTCTTAACAACAAAAATAATTTCTTCTAAACATCATTGCCGATCCACACCCTTACTTACTTTTTAGGTGGGGCTTCGGGCTTTGCTGGAGCAGGTGCTGGTGCAGGAGCTGCTGGAGCTGCTGGAGCTGGAGCCTCAGCAGGTTTCACCTCCTCTTTGACCGCTGGCTTCTCCGGCGCTTTGGCTTTGCATCCAATCCCCATTAAGGCCAAATTGATCACCAAAGCCAATGCGAGAAAGAGAAAAATCCACTTCTTCATATTCCTTCACCTCCTTTCTGATCGACATGGGAACCCTCCCCTTTTTTCCCTAATGAAGCAACCTTCGCTGCATCAGGGAAGGAAATCTCTCGTATGTTTCTTCTCAATATCCTCGGGTCAACAGGCTTCTTGATGATGCGCTGAATACCGATCTTTTTTAAACGGAGTGTGAGCTCCTCTGTTATCAAAGGGCTCATCAGAATAAAGCGATCATTCCATTTCCTCAGCAGGGTAAGCCATCCCTCCAAAACTTCAATCTCTACATCTGCTAAGATCATCCCTCCTTTGACATCCTTTTTTCTTCTCTCGAGTTGAGAAAAATCTTCGATTTCCTCCACTTGAAATCCATATTTTTTTAAAATTTTATTTAAGCTGAGCCGAACAAATTCATCTTTATCAATGATAAAGGCCCATCTGATCCTTTCCTTCATAAAAAGATTATTACTTCAAGTTTCGTGCCAATCTTTCTTGAGATTGAAGAGATCAAAATTTTTAAAAAAATAATGATATCAATAGGTTAAAGTTTTTATTCTTCTTTGATCTACCTTTTCAAATCAAAAGTATTGAGAAAAAAGGAACAAAATGGCATTTCGTTTTTAACAAAAGAGCGACAAAATGCCATCCTTCTTAAATTCAATTTCAATGACTGTGACTTTTTGTCATTCTTTCTCTTTTGTCGGGCCCCATTTATGCGGAATAGGGTTCATGCATTCCTTCCATTTTGCGGTGAATCGTTCGAACATTAATTCCCAACAACTCTGCTGCTCGGCGCTTATTCCCTTTTGTTGCCTTTAGGGTTTGGACTAATATCTCCCGCTCCACTTCCTCAAGAGGCGTTCCTATCTTGATCGGGATCACCTCCGGTCTCTCCTTAAATTCTCTGATTTCCTGAGGGAGATGCTGGAAGTCTACTACCTCGGGACTGTTGATAACTAAGATGGACTCGACCGTATTTTCCAACTCCCTGACATTCCCACTCCATTGATAATCCACCAATAGGTTCATGGCTCTCTGTGAAATTCCCTTCACTTTCATATGATATTTCTGATTGAATTTTTCAATAAAAAAATTGGCCAAAAAAGGAATGTCTTCCCTCCGATCCCTCAATGCAGGCAGTTTGATATTCACCACATTCAAACGATAATAGAGATCCTCCCGAAATGTCCCATTCCTGACCGCTTCCTGAAGATCTCGATTACTTGTAGCGATGATTCGGATATTGACTTTGATGGTTTTATTTCCACCCACCCTCTCAAATTCACCCTCCTGGAGAACTCGTAAAAGTTTGATCTGAGTTGTGGGAGGGATATCCTCCACCTCATCTAAAAAGAGTGTCCCTTGATGGGCCGTTTCGAATCGACCCTTACGGGAAGCGATTGCGCCAGTGAAGGCTCCTTTTTCATGGCCAAAGAGTTCGCTCTCAATAATCCCCTCACTCAAGGAAGCGCAACTCACCTTGATGAAGGGCATTGACGCCCGCGGGCTGCGGTAATGAATAGCATTTGCAATCAACTCCTTCCCTGTGCCACTCTCGCCGATGATGAGAACGGAGCTGTCATAGGGGGCAATATGGTCAATGAGTTCGAAGATTTTAACCATCTTCTCACTTCTTCCGATAATATTTTTGAAATGAAATTTGTCCTTCAATTTTGAGCGTAAATCTCGGTTTTGAAGGATCAGCGTCTGTTTCTCCAAGGCCCTTTCCACTAATAGAGAGATCACTCTGGGGTTGATCGGTTTTTCAATGAAATCGAAAGCACCCAATTTCATCGCCTGAACCGCTTTTTCGATCGTCCCTTGAGCGGATATGACGATCACCTCTGTCTCCGGTCTCAGAGACTTCACTGCTTCTAAAAGTTCGATACCATCCATTTTCGGCATGACCACATCCGTAATCACCAGGTCAACATTCCCTTGGCGGAAGAGATGGAGGGCTTCCTTCCCATTCGGGGCAAGATAAATGGTATACCCCTTCTTTTTCAAGAGAAGACGGAGGCTTTCTCCAACAGTTGGATCATCCTCTACAACGAGAATAACTTTCTTGTCCATATCTTTAACCACTGAAATGAACCCTTGCCACCTTTATAGAACGCTTTTAGTATTTCTCGCCTCGTCCGAAAAAATCCAATCATCAAATTCCAAATCCCAAATAAGCTCCAATTACCCAATTTCCAAAAGAACAAAAATCCTTTCTAAAAAATTTAGGTCATTGGGACATTGGTTATTATTTGATTATTGGTGCTTGGAATTTGGTCATTGTATTAGTTCCCCTTTTGACCGAGGGGAATTCGAATTTTAAAGATGGAACCTTTATTGACCTCGCTTTTGACAGAGATCTCTCCATGATGGTCTGAAATAATCTTTTTGGCGATCGAGAGCCCTAATCCAGACCCCATGGGTTTTGTGCTGAACATAAAATCGAAGATTTTGGGGAGATGCTCTTTCGATATCCCCACCCCATTGTCTTGGATGACGATAAAAACATTTTTCTTTGATCCCCGAGTGAAGAGATGAACTTCACCCTTCTCGGAAACGGCTTGAATGCTATTGATGAGGAGATTAGAAATGGCTAAATTGAATTGGCTGACATCGATCTTTAGCATGGGCAAATTTTTCTGAAAGTGAGTATCGATCTTCGCATTTTTCATCTGGGCATCTGGCCTCAAAAGTCGGACGACGGAGTCCAATAATTCGTTCAATTGAACCCATTCAAATTTAAGAGGTGGGAGACGGTTAAAATCTAAAAAATCCTTCAGATTATTCTCCAACCGGAGTGTTTCATAGCTGATAAAATTGAGGAGGGAATGGATCTCCTCTTTCTGGGAAAGATGAACCTCGTCCTTCAACTCTTCTCTCAATAATTCAATATTGATGTTCAGAGAACTCAATGGATTTCGAATTTCATGGGCCATCCATCTGGCCAGGACTCCAATGGTGGAAAGATCTCGACTCTTGCTGATCTCCCTCAAGAGTAGGCCTTTTTCCGTGACATCGGAAAACGTGGCCAAACATCCCAAAAACGTCGCTCCCTTGTCAAAAATGGGATAAAAGCTGCAGTGAAGCAATCGTGCCTCCCTCTCCGAAGAAGGGGCTGTTAGAACATGGATGGCCAATTCGACATCGTGGTTTCTTTCCTTCTTATCATATACGATATCGAATTGCTTTCGAATATTTTTGTAGGGAATCGCTCTCTCCAATTTCTTTCCCAAAACTTGTTTTCCGCTGATCTCAAAATAATTCTCTGCGACAGGATTGAAGATTTGGATTCGGCCTTGTGCATCGGCAAAGACCACAGCCTCCTTGAAATTTTTTAAAAGAATCTCATGGAGGTTATATTCTGCTGAATTCACTCTGAACTTTGGAACCTCCTTGATTTAAACCATTCGCACCATACCCCCCACCCTTGCCCTCCCCCTCGAGGGGGGAGGGTGGGGTGGGGGTGAATTTATCTCTCCATCAAATCATTCCGCTTCAGGGCGTGATGAAAAATGGTTTTTACCAGTCGGTCATAATCCCATCCCATTCGCCCTGCCATAATCGGAAGATCTCCATAGAGAGGGGAGAGGCCTGGAAGGGGATTGATCTCTAAGAAGTATGGGGTCTCTTCTTTATCCACACGGATGTCCACTCTCGATACATCGCGGCATTCCAAGACTCGATAGGATCGAAGGGCTACCTCCTCGATCTTTTTTAAAAGAGGGTGATCGATGGGAGGAGGGCAATGGTAATAAACTCTCTCCTCCCATTCCCTCTTCACCTCCAGGGAATAAATGGCTTCATCCGGAGGACTTCCCTTGATCTCAATCTGCATGACGCCGAGTACGGTCGGGTTCTCATTGCCGAGGATGCCCACCGTGAACTCGGGGCCACTGACAAACTCCTCCACCAGAATAGGAGGACCATAGGTTTTTAAAAGCCATTCCGTCTTTTCTTTTAAGGATCGATGATCCAAAATTTTTGAATCCAACCGAACCCCTTTGCTGGATCCCTCGTAACACAACTTCACGAAAAGAGGGTACTTAAGGTCTAAATCATCGAGATCTTCCATCTTCTCCACTTTCTTAAACCGAGGAGTTGGAATACCTTCACTCATCACGATCCTTTTTGCCATCGATTTGTCTAAAGTGAGAGAGAGAGTTAGGGGATCTGAACCTGTATAAGGGATGTTCAGAAATTCTAAGAGGGCGGGGATATGAGCCTCTCTGTTTCGACCTTGAAGACCTTCCGCAATGTTGAATACAATATCGATCGAGGCCTGTCTCAACCGGTCGATCAAACCGGTGTCCCCACCCAATTTGATCACTTCGTGTCCATCTCTTTCAAGAACGCTCCGGATGGCATCGACCGTCTCCTCTGGATCGAACTCCTCTAAAAAATCGATCGGTTGATTTTCTCGGTAAGGGAAATCCTTTTTTAAGTTGTAAGTAATCCCCACTCTCAATTTCATTCCAGAAACATCCCTGCCTGTGGCAGGCAAAGATCCATTTTATTTCGGTATATCCCCGTTTTCAATCTTTGTCAACCCTGTTGTTACACTGAGATACGGTTGAATGAATTGGATGCTATATTGAGCGTCATAAATATTTGCGCATCTAAAAAATTTATCCTCTTTAATTGTCATTCCGGGCTTGACCCGGAATCCAGTCTTTGAATTTCGGTCTTAGAATTTCTGGATTCCCGCTGGAGTTTATCCCGCACTTGATGCGGGGCGGGAATGACACCACATGCGCAATTTATTATGTCGTTATGTATAGAATTTGTATTCATAGTCGCTACAATATCTTGAAACAAGTCTTTCAGTGACCCAACTGGTTCATCGAAATATATTGAGTCTTTGTTTGAAAGGGGTTTGTAAATTTCGAGCGTCGAATTTTATTGCAACAACGGGGTCAACCCCGATCTCAGAGATTTCTGAAAAGTCCAGAAATCTCTGATTCCACAGATTGGATATCGATTACACAGATAAAATTACAATGAGAAAATCTCTGTAATCAAATCAAAATCGGTGTAATCAGAGAGTTCTGATAATTTCTTCAGAGCTCTCTATCAAAGGCTTTAAGGAGACGACCTTTTATGTTACATTAGAAAACAAATACTTATTTGAGGAAATCACACGAGATCAATATGAATCGCGACGAGATTTTTCAAGCCCTGGCTGAGTTGAGAAAAGGCCTCCTCCAAATCATCACCGCCATTGTTCTCATCGGTATCGGTCTTTTCCCCTTTTCCAAAACATTACTTCGCCATCTCTACAGCACAAACCTTCGAGCGGATCTGGTTGCCTTTGGCATTCCCGAGAGCTTTCTATCCCTTCTCAAATTGACCCTTTACGCGAGCCTTTTCTTCTCCATCCCAATCATCTTTTATTATATCTGGAAGTCCTTCGCTCCTCTGTTCCGTCTGAAAGGTCTGAAGTCTGCAACCCCCGTCCTTCTCACCGCTATCCTCCTTTTTTATCTGGGTGCGTTTTTTTGCTACTTTGTAACCTTGCCCTTTGGTGTTCAATTCCTTTTAGGGTATCGATCAGCCCATATCAAACCGATGATCTCTGTGGGGAAATACGTCTCCTTCTGCACGGTTTTCATCTTTGGATTCGGTCTGACCTTTGAGCTTCCGCTCATCCTCGCCTTATTGAGTTACATCAAAGTGGTCAATGTAGCATTTTTGACTCGAAACCGCAGGTATGCTATCTTGCTTATTGCGATTGTGGCAGCGGTCGTCACACCAACCCCGGATTTCTTTAACATGGCCTTAATGGGAGGACCCCTCTATCTCTTATTCGAGATCGGGGTCATCTTAGTTAAAATCATAGAACGTAGACGAGCTGGAGCCGCGGCTCCCCTTTCAGAAAGTTAGGTATGGAGATAAAAAGAACTTTTCTCTTCAACTCTTTATCCATTCCCATCCAATGGATCAGATCTCTGGTCCGCCGAAGCATTCCAAAAAAATCTTTCGGATTGAAGGCCAAAATCACATTGCTCATCATCCTCAATGTCGCTGTAGTCCTATTCCTTTCAAGCTCTTTGGACTATCACTTCGCAAAGAAGGATCAGATCAACCTCTACCTCGACCGAAATCTTTATATCGCAAAGCAGATCGATGTCGGGATTCCAGATCAAAAAATTATGAATAACCTCCCTCACATCCAACAGGAGGTGGAGGAGTGGTTGTTAAGTCGTCCTAGCCTGATGGAGATTGATGTATTTCTTTTTTCTGCCAAAGGATGGGAAACTATCGTCACCAGTTCGAAGTTGAATGTCTACGGGACCACATTGACCTTATCAAATGATCAGATTAAGCGCCTGAAGAAAGATAAACATCTTTCCTCGCTCCGTAAAGTGGATGAGGAGAGATGGTTGGAGGTGATCGTCCCTCTCCATTCTGGTAAAAAGGTGATTGGTGGAATTCGGGTGGTCAGCTCCCTAAATGAAGCCCAAAGTTATCTTGGTAAAAAGAGGGACCGAGCCTTCATTCTGACCTTCTCCAGCATTTTTGTCATTCTGATCACGCTGACTCTCCTCTTTGGAAAGCTGGTCGGAAATCCAATTCAGAAATTGGTGGAGGCTATGTCCCGAGCTGAGAAAGGCAACTTGGAGGCCGAAGCCCGCATTCGAAGTCAGGATGAATTGGGAGAGTTGGGAAGACATTTTAACCGGATGCTCAAGACGATCCGAGAGGCCCATAAACAGAATGTCCAACTCCTGTCACAAGTCAATCAATTCAATGAGGAGTTGACTAAAAAAATCGAAGCGGCCACGTCGGAACTGGCCAAAAGAAACGAAGAGCTGAGGCTCCTCAACGAAGCCCTGTTCGAGTCCCAAAGACAGTTAAGCCAATCTGAAAAACTCGCGGCACTAGGGCAGGTCGCGGCCACGATGGCACATCAAATCGGTACTCCCCTCAACTCTATCTCCGGTTATATTCAACTCATGCTACAGGAGGGAAGTTTTTCATTCACAGATCGAGAACGGCTGAAGATTATTGAATCTCAACTCGACCGATTGGCGGATTCGGTCAAAAACATCCTTTCATTTACACGACAACCCGAACCTCAATTGAAACCCCTGGATATTAATGGTGTGCTGGAAGAATTAATCCACCTGAGTGAGCCGTGGCTTTTGGCCCGGAGGGTAAAACTTTCCTCCTCACTCTCCTCCAATCTCCCTCTCGTCTTAGGGGATCCGACGCACCTCCAAACCCTCTTTCTCAATCTCATCACCAATGCCCTCGATGCCATGCCTAACGGAGGGGCTTTGACAATCAAGACGCAGCATATTTCATCCCCGCCTTCCACAGGGGATCGTGACGGATGGGTGCAGATCTCAATTGCGGATACCGGAATCGGCATCACGGGGGAATCGAAGAAAAGAATATTCGATCCTTTCTTCACCACAAAAAAATTAGGAGAAGGAACTGGATTAGGATTGGCGATTTGTGAGAAAATCATTAAGGAACACTCAGGAAGATTGGATGTAGAAAGCGAAGTGGGGAAGGGGAGTACATTCTTCGTTCGTGTACCTGTTTGCAAAGGAAATGGAACCGATCAATAAAGCATCACCTCATCTCTTGGTCGTGGATGACGATCCTGTCACCCTCAACCTCTTAAAAGAAGTCCTGACAAAAGAGGGTTACAAGGTGGATACGGCTTTGGGAGGCGAAGAAGCCATCTCTCAAGGGATGGACCATTTTTTCGATATCATCATCACGGATGTACGGATGGGAGATAAGGACGGGATGGAGGTCCTTCGATCATTTAAAAAGATCTCTCCCGAGACGACAGTGATCATGATCACAGCCTTTGGATCGATTGAAACCGCCATCGAAGCCATCCGGAAGGGAGCTTTTGACTACATCAGCAAACCCTTCAAACTTGAAGAGATCAAAATCACGATTCGAAGGGCCTTGGAGCAGAGGAAGCTTCTCCAGGAAAACAAATTTTATCGACAAGAACTTCTGAGCAAGTACCAATTTAAAAATGTCATTGGACGAACCCCTCAAATGCTTCAAGTCTATAAAACCATCGCTAAGGTGGCCGATACAAAGTCTACGGTTCTCCTCTGCGGAGAGAGAGGCACAGGGAAAGAATTGGTGGCTCGTTCCATCCATTATAATAGCCTCAGGAACAACGGTCCTTTCATCCCTGTCGATTGTGCATCCCTGGTGGAGACATTAATGGAAAATGAGCTGTTTGGCCATGTCCGTGGAGCCTTCACAGGAGCGCACTCCACAAAAAAGGGCCTATTCGAAGAAGCGGATGGGGGAACCCTCTTTCTTGATGAAGTGAGCAATCTCAGTCTTTCGATGCAAACCAAACTTCTGAGATTTCTACAAGAACATGAAATCAAAAGAGTAGGGGGGAATGGAAAGTATCAAGGTGGATGTGCGGGTGATCGCTGCTACGAATCAACCGTTGGAACCTCTTGCGAAAAATGGAAAACTTAGAGAGGATCTCTTTGATCGACTCAATGTCGTATCGATCATACTCCCTCCATTGAGGGAGAGGAAGGAGGATATCCCTTTATTAGCCAATCACTTTCTCCATAAATTTTCTGAAGAGAATAAAAAGAGTATCTCCCATATCTCACCGGAAGCCCTCGAAATACTTCTCCAATATTCATGGCCGGGAAATGTGCGAGAGTTGGAGCATACCATAGAACGAGCCGTTATTCTTTCGATCCATCCCATTATCCTTCCTGAAGACCTGCCCAGAAAAATGTTTGAAGAGATGAAAGAGGTTGAAACCCTACCTCCAGAAAAATTATTGCCTTTAAAAGAAATAGAAAAAAGATATGTTCTAAAGGTGCTTCAAGAGACTAAGGGAAATAAGAAGAAGGCCTCTGAAATCTTGGGCATTGACCGGACGACTCTTTATCGGATATTGGAAAAAGAGTAGTTGTTGTAATTTACAACACAATCTTTCTTTAATGTGTTGAATTTTGAAACATTCTTTCCTATCCAAATTTGTTCTCTTAAACTTTATCTAATTATTTAAATAAGTTAAAAATTACTCATTCATGATTGTCCTTGGCACCCATTTTGCTCTTTATTTTTTAAATTTAGAAAAAACCAAAAAGAAAGGAGGTGAAATAGCATGAAGAAGATGATCCTTTTAGTTGTCATGCTGACATTGGTAGCTTTTGTTTCTGGAGTCATGGCTCAGCAAAAGCCAGCTCCTGAAAAACCAGCAGCAGCCCCTGCTCCAGCTCCAAACCCTGCTGCACCCGCTAAGTTGGAAAAGTTCAGTGGAGCAATTGAAAAAGTCGATGAAATGGCAAAGGCCATCGAAGTCAAGGGGAAGGTGAAGAAGGAGGAGAAGACTCTTACTTTTGCTACAGATGATAAAACAAAGATCACCAAAGGTAAAACCACTCTTTCCTTCGCTGATCTTAAGAAGGGGATGAATGTCTCCGTCGGATACCAAAAGGTTGGAGATAAAATGACCGCTGTAGCGATCAAGGTAGCTGCACCAAAGGCTGCACCAAAGAAGGAAGCACCAAAGAAGTAGCTAGAAAGTGAATCTTAATAAAAAAGGCACACCCTTTAGGGTCGAGCCGATCGCTTAACGTGTTGAAGAAAAGTGAAAAAGGACTGCTGACTGAGTATCAGCGGTCCTTTTCTTTTTGGAAGAAATCTTCCGCAACGGGCAGATGCTTTACTGACTGAAAAATTCTAAG
>Ga0315285_10004007_pt1 | contig 15296 bp, 13 predicted proteins | sample YL17G09_36_MG_FD_203698 | JGI IMG/M metagenome (GOLD analysis project Ga0315285, IMG submission 203698) | Sediment microbial communities from Yellowstone Lake, YNP, Wyoming, USA - YL17G09_36 | ecosystem: Environmental > Aquatic > Freshwater > Lake > Sediment | place: USA: Wyoming | collected...
TAGACTTGGTCGCCGATAAATGAGATCCTTCTCAGTGTGTGCCCTTTAGGGTGCGACCATCGTAATCTGAGCCGTCGTCCGTCGTCGTTTCAGGTAATTTGTGTGTGTGTGGGTCTCATGGTGCGGGGGATATAGGTAAGGACGGGTTTTGGTGGGGACGTGATACCGTATGTTTTGGACGTGTCACTGTGACGTGATACTCGGGTTGGGCAGGCAGGGTATCACGTGTAAGTCCTTAAGGAATTTCACGACTAGAAATTAGATTTCACCGCGAAGAAATTCGCATAGAAATTATCATCATCCATCAAGAAAGAGAAAGCTGAAATTCCAGCGCAGAATGAGAGAAAAAATCAGAGATATTCATGAGGATTATCAGCTAGCGAAATATCCACGAGGATTATCAGTCAGTAAGATATTCATGAGGATTATCAGCCAATCAGATATCCAAGAGGAAACCTTAGGCGGTAGCCTTAGCTGCCGCAACGTGGATGAAATATCTGCCCGGCGGAGGCGGCTGCAGCTCTCTTGGAATATCTGCTGCTGATTTTGAACCTGGAATCGCCTGAATCTGGAGGCGGCTTACCCTCATCCTCCTCCGCTTACTCCTAGTTGCCTCCTCCCAGCCGCCTATCACCTTCTTTTTCCACCGGCTTCCACGATCCATCCACGCCTATCCAGCCATTCAGGCTGTCTTCAGCCGCCGCTATGAAACACCTAACCACCTACGCTTGGCAACGAGACCACCGAAAGGGGCCCATACCCATTTGAAACCCCATTTGAAAAGAATGAAACCCAAATCAAATCATGCCTCTGCTGCTGCTGCGTCTGCTATTGGGGGGCCCCAATCGCTCGTTCTAGACTATGAGCCGTTGGCTAATACTGAGAATCAGAAGCGGCTGTTGGCTGAATTTGACGCGTTGGGTTCTTGAGAAGCGGATTCATCATCGACAGGCCGCGACGGTTCGAGATTTGATTCAGATGTGGATTCATGTCGATGAGCATTCGCGGTTTGACGACTTGGAGGAAAGGATCTCGCGGCTTGAGGGAAAGGAGGTGTCCAGACAATGACGAAAATCGATGATTTCGAGAAGCGACTTGGCCGCCTACGAGGCGGGCAAGATGTCTGAATTCCCTACTGGCTGAGCAAGGTTGGAAGCCCAGAAGAGATCATAGAATATTGCCACATCAGACGGGGCGAACTTGCAGCTTTGCTTCATCAACCCCATGCCGTCTCCGTCCCAGCGCGCCAGCAACAAGTAGACGACAGCCAGAAAGAGTCTCGTGCGTTTGAACGCCGATTACGCGCAAAGTATGGCGATCGAATGCCTCAGACGCTAAGTGAGGAATTTGCGGAAGACCTCGCCCGCGCAAGAAGCGACCCCGAGTATCGCGAGCGAGAGGGGCTGAATCAGAAGGGCCCACCAAATGTTGAATCGCCTACTTGAAGCGCGCCAGCGGTAGGATTAGAGGGAGCCCTACCCTTCTATGTTCTGCTAGTGTAGCCTCTTGTCCTGTGAAGTGCTGGAAGAATTGGAAGGTCAATTAGCGCGGCATCGAAGACACGAGTATCAACCCCTAATCCTCATACAAATCGAAGCCCATCAAAGAGGCTGCGCCAATTGCCAGAATCAAACAAGTGGATAACGCTCATCCAGAATGCGAGCAAACCGAAGACTTAACATGAGATCTCGGCTCCCATAAGACCCCATGATTTCTCTTCCGAGTTTCTTCTGGTTGTTTCTTGCAGTTGCTTTCTTCGCAATGGCGTGGAGAACGTATCGAGTTAGGCAAGTACTAGTGCCAAAGGTTATCGAGGAATCGCGAGGCAAAGTGGCGGAAATTAGTTTTGGCGGTAATGGCATACCAGTCGCTGATCTCAGAAAACTGAAGCCGATCTTTGATCATACGCTTGCAATCGAGGTCATGGCATTCATACTCACTGCAATCGCAGCTATTGTCGATTTCCTACGTGGGTGAGCACAATCAACCGATGATATTAAACCGCATCTGGGTTACATCCGCCGACCTGTTCGACCAGAATGAGAAGCGTGATTAGAAGCACGCCTGCTTGCATTGGAGAACCCACCTGCGAATACGGGGCGGTTCCTATATGCGTCTTAGAGGTTATGTGTTGTTCTGGCGGGGTGTTGGGCGATGGTTTCTATTCTCCCCTTCTTCGTTCTTGTTGCTATTATACTGCTGCTGTTCCTCATGAAAAGCGTGTTATCAGGGTATGGAGGAGACAAAAGAACCCGTTCGCCCACGTTGTATGGATACCTTCGTCGGCGTCGTCGGCGTTCGAAATACGGGAGGACCCAATAATTCGGGAGACTAGTCTACGAGATGGTCACGGTCAAGGCGTCGAGTCCAAGCGTCTTGTCTAGCGACTCCATGCCTACGCGGTTTGCGGCTCCGTGGTTCGCTGAATGGCATGTGCAGGCGCATCTGAGTCTCTTCGCGTTCTCGCATGACCTGTTGCCGCATACCCATTTCTTGACGGTCTTCAGGTTCTGGTAACTTGCGGGGGTTGATAGGTACCCTTTTGGGATTCTCACACAACACTCAATGCTGAAGTGAGCCTTTTGAAGGATAGAGAATATGCTGGATCAACTGGGTCAACAGGCCCCACTGGCCCAGCGAGGGCAGTAGATGATGTGAACGAAGGAGAATATACTTTCCAAGTAACTGGGTCAACAGGCCCCACAGGCCCAATTGAGACAATACAGGTTACGAACAAAGATATCGAGGAACAACTCAACCCTCTCCTTGTGGCGTTTGAGAATACAAAGAGTGAACACTACCGTGTTCAGAGAGCAAAGGTATCCGTAATCATCGCGGGGAGCGCTGGGGCAAAGGGCCGACTTAGCTTGGGCTTTCTCGATTTAGGTGGAGAAGGCAAATACGAGAAAACACGGGGACTCGAGATAGAGATCGAACGGATCAAAGACCGCGAGACAGCCTCATCCAAGTAGTCGGACAATAGAACCTACGAGCGGAACAACGATGAGCTTGGTTTCCTTGGACGCGATAGTGCAGGCAGACGCCACACTGATCGTGGGAATAGTCTTCATCGTGACTCTGAAGCAAGCGCTCAAGCAGAAAGTGACCCCCGCTGATCTTCTAATGGTGGCATCTGCCATCCTTCTCTATGTCCTTTCAGGAATTGTAGCAGTTCTTCCCGACATGTTCTCTAGCCTCACCCTTGTGTCTGGGGTTACAACCGTTGTCTCCATGGACTTGCTAGTGGGGATGTGTACCTTTGGTTCGATCTTTCTGTTCTACCTTGGAATGATCACGACGGCAGGTGCGGTCTACTGGATGATGCGCAGAACAGAGACCAGCGAACGCAAGGCTGAAACTAGGTAACATTCGTGAGTAGAGGGGCAACTGTTAGAAGCGGGAAAGACAACAGTACAATTGGCGTGGTCTTTTGGCTGACGAGGAAGACTACGACGACGCCATAGACTATGGACCCTATGAGGACGGGGAACCATCTGGTCTTTCTATGCACCCCTTCGACCCGCCGTATGACAAGCGGTGGTTCGTTCCTATCATAGTCTGCTTGTCTGTTATCGTCTTCGTGGGCTTCATGCTTGCGGCACTTGCGGGACCTTCCCAAACTGGACAAGTCGCATCCCCGATTCACATCTTTGGAATTATCCTAGCCCTTTCTGGCGTATCAATGCTTACCGTGTTTATCGTGCTAAGCATCAAGCCACGAAATATGGACCCCGTCTCGGAAGTAATGATATGGTTAGTGGTCATCGGCCCCGCAATCGTCGTCCCCATAATGGCGCTGATTCTGATGTTAACTGCACGCTAGTTCCCTTATGTCGTCGCCCGCGCTCGCCGTGGTTAGGTTACGGCGGCCTTCACCGCAAAACAGAAAGCAGTAGGTTGTTCATAGTTGGCGTGCGAGTCTGTGAGGCCGAAAATCTGCTTGCAACATAGCAAATCTTCAGCAGATGAGACAATGACAGAACAAGGGTCCATGTCGGTGCGCCATCCGATATGGAAGAAGGATGAATTGGAAAGGGAGAAGTTCAGGGCACTTCTCGTCATAGCAGTAGTTGGGACTGTCATAGCGGCTAGGTTCTTCGAAGTACTGCCAAGTTTCACGAAAGACTTCGAACTGATGGATTGGGTAGACGTGCTGTACATATTCGTTCTGATATGGGTTGGATACCTTTTCCTGATGGTTTTTGCAGTCTCTGATGATGTGCTTGGGAGTATTCTCGGCGCTTACGGACGTGCTATCTCATTCTTTGCCAAACTCTTTGGACACGTGGCGTTCACTGTTGCGCCCCTTCTTGCCGCTCCCGTTGCCTTGTACGTGAGCTGGATGAAAGACTGGCGCAGGACGATCGTGCTTGTTGTTGTGTTGCTTTTCATTCTGGTTCTGCTATGGGCTCAGCGAAGGCGAGTTGCAGGATATTTTCCGCCAGAGAACCAATGATAGTGACCAAGAAAACCATAAAGCCCTAGACTGTTCATAGCTAACTTAGCGAGTCGTCGCGGGCGCGAGTCTCACCTGTGAGCGCAGAATCTAAAGGGCAAATCGAGAAAATACTGTATGCGAAGTCTTTTGGATGAGCCGGTCTCGTAGCTTCGCTTGGCGTTTCTTGCTAGCTGTGAGGCGTAGACGGTGTACTGACCCATCTTGGCGGTTCTCAGTACTCATAGAGACTTGTGATGCGTATGATGGAATGTTATGCGGTATTCGGAATGAGGTAATTATCCGATTTTAGGAGCACCCTTAACGATCAAAGAGGTAATGAAAAGAAAAAAATGGGTGGTGCGTCGTGTTGTCATATGCTTATCCGAGTTTGGCAAGTCGTTCTTTCAGCATCTTGAGTTTGGCTTCCAAATCATCAGGCGGAGCCTGGTGTTCTGTGCCTTCGTCCTTCATTAATGCCCTGCGTAGTTCGATCTGCTTTTCCAGTTCCTTGATTTGATCTTGGAGGGTGCCGCTGACTATCGAGCGTAGGCTTTCAAGTTCTGCTGTTGCTGTAGACCTTGAACGATATGCAGGGAGCACAGGCTTGTCAACGCAGGGGCAGTCTCAGATTCAAGGACATATTGGAAGCAACAAGATGGGATCTCCCTGCCAAGATCTTCACCTACGATAGGTGCGCTGTGGTCGATACTCGACATAGCTGTCCTCGTCTAACCCGTAGATTTCTGTCTCTTCGAGTTCGTTCCCTTCCTTGCCAATGTACGTTATGGCGTCTTTGCCCAGATAGAGGTGACAACGACGCATTGTTCCGCGATGTGCCCCGTTCTCGAACTTGCTCTCCGGATGATCAATGTACTCCTCCACCGTCTTCTTCAACGTTTTCCAATATAGCTCCGTGGCCTCGTTGTAGAGCTTGCCGGTCTTCGCATCGATGAACGGCTGATAGGGTCCCTGACCATATTCCGAAGTGAAATGCGTTAAAGGAATGATGGGTTCTCCGTTCTTGCTGAGCATGGTCGGCCAACCGACTAAGACGAAATTGAATGGTTTGATTTGCCTGTCGGGCCGACTGCCTTCGTTGAGGGTCTTGACTCTTCGTAGCAGACGAGGTGTAGTCAAGGCGGGTTTCGCCACAGCATAGTCATTCGTATATTGTTCCAGCAGCTGCTCCTTCGAGATCCTTCCCAATGCATAGCGAAGAATATTCGTCCACAACTCCTTCTCCCATTTGCCTTCCTTCTCGTGCATGAGATGTCCGAGTCCATGAGATGACCATTTGACAGGCACAGGGTCGCCTTTCTCTTCAATGTAGCAGAGAACGTAGCGCTTGGCCGAAATTCCGTAGAACCACAGTTCCCTCAGCTCATGGCGTTCATCGTAATTCTCAGCTTCGAGTTTCAGGAATGGTTCTTCAGGCATCGGATTAAGTGGCTCAAAGTATTCCTGAAGCTTCTGCCAATTGAAAGGTGAAACCGCCATGCTATCCGTGTCGCAGAAAGCGTAGTAACCGCCGTGTTGTTGAAGCCACGTTTCAGCCATAGCGAGCAATAGGCGAGCTGCTGAGGTGAGCATGGTCGAGATTAAGGGATGGAAGAATCGGCCGGACTTCTCGTTCTTTGACACCTTGCATTTGAAATGCTCCAAGCCGTAAACGTCAGCTTCACACTTGCTGTCTTCCGTGTTGATTTCGATGAAGATACCGTACGAGGCTGCATTCGCGATTATCTTCAACTCATTCTGAATTGTGTCAAGTCGTTGGTATTCCGGCGAATCTGCTGGTTGTCGTTCGCTTTCTTTCTTCGTTCTGTTTCTCAGCTCACGAAGCTTGAGGAACAGGTCTTCGTCTGGATTGACGGTTGATCCTCGAACTATCTGAATTGGTAGGAGCCCACTCTGCGTACCCTTGGGAACGAACTTGATGGCTCTCAGGATCCTAGGCGACTTGCCCGTCAGAAGTTTTGACTGAAGAACCTCAGGTAGCGTGTGCCACGATGGCTCAGGAGAGGTCAGGTGATTGATGCCAATGTTGTACACCCGCTTAGTTCCATACGGTGCCCGAACTGGCAGAATATCGTTATCGGGTCGAATCTGAACAATGACCACCATCTGCTGCCAGACAGCTGGATCTCTCAGAGTTCGCAAATCCGCCTTCTCAACTAGACATCGAATCTCCTTTGTTGCTTCGACGCATTCTATCCTTTCAGCCGTAAGGAAAGGCCACAGGCCCATCAACGAGAATAAGGAAGGATACATGCTTGCGAAGTCCATGTAGCGAACTTTCACAGGCTTCTTCCGGATTCGAACCTCAGAACGACCGCCGAAGTAGGTAGTCATGATGTATCCCAAGACTTCAGGTGGGAACTCTGGATTCTGTTCTAAGAAGGGCTTGATGCCCATCTGCTTCAGGTACTGTTTGCCTATGCTTGCTGGTGAGTATGCTTTCTCAGGTGGAAGCGCCAAATGGAATGAATTGTACCGCTCGATCATCCTGACATAGAGATCATGAGTAGCGAGTGTGTCGTTGAGGTTGTAGTCAATGTATTCTCGCGTGATCTTCCCATGTTTCAGCGGCTGAGTTTTGTGATGCTCCGATTCGAACTCCTCGCATGCTGATTCGAGAGTTAGCTTTCTGTCTGTCAAGGCGAAACCGAAGGTGCGCAAATCAACGACGATGCCTTTGTAGTGGCGTCTTGGGTGACGTTGATTACGTTTCGCAGGTTTAGCGAATTCAATGAAGGCCTTGGTTGAATCAAGCGATCTAATGTGGATCAGCGGGCGAAACGAGCTTGCTGATAGCGTGAACGTGAAGCCGCCCTTCCATCTCCTTCTGCCAAGCCCCCATCCAGAAGCTAGGCGGGAGATGTCGAAGGGCAGATTGAAACCAACAAGCGTTGCGTGGCTATCATAGACGCAGAGGTAGAACACTTCGTCGATGAAGCGCTTGAGGGGCAATAGCTCGACCTTGGCATTCTGGGTCGCAAGTTTCTTGGTGTGAATCCTCAAGGTCTCAATGTCTTGTCTCGATAGGGTATTGGCATGGAATATGATAACACGGTGAAGCTTTCTGTTGATCCAAATGCCGCATGACCCAAACAGGAGATTCTGGTAGGCGTCAGTGGTGGTCTCTGTGTCGATCACGACAACAATATCCGGATCAGTGCTTGTTGCTGTATCCTGCCGGCTGAAATTCAGACTTCGCGCATCTTTGTGAGTGACGTATGCTCGGAGAACGATCTCAATTGGTTCGGGCCCCCGTTCGTTGTCTTCTCGGATTGTGACTCACCTCTCTCTGGCGTTGTTGCGGACGTGCCAGCCTTGAGAACGAAACTTCCTTGCCAAACTCAGAAAGCAAGGCCGCCCAGACTTTCGGTTGAGGAGGTCGAAGATGTCGGCCCATCCGAAGAGATACGATGAAAGCCGATGCGCCATGTCAGCTTCGTTGACGAGCCAATTCTTCTGGTGGTCACTTAGATGTTCATGACATCGGAGACAGACTGTCACGGTGTCTGGGAAGTTCGTCTTTCGTGCAACATGGTGTTCTTGAAGTTCGGCGTTGGTTTGTGGAACCTGGGCAATTCTGCAGACTGCGCATTGATCCACAGTAACGCATTGCTCTGCATCTTTGAACAGCTTGGCAAAATCAAGGATATCCGGTTCGCCTGACCGACCAGCCTCCAGCGCCAGCCTCAGCGCTAGAAGCACTCGGTCATTCTCCATTAGCTCCCCACCGGTAGATTTCGAAGAACTCCGGAGTCGGCTCACGCTGCTTAATCGCGAAGACAGCCTTGGGATTCGTTTCGAGATTGTGCGTTCGACCCTTGCTGTCTTTGAATCGTTTCCTTGGAATCTCTCTGAGAAAGGAGCTCTTTCCAGTGTCAAGGAACTGTTTGACTCTGTTGTGATATTCGCCGATCAGCGAGGCAGTCTTCGAGCTTGCGATCTCAACGATGATCGTACGGCCTTTCTCGTAGACGACCATGGCGCGGGGAATGCCATCGAATGCTTTCACTCGCCAGCGACCGTGGACTCTACGGAACGCGTTTGTGTTCCTTCGAATGGTTTCGGGATCCACACCAACTCGCGTTGCTGCTTCTCGTGGGCCTAGTCTTTCGCGTCGTACCAAGGACAGCGCTTCAAGCGATTTCTCTCGGATTCGTCTCTGCTGCGGAGACAGTTGTTTCCAAGAGCGTCTCCAAATGGCCGCAACGTGTCTCCGTGGACGCTTTGACTGTCTTCTGGATGGCCGTCGACGATGAACATTCTTTCGATGCTTCCGAGTCAATGCTCAGGTCCTCCTTTGCTTGGGGAGCATGTCTGGAGTCCAAGGTCCACCTCGTCGCCTGCGATTCTCCGCGTTGCGAGTACTATGACATCGCTTTCGTGAGCAGCGAATCACCTTTCCTTGACCTGTGTAGGGCCAAGTGTGACCGCATTTCTCGCAGAGGATTTGTATGGGAGCGTTAGCGCTGAACGCTGGTTAACCTCCTTCAGACATCGACTGCTTGGCTTTCGTGGAGAGAACACTCATCGAATCGAGCGTTTTCAGTATGCAGTATCGATAGAATCCGCTTCTGCTCAGGCCTAACTTCCCCCTGACGATTTCCGTAAGCTCGAACAAGTCGTTGGAAAGCCAGACCAGCTGCCTGCTTCCAGGTTCTTTCATCAGATGCAAGTACAGTCACTGGACTTGCTATCGCTAAACAAGTACTTATATACGTTGTGTCAAACAACGTATGTAGTCTCAATGGACTGGGTGTCACGTATGCCGTATCAAAAAGAGGCAAAAGAGGTTAACAGAAGCAAAATCGTGCAAGAATTAGCTTCTCCGAAGACCTTCACCGAATTGTGGAAGGCAGTTCAGCCTACGATAAGATCAAGGTCGGCCTTGTCAGGTCATCTCAAAGAGTTGAAACGAGAACAGGTGGTTGAAAGAAGGGTAGTTGGAGATAAGCTAGTCTACACACTGACCGAGAAATACCGAAGGTCAGAGCCGGCCAAACCAGTTCTTTATGGTGGTCTTGCCCGCAAGTATTTCGATGAACAAATTCATCCGTTCATAGAGGGCTCAGATGAGAATTTTCTCAAAGCATACGTCAAGAAGCTTGGAGCTTTGGTTCTCTACGCGCTGATCAATGATGTGGAAATGGGGAGCGGCTGGGCGGAAGTTACTCTTCCAGTGGTGAAGGATAGGCTATGGCTGGAGCACCATATCTTCGCAAGGGCCAAAGTTGGAAGCTACGGCCCAAGAGCGGATGATCTCAAAGAAGTTGCCCGGCCCTTTGAAGAAATCCGCGGGAACCCTGCAAAGTTCAAGGAGGAGATAGACTCGCTGAAAGCTTCCCTGAAGAGAGTGTTTCCCGATGAGGTCTCCCGTATTGAGAAGCTGTGGCAGATTGCTTGAATCTCATCTGCTCTGAGGGAAGAGTAGTTGAACCCACTCTATCTGTCAGGTTTTGGAGTATCTCTTAGCGTCGACAGGGCTCGACTGCAGGTTCGCGACGGCTTTCAGGATCCAGATTTCGAACCTGTGAGATTTGAGATGCAACCTCGACAGGCACGTTTCGACTCAGTTATCGTTGACGGTCATTCTGGAACCATCAGTCTGGACGCGATCAAGTGGCTGATGCGCCATGACATTCCGCTTTTCATTCTCGACTACAATGGCACACTTCTCTCGTCAACGCTGCCACGTGAGCCCGTGAATGGTCCTCTCAAGATCGCTCAAGTTGAAACCTACAAAGATCAAAGCAAGCGGTTCTACATAGCCAAGAAGCTAGTTGAAGCTAAGACGCAGCGAACCTCGGCCGTTCTCAGATGGCTCGACGCACGATACGGAGAATTCTCAAATGTTGAAACTTATCTGACTAAGGAATCGGAGCGCCTAGAACAGTGTCAGAAGCTGCAGAGCCTGCTGATGGTTGAAGGTCGAATTGCGGACATCTATTGGCGATACATGCAGCGAGTTCTGCCTGCCAAGTTTGGGTTCACGTCGCGGATGCATGAGACGCATCAGATGAACGCCTCCGATCCCGTGAATGCTCTTCTCAACTACGGATACTCTATTCTGGAATCACAGTGTCGCAAGGCTCTGAATAGCGTCGGCTTGGAACCGACAATAGGCTTCCTGCACGAGGCTAGGCAGACCAAGTATCCTCTGGTCTATGACTTTCAAGAGCCCTATCGATGGCTCGTCGATACCACGGTGATCTCATGCTTGGAGAGCGGACACTTTGGCAAGAAGGATTTCTACAGAATGGACAACTACGTCCTCAGACTCAGACCCGAAGCAGTGAGGAAGCTCGTTGGGGCGCTGCGAATCAAGTTCAACTCAGCTGTCAGCCATGAAGGGAAGCTCTACAGTTGGGACACACTGATCAGACTGAAAGCGCAGGAACTGGCCAACTACATTCTTGGCAGGCGAACTGAACTAGACTTCAGAGACCCGAGACCTAATCTGAACAGGTCGGACTCGGAAGCGGTCAGGAAGGCGGTCCTTCCCCTGACAGCAACTAAGGCGAGAAATCTTGGCATAAGAAGGAACACCCTGTGGCACCTCCAGCAGCGAGCTCGTAGTGCGAAGTCCTTCGAGATCTACGATAATGTTAGAAGAAAGCTGCTGCATTGACATGGTTGCATAGTCTTGTCGCCTCGGGAGAAACTCGAAGTCACAATAGTGAAGGTAGGCGCCTCCAAGTACTCAGTCACCGTGTCTTGGCACGGAATGATGGAGATATCCGATTTCGGGACACCCTATTCGCAAGAGAAACTGCGAGAACTGACTCAGTTGATCGGCGAACTTGACGAGACAACTGGAAGACTGAAAGCTTCTCCAAAAGAGCTGCAAGATATCGGCGTGAAGCTGTACAATTCATTATTTCCGACTGAGAAGATCAGAGACATTGTGTCGAAGTGTCTCACCACCGGAGGAGAATCGCTGGAACTGGAATTACGATACAAGGAACATGAGGTCGGCATCATACCTTGGGAGTTGCTACACGATGGGACAACGCCACTCGTTGCCTCAGGTGTATTTGATCTGGTTCGCGTTATTGAGGTTCATGAACAGTTCAGAGAGGTTAGCGTGAAGTCGCCTCTGAAGATTCTCGTTGTAATTGCGAGGCCCCTCGACCAGCTTCCTCTAGAGATAGCTCCACCCAAGTCGCAGATAGTGACTGAGCTTGAGAAGCATATCAAAGCGGGAAAGACCGTCGTCCATTTCTTGACACCGCCAACCTACGATGAGCTTGTAAAGTGGCTTGGCAAAGGATACGACATAGTTCAGTTCTACGGGCATGGAGGCTTTTCCGAGGAGAAGGGATGCTTAGCGTTTGAAGACAAACTTGGCTTCACAAAGTTGGTAAGCGCCGAAGAGTTGGCCGTGGGGCTTCGCAGAAGTGGAGTCCAGCTAATCGTTCTTTGCGCTTGTCATTCAGGTGCGGCTCCCTCAAGAGACGTGTTTACGGGAGTAGCTCAATCCCTTGTGGGCGCGAGCGTTCCAGCGGTGGTTGGGTGGGGTTACGCTGTTCCCGTTGAAACTGCCCTGTCGTTTATGGAACAGTTCTATGCCGCTCTTGCAACCGAAGGGGAACCTTCAGTGAGAAATGGCGTGGCCCAAGCTAGAAGAGCCCTCTTCCCCAAGGGCACAGCACACTTTCTAGAACTTTTCGAACGAACGCTAGACGACAGACTCGTTCAAGTGGGAACGTGGAATCCTGAAACTCTCTCTCCACCTTATGCAGAGCCCCCACACAATCTTGAGGAAGCTCTCGGAATTCATAACCTACTCGTAGGCAGATTCTCAGAGCTGGCGGAGTTATCGAAGGCATTTGCCTCGCAAGAGACGGTTGTTGCGCTGTGGGGTTTCAGCGGGGTTGGCAAGACAGCTCTTGCGGTTCGCGGCGTCTATGATCGTTTCATGTGGCGTTTCCCTGACGGTGTCTGGTACGTTGAGCTTCAAGGAGGAAAAACGCTCGACACAATCCTGTCAGAACTCTGCAACTATCTGAAAGTCCCAGCGGCTCCTTCCACAGAAGAGAAAGAGAGGCTAGTTCTGGATCGATTAGCTCAAACCAAGACTCTTCTTCTGCTGAACAACTTCGAAGACGTTGAGACTGATCCTCGAATCATCAGCTTCCTGAACAAAGTGAAAGCTCCGAACAAAGTCTTGTTGACGACCAGATTCAAACCACAAGAAATGGCGTGGAGGAAATGCAGCCTACCACAGATGAGCCCAGGAGACGCCCTCCAACTCTTCCTGCGTGTCGCAAAAAGAGAAGGCACACAGATAGAGAGCACTGATCTGGACAACGTGTTGGAGATATGTCGACGAGTAGACTACTATCCTATCGCAATAATCTATGTGGCGGGATCACTTGCGGGCACTACTCTTGACGACGTCCTTAGAAGCTTAAGCAAAAGCCCTCCGGATGCGATCAAGGCAGGTTTCGAGTATGCGCATGACAGGCTCTCATCTGGTGCAAAGGAGCTTCTAGCGCGTCTCTCGATCCTGGTTAGACCTTTCCAACTCGAAACCATCGAAGCCCTCTCAATGCCATCCGACACCAATCTGCACATCGTCAACTGGAGAGAATGCAAGGATGAGCTGAGGCGTCCCGATCTTCTTCTATTCAGTCATGACTTGTTCTCGATGCTTCGCATGACACGCCTACTTGCCAAAGAGCATCTCACGGAGCCTCGAAAGTGGCATAGCATTGCCGCAGATCACTTCCTATCGCAGAAGGCCATCGATGCCTTCGAGGCTTTCGATCATCTCCGTGAAGCTGAACGTTGGAGAGAAGCGGTGGAACTCGTTAATGCCGCTCAGGCAAGGCTATCCCAACATGGTCTGGGAGGAGAGGTTGCATCTAGGCTGGAAGAAGCGGCCCAGATAGCTGCAGCCAAACTTGGAGACCGTCAACTCCAGAGTCACTCCTTGGGATATTTGGGGAATACCCGGGCAGGACTTGGAAAATACGGAGAAGCGCTGAGAGACTTCCAAAAAGCTCTACGAATTCAGAGAGATCTACTCGAAGCGGATCCAAGGAACGCTGGCTACCAATCCGATGTGGCTACGACGCTAAACAACCTTGGCAACCTCCTGTCCGCGATGGGTAGACGTGAGGATGCGCTCAAGGCCTACACAGAAGCCCTAGAAGCCTACAGGACACTCCTGAAGAACGATCCGGACAATATTGTATACCAATCCAATGTGGCTATGATACTGAGCAACCTTGGCAACCTCCTGTCCGATATGGGTAGACGTGAGGATGCGCTCAAGGACTACACAGAAGCCCTAGAAGCCTACAGGAAGCTCCTGAAGTCTGATCCAGACAATGTTGAGCGTCAATCCGATGTGGCTATGACACTGAGCAATCTCGGCAGCCTCCTATCCAACATGGGCAGCTATGACGAAGCCCTGAAGCGTCTCGCAGAAGCTCTTGACATTTGCATGACTCTTCAAGCGAGTGATCCCAAGAATCTCGTCTACAAGGAACAGCTGTGCAGCACTCAATTCAACATTTCTCTGCTGCATGAACGAGCAGAGAGCTTGGAGAAGGCCATCTCTTCAGTACAGTGGGTTATCGATCAATCGAGGCGCATGGACTACGTGAAGGGCGAAGCTGAAGGATGTCTGCGTCTCGCAGATCTTTGCCTCAGGAATGGTGACAGCGTCAGGGCTGAGAAAGCGGTGAATGAAGCGCTTCGACTGACCAAGGAGAACGATCTACCTGACGTAGGGGACGAGACGCTTGTTCTGCAAGGCCGATTATTGCTCCAACAGGGTAAGACCGCAGAGGCCTTTGACCGCCTATCCGTGGCTTGCATCATCTCTCTTGAACACGGTTGGAAGACTCACAACAAAGTCGTCGCTCGGGTCGTGCCAGTTCTCAAGTCGTTGCGAGAACGAGGTCAGAAAGAGATAGCGGAACAGCTTGCGAATCACCTTGTGAAGGCTTGGAAAGGCAAAGGCCTCGACAAAGAGATTCCACAATTCATAGAACTAATACAAAAAGCAGTCACAGAAACCTGACCCTGAAGTATTCTAGGCTCAATAGCTTGCCTATGAGCGTGGAATGACACGTCCCACATGTAATATCCTCTATGGGAAGAATTCTAAATTCGTTTACTGCCGACGAATCTACTAGGTCGTTAACTGATTCCCTATTCCCATCGTCCGCGGCCTAGACGTGGAACAGCTGGACTTCCACGTCCCATTTACACGTCGAATTTCAGACTTCCACGTTCCAGCCCAAACAGCACCTAACCTGGAATGCAGCCGCAGGCGCCTGGGAAGAGGCTAGTTAGGCTGAGTAGGTAGGCAGCCTCAATGGCTGGATAGGGCAGATGAATCGTGGAAAGCGGCAGCAGAAAGAAAGACGGTAGAAGAAGACGGTGGATGAAGATGACGGCGGCTGTAGGCAGCCGAGAGGAGGCAACTAGTAGTAGGCGGAGGAGGATGAGGGTCAGCCGCCTCAATTGAGGCGATTCTCGGTTCAAAATCGGCAGCAGATGTTCCAGGAGAGCTGCCGCCGCCTCCGCCGGGCAGATATTTTCATCCACTTTGCGGCAGCTAAGGCTAGGTGCCTAAGGTGTCCTCAACAAAATCCTTCCACGTGATACTCCAAAACACCAACGCGAGTATCACGTCACAGTGACACGTCCAAAACATACGGTATCACGTCCCCACCAAAACCCGTCCTTACCTATATCCCCGGTCTCATGGTGCGGGCGCCCAAATTTGAACCTCTCATAGGAGAGGCGCTTTTCGTCGTCGTGGTTTCTTGGTGCGCCACAAGGTCATCATCCCCAGCTGGGTAGGGTGGCTGACACCCATTGTTAC
>Ga0315285_10004008_pt1 | contig 15293 bp, 11 predicted proteins | sample YL17G09_36_MG_FD_203698 | JGI IMG/M metagenome (GOLD analysis project Ga0315285, IMG submission 203698) | Sediment microbial communities from Yellowstone Lake, YNP, Wyoming, USA - YL17G09_36 | ecosystem: Environmental > Aquatic > Freshwater > Lake > Sediment | place: USA: Wyoming | collected...
CAGGAAGTTCTTGTTGGTCGTGATCCCAACCAGTCCTTTTCCGTTGAGGGTGACTCCGACCTTCTTGTGAACTTTGAGCTTGGGCACCGAGATCACCACGTCTGCACTCATGATGGTTGCCGAAACCTCGTACTCGTGCGTCTCGTCGGAGTGGTGTCGAATCAATTCGTTCCGGTGGTAGACCGCTCCGTACAGCTTGTCCGCGGGCTGCCCATACAGAGCGCTCTGCTTGCCCAGGTTGACCACCGGGTTGCCGCGCGGATCGCCGGGCAGGGGAATAATCATCGACGGGAAATGACGCTTCCTGGACCAGTAGTTGCGAAGGTCGAGAAACTCGACGGTAGGCCCCGAAAACCGACGATAGAAGTCGCGGACTTTGTCCAGTTGGGTAGTTTCCATCAGTTCTTCGAAGTTGCAGTCATACTGGGGAGCGTCGGCGAATATAATCTTCCCCGATCCGCGAAGGGCGATCCAGCAATAGTCGGCGATGGCACGAAGAACCGAAGGATGGGTGATGATGGAAAAGACGTCTTTGCCCTCCTTGTGCCTGCTGAGGACAAAGTTCGGCTTGATCACCACGGTCATGCCCGGTTCGATCAAGCGGCGCAGCGGATTCCACCGCGGCGTGTTCCAATTCTCCTGGTCCAATTCCAGGCGCCGGAATAAATCTCGAACGCCCTCGTAGACGAGGTTGGTCTCCCCAGAGAGGCTCCCCTCGAAAGGGTATTCCGGGTATGAAGCAGACGGATGAAACGGACAGGTCTGGGGATACCGGGCCTCGGCCAATCGAGTTACTGCCACCCTGTGCATGAACAGCTCCATCCTCCGGCGCTAGTTGTCCCCGAATCCAAGCTTGAGTTCCTGGATCAGGAATCGATGCTTTCGCCGCAGGGTGAGCGGGATGTTGTTGACAGCTTGCATCTCCAGGTGAACGTCGTCACCAAACTTTACCGCCAGCCTTGTTTTGATGTTGCGGACGACCGAGTCGGTACAGGAATCCGTGGGGATATAACGAAAGACAATGCGGCCTTGTTCGCGCTGGTGGAACTGGAACTGGCGGACGTGGTCGAAAATGTCATCATGCATGTTGATCGCCGTCATCGAAATCAGGCGGCCGGTCCCGGTGACCGCGAATTCCTGGAGCCGGCCGTCAACCTTTTCCCAGATTTGGTGGGGCCGGCCACAGCACGAGCACCCGTAGCCCTTCAAAGTCGCTACATCCTGCGTGCGATAGCGGATGAAGGGCGTGGCGCGCATCAAGAAAGAAGTCGCTACAATCTCCCCCATTTGCCCCGGCTCCGTCACGACCTTCCCGTCGCGGCCAAGCAACTCCACGTATCCGTACTGCGGCACGACGTGGTAGGTGTCCGCGTGCTCGCAAAAGCCCGCCAGCGCCGCTAGTTCATAATGCCCGTAATGGCTGAAAATGCGCGCCTGAAAGACTTCGGCCATCAGTTCCTTCTGGAAACCATACAGGTTCTCGGAGGCGCAGAGGACCCCTTTGACCCGCGGAAAGGGCCGCCGCGCCTCCTTCAAGAATCTTGCGAAGATGTAGCCCGCCGAAGGATAGCATTTGACCCACTCCGGGCAATAGTCGAAGGCCCGCTTGCGGTAAACCTCCATCACTTCGGGAACCAGGTGATAGGAAGAGCAGCGAAGCTCGCACAGGCTCGGGTACATCTGCATGTGCCTTCCCGCCGTTAGCGGCAGACCGCGGAAGACCATCTGCCGGTCGCCCTCTTTCCACCCAATCCGGTAGTATTGGTGCGCTTTCGATGCCAGCTCCCGGGAGAACGCAACTTTGTCGCGATAAAAACCAAACGGGATGCCCGTGCTGCCACCTGTTGTCACGTAAGCCCGTCCGGGCCCGGGCGCGGAATAGTCTTCAAGATGATCCCTGATCAACTCCTTTTCCACAAATGGAAGGCATTGGATATCTTCGGTTCTCTTAATCGAGTGCGGCCCGACACCCGCTTGGTCGAAAAGCCGCCGGTAGCCCGCCGTCTTGAGATAGGCGTGCCGAACCATTTCTCGGATCTGGCGAAGCTGGTAATCGGCGATTTGGTCGGCGCTCCATCGCTCCGAGGAACGCAGAAAAGCAATCCACTCGCAGTAGTGCTGGTTTCTAAGATCCGCGTGTGGGACTCGACTTGACATAAGCATACGCATTTGCGCACGACGGGGGCCGCCCCGGAATTCAGCACTCGAAACCGAAACGTGTTGCATGAAGGTCAGTGTGATCCCGCCCGCTGGGCGGCCGATCACCCGATTGGGAAAGCCCCCTCCCGCCCGGAAACCCGGGCCCGCACGGCAGGCGCGTTGCGAGAGGAGTTGCGGCGATCGATGCGTTCGACCAGGTAGCCGTCCAGTTCTACCGCAACTGACTTTTGCAGCATCTCGACAGAGAGAATGAGGCGCTCCGCGCTCTTTTTACGAACCAGTATCCCTTCAACGCCCGCCAGCGGTCCGGCCTTGACCCGCACCCAATCACCCGCCGAAAGGAACGGATAGGGTTCTACCAGCAGCCGACTCTCAAGTGCGCGCTGAACGGCCTCAATTTCCTCCTTCGGAATGGGCGCCGGACCGCTGTTGCCTCCCACCAGGAAATGAACCCCTGGGGTCTGCAAAATCGCCAAACGAAACCGCAAATCGGCATGCAGGAAGACGTAGCAGGGGAACAGCGGCTTTTGCAGGACCTTGATGCGGTCGGCCCACCGGCTGCGCTCCAGGTAAAGCGGCAGAAAAACCTCGATCCCTTTACCAACCAGCAAATTGGCCACGACTTTCTCATGCTGGTGTCGTGTGTAAGCCGCATACCAACTGAGGCCGCGCTGAGTCATAATTAGACAGCTCCGCCCTGTGGCTTACACCGCCTGATCCCGCCACAGCCCAATGACGGCAATTTCGGATTGCGGATTTGGGATTGCGGAATTCAAGCACCTGGGACGTTTGAAATCCGAAATCCGCAATCCTCACGCGGTAACGCCAGCGGGTGGCTGTCCCTCCCAAATGCTATGGGTTGCCCCCCCGCCTCCCGCTCTCAGCCCTTCGCGCTTATAAAGCGACGCAGCGAGGAGGTATTATAGTCGAAGCCGGGAGCGAGGAGCAAGCGGCATGGTCTGAACCTTCCTCGAACCCGTCAAGCGCTTCCCATCTCTCCCAAATTGGAAATACGTCGGTCGTCCAGCCGGCAGCTTACGCCGCTCGCGGTTCCCGCCACCCAGCAAAACAGGAGGGCATTGGCCGGAATCTGCAAGTTGAAGTCTGTGACGGAATGCAGAAGGATGGCAGCCAATGCGCCCGCGGAACCCGCCGCCAGAATGGCGGCCGACCGATGGCTAGAGCGGACCGCTGTCCGGGCGGCCCGCACAACCAAAGCCCAGAGACCCGCGAACAGCAACGCGGCGGCCGGAATGCCAATCTCGGCCGCGAACTCCAGGTAGTCGTTGTGCGCGTGCTCGTAGCGGTTCGACAGGAACGAGGTTTGGTAATGCATGGCGGCCCAGTCATAGGTTCCCAGGCCCGTTCCCAGCCACTTGAAGTCCCCGATGGCGCGAAGACTGTCCCTCCAGATGGGCAGGCGGTCCTGCTCCATGGCCCCGGCACGGCCCAACATCTCAAAACGAGACGTAACCGCTTCGAGGCCGACCCAGAGCCCGTAGCACACGGGAACCAGTAACAACACCAGCAGCAGCGCGACAGCCGATCCTTTCCGATACCTCAGGGTTTGCAGGCCGCCCACCAGAAGCAGCCCGCTGAGCGCCGCCGCGATTCCCATCCGCGAACGCGAGAAAATCACCGCCAGGATGAGAACCGTGAGCACCATGGCCTGGGCCAGCAGCCGAAAACTGCCCTCCGAGCCGAGCATCACCGCCAGCTTTCTCCTCATGCCCAGGTTCGCATTCGACCGGCGCCGGAACAGCACGCCGGCCAGAACAAACGGCAAAACCATCTCCAGAAGCCCGGCGAAATGGTTGCGGTTGATATAAGTTCCGGTGGCGTCGTCGGTGCCAAACACTTTCCGGTAAGTGAAGATGTACTGCCAACCTGCCAGGTACTGAACCAAGCCATAGCAGGCTTCAAAAAGACCGACGATCACTACGGTGCGGAGCAGGATGGATCCGCGCCCGTGAACCGCAAGCTTATGCCCGATAAGGAAAGCCAGCACGCAGGCAATGAGTTTGGACACGGCCACTTCGGTGGCATGCGGATTCAGCGACAAAGCCAGATAGGCGGGCGGCGGAGAAAACGGGGAGAGCAATTGTGCGGCAAAAACGCCACGGTTGGAGGAAACCAGCGCGGTCAAGCCGGATGGCAGCGGAACAAGCTGGAGGAACGGTACGCCCACAATGACAGCCAGTACCAGCAAGGCCAGCCGCGGAATCCTCGGCCAGCCACGCCAAAAGCAGAGGACCGCGGCCGCCACAACGCCCGCTTCCATCAGCACGTAGGCGGTCGGTCTGACGCCACCGAAAGCCAGCACGCTGCCTGTGAACACAACCGCCATGAGCAGCCCACCCAGCTCCAGACTGCGTTCGGCGGAAGCGTGTTCTTGCGATGGAAGCATGTGTGCCATTATTGCTGGCCCGCCTGCTCGATGGCTACGTCATCGATCCATACCTTGCCCTGGAGCAGGTTGTCCAGCTTCTGGCTCTGGCGGCGCCGCGCTTGCACCAGGACCACCGAGGTACCGGGACCGGTGCGGAAATCAAGCTGGCGGGCCATCCAAGGCTCCGTCCCCACCCTGTTCTCGGTGCAGGCCAGGAACTGCTCGGCGCGCGGGGCCGCGACCGGACTGACGCAAAAGACGATGCCCTGGTCAGTGCTCACGTTCTCCAGCTTCATGTAGGCTCGAAACCGATACCGGCGGTTGGGCCGGACAGGCGCCAGTTGCCAGACCCCGCCGAAATCCAGGTTGGCCGTGCCATTGAAAGTAATGCAAAGCGAGCGGGTGCCCTGCTGGGCGACGAGGTTATCGATACTGATCTCATAGCCGGGCTGCCGCTGAAAACGCCAATCCAGGCCCGCATTCGGCATATCCAGCTCGAAATCGCCGTTGCTGAGAAAGTTGCCCGCCGGGCGGGCCGCTTCCCGGCGGGAATCGGCCAGGACCTGGCCCCATATTCGCTGTGCCGCTTCGCCTTGGCCAGCCGCCGCCAGCACCCCCGCATACTCGCTTCCGAGCTGTTGCGCTTCCAGCGAACGGGCCGCGCGAAGCGCCGCCCAAACCGGCTCACCTTCTCCCAGTTTCCGTCGTGCCATCAGAAAACGGAGATAATCGCCGAGGCACTCGGCCTCCCCAGGGACCACCTGGCCGAGAATCACGTCGGGATCCGCGGCCGCCTTCCAGGCCATGTCGAAGACCGCCGGGCGCAACTGCCGGCTACTCTGCGCCACAACGCGCAGATAGGAAAAGGCCTCCGCAGTCCGTTCGGTCAGGAGCAGGAAATTGGCCAGCCGCCAGGCGGCGGTCGGGGAATGGGGGCTGGCGAAAGCAGCGGCGCGCAACGCCGCTTCCATCTTGCGGGGCTCGTGCAGTTGGAAATAGGAGTCGGCCAGACCGTCCCAATTCCGGACATCGAGCGGATTCAGCGCGGCGGCGCGCAAATACGCTTCAACGGCCTTTTCGGGCTGGAATCCCTGTTCGGAAAACAGCAGGTACGCGCCACGCGCCGTCCATACCGCCGGATTGCCGGGATCCAGCTTGGCGGCCAGCTCCACCTTCTTGGGCTGCCGGCTGTCGAGTAACCAGGCGGCAAAGCCCTGCACCGTCACCTCCGCCAGATAGACCAGGGCGGCGAGCAGAAACACAATCCGCGCCAAAACCTTCGCCTTGTTCATGCCATCGATGGCCGATGAAGAATACGCCCCCAGCCCGGGGCTCAGTCCGCCGCTTCCGCCTCCTGGGTCGCGGGTCGGTCGCGTTCCGAGCGATACCTGTAGTAGCGGTAGCGCCCGTAGTAGCTGGAGGCCGACAGATCCACGTTGTTCAATACCACCCCGATCACGTTGGCGTTCACCTGGCCGAGCAGGTCCCTGGCCTGGGTGACCAGCGTCCGCGAGGTTACGCCGCCCCAGATAACCAACATGACAGCGTCGGCCTGGGCGGCCAGAACCCGCCCGTCGGTCACGTGGAGCACGGGCGGCGAGTCCAGAATCACGTAGTCAAATTTGGCCACCGCTTCGGAGAGAAGCTGCTTCATCACGCCGGAGGCAACCAGTTCAGCGGGGTTCGGCGGAATGGGGCCGCAAGGAATCACCCAGAGGTTGGGCATATGGCTCTCCATGATGGATTCCTCGAAGGAGGACTGCCCCACCAGGTAGGTGGAAAGCCCCGTGGAGGAAGCAGGCAGTTTCAGCACCGTCGCGATGCGCGGCCGGCGCATGTCGGAATCGACGAGCAGGACGCGGCTGCCGAGCTGCGCCAGGGTGATGGAGAGATTCACCGCGGTCTTGGTCTTCCCCTCCGTCGGTTGGGCGCTGGTCGCCACGATGACACGCGGCGGCTTCCCGGGCGTGGACAGCAGGATGGCGGTGCGCAACGAGCGATAGGCCTCCGATTGGGCGGAGCTCATGTGCGGCGAGATCAGGCGGGCCACCGTCACCTCCTTCTCCGATGCCCCCCCATCGCCCCCGAGCTGCTTTTGCTTTTCCACGGCCCCAGGCTCGTAGCCGTAACCATTGCCACCACCATAACCATAGCCATAACCGTAGCCATAACCATATCCCATTCGGCCCTTAGAAAAGGCGCCAGGAATCACGCCCAGGGTGGGTAGACCAATCTGCCGGCGCACGTCGTCGGGCGTCTTCAGGCTATCGTCCAGGAAGTCCTGCAGAAAAGCCAGGCTCAGGCCCAGACCCAGGCCAGCCATCAAGGCCAGGGCCATGTTCAGCATAATCCGCGGCTTCGTCGGGTTTAACGGAATCTTCCCTTTGTCCACGACCCGAATGTTGCTGGCCTTCAGGCCCGCGGAAACCCCAGCCTCCTTCAACCGCTGCAACAACCCTTCGTAGAGTTGCCGGTTGGTGTCCACTTCGCGCTTCAGGATGTTGTACTGGATGGACTTCTCGCCGATGTCGTTGAACTCGCGGGTCTGAGCCGCCACTGCCCCGCGGAGCAACTTGGCCCGGTCTTGTGCGGACTGGTGCTCGTCGGTGACGTGGCGGGCCAGCTTCACCCGCTCCCGGCCCATCGCCGCCTCGAGCTCGTCCATCTGCTTCTTCACCTGCACCGCCCGCGGGTATTCCGGTTCGAATTTGGCGCCCAACTCAGCGTACTGCCGCTGCAGGTCCACCAGCCGCCCGGTAAGGTCCTGGTAGAGCTTGTTGTCCATCATGCCGGGCACCGCTCCGACATCGCCGCTCTTCACACGGTTGTAAACGGCCTCTTTCTGGAAAAGGTCGGCCTCACCCTTCGTCGCCTCCTCCTGCAGTTGCTTCAGCTTCTGCGACGTGATGCTCTGCTTTTCGTCGATCAGCAGAATCGAATTGTGCTTGGCGTAGCGTTGCAGCTCCTCCTCGGACTTCTCCAGCTTCACCTTCAAACCGATCAACTGATGGGAGATCATCTCCGATGCTTTATAGGTGGCGTTCCATTTCGCTTCCAGGTTCAACTGCACGTGGTTGGCCGCCAGGGTGTTCACCACGCGGGCGCACAGCACCGGATCGTAGGACTCAAATATGATCTCCACCCAGCGGCTGCGCCGAACCGGGTTGATCGTGAGGCGCTGGAAAAAGTTATCGATCACCCCCTGCATTTTCGGGTCTACCCAGATGTCATCGTCGAGATCCCTGGGACTGATCGCGACGGAATCCTTCCCGCTCCCCGGGGCGAATTCCGGAAGCTTGTCCAGTTGCAGCTTGTCGATCACCCGGCAAGCCAGGGTCAAACTGGTCAGGTTCTTGTAAGCCGTCTCCAGGTACAGAGCGTCTTCCGACACTTCGAGGCCGAGCAAGTCCTTAAAAGACAGTATGTTGGGGCTTTCCTTGTCGATCTGAACAATGGCCTTGGCACTATACATGGGGCGTTGTTTGAGGGTCCCGATGGCGACGGAAACCACCACCACGAGAAACGCGGCTAGGATCGTCCAGCGGCGCCGCACGATGATGTCCCAATAGTCGCGAAGGTACAGAGAGCGGCCTTCTTCTGTTCCAGCCGTATACGAAGCCACATTGATGGGCTGAGCCAGTTCGGCCGGCCGGGTGGTGGTGAGAGAAGTCTCGCTGCGGTCTAAAGCTTGACTCATGTTGTACTCTTTCGAAACCTAAAACGGGCACGGGCACGCGGGCGGGTGACCGTTGCCCTTGCTTCTCCGTGCCGGAAGCTGCGTCTGTCTTTCCGGACAAGGAGCGCACGCGCTTGGCTGCTGGGCTTCACGTCCACTCCGCCTCGCAGCGCCAAGCTCCGGCAGGGCTGAGACACCCACGCCCACCCCTCTGCGCGATTCTACTAGCGAGGCGCTCTAAGTCAAGCGAAAAGCAGTAGATTGTAAGTTTCTAATCTACCAGAAGAACGTGTAAGCCCCGGCCGGCGTTTCGCCGGGCGGCGCTGTTCCGCCGTGGTGAATTCTCCGGGCTGGTTCTCGGCCCCAACTCCTAGTACAATGGCGGCATGGGAACGGGGACGGCCCGCCTGTTTCTCATCGACTCGATGGGTTACATCTTCCGGGCCTATCATCAACCGCAGACTCAGAAGTTCTACACGCGGGCGGGCGTCCCAACCGGCGCGGTGTTCGTGTTCCACAGCATGCTGCGCAAGCTGCTGACGGATCGCCGGCCGGAATACGTGGCCGCCGTGTTCGACACCGCCGCGCCCACCTTCCGCGATGAGCTGTTCGCCGAATACAAGGCCAACCGGGCGGAAATGCCGTCCGAACTGGCCCGGCAAATCCCCTATATCCGGCGGCTGCTGGAAGGGCAGCGCATCCCCATCCTCGAATACCCGGGCTTTGAGGCCGACGATGTGATCGGGGCGCTGGCGGCGCAGGGCGCCAGGGCGGGATTGGAAGTCACCATCGTCTCCAGCGACAAGGATATGCTGCAACTGGTCACGCGCGGCAGGGCGCGGAGCGGCGAAGGCGGCATCTCGGTGCTGGTCCCGACCAAGGACGACCTGGTTTGCGACGTGGCCAAGGTCGAGGAACTGATGGGCGTGCCGCCGGAGCGCGTCGCCGACGTCATGGCCCTGCGCGGGGACGCCATCGACAACATCCCCGGCGCGCCGGGGATCGGCGAAAAAGGCTCCCGCGACCTGATTCAGCGCTTCGGGTCCGCGGAAGCGGCCATCGAGCACGCCGCTGAGGTCGAACGCAAGACGTACCGCGACTCGCTCCAGAACAATCGCGACCTGATCCTGTTGAGCAAGAAACTGGCGACTATCGAAACGGCCGTTCCGGTGTCGCTCGATCTCCAGGCCATCGCCGCCCACGCGCCCGACCGGGCCGTCTTGCAGCAGCTTTACACGGAGCTGGAGTTCCATGGCCTGGCTGAGGAGTTGTCGCCGGCGCCGGACAAAGGCAGCAGGGATTACCGGGAACTAGGGGGCGAGGCCGAGGTCGCCGATTTCCTGCGGAGCCTGCCCGGCGACGCGGCGCTGGGGTTCACGGGCCAGGCGGCAGGAGCTGCTGCCGGCGGCCCACGCCCGCCCCAACCAGCCCAACTGCAATTCGGCGCGGAAGCGGAGGCGGAAGCCGTGGCGGCCGTCGCGCTGGCCATTTCGCCGGCCACGGGCGTGGCCCGCGTGCTCCCGCAAGGGCTGCTTCCTTCGGCGCGCCAGTGGCTCGAGTCGTCCGAGCGAACCAAGGCGGTCGCGGACGGCAAGGCGGCGCTGCGCGCCCTTCGTTCCTTCGGCATCGAGCTCGGCGGCGTTCGCCACGACGTGATGCTGTACTCTCACCTGCTCGACCCCACGCAAAGCGGCCATGCGCTCGAGGAAGTCGCGCTGCGCCGCTTCAACGCGCGCCTGGACGCCGACTGCGCCGAGCGCGCCGACGCTGCCGGGCAACTCGCCCGGCTGCTGGCGCCGGAGGTGGAGCGTGCGGGGCTGGCGCGCGCCTACACCGAGATCGAGCTGCCACTCGCGCCGCTGCTGGCCGACATGGAGGAGGCGGGCGTGCGCGTCGATTGCGACGTGCTGGCGCGCCTTTCCGAACAGCTCGGCCGGCAGATCGAGGAACTGACGGCGGAAATCCACCGCCTCTGCGGCGCTGAATTCAACATCAACTCGCCGCAGCAATTGAGCAAGGTCCTGTTCGAGCACTTGAAGCTTCGGGCCCCGACGCAGCGTGGGAAAGGGAAAGTGTACTCGACCGCGGTCAACGTGCTGGAGGAACTGGCCGCCGAGCACGAAGTGCCGCGCAAGGTGCTGGAGTACCGCCAGCTCACCAAGCTGAAGGGCACTTACCTGGACGCGCTGCCCAAGCTGGTCAACCCGCGTACGGGACGCATCCACACCACGTTCGAGCAGGCGGGCACGGCAACGGGGCGGCTGGCCTCCCGCGACCCGAACCTGCAGAACATCCCCATCCGTACGGAACTGGGTCGGCAGATCCGCGCCGCCTTCGTCCCGGAACAGGGCTGGAAGATCCTGTCGGCCGACTATTCGCAGATCGAGCTGCGCCTGCTGGCCCACTTCTCGCAAGACAAGGTTCTGCTCGAGGCCTTCCGCAGGAACGAGGACATCCACTGCCGGACCGCGGAGCTGGTGTTCGGCGTGCCGCCGCTGATGCAAACGCACGAGCACCGCCGCCGCGCCAAGGCCGTCAACTACGGGATCGTTTACGGGCTGAGCCCCTTCGGGCTGGCGCAGCAACTGGGCATCGACAGATCGGAGGCCAAGCAGTTCATCGACGACTACTTCGCCACCTACGCCGGCGTTCGCAAATACATCGACCGCTGCCTGGAAGAGGTGCGCCGCACGGGGCTGGTACGCACGCTGTTCGGCCGCCTGCGCCCCATCCCCGAGATCAACAGCCGGAACCAGCAGCAGCGCGGTTTCGCCGAGCGCACGGCGATCAACACGCCCCTGCAGGGGACCGCGGCCGACCTGGTCAAGTTGGCCATGATCCGCATTGCCGCCGGCTTGCGCCGGGAGCGGCTGCGCACCCGCATGCTGCTCCAGGTGCATGACGAGCTGCTGTTCGAGGCGCCGCCGGAAGAGATCGAGGCCGCCCGCGCGCTGGTCCGCCAGGGCATGGAGCAGGCCTACAAGCTGGACGTGCCGCTGCTGGCCGAAGTCTGCGCCGGCAACAACTGGCGCGACGCGAAATAGTCTTCACCACAAAGACCCGAAGAACAAGAAGGACACAACGGCGGCGTTCCCGGTGTTCTTTGTGTTCTTGGTGCCTTTGTGGTGAAATGGGGAGCCGATGATCGGGCATTTGCGCGGGCGCATCCTGGAGAAGCACCCCAACCAGGTGATCCTGGAGGTGAACGGGGTCGGCTACGACGTCAACATCCCGGTGTCGACTTTCTATCAACTCCCCGATCCGCCCGGCGAGGCGCAGCTTCACATCCACACCCACGTGCGCGAGGAGGCGCTGGCGCTCTACGGCTTTCTGACCACCGGCGAGAAGCGCGTTTTTGAGAAGCTGCTCGGCGTTTCCGGCATCGGCCCGCGCCTGGCGATCACCATCCTGTCGGGACTGGAGGTTGCCGAACTGGTTCCGGCCATCCGGAACAACGACCTGGTGAAGCTGACGCACATTCCCGGGGTGGGGCGAAAGACGGCCGAGCGCATCGTGCTGGAGTTGCGCGACAAGCTCGCGGAGGTGGAAGGCTTGCGGGCCGCCGCCGCACCGGCTGGATTCTCCATCGTGCAGGAAGACGCTCTCTCAGCCCTGCTCAACCTCGGCTACCAGCGGTCAGCGGCGGAGAGGGCCGTGGGCCGCGCGGCGGAGCAGGAGCGTGGCGGCTCGTTTGATGCCTTGCTCCGCCGCGCCCTGCAGTTGCTGGTGAAAACATAGCTGGCAGGTGACAGGCGGCGGGTGGCAGGCGGTTCTGAACGCCGCCACCTGCCACCCGCCACCCGCCATCTGCAACCTGGTCAATGACTGAACAACGGATCGTCAGCAGCGAGGCATTCGAGGAGGAGCGCAACTTCGAGTACAGTTTGCGCCCGCGTCTGCTGGCCGAGTTTACGGGCCAGCGGAAGGTCAAGGAGAACCTCGCCATCGCCATCGAGGCGGCGCGCTCGCGCGGCGACGCCCTGGACCACGTGCTGATCTACGGCCCGCCCGGGCTGGGCAAGACCACGCTGGCCTCCATCATCGCCAATGAGCTGGGCGTCCGTTTCCAGCAGACCTCCGGCCCGGTCATCCAGATCAAGGGAGACCTGACCGGCATCCTCACCCAACTGACCGAGCGGCAGGTGCTCTTTGTGGACGAGGTGCACCGGCTGCATCCGGAAATTGAAGAGCTCCTCTATGCGGGGCTTGAAGATTTCAGGGTGGACGTGCTGATCGGACAGGGACCGGGCGCGCGGACCCATAGCCTGCCGCTGGCGCCTTTCACCTTCGTCGGGGCCACCACGCGCGCCGGCCTGATCAGCGGCCCCCTGCGAACCCGCTTCGGCATCATCCTGCACCTCGATTACTACACGCCGGAAGACCTGGCCACCATCGCCAAGCGCTCGGGCGCGATCCTGAAGGTGGAAATGGACGAGGAGGGCACAGCCGAGATCGCGCGGCGCAGCCGCGGCACTCCGCGGATTGCCAACCGGCTGCTGCGGCGCGCCCGCGACTACGCCCAGGTCCGGGCCGACGGCCGCATCACCGCCCCGGTGGCCCGCGAGGCGCTCGATATGTTGCAGGTCGATCAGCTCGGGTTCGACGAGATGGACCGCAAGCTGCTTCTGACCATCATTGAAAAATACGGCGGCGGGCCGGTGGGATTGAACACCATTGCCGCCTCCATCAGCGAGGAAGTGGAGGCCATCGAGGAGATCTACGAGCCATTCCTGATCCAGTGCGGTTTTTTGAATCGCACGCCGCGCGGGCGGATGGCGACTCCGCTGGCTTACCGGCATTTCGGCAAGGAACCGGCCGGCGGCGGCCAGCCGGGCCTGTTTTAGGATCCAAGGTCCAAAGGTCAGTACGCAGGCCAGGCTGTCTTTGGACTTTTGGACCCTTGGACCCTTGGACCATGCGCAAGCTTGTTTATCTGGGGCTGGGCTCAAACCTGGGCAATCGGCTCGAGAATCTCAGGCGGGCGATCCAAGAGCTGCGGGCCGCGGGGGTCGCCGTAGGCCGCGGGTCCTCGGTTTACGAGAGCGAGCCGGTGGATTACACAGCCCAGCCGCGGTTCCTGAACGCCGTGGTCGAGGCGGAGACCGAGCTGATGCCGCGGCAGTTGCTGCAGCGGTTGCAGCACATCGAGCGCCGGCTGGGACGGCGGCGCGGGGTGCGGGGCGGCCCCCGCACGATTGATATTGACATCCTGGTATTTGGCGAGCATGTTATGCACACCGCAGCGCTCACCATCCCGCACCCGCGGCTGGCCGAGCGCCGTTTCGTGCTGCAACCGTTGTGCGAACTGGCTGCCGGCCTGCGCCACCCGGCCGACCGCCAGACGGTTTCCGCACTGCTGGCGGGCCTGAGCGGCGGCGGCCAGGTGAAAAAGGTCGCGGGGAGCCGGTACCTGAGACCCGACACCTGACACCTGGAACCTGACGCCTGATGGACATGGACTACGAAGCGCCTCACTATATCGCCATCGAGGGCCCCATCCGGGTCGGCAAGACCAGCCTGGCCCGCATCATGGCCGAACGACTGCACGCCCGCGCCATCCTGGACGGTGAGGACAACCCCTTCCTGCAGGATTTTTACCTGGAACGCGCCGGCGCCGCGTTCAAGGCCCAGATGTACTTCCTGAACCAGCGCTTTCAGCAACTGCGCGGGCTTTGCCAGGAAGGCCGCCGGGCGACCTTGGTAGCCGACTACCTGTTCGACAAGGACAAGATCTTCGCCTACATCAACCTGAGCGACGAGGAACTGCGGCTGTACGACGCCTATTACGAGTTGCTCCGGCAGCAGGTCCCCACACCGGACCTGGCCGTCTACCTGCAGGCCACGCCCCAGGTGCTGCAGCAGCGCATCGAGCGGAAGGCGTCACCGCTGGAAGCCGAGATCTCGCCCGAATACCTGGCCGAGATTGTCCGCGCCTACGACCATTTCTTTTACCACTACAAGGCATCGAAGCTGCTGGTGATCAATACCAGCGAGATCGACTTTGTGGCCAGCCGCGAAGACCTGGAACAATTGCTACGCCGCATCAACCAGCCGGTGTGCGGCACTCAGTACTTCCTCCCCCTGGGCTCGGGCTAGCCGGATTGCGGATTTCAGATTGCGGATTGCGCATTTCACTCCCCCGCCTTTCAAGTCCGCAACCGGCAGTTGCAGGGGTGACCAGTTTTGTTCCCAAAGCCGCGACCTGTTTGACTTCTGGCGGGGCGCTCCCTTAGAATCGACCCCGAACGTCTCGAGGCACGATGGAAGTCCGTAGAAGCACCAGGGTACTGGCACGGCTGAATGTGCTGATCACCAGCGCCGCCGGATCGCACAATGCGCTGACAGCCGTGGTGAACCGGAACGGGGCGCTGATCCTTTGCCCCGTCGCTTATCCGGTGGACACCGCTCTGCAAGTCCGGAACATGGCGACCGGGCAATCGGCAGACTCACACGTCGTCTGGTCTGGGGGCCCGGACAACAGCGGGCTGTTTAAACTGGGAATCCAGCTAAACGAGGACCGGCCCGAATTCTGGGGCGTAGAATGCGCGCCGCCGCCCCCGCCCGCGGAATGAGGTGACTGGTCGCAGGCTGCAGGTGACAATCATGACCGCCGCAGCCTCCCTCCTGCAACCTGCCACCTACCTGAGCGCCAGTGCAGCGGCGCCGAGGCAGCCGGCGCGCGGGCCGAGCGCGCCGCGACAGAGCCGGACGCGCTGGGCTGCGGGCGTGCTGAGCTGCTCGCGCATACGCGCCTCGGCCTCGCTGCCAAACCACGGGAATCCCGCTGCCACCGACCCACCCAGCACAATGACCCCCGGATCGAGCACCGCGGCCATCACACCAAGGACTGCGCCGAGCCGGGCGCCATAGACCCGCCAGGCCTCGGCTGCGGCGCGCTCCTCCCCTTTTTCCGCTCGCGCCTGGACCTGCTCGGCGCGGCAGTCTTCGCCCGTGAGCTCCCGAAAGACGCTTGCCACGCCGGAGCCCGAAAGCGCCTGGTCGTACATCAGGCCGTCCACCAGGCAGCGGCCCACTTCGCCGGCGTTGCCCGTGGTCCCGGCGAAAATC
>Ga0315285_10004010_pt1 | contig 15290 bp, 8 predicted proteins | sample YL17G09_36_MG_FD_203698 | JGI IMG/M metagenome (GOLD analysis project Ga0315285, IMG submission 203698) | Sediment microbial communities from Yellowstone Lake, YNP, Wyoming, USA - YL17G09_36 | ecosystem: Environmental > Aquatic > Freshwater > Lake > Sediment | place: USA: Wyoming | collected...
ATGGACGCGACCTCGCCGGTGGGAGCCGGTGCGGTCTCGCCGGTAGTCGCCTTCGCGGGTTCCGCGGCCTGGGCGACCCCGGCAACGCCCGTCGGGGCGCCGCCGGGTTCAGCTTTTGGGCCTGGAGACGTCTCCAGGTACTTGCCGTCCGCGTCCAGGATGCCGTCGGCCTTCATGCGCTCGAGCAGCTTGCTGGCGGCCGCGTAGCCGATGTTCATGGTGCGCTGCAGGAGCGAGGCCGACCCGCGCATCTCGGCGTGCGTGATGCCTACGGCGCGGTCGTAGAGGTCGTCTGGAGGTAGACCCGGCTTCGGCTTCGCGGGGCCCTTGCCGCCGGCGGCACGACGCTTCGCGAGAACACCTTCGCGCCACGCTGTGAACTCCGGAGCGTCTGGTTGCGCGGAGCTTGCGATGGAAAGCTGAGGAGCCGACCGACTCGGGATGCCGAGGTGGCTCCGCGCGAGCGTGACCGTCTCTGTGTCGAGACCAAGTTCCTTCGCGATCTCCTTCGCTGTGCGCCCTTCCACGGCAAGGTCTTCGATCCGCTGGAGGATCTCCGGCTTCAGTGCCGACGCTGCGCGCGCAGCGTTCTCCTGCAACCACTCGGGGCCCTTGCCCGGCTTGGCGGGGGCCGCGGGGGTTTCGGGGGCGGCCGGCGCCGCGGGGGCGGCGGCGTCCGAGGGTGGCGTGGACGGGCGCTGCTTGCGCTTGATCTTGTAGTTGCCGCTGTCGTCGGGTGGCTCGAGCTTCCCCAACGTAACCATCTCATCGAGCGCTCCGCTAACGCGACGGAGGTCGGAGTCCAGGCGCTCTGCCAACGCGACTGGATCCACTATCCCGGTCTGCTCGCCCATGAGCACGGCCATGTCTTCGATCGCGCTCGGCATGGGGGTTGACGCCTTCGCCGGGCCCTTGCCCTTCTTGGGCGGCTTCGGCGGCTTGGGCGCGGCTGCGGGGGCCGCGGGGGCCGCGGGGGCCGCGGGGGCCGTCTCCTTCGGCGTCCACATGTCGGGGCCCTTCACGTCCTCGGGCACCGTGCCGACGCCACGCGGACGCCCAGACTTGCCCTCGATGGCGTCGCGGAGCTTGTTCGGGTCGATGGTCGGGAAGCGCTGCTTCAGCTCCTCGAACGCGACCTCCTCCGGCGTCTTCGGCTTCGCGGCCGGAGCGGACGGCTTCGTCGGCGGCTTCGGCTTGGCCGGCGGCCCAGCGGGGGCCTCCGGCGGCGCGGGCGGCTCGCCGCCGAACGACTCGACCGGCGGCGTCGGCGTGAACGGCTTGAGCGGGGCTGGCGGCGTGGGCGGAACGTCTGGCGGGACCTCGTCCAGCAGCGCTGTCATCCGCTGGAGGGCCTCCTCGCGAGTGATGCGCCCGGCCTTGAAGTCCTCGAACGTCTTCTGGTACGACCGCGGCCCGGGCTGGAACGGGTTCTCGACCCCAGCCTGTCCGGCGGGGAAGAGGGACGGAGGAGGGCGCCGGACCGGCGCACGGGGCTGTCCGGGCGCGCCGGCGAGATCGAGGCCGGTGTAGGGCGCCGCGACGGGCCCCGCCTCCTGCGGCGTGATGACGCCCTCGTCGCGGAGGTCCCCGACCCGCTGCCGACGGGTGCGCTCGTACGAGCCCAGGCGCCAGAGGGCGCTGTTCGCCTCCTCGTTGGTGAGCGTCCCCTCGCGGAGGAGATCCACGATGGCCTGCTCGGCCTGTGCGCGCCGCGCCGCGGCGACGGCGGGCGGGTTGTCGTTCGTCGTGGCCGTCCGCGGCGGCTCCGACTGCGGGCGCGGGAACTCCGGACCGCCTCGGTTGATGACCGGAGGGACGTCCAAGGGAGCGCCGGGCGGGAGCCCTTCGGCGCCGAATAGCGGCTCTGCCGGACGCGGCGCGATCCCGACCTCGGGTCCGGGTGGCACACCGATCGGAGGAGCGGCGTCGAGCGGCGGGCCCGCGTCGGGTCCGCGCGGCGGCTGCGGCATCTGCGGACGACCAGGCGCTCGAGCTGCCGGAGCGGGGCCGTTGAAGGGCATCTCCATCGGATCGGCCGGGGCGAGCTTCGCGAGCGCGGCCTGGGCCTCGGCGGCGCTGATGTGCCCGTTCTCCAGAGCACCAGCGATGAACTTCCGCGTCGCCTCTGGGTTGGCGAAGGCATCCACTCGATTGTCCCCGAGCATCTTCCCTGGCTGACCAGGGACGATGCCGAGATCGCGCGTGGCCGCGGCCTGTTCGCCGGGGCCCTGGATGGGCGTCGTGCTGAGCCTCGGAGCAACCTGCTGAACGGGAGCCCCTGGAGCCATCTGCGGCGGAACGCCGAGTTCGGGCGCCGCGTCGAGTGGCGGTCCACCCTCGACCCTGGCCCTCTCGGCCTCGGCCAGGCGCATCCTGCGAGCGGCCATCGACGCTGTCGCTTGGGCGATTGAGCCGCTCGCCTTCGCGCGCACGTCCTGAACGCCCTCGACTACCTTGCCGACGGGCTTGGCGATGCCACGTCCTGCCGCGCGAGCCATATCCATCTCGGGTCCGGCGTATCTGTCTCCAGCGAGCGCAAGCTGATTGCCGACCTGGCCGATGCTGTCGCGGGTTCCAGGCCACGCTTGTTCGCCCAGCTCCATTCCTGCGCGACCGAGGTTCCCCAGCTTGCGTCCGACGCCAAGGTGCGACGCCGCGGGAAGCGCCAGCGCTAGACCCCCAACCGCCTCTTCGCTCATCCCGGTTGGAAGGCCGGTCGCACGTTCGAGATCGTACGATCCCTTGGACACGATGCCGGGCCCCTCGTGCATGAGCGTGATCGGCGACGCTGCCATCTGGCGCATCATCTGCTTGACCCGAGCGGCCTCGCCCACCGCTGTCGGCTCGCGCAGGCTGGTATCCCCGATGCCGGCGCTTTCGAGCCCCTGCTCGTACCCCGAGAGGGCCGGAGCGAGCATCGGGGCTCCGAACATGAGGCCGCCGCCAACGGCGTGACCGAGCGTGCCGAGTGATCGGTCGAAACCTCGACGGATCTGGCTGGCGACGTTCCCTGGCGTCGTCTGAGCGAGTTCTGCCGGGAGGTTCTGCACGTCCTCGACGGTGCGGCTGATGGCGGAGCCGACGCCACCGAACGCGCCGCGCGCCATGTTGCTGTACTTCTCAAGCGCTCCCAGGCCCGCGCGCGCGGTCTGGTCGATGAGCCCGCTCCCTTGCGGGAGCTGCATGTGGCGTGGCTGGGCCCACTTCTGCAGGCTGTCCATCGGGGGCGGGATGAATACGTCCTTCGGGATCGCGCGGTACTCCTGAGCGGGAGCGCCCGTCCCCACTCGGAACTGCCCCGTCGGCGGCGAGTTGTGGGTTGGCGTCTCGCCGATCTGCTTGGCGACCGCGGCGTTCAGTTCGGCGAACGGATCGTTCGGCATGGACTATCTCCCCACCGCGGCGCGGGCCTGCGGGCTGGCGGTCTGAAGCCACTTCTCCTGTTGCGCTGGCGTGAGCTTGTTGAACAAGGTGACAGACGCGCTCTGTGCCGGCGCGGCAGAAGGTTCGAGTACAGGAAGCCCTGGTTGCGCTGCGGCCGGCTGACCAGAGGCAGGAGGAGGCGCTGCAGGTGCGGCAGGTGCGGCGCCGGGTGCGGGCGGGGCGGCTCCAGGGGCGGCTCCAGGGGCGGCTCCAGGGGCGGGCTCCTGTCCTGACAGACCGAGGTAGTTGTCGATCTCTGCCATGTACTGCTTCATCCGCTGGAACGGCCCCGGCTCCATCGAGAACGGGTCCTGCTCGAGCGCCCACCCCATCCACGCGAGCGCCTGCGGATCGGGACGCACGTGCGTGAAGTAGTTGATGACGGCGGTCGGGTACGCGTCCTTGAGCATGGCCTTGGCACCCTTGGCGCCGCCCTTCGACTGAACGTACAGGCGCGCTGCCGCCATCGGCGTGGTCGGGTCCAGGCCCAGGAGCTTCCCCATCTGCGGACCGATCGGCTGCTGCGACGTCGTGATCTGCCCCGGCTTGCTCGCCCTGGTCGTGGCCGCCGCCGCGGTCTCGCTCTTGTTCATGATCTCCGACGCTGACCTGATCGCTGCGGCTCCGTAGTTGCCCGTCCCGGCCCGCGCGTTGACCTTGTCCTGCGTCGCCGGGTGCATCGTCGGATCTGGGAACGAGACGCCTCGCGGGGTCAACCAGCCAGACATCTTCTTCACGTCCTCAGCGGTGTACTCCGGGTACGGTGCAACGAGCTCCCCGAGCTGCTTGCCGGTGGTCGCGTCAACGCCGCGCGCCGCGTCGCGCGCGTCCTTCTCTCGCTGCGCTTCCGCACTGGCGAGCTTGTCGGCTGCGGAAGAGCGCCCCTTGAGTTCGGTGGCGAGGTTCGTGGCGGCCGCCGCTCTGTCGAGCCCTGCGGACGTAGTGCGAGTATCGCGGTCGAGCTTGTTCTCCGCGGCCGTGGCGGCCTGGGTGTTCTGGTCCCGTAGTCCGGTTGCCGTCGCTGCAGCGCCCGCCTCGGTGAGGTTGTACTTGTGCCCGATCTCCGCGAGCTGCTTCTTGAAGTCGAAGTCGCCCTGGGCCGACAGCTCGGACTGCCGCTTCTGGATCGCGAGCATCATCGTCTGCGGATCCTTCCGGACCGCGTCGCCGACGGGGATGCCGATGCTGGTCGCGTACTCGTTCATCGCGGCCTTGTGGTTCTCCTCCTTCTTGTACGCCGCGACCTTGTCCATGCCGGAGCTGAGCTGACCAAGGTTCGCGGCGACGTTCTCCTTGCTCTGCTGCTTCAGGAAGATGTTCTGCCTGGACTGCTCGCCCAGGGCGGTGACCAGGTTGCTCGCGGCGGATGTGTCCATGATCGTTCGCTCCCGTTAGGCGAAGATGCCCTTGGCGCTTGCTGCTCCGCCGGCCAGTTGCCCGAACATCCCGACGTAGCCGGTCGCCTGCTCGAGGCCACTCGGACCCTTGCCCGCCTGGTCCACCATGTCGCGCGAGATGTTCGTCGCGGCCTCGTTGAAGCCCCAGTTCGCCATGCCTTCGGCGGGGTTCACGGCCTTCGGCGCGGCGCCCATCAGGATGCCCGCGAGCTGCTGGCGCACCTGTGCACGGTTGCCGTAGTCGCGCTGGAACTGGTCGGCCTGGAGACCGCTCGCCTGGAGGAGTCCCTGGCGGTGCTCGGCGCCCTGGGCCTGCGACAGCTCGCCCATCTGCCTGCTGAGGGCGTTCTCCTGCGCCATGCGTCCCGCCTGGGTGGACGCGTTGACGCTGCCGGGGCTCATGCCGCGGCGCGCGGCGTTGGAGCCGTACGCCTCCTCCATCGCCTTGAGCGTCTGGTCCGAGTCGCCGACGGCCCGGGCGCGGATGCCCGCCCAGTCGGAGTACTCGGGGTTCGCGTAGATCTCGTCGGCGATGGCCCCCGTCTTCTTGAGGTTCGGGTCGGTGCCCAGGTCGGTGAGGTTCTGGCCCATCTGGCCGGCCGCCTTGCTGCGGTCCTTCATCTGGGCGTCCTGGGTCATCAGTTGCATCGCCATCTCGTAGGCGGCGTACTTCTGTTCGGGCGTGCTCTTGTCGTTGATCCCGAACTGACGCAGGATCGGAGTCAGCCACTGGTCCATGCCCGGCATCCCGCCGAGCGTGGGCAGGTTCGGGTCCGTGTTGTCCGTGCCCGGGTAGCCGCCCGGTGTTCCACCCGTTCCGCCGCCGGTAGCCGCGGTGGGGCTGTACTTCACCCCGTACTGCGAGAGCGCGGCGATCGTCTGGTTCAGCCGGGCCTGGTTCTTGGCGATCGCCTGCTCGTCGCGGTTGACCCCCTTCACCTGCTGCTTCTCGTTGATCGAGTTCGCCTGCTGGTACGCGTAGGTGAGGAGGTCCCGGACGCCAGCGTCCTTGATGTAGTTCGGGTTCGCCGTGCCGTCGGGGTTGTACGCCGTGGAGTAGTCGAGGCTCTGGTCCAGGCCCGAAACGCTGACCTTCGGCCCCGTGTAGGAGGACGGAGCGGGGAGCTTGTTCAACCGGGCGATGTACGTCTGGTCGGTGATCTTCACGCCGTCGCGCCAGAACGACTTCCCGGTCAGGGCCGCGTCGGGGTTGCCGGTGATGAAGTCGATGCCGTCGGTGCCCTTCGTCGCGGCCCAGTTGGCCGGCGGAGGCGCCTTCGCCGCGGTGGACGCGGCCGCGGCGGCGGTAGCCCCCTGCCCAGGCGGCGGGGGAGGCGGGGGAGGCGCTCCAGGACCAGGCGTCGGAGGTGCTCCCGGAGGCGGAGCGGGCGGCGCGCCCGGTCCAGGCGGGGGCGGGGCTCCAGGTCCAGGGGGCGGCGGCGCGCCGGGGCCCGGGGGCGGGGGCGCTCCAGGGCCCGGAGGCGGGGGCGCGCCAGGCCCGGGAGGAGGGGCTCCAGGGCCCGGAGGAGGCGCGCCGGGGATTGCCTGGGCCCCACCCTCCTGGAACTGCGGAGCGAGGTTCTGGCCCGCCTGCGCGGCCTTCTGCTTGGCCTGCGCTGCCGCCATCTCCTGGTCACGAAGCGAAGTGGCGACGTCGGCCGGCTGCGCCTGGTACGTCGATGGTGTCGGCCGGTCGATGGTCGCGATGGCCTTAGCGGCCTCGCCGATCCCGGCGTCGCCGGTCTGGCCGACGGGCTTGGCGTAGCCGAACTCGGCTCCGGGCTGGCCGTCGGCGGGGTTGCCGTTCACGGAGCCGGGGGCGACGTGCTGCTGCTGGTTCGCGACCGCGGCGGGCTGGCCCTTGCCGGTCGGCTTCTTCGTCGCGCCCTTCGTCCCCTGGACGGCCTGGCTGCGCCCGTACGCCTGCTCCTGCGGGGTGGAGGTTCCGTACTGGCGGAAGAAGTGCTGACGCGCGTTGCCCTCGCCGCCGCCTGACCCGGTTGCGAAGCCGGCCGATCCCATGTTCGAGCGCATCTGCTGCGCCGCGTTGCCGATCGCCTTGCCGGCGTTCGGTCGGTTGAACGGGTCGAACGTTCCGGAGCTCATCACACCCTCCTTCGCATCTTGAGCCAGACGACGAAGTCCTGGAGCGCGAACGGACTCGGCGTTTCGTAGAGCACAACGGACACGCGGTCGTCGGGCATGAGTAGGAACGGCTGGACGTCGGGGCCCGACTTGAAGATCGTAACCGCCTCGCCTGCGGGGAGCTTGAAGACCGACGTGTCGTGCGCCCCGATGATCTCGCCCATCGGGTTGAGCGCGTTCACGCGGCGTACTGAGATCTGCCACGAGTCCGGGTCCTTCTCGATGAGCTGCGAGACCTCGATGTCCACCTGGTGGATCGCCTCGACCTCGGTCGATCGGTGGACCGGGCGCATGGCCGTCGCGGCGCCGTAGACGACGGCCGGCCAGTTCTGCACCGCGGAGAGGTTCGTCCCGTTCGCGACCTCGGCCCCGGCCGCCGTGAAGACCTGGAGCTTCAGGGTCGTGGCGTTCCACGCGAACGTGTACGGCGTCCCGGCGCCGAACGGCTGGACGACGACGCTCGTCTGGTTCGGCACCGCGGGGATGAGGAGCGCGCTCTGCGGGTAGCCGCCGGTGGTGTAGTTGCCGGGGAGCGTGAGTAGGAACTGAGACGAGACGGTGCGGTTCGAGACGATCGTCCCGAGCGGGCAGTGGACCCAGCGGTAGGCGATCGACTCGATCTGGGTCGAGAGACGGTCGTCGGCGAGACGAGACCGCTTGGGGTACTCGGCGAGCGCGTGCGCGTTCTCGATCGCGCCCTGGTGCCGCGTGAGCCGCTCTTCGACGGAGTCTGCCCAGGGCTTCACGGCGTCCCCTGGTAGCCGGTGAAGGTGTAGTCGATGACGAAGTCGATCCAGCGCACCGCGGCGCCGGGCTCTCGCGACGACACGCGCATCCCGAGGTTGTCGCCGAACTCGTTCAGCGGGATCTTGATGTTGCGCGCGTCGTTCAGGTCCAGGTCGTTGTCCTCGAGGTCCCACGGGTCGGCGTCGATCTGCGACTCGAGGACGCACGTGACGCCAGGCGCCTCCTGCTCGAACGTCAGGAACGAGTTGCCGAAGAACTTGTTCTCGGGCCGATCCATCCCGTACGGCGGCGTGGCCGCGACGAAGGGGATGACGCCGACGACGACGACGTTCCCGGCGACGGCCGCGGCCGGCGGAGCGTAGAGCGGCGTCAGGCTGGTCGGCGTGGCGGCCGCGACTCGGTTCACGTCCAGGACGTCGCCCGCGGACGAGCGGATGTCGAGGCGCGAGCTGACGGCCCCGTCCATCCCGGTTCCGAACGCCGCGCCGCTGGCTACCAGCTCGACCCCGTTCACGCTGGTGAGGATCCCGGAGAGGTCACCGTCGTAGGCGATCTCCGCGGCCCCGGCGTCGCGCTCCGATAGGACGCCCAGGTCGTCGCCACGCATGAGGTGCTGACCGCCGCCAGCGTCCTCCAGCACGCCCTGCGACGTCGAGTAGCAGTTGGGGCTGAAGGACTCCCAGACGCCCATCTCCGTGTTGAAGTAGCCCTCGTGGCTGGCGATGGGGAACTGGTCGAGCGCGACGGAGCAGACGATCGCGCCGGTGCGCTCGTCGAAGATGATGCTCGCCGCGTCGCCCGCCCCCTGGTTCATGCGCGTCCAGATCGGCTGGATGGGGGAGAAGGTCGTCCCGTAGCCGCCGGCCACCGTCGGGTCGCCGCTCGGGGACCAGAGGAGGAGGCCCTCCTGGTCGAGGAACGCGAAGTAGTCGCGGACGGGGCAGACGGCGAAGCGACCGACACACCCGCGCTCGGAGACCAGGCGGCGCACGACGAAGTTGTCCGGGTCGTCTCCGTCGAGCTGGTAGATGGCGCGGCCCTTGAAGACCATCAGCACGCTCTGGTGCTCGACCGAGGCCGTGACGACTCCGAAGCCGTCCTCGATCCCGATGTCCAGCTCGCCGAGGAAGTCGTCCTGGACGAACTCGGCATCGGTGACGCGCGTGCGCTGCGAGTAGTAGAGCTTCCCGCTCGTGCCGTCCCACCCGTAGACGCGGCCGCGGAACGCGACCATGCCGAGGAAGAGGGGCGGGCGCGTGAGCCGGTAGCGCTGGACGTACGCGTACGAGATCCCGAGCGCCTCGAGCGTGGCCCAGGGCATCTGGTCGAGGTAGGGCGATCCGGCGGTCGAGCTGACCTCGGCGACGCGCCGGAACGTGTCGGCGTTGCGGAACCGGCGGTAGATGCGGACGGCGACCCAGGGCGGAGCGATCCCGGCGCCGTTCCAGACGACGCGCACGTCGGCGTTGCCCGGGCCCGGGTTCGTGATGTCGAGTACCTGCGGAGCGGACTCGCGCACGTTGTTCGGGTCGCGCAGCGTGACGTAGTACCGCGCCGACTGCGCCGGCAGGAGCCAGCCCGTGGCGTTCGGAACGATCTGCAGCGACGCCGCGTTGGCCGCGTGCTCGCCCTGGCCGAGCGCGTCGCAGCCGAGGTCGAAGTCAGCCCAGCCGTTCGCGGGCCCGGACAGCCACGGGTGGTCGTGGCCGTTGCAGTACATCGGCAACCCGTCCACGTTCACCTGCATGACGGGCCGGTACTCGTCGCGCGTCCAGTCGAAGAGCGTCCAGGAGGGCGCGAGCGTGGGGCGCTCGGCGACGACCGGCGGCGGCGGCATCGGCGGCAGGCCAGGCGCGCCGGTGCCGGCGGCGGGCAGGCCGAGGACGATGACGCGGGATGGAAGGAAGGTGCTCACGAGATCGCCACCGCCTGGAGCGTGCCGAGCGTCGCCACCGCGTTGTAGGTGACGGAGAGCCGGAGGTTGATCGGCTCGTCCGAAGCGGGCGCGGGGGCCGTGGTGAACTCGGCGTACAGCAGGCCGACGCCGGAGACGTTGATGATCTGCGGCGCGACGGTCGCCGTCACGACGACCGGCGTCCCGTCCTTGCCGTACAGCGCGACGATGGAGAACAGCGAGAGGTCGCCCGCGGGGACGAGCACTCCTCCGGCCAGGAGGTACGCGTTGACGATGTACGTCGAGCCCTTGCGCGTGAACGTGCCGACGAGCTGCGGCGCGCCGTCTGCACTCACGGAGCTCACGGGCACGTCGAGCCGCGTCCCGAGGATGAAGCCAGCGGTGCCCGGCCCGAACGCTCCGGGGATGAGCGCCGACCAGATGTTGCCCGGCATCGCGAGGAAGGACGCCGCGATGTCGCTGGCGTCGGCCGGGTCGGGCGGCAGGTTGTCCGTCTTCCCCTTGACCAGGAGCAGCGTGGACTGGAGGGCCATGTCGGTCGGAGGCGTGGTGACGAACGCGACGCCCTGGTCCTCGGCGCGCCGCGCGAGGTCGGACACGGTGACCGCGTTCCCGTCCTGGCGCGTGAGGTCGATGCACCCGGCCAGTACGAAGTCGCCGCCCGTGCAGGACGCCAGGAGCGTGCAGCGGCCGTTCCCGTTGAACTCGCCAGTGCCTCCAGCCGCCAGGTTCGCGATCTCGATGCCGCCGGAGTAGCCCTGGAGGTGGAGCGAGTTCCCGGCCGCGAACGTGATCCGTGGGTTCGCGATGCCGCCGAGCGCGTCTCCGCAACCCAGGAACAGGTAGCGCCCCTGGTTCGCCTGCATCCCGACGTTGCTGGCGAACAGGGACGAGATGGCGACGCACTGCGGGAGCGTGGCGTTGTCGAAGACGCACTGGTGGAACGACGCGATGTGCCCGAACGCTCCGGTTCCGAGGCCAGTCATGAAGCATCCAGCGAACGCGCAGCTCGTGATGGACCGACCGTTGAGGTTCAGCGACCAGCTCGCCCCCTTCCACGTCCATTCAGCGAGATCCTGGGTGAGGACGATGCTTGAGCCGTTGCCGATGTGGAACGACGCGACGCCGAGAGCGTTCGCGATCGTCACGGCGTCCGTGAAGTTGCTCACCGGGTTGTCGGCGGTTCCGTTCACGAACAGCTCCGTGCCGGGCACGCCGAGCAGCGTGTCGATCCAGACGGAGCCGTCGGCGTAGCCCACCGTGCGCGACGTGACCGCGTACGAGACGTACACCTGGTCCGTCGCGAGGATCGGGTTCGTCCCAGGGGTGCCAGCGGGGATGCCGCCAGCGATGCGGATGTAGACCTTACCCAGCTCAGCGTTGGACGTTCCGCGGTAGCGGCCGTACAGGATCATGTTCTTCACGGACGTGACGACGCCGTTCTGGCCGATCAGCGTCCCGATGACCTCCCACAGGTTCACTTCGTGGTTCCACGCGAGGAAGGTCGCCGTGTCGTTGTTGCTCTGGACGTAGCCGGTCCAGACGCACGACACCGGGCTCGTGTCGCCGCCGGTGAGGAACTGGTACACGATGTCGAGGTTGGTGGCCGTGCCGGTCACCTGGTGGAAGATCCCGTCCAGGGCCGACGTGTTGATGATCGTGCCCACCTCGGTGCCGACGAACGGGGTGCCGGACGTGACGCCGGGGATCGCCCCCGTGGCGTTCGAGACCTTCGCGTCCACCTGGAGCGCGGCGCCGCCGGCCGATCCGATGTTCCCGATGAGGGCCGCCAGGTCGCCAGGCGTCTGCAGCGTGCCGCCGACGTACCGAGTGTCCACGGGGATGTCGAGGCCGTTGGTGATGGGGTAGAGGACGAGCGTGGTGGGCTTCGCGTCGGTCGTTGTCGTCTTGACGACGATGACGATCGTGTCGGCCGTCATCTCTGCCGCGGAGAGGTCCAGGTGGTAGGTGCCGGACGTGCCGATCTCGATCGCCTCAGCGGTGCAGTCGGCGTACGCGAGTCCGTCCTTCGAGACCTCGGAGTCCAGGCCCGCCGCGGCGCTCACGAGGTCGCCGTTGACGTTCATGATGGGGAACGACACCCGGTACGCCACGCCGCGGAAGGGGAACGGGGTTGCGTCGGAAGCCGCCATCTACCACCGCCTCGTGCCGTGAGCCTGCCGGAGTCCGGCCATGAAGGGTACAGCGCCGATGCGCTTCCTGAGAGGCCCCTTGCCCCCCGTCACCGGAGGGATCGACGGACCCCACTCGGCCCACGGCAGACCGTGGCCGTTGTTGAACAGCTTGCGGAGCTGGACCTGGGTCAGCGCCGCCCCGCTCCAGAACGAGAACTCGTCCTCCCAGTCGTTCCAGTACTGGCCCTGGCCGTTCGCGTTCCCGAGCCGGAAGTCGCCGGGCACCTGTTGGAGCAGGTTCGGGATCGTGCCGCCGCGGCTCACGACGACCTCGGTCGCGTTGACGTACAGCCGGAGTCGCTGGACCGCGGTCAGGGCGCCGTCGTACACGACCGACAGCATCGACAGGCGGTTGACGAGCGAGAACGAGGAGTGGAACGCGTAGTTCGAGAGGCCCCCGGATGGCGATCCGGCGATGTAGACGAGGAAGTCGGGGATGCTCTCCTGCTGGCGCATGTAGATCACCCACGACCAGTTGCTCGTGAGGACGCCCTTGCCCGCCACGCAGAAGGTTCCGGACCACTGGGCCTGCGTGAAGTTCGTCCAGAAGTTCCACGTCGCGCGCGACTGCGGGTTGAGGATGCCGGAGCTGGCGCGCGTGAGCGCCCGAGAGTTGGCCGCGACGAACTTCGCGCCCTTGAGGATCTTCGCGGTATCGCTGCCGACCGCTCCGCCCAGCTCGCTGAGGGTCAGCGCGTTCGCGCTGGAGTCGGCCCGCGCTCCGGTCGTCTCGTCCATCGCCCAGTTGGCGCCGATGTTCGTCTTGAGGTCGCTCCCGTCGAACGGAGCGTCCCAGTCCGTGAACGAGCATCCAGGGTCGAACGACGCGCTGTGCCGCTCGATGCCGCTGATGTCGAAGTAGATCTCCGACGGCGGGCTTCCGACCGCCTGGACGTCGTCGCCGTTCTGGCAGTTCCAGAAGTTCCTGGCCTCAGGGAGGATCGACAAGTCCTGCGACCCGTCGGTCTGGTTGACGAACAGGGAGCCGAGCCCGCGAAGGTACTGACCGGCGCCGACGCCGGGCGCCGTGAAGTCGCTGGAGCAGTTGTAGGCGCTGTCACCGGCGACGCCCGTGAACTGGGTCCCGCCCTTGCCGTCAGTGAGGCACGCGTAGCAGCGCAGCGCGTCCAGCGTCCCGGCGAAGGCGTACGCGTTCGGCGGCTTCGTTCGAGACGAGCAGAAGAACGCTTTCGCCGGACCAGCCCCGGACGTCGAGTAGATACCCAGGTCGCCGTAGTCGATCATCGCGAGGTTCACGAACTGGGCGGGCTGGGTGACGTAGATGCCCGTGCTGGAGCCACGCATGACGCATCGGTTCATGAAGCCGTTCGTGCCCGTCCACTCCAGGCCGCGGCCGTACCCCGTCGAGTTCAGGTCGAGCCCGATGTTCTCGATGCGCACGTCGGCCGCGGCCACCTGGAGGAGCGCTCCAGCGGCGGTGCAGCTCATGTGGGCTTGGCTGAAGAGGTTCGCGTGCGTCGGCCGGTAGATGAACCAGGGGTCGCCAGCCGTGATCGAGCAGCGCACGTCGATGATGAGTGGCGTCGGCTGGAGGTTCGTGGCCGTGATGCACTTGCCGATGTCGCCCGGCTGGGCCGCGGCCTCGAACGCCCCGAGCGAGGTGAAGTCCCCTCCGGTCGAGCCGATGTTGTAGATCGCCATCAGAACGCCCCGGGGACGGTGTTCGCGATGAGCGTCGGAAGCGGGATCTCGACGGGTGGAAGAGCGGCCCCCGTCGCGGAGAGCACCAAGGCGCTGAGCGGGTTCACGGCCCTGGCCGCCCACGCGGAACGGGTTCGAGCGATCAGCGTGGCGAGCTGCGACTGCGGCGTGGGCAGGAGTGTGTCGGCGAGCGCGTCGAGGTCGATCATCGACGCGCGCCACGGGTAGTCCATGATCGGGATCAGCATCGGCGGCGTGACGCCGATCGTCCCGCCGGCCGCGGCTACGTCGGCGAGGAAGCGCTCGTAGTCGGCCGCGGCTTCGTTGAGCTGCACCTCGGTCGTACCGAGCGCGCAGTAGACGGCGCGGGCCTGGTCGATGTCGAGGTTCACGCCCATGCGCGTGAAGAGGCGCGCCTCGATGCAGTCCTCCGCGCCCTGCTCGTCCGTGATGACGGACGCGACCATCCCGAGCGCGCGGTTGGATCGCACGCTCGGGGTGACCGTCAGGACGTTGAGGATGCAGTGAGGCAGGTTACGTCCCCTTCGCGTCCGCGAGGCCCTTGAGCCCGTAGACGGCAAGCGTTCCGCCGGTGGCGCCTGTGACCTTCACCTGGGCGCGGAAGTACTTGAAGCCGGCCGTGTCGTAGACGAACGCGATCCGTCCGAGCGTTCCGGCGGGAACCGTGGCAAGGGACACGGTGTCGGCCGTGGACTTGAGCGACGCCCAGTTCACCTGGTCCTGCGAGCCCTGGCCGAACATCTCGATCGACGTGGCGTCCATCGCGGTCTCGGCCGCGGCGATGGCCTTGGTCGTCTGAGCGCCGCTCGTCGGCATCTCGTTCGTCGCGACGTACGCCGTGGTGGGTGTCAGTGCCGCGCGAAGCGTCGCGAGGCCGTTGCGGTTGACTGTTGCGAGTGCCATGTGTCACGCTCCGTTTCGGATCTTCTGGTGGTAGACGTCGCCCGACGAGACGAGCACGTTGTGCTTCTCGCCGCCAGCCCGCTCGAGGATCGTGATCGCGTTCACGGGCGCGGCGCGAAGTGCGATGGCTGGGTGGCGCGCGATGGACCCCGAGAGGACCATGTGGTTCTTGTGCTTCGAGACGTCGAGCATGTCGCCCGACGCCTGGTTGAAGTCGTAGCAGAAGAGGACGCGAGGGTCCTGCGGCGCCGGCCACTTCTGGTACGAGAGGCGAAGGAGCTGCGAGAGGAGCGTCGGTGAGCCCTCGTCCAGGCGCTGTCCGCGGAGCGCCAGGAGGGCGCACGCGTCGATCTTGCCGAGGTACTGGGTCAGCGGATCGAACGACGTGGTCCCGGGGTCGTACTCGGCCCCCCAGTACCAGTCCGATGTCGAGGCGACGGGGTAGTCGTTCGCGGCGATGCCCGTGGCCGGTACGCCCGACGCGGCGCCGTTGACGTAGATCGTGAACGTGCCGAGCACCTGGTCGAAGAGCGCCCAGACGTGCGACGTGACGTTCACATGGAGCGGCGCCGACGTCGCGACGATCGTCGCCCCGGACTGGGCCCTCCACGAGACGGAGAGGACGCCGTCGTCGGCGATGGTCGGCCACAGCGACCCGTAGGTCTGCCCGCTGACGCGGTTAGACCAGACGAAGGCCGTCTGGCCGGGCGTCAGCGTGACGGGGCTGACCGTGAACCGGAGTGCAAAGCCGCCCTCGGGGATGTCGAGCTGCGCGGCGTGGAGCACCTTCCCGGATCCGCCGGCGAGGAACTCGAGCGACCCCTGCAGGTGCGTCGATCGAGTCACGGCACGAGCGCCCAGGGCTCGCGCGCAAGCCCGCGT
>Ga0315285_10004012_pt1 | contig 15289 bp, 15 predicted proteins | sample YL17G09_36_MG_FD_203698 | JGI IMG/M metagenome (GOLD analysis project Ga0315285, IMG submission 203698) | Sediment microbial communities from Yellowstone Lake, YNP, Wyoming, USA - YL17G09_36 | ecosystem: Environmental > Aquatic > Freshwater > Lake > Sediment | place: USA: Wyoming | collected...
TCACGCCGGCCGAGTGCCGCATCAAGGGCAAGCGGGATGAGATGGGTCTCCGGATTGTGTACTTCGCCGATTTCACCCTCGGGGTCAGCGCCTGCGGCGTTAAAATACCGAAGCGCGACAAATCCGAGCCCGTACGCGTGATGATAATCCCGCAATATCCTTTCAACCATCATTTTTGACGCGCCGTAAGGGTTCACCGGATTCATCGATTCCTTTTCGGTGATCGGTATGGTTTTGGGGATTCCATACACCGCGCAGGTGCTGGAGAAAACGATATTCTTTACCTGGTTGTTCCGCATGGCGTCCAGAAGCGAGATCGTTCCGGCAACGTTGTTCGAGTAATATTTCGCGGGTTGAGTTACCGATTCGCCGACATAGGCGAAAGCCGCCAGATGAATTACGCCTTCTATGCGGTGTGCAGCAAAAACCTGGTTGAGCCGCTCCAGGTCACGGAGGTCACCCTCCTCAAACGGCCCCCATTTGACTGCCCATTTATGCCCGTAAATCAGATTATCATAGCATACGGGGGTATATCCACACTTATGCAGCTCTTTGCAGATATGGCTGCCAATATAACCGGCGCCGCCCACGACGAGAATGGCTGGAAGTGATTTTGACATGGCTTTTTATATAAACATCATAGGTATGTAATAAACCCAAAAATAATTAATTGCCACTATGTATTGCCGTTTGAGACGCCGGACATGGCGGACAGAAAGGCATGATTGGAAATGCCGGATCAATTGAGTATTTTCTACCGATACGATTTTCTCCTGATTCCTGGAACAGTTTTTATCAAAAGGAGTTATTGCCATGATCGTCAAAGACATCCGCATCCTTCTCGAAAAGCTCGATCCGTTGTGCGTCAGAACGCTTGAGCGGGCGGTCGGCAGCTGCGTGAACAGGGGCCATTACGAAGTACGGTGGGAGCATTTGTTTACCGAGTTCCTCGATGAGCCGGAGAGTGATATCCCGATCATCATGCGCCGCTTCGAGGTAGACACTGCCGGTTTGCGCAAGGCGCTTACCGCGGAACTGGAGAGCTTACGGACCGGCAACACTGGCAAACCGGCCTTTTCGCCGCCCCTTATTGAGGCGTTCGAAGAGGCATGGTCGCTTGTCTCGCTTGTTTTTGGATTGGAAAAGATCACCTCGGGCGCGCTCTTTGTCGCGGCGTTCGAAAAGTCCCGTTACGGCACCGGCCAGTATATCGACCATTTGCGGCAGATCAATATCGACGTTCTCAAGGCCGAGTTCAATAAAATCACGGCCTCTTCCCAGGAAGCCGTGCCGTCAGCGCCTTCTGAAACAGCGGGAAAGACTTTGGCGCCCATGTCGCCAGAGGCGTCCACCGACATCCTTCGGAAATACTGTACGAATTTTACCGATGATGCGAAGGCCGGGAAAATCGATCCTATCGTGGGGCGCGACGACGAGATCCGCAACGCGCTCGATATTTTAAGCAGGCGCCGGAAGAACAACCCGATTCTTGTAGGCGAGGCGGGTGTGGGAAAGACCGCCATTGTGGAAGGCCTGGCGCTGCGGATCGCCGCAGGCGATGTGCCAGACCATCTGAAAGGCGTCGACCTCTGGGGCCTTGACCTCGGCCTCCTGCAGGCGGGCGCAAGCGTCAAGGGTGAGTTCGAAAAACGGCTCAAGGGCGTGATCGACGCCATCAAGGGCAGCGCGAAGTCGACCATCCTTTTTATCGACGAGGCGCACACGCTCATCGGCGCCGGCGGTGCGGCCGGCCAGAACGACGCGGCAAACCTGCTGAAGCCCGCGCTTGCGCGGGGCGAGCTGCGCACCATGGCCGCGACCACCTGGGCCGAATACCGCAAATACTTTGAAAAAGACCCGGCCCTGGCGCGGAGGTTCCAGCTTGTCAAAGTTGAAGAGCCGGACGAGGAGAAGTGCGCCGTGATGCTGCGCGGCGTGGCCGCGAGTTACGAAAAGCACCACGGCGTGACGATAACCTACGACGGCATCAAGGCGGCGGTGAACTATTCCCACCGTTACATTTCGGGCCGGCAGCTGCCGGACAAGGCGGTCGACGTGCTGGACACCGCCAGCACCCGCGTCAAAATGAGCCAGAGCGTCAAGCCGACGTCACTAGACTCAAAAGAGCGCGAGCTGACGAACGTCAGGGCGCGGCTTGCCGCGCTCGAAAAGGACCGGTCGGTCGGCATTGCGGCAGACGCGGAGGAGATAACGGCCTGTACCGCCTCGATCACCGCGCTTGAAAAGGAAATTGCGGCCTTGGCCGAAAAATGGGACAAAGAAAAAGAATGTGCAAAGGTGGTGATGGAAACACGCGGCAAGCTCAAAACCGCGCGGGAGAAGAACGAGGGTAAGGCCGCAATTGAAGCTTTGGAAAAAGCGAACGACGAAGCGCTCAGAAAGCTTGCCGAAGTACAGGGCGAAGAACCCATGGTATTTTCGCACGTATCGGCGCCGGTGTGCGGACAGGTGATCGCCGACTGGACCGGCATCCCGGCCGGATCCATGATGAAAGACGAGGCTGCAACACTCCTTGCTCTCGAGGAGAAGCTGGGGCAGCGCGTGATCGGACAGGAGTATGCGGTGCAGACGCTCTGCGACGCGGTCCGGTCAGCTAAGACCGGCATGACGAACCCGGACGCGCCGCTCGGCGTGTTTTTCTTCACCGGCCCTTCGGGCATTGGCAAGACCGAGCTTGCGTACGCGCTCGCGGACGAGCTCTTCGGCTCGGACCGGTTCCTGACGGTCATTAACATGTCGGAGTACCAGGAAAAGCACACCGTGTCGCAGCTCAAGGGGTCGCCGCCGGGTTATGTTGGGTACGGCGAGGGCGGCGTGCTCACCGAAGCGGTGCGGCAGAAGCCGTACTCGGTGGTGCTCCTTGACGAAGTTGAAAAGGCGCACCTCGAAGTCATGAACCTTTTTTATCAGGTGTTCGACAAGGGGTTTATGCGCGACGGCGAGGGCAGGGAGATAAATTTCCGCAACACCGTGATCGTCATGACTTCGAACCTCGCTTCGGAGGTCATTGCAGACCGGTGCGCAGGCGAAAAGCCGGTGACGGACAAAGAACTTTTAGACGCGGTGAAACCGGAGCTCATCGCGCACTTCCAGCCGGCGCTCGTGGGCCGCTGCACCGTGATCCCGTTCAGGCCGCTCTCGAAAGAGGCCCTGTCGGGCATCGTGGCGCTCAAACTCGATAAAATCGCGCGCCGGATGCACGACGTGCACAAGCTGGCGTTCAGCTGTTCGCCCTCGCTCGTCGAGCAGATCGTTGACGCCTGCAGCTCGGGCGAGACCGGCGCGCGCGCGGCCCAGGCGATCATCGACCAGTCGATCCTGCCCGGCATGTCGCGGCAGCTCCTTTCGCACCTGGGCGAAAGGGACAAAAAGTACACGCGGGTGCACATCAGTGCGGCCGAAGGGGGCGACTTTGAAATTGTTTTCGCGGAAGAGGGGGATATGGAAAAAGAAGAAGTGAAAGGTAAAAAAGAAGGCGCAAAGGAAGTCAAAAATAAAAAAAACAAATAATTTTTTCTGGATGGCCGAGCTCCGGCGAGAGGGTACTGTCGGGAGAGGTGCCTGGAAGCCTTTGTGCCAACCGCAGGATTCGCAGCGATAACTCTTTGGGTGTATACCTGGAAAGAAGTCAATTGTGGCACCGTAAGCGAATCCGTTGCGGTCCCACAAAGGATGGAAGGCATCCCTCTCGGCAGTAAACCGTCCAAGAACATCTTTTGCTTTTGATGGCGCATGATATATAATTTAATCTAGACAGTCTAGACAGAATAAGGAGGCACACCATGGGCGCCGTGTGGCAGTTGCAGGAAGCGAAAAACAAGCTCAGCGAGGTGATTCATCACGCCCAGACCGAGGGGCCGCAGGAGATCACCCGGCACGGGAAAAAGACCGCGGTCGTCATCGCGTTCCGGGATTACCGGAAGTTCGGGAAAAAAGAGGGCACCCTGCGGGAATTTTTCCACAGCTCCCCCCTGCGGGGGCTGTCGTTTGAAAGGACAAAGGATTACCCCCGCGAGGTGCGGCTGTGAACTATCTCATCGACACCTGCGTCGTCTCAGAGTTGATAAAAGATAAACCTGACCGGCGCGTGGCGAAGTGGATAGACGGCAGCGACGAGGACTCACTGTATCTGAGCGTCCTGACGCTGGGCGAGATACAGAAGGGGATAGCAAAGCTGGGCGCGGGCGCGAGAAAATCCCTGCTCCAGAAGTGGCTCGACAGCGACCTGCGGCAGCGGTTCCTGCGGCGCGTGCTTCCCGTTTCCGAAGAGGTCGCGCTCGCGTGGGGGAACATTCAGGGCAAGGCCGAAGCGGCAGGCGCTCCGATACCCACCATTGACGGCCTGCTCGGGGCCACCGCGATCGTCCACCATTGTGCCATAGCGACCCGCGACGAAAGCGGCGTTGCCGCGACCGGCGCCGATGTTTTCAACCCCTGGAACGGCTGAAACGCGCATGCACATCAGCGCGGCCGAAGGCGGCGACTTTGAGATCGTTTTCGCGGAAGAAGGGGATATGATTGACGAGGGGAAAGGCAAAAAAGAAGACTTGCAGGAAGTGAAACCAAAAGGTAAAAAGGATACGGCATAATCCGGCTGAAAATTAAATCCGACCCGGTTATGCTGGAATTATTTTTCTTTCAAAGAAAGGAAACAACCGTTGCAGTATAATGTAGAATGGGATCCGTTGAAGGCGCGGACAAATCTTAAAAAACACGGGGTAGGTTTTGAACTTGCCGCCTCAATATTTCTTGATCCCCGCGCGTTGACTATTTTCGATGATGAACACAGCGAACATGAGGAACGATGGATAACCATGGGAATTGCAAAAAACGGTGCGCTTCTCGTTCTTTGCCATACGTTTGTTGAAGAAGCGGAAAACAATGTCCGGATACGGGTTTTTTCTGTACGAAAAGCGACAAGGTCGGAAATAAAAAGTTACAAAGGATAAGACAATGAAAAAAAACTATGATTTTTCAAACGGCATTCGTGGAAAATTCCATCGCCCCGGTCTTCGTATCAATCTCCCGATTTATCTCGACCCGGAAAATCGCATTTTTATTGAAGAAATCGCCAGAAAGAAAAAGAGAGAGATGGCCGCGGTGGTCAATGAATTGATAAAAAGCGACAAGGAATTGGCGAAAGCGCTCTGATACCTGCGAAGAAATAAAGGGGGGCACCTTTGAAAACCTCATTAAAAGCCTCTTTAAAAACCCTGATTGTCCGTTGATAATGGGATTGCTGTTAGTATGCCCCATACCCGCCTCTGCCCAGATTAATTACGATACTGCCTGGACGTTAAGGAAAATGTGATATTATTTAATAGGGTTTTTCTACAGACTAGAGAGGCTTTGTATGCAAATTCAATGTGTTTGGAAAAAAGGTTTTATCATTTTTTTACTGAGCGCTGCATTTCTGTGGAATGCGGTTGCGCAGGAGGACATCCCGGCGTTAGTTAAAAAAATCCAACCAAGTATTGTCATGATTATTACGTATGATGAAAACGATAGTGCGCTGCTTCAAGGTACAGGGTTTTTTATTAATGCAAAAGGTGATGTAATTTCAAACCGACATGTATTTGAAGGCGCCATTAAAGGAGTGATCAAAGCATCAGACGGTAGAATATACCCTATAAAGCAATATCTGGCAGAGGATAGAGACGGGGACCTTTTAATGGTTTCAGTAGATATACCAAAAAAGTTCGTGCATGCATTAAAAGTCAGCTCTATTGTACCTGCGGTCGGTGAAAAAATCGTAGTAATTGGTAATCCTAACGGCTTTGAACAAACGGTTTCAGATGGTATTGTTTCTGCTGTACGTGAAATACCTGGTTTCGGCAATATCATCCAGATAACCGCACCGATTTCGCAAGGTTCAAGCGGTAGCCCTGTTGTAAATATGAAAGGTAATGTAATTGGTGTCGCAACTTTAATTTCAACTGAAGGGCAAAACTTGAACTTTGCCGTTCCCGGTGAGCGGGTTGTAATGCTCAAGCCCGACACAACAAAAACAGTAAAGGAATGGAAGACAGGCACTACGGATGATACATTTGCAACGGCAGAAGCGTTATACGGAAAAGGTCGCAATTTTTTATGGGCAAAAGATTACACGAAAGCTATATCCTGCTTCGAAGAATTGGTAAAGATATTCCCGCAATTTGCTGAGGCTTATTTTCAAATCGGTTCTTGCATGAGCCAGTTAGGATGGGAATACCTATACGAAAAAGGTAGTAATGTTTTATGGGTAGAATATTACGAAAAAGCAATATCCTACTTCAAACAAGCGGCAAAGATAGACCCGCTCTTCGCTGAGACTTATTTCCAAATCGGTTCTTGCATGAGTTACTTAGGAAGAGAACAAGAGGCCATCGAAGCTTTCAAACAGGCCATAAGTATTAAACCGGATTATGCTTATGCATACTACAATTTAGGAATGTCTTATGCAAAACTTAAACGGTATCAAGAGGCGATAGAGGCTTACAAACAGGCAATCCGTATCAATCCTGATTTTGAGGAAGCGTATACTATGTTGGGGGTTTCTTATGGTAGTATTGGCCGGGAAAAGGAAGCAAGTGAGTGCTACAAGCAAGGTACCCGCGTCGGAAAACTGGGGGTTATTGAGGTTTGGAAGCAGACTATTCGCACCAAGCCCGATGACGCCGAGGCGCACTACAATCTGGGGGTGGCTTATCTGGACGCAGGTGATAAAGGTTCGGCTCTGGATGAATACAAAGTTCTAAAGGATCTGAATAGGGATTTTGCAAACAAACTCTTTAATTTAATTTACAAATAGATATGCAAAATTCCCTGGCCTCATTTATATCAAACAAGGTAGTCGCGCGGATGACTCTTTCGTGTGACCGATAGAAAAGGAATGAGAGTTTCAAAGGACTTGCAAGGCCGGAAGTAAATCTGGTTTATTCGTTCAATTTCACATGCTTCAATTCGATTCCTGCCTCGTGGGCGACTTTCAGTATCCGCACATCGCGGTAGAATTCTAGATAAAAGATGCGTTTTATCCCGCTGTTGGCAACGAGCTTGAAGCAGTTCCAGCAGGGCGAGGCCGTGATGTAGAGATCGGCGCCGTTGATCGCGGTGCCGTTTTTCGCCGCCTGCAGGATCGCGTTCGCCTCCGCGTGCACCGTGGCCACGCAGTGGCCGTTTTCCAGCATGTGGCCCACGTCGTCGCAGTGGGGCATGCCGCGGATGCTCCCGTTGTAGCCGGTCGAGAGTATGGTTTTATCGCGGACGATCACGGCGCCCACGTGCTTGCGGTCGCAGGTCGAGCGGGTCCCGGCCTGGATCGCGATCCGCATGAAGTATTCGTCCCACGAGGCGCGCCTCAGAGCGCGTTTCTGGGCGCGCTTGTTTTTCGTTTTACGGGCTGCCATTTGTCACTCCACACTGTCCAGAAGCTCTACACGACGTAAATGGCGGCCCCCCTCGAATTTAGCGGACATCCATGCGTCGATGATCATGAACGCCTCTCTGGGCTGGGTGATCCTGCCGCCTAATACCAGCACGTTGGCGTGGTTGTGCCGTTTTGCCATGCGCGCCATTTCGGGCGTCAGGCACAGCGCGGCCCTCACGCCCCTTACTCTGTTGGCGGCAATCGAAGCGCCGATCCCGGTTCCGCAGACCGCGATTCCTTTTTCGAACTGCCCGGAGGCCACCTTCTTTGCGACCCAGAAAGCAGATTTCGGGTAGTCGTCTTCGGGATTGAGCTTCGGCTCGCTCACGTCCTCAACGGCGAATCCTTTACTTGTAAGATATTCCTTGACCGCCTCTTTGAGCTCCCAGCCGGCATGGTCGCTGCCGATGACAATCGCTGTTCCCGAAGGTGTGCTTTTGTCCATAGTTTTCCCTATTTCCCGCAGATTTTCCGCGTGATTTCTTTGGTGGAATAGCCTGCAAGATGCGGAATAACGGCTGTTTTCCCTGCGAATTCCCTGCCTAAAACTTCATCCTTGCGGTAATTTCCACCCTTTACAATCACGTCGGGCCGGATCCGTTTAATAAGCCCGAGCGGTGTTTTCCCGCCGAAAACAGTGACGTAATCAACGGCATCGATCGCGGCGACAAGGTGCGCCCGGTCGGATTCCGCATTGATGGCTTTCGCCGACCGGTCGCTGTTTAGGGCGACCACCAGAACATTTCCCAGTCTTTTCGCCTCCTCAAAGAGGTGCACATGACCGCGGTGCAGAATATCGAAACAGCCGTTGGTAAACACGATCTTTTTCCCGTTTTGCCGCTCCCGTGCGCACCGCTGCACCAGCGTGCGTGCATCGAGCAGTTTGGGATTATGTTTTTTGTCAAGTGCCGCCCGGAGCTCGCCGAGTTCGATCGGCGCCGTGCCGATCTTGCCGACCACGACGCCGGCGGCCTTGTTGGCGATGGTCACGGCTTCGCGCAGCGGGTAGCGGTTCGCCAGACACGCGGCAAGCGCCGCGACCACGGTATCGCCGGCACCCGATACGTCGAAGACCTCGCGGGCCTGGGTAGGGAAGTGTTCTGCGCCGTTTTCGTTGACCAGCGTCATGCCTTTCTCAGACCGGGTGACCAGGAGAGCCTGGAAGCCGTACCGGGAGCGCACCTTCCGTGCCTGCGCCGCGATTTCATCGTCGTCATTTTTTATGGGCATTCCGGCGATCTCCGAAAGCTCTTTGACGTTCGGCGTAACCACGGAAGCGCCGCGGTATTTCTCCCACCGGTGCCCTTTAGGGTCAACAATGACCGGTATGTTCCTTTTACGGGCTTCCTTGATGACGAATGACGTGAGTTCCGGGGAACAGAAGCCTTTGCCGTAATCGGAGAGTACAACGGCCGCTACCGGCGATTGCCTGCAATGGCGCGCAACCGTTTTTTTTGCAGCGGCGAGGGTCGTGCCGTCAGCAGGCCAGTGCTGGAGGTCTTCTTCAAAATCAATGCGCACGATCTGCTGACGTTCCCCGATGACGCGCGTTTTGGTGATCGTTTGATTGCCGGAAGGGAGCGCGGAGAGCCCGATGTGGTTGCGCGCGCACAAGCGGCGGACGAGCGCGCCGTTTCCGTCGCGGCCGAGAGTCCCGATTACGCGGACGCGGGCGCCCAGACGGGAACAGTTGTGGGCGACATTGCCTGCGCCGCCCAGCGTGTCGAAAATTTTCGAGACTTTGACCACCGGCACCGGCGCTTCGGGTGAGATCCTGCTTACCGAGCCGAAATAGTACCGGTCAAGCATGAGGTCGCCGATAATGCAAACTTCGCCTTTAGAAAAATCAACGCGCATCCTCGGTCATCCCCCGTTCCACAAGATCGCACATGATGTGGCCGATCAGAATATGGCACTCCTGAATCCGCGGAGTGTCTTTGGAATCGACCACGATCGGGATATCCACCAGGGCTTTCAGCAGTCCGCCGTTGTTCCCAAGAAAGGCGAAAGTCTTGCAGCCGAGTTCGCGGGCGACCTTGATCGCCTCGATAACATTGGCGCTGTTGCCGGACGTTGAGATACCGATGACGCTGTCGCCGGGTTTTGCGTGCGCTTCAATCTGACGGGTAAAAATGTGTGTTGCGCCGTAGTCATTCCCCACTGCGGTAACGATCGATGAATCGGTGGTAATCGCCATGGCGGGAAACGCCTTTCGCTCCATTTTGTACCGGCCCACCAGTTCTGCGGCGATGTGCTGTGCGTCTGCGGCGCTGCCGCCGTTGCCCATAAGGATCACCTTGCCGCCGTTCTGGAGCGTATCGATGAGATAATCGGCAATAGCGATAATGGACGATTGGAGCGCTTCGATCTTTTTTACCGCTGCGCAGTGATTGTTCAATGATTCGAGCACGAGCGACATCTCAATGCTCCTTTGCCTTGCGTTTTTTCCTGAAAAGACATACTCAGACATGCAAAATATAGATAAATACAGTGTACCGTGAATAGTCATTAATCTATACTTCGATTCGGATATGTATATTATTATAGAGAGGTTAAAATTATGATTCTCGTTACCGGAGCGGCAGGATTCATCGGATTCCATATCGCAAAGAAACTGTGCGAATCGGGTGAAGCGGTAGTCGGTCTCGACAATATTAACAGCTATTACGATCCGGCACTTAAGGAGGCCCGCCTTGGCGTGCTCCGGAAGCTTAAAAATTTTTCGTTTCATAAGCTCGACCTGTGCGACTATGAGGGACTCCGCCGCGAGGTTTTCGGCAAATACAGTTTTGACTGCATATGCCACATGGCCGCGCAGGCAGGGGTCAGATATTCCCTGACCGATCCCTTTGCCTATCAGAAATCCAACAATGAGGGTTTCCTGAATCTCGTCGAATGTGCCCGGCACCATGAGGCCCGGAATTTTGTTTATGCATCCTCTTCGTCGGTCTATGGCGCGAATACCAAGCTGCCATTTTCGGAAAACGACCGCACCGACGCGCCGATCTCCCTTTATGCGGCGACCAAACGGTCGAATGAGCTCACCGCCCACTGCTACAGCCATCTGTTCGGGCTCCACACGACGGCCTTGCGTTTTTTCACCGTATACGGCCCCTGGGGCAGGCCGGACATGGCGCTCTTCAAATTTACAAAAGCGATACTTGCCGGAGAACCGATCGATGTCTACAACAACGGGAAAATGCGGAGGAATTTCACCTATATTGATGATGTCGTACAGGGGGTACTGCTGGCGCTCAATCATCCGGTCCCGTATGAAATCTATAATGTCGGGAACGGCAGGGCGGAAGAGCTCATGGATTTCATCCGTGAGATAGAAAAGAATCTCGGGAAAAAAGCGATTATCAATTATCTGCCGATACAGGCCGGCGATGTGGTCGCCACGGTCGCGGATATCACCAAACTGCGGAAGCTCGGGTATGAGCCGGCAACCAATATTGACCGGGGAGTCGGGGAATTCGTCAGATGGTACAGGGAATATTATCGATGTTGAAAACAACCATCATTACCAACCGCTTTTCAACACACTGCATAACTCTTTACACACTCCAGACTCGCAAGCTCTTCGTCAAGCGGCAGGGGATTAAAGCCTCGGCAGCCGCCGAGGCCGAAGGCCATTGCGCTGTCGAATGACACATCAGGTGGCCGCAGGGCCGGCATCCGCGTCAGCGCCTGCCGTACCGGCAGGATGGCGGCATTGTCCGCGCCGAGAGCGGCAGCCAGTGTATAGCCGAAATCGCAGCGCGAAATGCGCTCTCTGCCGCCGAGGTGGATGAGGCTGACGGATTTTTCCAGCGCGAGGAGAATTCCTGCCGCGGCAGCCGTGCCGCTGACCGGGGTACGGTATTCATCAATAAACAGCGGCAGGGGAGTGCGGCCGCGCAGCGCGCGGATCATAGGCTGGATGCAGCTCTGCGCGCCTGGCGGCGCATCGCCGAACATGAGCGGCATCCGGCAGATGATCAGGCGATCGTGACGCCTGCGCATGGCCCGCTCTGCTTCGAGCTTATGCTCGCCGTAGACGCTTACCGGCGAGGGTTCGCTTGTTTCGCTGTACGGCGGCGATGCGCCGTCGAATATAAGGTCGGTAGAGATGAAAACGCAGGGAATGCCTGCGTCATTGCACAGGCCCGCGATGGACACTGCGGCGCCGACATTGATGCGGCGCGATTCGTCCCGGTGTTCCTGACATTGGTTCGGGTTGACCATTGCGGCAGCATGAATCACCGCATCGGGCCGTGTCCGCTGCATGAGCGATGTACATTCGCGATAATCCGTGAGGTCGCACCGAAGGCCGGTAACGCCAGGGACCGTAACCGGGTGCGAGTGGAACACGCCGATCACCGTAAGTGATTGTGCGGCGCGCCGGCAGATGTTCCATCCCAGAAAGCCGCTCGCACCCGTCACCAGAACTTTTTTAACCGCATCCATGGTGTTACCTGACAACGAAATAATATATGACGCACAAAATCACCGTGCCTGCGGCTACTGTTCCGGCAGCTCCGATCAGATACCGGTAGGTCGATAGCAGCCGGACTTTGAAGTATTCATTCGATAGAATATAGCAGATATGCATTGGCGTAAGCATCTCGCCTATATATCCTGATGCATAGGCAAGAGAGGTCGTTGCCAGAAGGACATTAAGCGGAGGGTTGTGGCCGATGAGCGCGAAAACAATCGGAAAACTTGAACCGACAAAAGCGACGGTGATACCGGTTGCCATGCCGGAAATGAACGGGACCAGAACAATGATAAAAACAAGGGGGATTTTCAGGTCAAGGAACTCATCGCGCATGAGGGAAACCAGCGTTGCCCCCCGTTCGTTCACCGGAATCTGCAGCACTGCGGAAAAAGCGAGCACGCTCGCTACCACCAGCACCAGCGTCCCTGTGGCCGGCTTGAAGAACAGGGTGCAGGTTTTTCTGAACATAAAGATGTTTTTCCCGAAAACGAACGTCAGAGCTATGCACAGGCCGCCTATCATACCGTACAGATTCGCGAGCGCCGCAGGTACCCCGGCGGCGCTCGGAAGAAGCGAAGAGACGGTCAGCGAAACAAACACCAGCAGGCCGATGGGCCAGAGTGTCTGGAGCGCTTTGCGAAGAGGGAAGACAGGACTTTTAGTATCCGGAGGCGCGGGCGGTATGGAACGCAACATGAAAAAATAGCCGCCCGTCACTGCGGCCGCGGTAAGGGGGATCTGGATCAGCAGGAAAAGCCCGAATGGCAGGCCCGTGTATTGCAGCGCCAGAATAACGCCTGGATACAGCGGCCACCAGTATTCCCAAATGTGGCGGAACCAGTAGTTGACGGCCGCTTTCAGCGGGGCCGGGATGTTATCCTTTTCGTCAATCGACGCGAGAAACGGTGCCGAAAAAAGCGCACCGCCCGGCATCGGCAAAAGGCCGATGACCGCCGGCAGCCCGGCCGCCAGGACACGCTGATTTTTAAATACCCCGCGGAATGCGCCGACGACATTTTCCATTTTTCCAGTGCAGGAAAGTGCATCGGAGAAAAAGGTTAAAAGGATGATAAGCAGCAGCATGAGATAATTCTGCGGCAGAAGGAACGAGCGGAAAAGACTCAAGAGACCCACGGTTCCGGTTCCAGTCAGAAGGGTGAGCAGCACCGTATTGATGAGTACTGCCAGAGCGAGGGGTACGCGCAGCCGGTACAGCATGAGAATCCCGGCAAACGCAACAGCGATTTTTATGCCGGCAGGAAGTGAAAAAATATAGTCCATTATAGTGACCGTGACAAAAGTTAGCGGGCCTGACGGGCGGCCGGACTTTTCTCCGCGGCGTCCATGGTCTGAAGCAGGAGTGAGGCAGTGGTCATCGGGCCTACGCCGCCCGGGACCGGGGTGTAGGCGGAACAGTGCGGGATCGCGGCGTCGAGATCGACATCGCCCACGCTGCCGGGATGATATCCTGCGTCAATGATGACTGCTCCCTCCTTTATCCAGTCGCCTTGGATGAACTTCGGTTTGCCGACCGCGCCGATGACGATATCCGCTTCCCGAATCACGCCGGGAAGATCGCGTGTTTTTGAATGGCATATGGTCACGGTCGCGTTCCGGTTAAGCAGCATGAGCGCCATGGGTTTGCCGAGGATCGGGCTCCTGCCGACCACGACCGCATGTTTCCCTTCCACTGGAATTTTGTAATGGTCAATGATTTTCATGATACCGGCCGGTGTGGCACTGCCGTAGGCAGGTTCGCCCATTGCCATGCGGCCGAAGCCGAGACAGGTGACGCCGTCAACGTCTTTTTCCGGAGTAATCGCATCAAAGGCGGCGCGCTCATCGATCTGCCGTGGCACCGGATGTTGAAGCAGAATGCCGTGCACGAGGGGGTCGTTGTTGCACCGGTCGATTTCCGCCAGAAGTTCGGCCGTGGTCGCGGTTTCGGGGAGGTGGATTTTCCTCGAATCCATGCCGATGCGGCTGCAGGCATTGCCTTTCATTTTCACATACGTGGCAGAGGCCGGGTCGCTGCCGACCAGAATGGCGGCGAGGACCGGAATGCGTCCGCCGTTTTTTTTCCTGTAGGCGTCAACGCGGGACTTCAGGCTTTCTTCAATTATTGTGGCGAGGGCTTTTCCGTCGAGAACAAGCGGTGAGGTCATTTTAATTTTCCTTTTCAACGATGATTATTATTTCCTTATCAAAATAACATGCGGCAGAGTCGATGTATATGGGTGTAGTGTCTTCCTTCCTGCTCTCACTGTTAAATGGTTGTGGATCGCGGGCATGTTACCACGGGGTAACACTTTTTTGGCATGACACTTGCGCGGGGTATCCGCAAATATATATTGTCTTTAGACTTAACAAACGAATATTTTACGGCCGGGAGAGAAAAAAGAAGAGATATCCTGAAGGTCACCATTTGAGCATCCAGCCAGAGCCGACATCCGTCTCCCGGTACTACGGCAAAAATTAAAAACAAATTTCGGAATAATGCATTAAACCGAAGCGGACAGAATCCGAATTAAGCGGTTTATATACCACCATCACATCAACCAAAACGGAGGTGCTGTATGATGCTTAAGGGCGTAAGTCGTCTGATACTGAAGGCTGTTGTTGCGATTGCGGCATTGTGCGTGTCAACGTTTGCGCAGGGCGGGTGGACCGATGACGGAACGGTTGTACGCTTGACAACAAGCAGTGATAATGTCGGCGTCGGGACATGGTACCCCGGTTACAGCTTTCCTTCAGCAGGGCAGGTAAAGCTGCATGTGGCGGGAAGCGGGAATTTTACTAAAGGACAAATTGATTGGAGGCTTTGGGTAAGCAATGCCGGGGTTATTGATACTCCGAACGGCACCGGGGTGGGAATTAAATTTCAACACGGTGATAATTCTACCTGGGATTCAACAAAATGGGCGGGCATAGCCGGTGTTGCTGAATACACGCATTCTAATTATGTCGGTTTAGCTTTTTATACCCATACTGACGCTTCCAGCCCTGCCGAAAGAATGAGGATTACCGGCACCGGCTCGGTCGGCATCAATAAGACCAATCCGGGGGAAAAACTGGAAGTCAACGGCAACGTTAAGTGCGATACGGTAAAATGTGCCGTGGTCAAGATTCTTGAGAACCACTAAACTGACTACCGCAGTTCCTACAGACACATGCGGTTTCTACGTCACGGGATACGGGACTGGTGGCTTTCCGTGGCCCAGTGTTTATTTCGCGATAAAGCCTCCTGCTAACTGGCAACCGCTGAAACTCTGCCTTGGCAATCTGCCGACAAGTAGTCAATCATGGGCTAAAGCGTGGGGAGGCGATACTATCTTGGCGATGTATTTCGATATCGGAACTACGGCAGGGCCAGGTAACGG
>Ga0315285_10004013_pt1 | contig 15286 bp, 15 predicted proteins | sample YL17G09_36_MG_FD_203698 | JGI IMG/M metagenome (GOLD analysis project Ga0315285, IMG submission 203698) | Sediment microbial communities from Yellowstone Lake, YNP, Wyoming, USA - YL17G09_36 | ecosystem: Environmental > Aquatic > Freshwater > Lake > Sediment | place: USA: Wyoming | collected...
CTCCCATTTCGTCTCAAGAGTTTCTCTTTGGGGAATCTGGATGTAGGCGGTGGAAAGCAATCTGTAAAGGTTTGCACGGCACTCCGCAAGGTCTTGATGCATGCCCAAGGTCGAGACTCCTTTAGATACGGTGAAGGAGAATCTCTCCACACGCCTTTATTATTTTAGGGATCTGAGGAAGAAGGTTCTCACGATGCTGAAGGCGGATAACTCGCATACTCTCATGAGGAGCTTAGAAACCCTTGATTTGATCGAATGTGGAGAGACGATCTTCCTGACCGCATTGGAGAGAAAAGAGACGAGGGGACTTCTTATCCGATCTGACTTCCCTTTCACAAACCCGTTATTGCAAGATAAATTTCTCACCCTAAGACAAGAGAAGGGAAAGGTTATCATCGAGTGGCGTGACAGGAATTAATAGAAAAAATCTACAGCCCCTCTCATTATCAAGACACAAAAAATAAAATTATGGGTAGATTCCTCTCAACTTCGTGGCCTCAGCCACTCTTCCAATCCCGAGCATTAGAGCGCCTGTTCTCATATTCACCTTCTCTCTTTGGGAGATGTTGAGCACCTCAGCAAAACTTCTTCTTAAAATTCGGGTCAATCGTTCAGAGATCTCTTCTTCGTTCCAAATTAATTCCTGAAGGTTCTGAACCCATTCGAAATAGGAGACGGTGACACCACCTGCATTTGCCAGAATATCAGGAACAATAAAAATACCACGATCATGAAGAATCTCATCCGCCTCGGGTGTTGTAGGTCCATTGGCACCCTCGGCAATAATCTTGGTTTTGATCTTCGAGGCATTCTTATGGGTGATCTGATTTTCTAAGGCCGAGGGAACAAGAATATCACATTTAAGTTCTAAAAGTTCTTCATTGGTTATCTCTTCTCCTCCTTTGGTCTCTGGAGTGATGATACAAGAATATCTCTTTTTACAATCCAATACTGCAGAAACATTCAGTCCATTCTCATTATATATTCCACCTTTCGAATCACTGATTGCAATCACCTTGGCTCCTGCCCGATCAAAATATTGAGCCGAAATTCCACCCACATTGCCACATCCCTGGACGACGACACGAGCCCCTTCTATTGGGATGTTAAGATGACGGACTGCCTCCTGAGCTGTGATAAAGACCCCTTTGCCAGTGGCTTCGAACCTTCCCAGCGATCCTCCCAGTTCCAGTGGTTTGCCTGTTACGACACCATGAACAGTGTATCCCTTTAATATGCTATAGGTATCCATTATCCAGGCCATGACCTGTGGATTTGTATAAACATCAGGGGCAGGAATATCCTGATCAGGGCCAATCATCATTGCGATTTCCCATGTGAATCGCCGGGTCATTTTCTCAAGTTCTGCCAAAGACATGCTTTTAGGATCACACTGGACGCCACCCTTTGCCCCTCCGAAAGGAATATTGACGACAGCAGCCTTCCAGGTCATCCATATGGCAAGAGCCTTTACCTCGTCCAGATCGACATCCGGGTGATAACGAATCCCTCCCTTGCCTGGACCTCTGGTCATATTATGTTGCACTCGATACCCTGTGAAGATTTTAATGCTTCCATCATCCATCTTGACAGGAAAATGGACGATCAGCTCTCGTTTCGTCTGTTTTATCTTTTCACAGAGTCCTGGGTCTAACTTCAAACGCTCTGCCGCAATCTCTACTTGTTTCATTGCCACATCCAGCGGGTTGATCTTAGTCTCTTTGGTCTTCATCACGCCACCTCCATTTTTTTATTGCAACAGTCCCATCTCTTTTTCTTCTTCCGTAATACACCCATCAAGAATCCTGATCGCTTCATCGATCTCTTCTTTTTGGATAATGAGAGGTGGGGCAAACTCAAGCGCCTGTCCCATAAATTTGATGATAAGTCCTTTTTTCTTCGCCCGATTAACAAGATTGCTCAGTCGGTTCAGAGGAAAAGGGGCTTTCTTTTTTTTGTCCAATGTAAAATCGATGGCTGTCCACAGTCCCGTGCCTCTGACTTCCCCAACAGTTGGGTGAAATTCAAGGGTTCTCAGTTTTTCCAAAAAATAGGTTCCCATTCTGTGAGAATTCTCAACCAGATTCTCCCTCTTCATGATTTCGATATTCTTCAGAGCTGCTGCACAGGAGACAGGATGATTTCCATAGGTATGAAGGTGCTGAAAAATCTCTATGGGCTCCATCACATCATCCGTACATCCAACTCCTCCCAAAGGAATGTAACCACTAGTGATGCCTTTCGCCATTGTGATCATGTCAGGTTGAATATCAAAATGGTCGACCCCGAACCATTTGCCAGTCCTGCCAAACCCACAGATGACCTCGTCGATAATGAGGAGGATGCCGTACCGACCGCAAATGTCGCGGACTATTTTCCAATATTCTTTGGGGGGCGCATAGGCTCCAAATCCCTGTTGGATCGGCTCCCCGATAAATGCGGAAATTTGCTCAGGATCTTCAAACTGGACGATGCGCTCAATATCTCTTGCACACAGAAGATCACAATTGGGATAAGACAGATGGAAAGGGCAACGATAGCAGTAGGGTGACTCAACAAAGATTGTGCCAGGGGCAAGCGGTTCCATGATCTGCCGCATGGACATCACTGTACCCAACACATTTAATGCCCCACTTGTAGCACCATGATAGGCTCCTCGTCTAGAAATTATTTTGTAACGCCTTTTGTCTGCTTTAAAGTAGTGATAATGCTTGGCAAATTTGATTGCTGATTCAACCGCTTCAGAACCATCACATACGAAGAAAAACTTATCAATTTTCCCAGGTGCAATTTCTGTTAAAACATTTGCAAGTTTAATGGCAGGGATGTTTGCAAATTGCATGGGAGTAAAGTAACTGAGTTCGCATATCTGGTCATACACGGCTTGGGCAATCTCTTTCCGGCCGTATCCCACGTGGACGGGTCGCGTTACTCCCGAGACAAGATCAAGGTAACTTTTCCCATCTTGATCAAAAACCCGGACCCCTTCGCCTTTTATAATCACTGTAATTCCTTCTTTTAATTGTTCCCTTGGGGTCCTTGCCAAAATAAGATGGGATTCATTATTCATTCTCGCTTTGTGTTCCATTTTGTTGCTCTTTGAAATTATATTCCTTGTTCTTTCTTCTTAATATTTTGGAATTTGGTTTCTTGATATCAAAAAAGATTTTTTTGTCAAGTTTTTTCCTTTAGAAAAACCATGATACGTATTGAAAAAGAAACAAGAGAAAGGGTAGGGGATAATATTTTGGGAAGATTTAACCAATTCATCTGGCATATTAGAGGAAAAGTGTAACGCGTTCATTCTGATTTCATTTGTAGGCCATTGTTTGAATCAAATCTCAAAAGAAGATGCATTATATCCTTCAATGTTGAAAAAACCACTTTCGGTCAGTTTTAACACTACCTCCTGCATATCCTTTATATCCAATTTGAGGAGAATGAGTTTGGATGATCTTCTCTTTGTCTCGATAATATGGATTCCTAAACCTTCAATAATCTTTCTGGCTTTATTTAAAGTATTGATTCCCGAATTAACTTCAATCAGAATTTGCGCATGATTTTTGTCTGCTTTAACCTCAATATTGAATTCTTTTGATACCTTGTCCCGAATCATACTTTTCAAACTCAAATCACCTTCATGTTTTGAATTTCGCAGCCCATCTTTTAAATTTTTCATCCAACTCTCTGGCCTTGGTTTAACAGCCTTCAACCGTATAGGCCATCTTGGGGTCATACATTGTTAATAATATAATTTTACTTTATTCTCTTTCCAATATAATCTAGCTTCATCAGCCCAAAACTTTAGGTTTTAATCAATACTTTATTACTAATGCCTGACCCCAATTTATTTTCCAGTGAGCACTGGCAACCAACCCCCTATGTCTGTGGAGTCTGGTATTATCTTAACTGGGACTCCTGTAATTTTCCTTATCGCCTCACCCATACCCACACTAGCTGAATGCCCAGTTGACCCCATCGTCAAACTGGTCCAGACAAACATTTTTGGCAGCGCTTTTTTCGGGGGTGCTTTTGGTGGTGCAGCGTAGCCAGTGAGAATCAGGGCTTTGACCACTACAATAGCCAACAATAACATCCAAATCTTTTTCATCATCTTTTTCATCTTTTCACCTCCATTAAAGCTTTAATTGTTAACTCTTTTCCAGCCTATTGAGGAGAAAGGCACGACTTGACCTTTCCAAACAGTCTATTTATGACCTGTATGTTAACTAAAAATGCATTGCAAAATTGAGTGTAACAATTGTGTTTATGCCGAGGGTTTCGGCTTTTTAGAATACGGATGTCATATAGAGACCATCCTTTCAAAACCAATGAGAATTTAGAATCTGAGGAGACACCGATCTTTTTATTAAAATTCATTTCCTAGAATCTAAGCCTCTTCCGGGACTTCGCCTGGAGGAAGCGGCCCCTTCGGCGCAGCCTAATGGTTGACATTTTTTGTAGGGCCTGATCCCCGATCAGGCCTAAACTCGGAGATCCGGTAAAAGGTCTTATCTCCGAGGACAGGGCCCTTCACCGTGTTTCGACGATTTTCCTCAAGCCGGGGATCTTCGACAGATCGGGCACGTGCACTTCCCACAGCCACTTCTCGTACGCCTCCACCGACATCCCGGGCATGATCTCATAACCCATGATCGCCTTGACCATACGTACCTCCTCGTAGGCAGGGTTTCCGGTTTCGATCCCTCCCCGCTCCCACTGCTAAGGCATCCTTGCCGTCAACTGGTTAAAATCACTTACCTTATCCAGATCCATGACCTGCCCGTAGAGCTCTTCGGCCTTTGCGCGGCCCCAGATTGGATCGAGCAGCTCGAAGTATTTCTCTTTCATCTCCTCGACGGTATAGGGATCCTCGGTGTCCCCTTTGTTGATAAACGCCTCCGCCGTCAGGACCTTTCCGTTCGTCAGCGCGATCCTTACCCGCGACGGTCGTTTTTCGGGCATCATGGCCGTCAACGACGGATCTTCAGCCACGGTGACCTTCAGCGCCAGGGCCCGGATGGCCGGATCCTCTACGGCGGCAGGCCTGAAGCAATCGACACCCGCGTGGCCGTTGATGATGCGCGTGGCCACGGCGAAGGGGATGGAAAACTTGGCCGCCAGCATGTTGCGGGGACATTGACTGTTGAGCTGCGCCGCCAGCGAATAGGTCGTCACCTCGACGGAGGCGATCTCTTCCGGACGGATACGACCGTTGGGAACCTGGGCAAGGATGGTATTGACGGCATCGATCGCCGAGTGATTGTAACGGCAGCAGGCGTGTCTCTTGAAATAATTCCGGGCGATTTCATAGCGCCGCCCGAGCTGTTCCGTCATCTGTCCCTCGTCGAAGCTCTCCGACACGACGGAACCGAATACGGTCTTGAGGCCGTCCTGCTCGCCGGTGAACCCCGACCGGATGAGATAATGGGCCAGCAGGCCGTTGTGGGAACTGAGGCCGGAATAGAGGTTCCGCACAGTCCCCCCCTCCAGCATGGTCCGGCGGTTGGTGGCCGTGCTCATGGAGGCGCTCACGCTGATGATTTCCCTCATCTCGGCCTCCTTGTAGCCCATCAGCTTTCCCACGGACACCGCGGCACCGACGGTCCCCCAGCTGCCGTGCGGGTGCATGGACATGCGCAGTTTGCAGGCGATGCCGATCCGGATGCCGATTTCATAACCGAGGACCAGTGCGGTGATCAGATCGCGGCCGGAGAGATGGGCCTCTTCCGTGACGGCGAAAATCGCCGGAACGACCTGAATGGCCGCATGGCCCCTGCCGAACTGATTGCCTTCATCCAGTTCCAGAAAGGTCCCGGCCGTGCCGTTGATGAGGGAGGCCTTCAGGGCTTCGCTGCGCACACCGGCGCCGATGATCGAAGAAGCGCCGGCCGCCCCGCTCTTTACGAGAATGGCCGTCAATTTCTTCACCTCTTCCTCCTGTGCCCCAGCGACGATCACGGCGAGCGTATCGGCGACGACCTGCTTGGACCGTTCGATCACCGACTGCGGCAGGTCCTCGTATCGGCATTGACAGATAAAACGTACCACCTGGTCGAGATAATCAGACATCGCATTTCCTCCTTCGCACCAAGATAGACAATCTCCTCCCGGGGGAGCGACAGCCCTCGAGACGCCATCCGGAAAAGAGCGGATCACTCGTCCGCCATTCCCAGGTAGAGCCTCTTGATATGGGGATTGGTCATGATGGACTGGGATTCGCCGGAAAGGCCGATCCGTCCCTCCTCAAGCACATGCCCCGATCCGAAATGGACAGGGCCTGGGCGACATTCTGCTCCACAAGCAGGACGGTCACCCCCTCCCGGCGGATCTCCTCGATGACCTTGAAAATATCCAGCACAACCAGGGGCGCCAACCCCAGCGATGCCTCGTCAAGGATCAGGAGTTTCGGAAGGGACATCAGCCCGCGGCCGATGGCCAGCATCTGCTGCTCTCCCCCGGAAAGCGTTCCCGCCGCCTGCTTCGTTCGATTCGCCAGGACCGGAAAAAGTTCCATCACTTTCTTGAGGGATTCCTTGCGCTGCATCTTGGGGTGCTTCAGAAAGGACCCCATGTACAGATTTTCCTCCACCGTCAGGGTGGGAAATATCTTCCGCCCCTCCGGGATCTGCACCAGCCCCATCGCCACCCTGTCGTGGCTGGAAAGGTGCGTGATGTCCTTGCCCATGAACTGGATGGTCCCCTTTGCCACCGGGACGATCCCCGAAATGGCATTGACGGTCGTCGTCTTTCCCGAGCCGTTGTTCCCCAGCAGGCAGATCCCCTCCCCCTCGTTGATTTCCAGGGAGACCTTCCTCAAGACCTGCACCGCACCATAATAGACATCGATTTTATCCAGCTTTAGCAAAAGCATTTCCCTCTCCTAAGTAGGCTTCGATCACCTTCCGGTCGGCGCATATCTCCTTCGGCGTCCCCACGGAGATGCGTTCGCCGTGGTGGATCACGCAGATGCGATCGCACAACCCCATGATGACCCTCATGGAATGCTCGATGATGAAAATGGAGACGCCCGAACTGCGGATCTTTTTCACCAGGCCGATAATCTCCGTCTGTTCCGTGGGATTCAGGCTGGCCATCACCTCGTCGAGCAACATCAATTTGGGCTTGCTGGCCAGGGCACGCGCCATTTCCAGCCGCTTCCGGTCCGGTGTCGTTGTCGCGCTGGCCTGGCCCAGGGCCTTCTTGCTCAGACCAACCATGTTCAGCACTTCCCAGGCGTGCGATTCCGCCTCCTCGATGTCCGACGTCCAGTTGAAACAGCTGACCGCCACGTTCTGCAAAACGGTCAACTGCTGAAATGGCTTGACGATCTGGAACGTTCAGGCCAGACCCATCCGACATATTTGATTGGGTTTCAGGCCGCAGATGCTTTTCCCGATGAATTGCACATCACCGATGCTCGGGGGCGCAAAACCAGAAATGATATTGATGCCCTCGTCAAAAGTCACGCGGCGATTTTAAGTTCACCTAATCCTTCAGCGTGAGTCCCGGTCGCTGCTTGCCTAAAACCCTTAAGGCTAAAGGAGAAACCAGGAATATAAATGAGATAAGCAAAAAAGTAGCGGCAATGGGTCGGCTAAGAAAAATCAATGTGCTCCCGTCAGAAATGATCAGGGACTGACGGAAGGCATTCTCAAACATGGGTCCCAAAATAAAGGCCAGGACAAGCGGCGCTGGCTCATAACCGTACTTTTTCATCACATACCCCAAAATGCCAAAGAGGATCATGATATAAACATCGTTAACATTGTTACCTACCGTATAGGCCCCGATTAGGCAGAAAAGAAAGATGAAAGGGAAGAGTATGAAATAAGGTACTTTGAGCAGACGTACCCACAGACCAATTAGGGGCAAATTCAAAAGAAGAAGCATCAAATTCCCGACATACATACTCCCCACGACCCCCCAAAATATCCGGGGATGCTCTACCAATGTTCTCGGCCCGGGAGTGACCCCATGGATCATCAGTGCACCCATCAAAATAGCCAGGACGACATTGCAGGGTATACCCATTGTCAACATGGGAATGAAAGCTCCCATGGCACCCGCATTATTCGCCGACTCCGGCCCTGCAACCCCGCGGATATCCCCTGTACCGAAGGTCTCGGGGTGCTTCGCGATCCTCTTTTCCATCGCATATGAAACAAAAGAGGCAATCAGCCCACCGCCACCCGGAATTAAGCCCAGGAAGAATCCCAAAATGGATCCCCTCGCAATCGGCCCTGAAGAATCTTTCCAATCCTGCTTGGATGGTAAAAGGTCGCGCAACTTCGTCTGAAAGACCTCCCGGTCTGCCTCTGAAAGCGATAAATTCAACAAGACCTCGGATATTCCGAATAATCCCATGGCCATCGGGACGATGTCAAAGCCGCCGGTAATGGTATCTATTCCCAGGGTAAATCTTTCCCGCCCCGTGACAATATCGGTGCCGATGTAGCTGATCAGCAGACCCACGATGGCCATCATTAATGCCTTGGCCATCGATCCACTGGAAAGGTAGGTGACCATGGTCAACCCCAGGAAGATTAGGCCAACGAACTCGGGGGGACCGAATTTCAGGGCGACCCCGGCCAGCGGCGGAGCCAGAAGCATGATCATGATTGTACCGAAGGTTCCGGCGATGAAGGAGCCAAAAGCCGCAATTCCGAGGGCCGGACCCGCTCTCCCTTTAAGAGCCATCCGGTACCCATCAAGACACGTAACCACGGAGGCGGCTTCACCGGGGACATTGAGCAATATGGAGGTTGTGGATCCGCCGTACATGGCGCCGTAATAGAGGCCTCCCAGCATAATGATGGCCGACTCGGGGGAAAGCTTGAAGGTTATGGGAAGCAGCAGAGAGATGGCGGCAGCCGCTCCCAACCCCGGAAGTACACCGACAAAGGTACCCAATAGACAACCCAGAAAGCAAAGAAACAAATTCACAGGTTCCAAGGCGACCTGAAAAGCCAAGGAAATATGGGATACAAAATCCATCTGACTCCTCCTTGGACCACCTCAGAATTCAAGTAGTCCTTTTGGCAGTTGCACTTCCAGCAAGACCACAAAGAGCAGGTACGACAGCACGGCAGTAAGGAGAGCCACCAGTGTGATGGTCCCCCACCCCTTTGGTCCCATGACACGGGGTGTGAAAAACATGAAAAGAAAGGTGGTGAGGAGGTATCCCAAGTGCCTCATGGCGACCCCGAAGGCGAACAAGGCGACCAAGGCAAACAGTAATTTCCTAAAGCTATCGCGTTCAGGGAAAAAACCGGTACTCTCTGCCTTTTCTTTCTGGCACACGGCGGGAATCAAAACAAAAAGAGAAACGAAAATCAAGGCGAGGCCCGATAAAAAGGGAAGGAACCCAGGCCCCGGCACGCCTCTCAGCATCAGGCCCTGTTGCAAGCCACCCGCAACAAAGAGGCCGCCCACGGCCATCCAGATTATACTGCTAACCAGATCACGATTCTTCATATTCCCTTTTCTGTTGAAACAATTCTTCTCTTAAGCGCCCCTTCCAATCAGGGCCAGCTACAGGTGAAGCAACATGTGTTTACGAAAATACCTTGCAGTATACCCTGCGGCTTACCACGGGGATGCATGTATGCCTTACCGAGGGAGTATAAGGGGGAGCAGAGCATCCCCTTAATACCCCAAAACTCTTGCAGTTTATTTGCCAGGATAATAACCACACCTGCCACTGGGCAGCAAATCCCCGGATTCCTATTTATACATTTCCGTCAGTTTCGGTCCATATTCTTTATCGTAATTTTGCAGATAAACCGCAAAATCCCTTGGCGATCGATAATGCACAGGTTCTAGGAGATTCTGGGTCGCTTTGATAAACTCGGGCTCCTTTGTGGCTTTTTCAACCATCTTCGTGATCGTGTCGACTAAGTCCGAAGGAAGTTTGGGAGGTCCCCAGATCGAACGTGTCACAGTAATGACTTCCCCCACACCCAGCTCCTTGAATGTGGGAACGTCTGGCATGTCCTCCATTCGTTTATCGGCAGAAACCGCGAGCCCCCTGGATTGTCCTGCACGAATCAAAGGAATACCATCAGACGGAAACCCAATACGGAAATCAACGTGGCCTCCGAGAAGCGCGGTTTTGCTTCCACCGGAACCGGCAAAAGGTACATATTTTACTTTAATCCCCGCCGCTTTAGTAATGTCGTTCACAATTAGCTCATGCATTCCTCCAGACCCAGCGGCCCCACAGGTCAGCTTCCCGGGATTTTCCTTTGCCGCCTTCACTAAATCCGCCCAGGTTTTAAATGGCGATTCGGCCCTTACCTCGATATATCCATAGGGTTGAGAAGTAACACTAGCGATGGGTGTCAGTTGCTCCCAGACTTTGGTATCAAAAGTCTTGGAGTAGTAATAACCAATCCACGATTCCGTGGAAGTAAAACCCAAAGTGTACCCATCTGGTTTTGCCTTCATCAGCTCTATCGTACCTACTTTGGTTGATCCGGCGCCGATATTCTCAACTATAGTCCTCTGACCCAGAATTTTTTCGAAGGCAGGCTGGACAGCCGCCCGATAAGTGACGTCATTTCCTCCCCCCGCACCCCAGGGAATGATCATGCGGATCGGCTTTTGCGGAAAATCTGCCGTCATCCCGATTTTGCCCAATAGAAAAATAGACAGAAACCCCAAAATGAAAATTGTGACTCTCATCTTTCTCATCGCCTTTTCTCCTTTCTTTTCAATACAATCGCTTGTTTGGATTCTGATTGGGCTGGTTTTTACAAACTATAGCACCTAAAACTGGCCATTGCATTCATAACTAATATAATTAGAAATAGTGTTTCGCATGGGTGAATGACAAATTTGGCAACATATTAATATTCAAAAGGAATCGAGATTCATTCGCCACTTTTAGGTAATAGAATCTCGCCTGATGAATCTTCCAACACCTTGTCTCCCTATTATTTCACCATCTCGCATGACAACTTCTCCCCTGAGCATTGTGAGTACAGGCCAGCCCTTCATACTCCAATTCTCAAAAATAGAATAGTCACAGGAAGAATTTAAGATATTGTTTGTTACAATTTGTTCTTTCTCCAAATCTACGACAACCAGATCGGCATCAGCACCGATCCCCAAATTGCCTTTGAGAGGGTAGAGATTAAATATTTTTGACACATTATATGAAGTTATTTCTGCAATTCTTTCTAGCGAAATGCCTCTTTTATGATACCCCTCACTTAAAAGAAAAGGAAGGATTAAGGCCGTTCCCGAGATCCCCAAAGGGGCATCCCAAATATTGTCAATATACTTCTCCAATTTTTTCCTTGCAATATGATCAGACCCTATTGTCTGAATGTCCCCATTCTTAATTCCATCCCATAAAGCTTCAATGTCCTCTTGTGCTCTGACAGGAGGAGCCATTTTCAACAAAGTGTCCTTCATGCTTTCCTTTGTAAAGGCTAAGTATGCTGGGCAAGTTTCTACAAATACCTTAGAGAATCGCTGTCGCGAAATTTGCACTTCTTCTAAAGCTTTTTTACTGCTTAGATGGACGATATATACTGGCGCACCAGTTAATTCAGCCAAGAAGAGGACCCGTCGAACATACTCAGATTCTGTAAAATCAGGCCTCGATTCCGCCCATGCAGCAGGATCAGTTCGGCCTGTTGCCTTCAACTTTGCTGTTATCGGCCGAATAAGTTCAATGTTTTCGCAATGAACGCAGGCTAACGCACCTTTATGTTGTTTCAAAATCGAAAGACTGTCGTAAAGGACGCCATCTGTCATCTCGGCTACCCCTTGTTTCCTTGCTTCATCCCCTTTATATGACATTAAAAATTTGAATGATGTAACTCCAAAGTCCTTTATATATTTTGGAATACTTAGAATCTGCTCTTCCGTCGAAATACCCAGGTGAATTGAAAAATCGATGCAACTTCTTTCTTCCCCACATTTCTTGATTTCGTCAAAGATTTTATCATAGGACTCCAAACTGCGATAAAAAACAAGGACAGTACTTACACCGCCGGTTGCCGCCGATCTAGTCTCTTTTATAAAATCTTCATCGAGTTGAGTAAATTGTCCAAAATGAACATGAGGATCAATGACTCCAGGAAAAATAAAGTTTTGCTTGACGTCGAGAACCTCCTTAGCTTTTACCAAGTCCAGGTTCTTTCCGATCATCTCAATCTTACCATTATTGATGCCTATGTCTCCCTTCCTAATTCCTTCGTGAGGGAATACTAAATGACCATTCTTCACTATTAAATCTATTGACATTGTTGTCCTCCAATTATTCGTCTCCTAATTATTTTATTTATATCAGCGAACTGTACCATCCTTCTTCTCTAAAAAAGGTTCATCTCTACTAAGCGGCCATAAATCTCCGGTCTCCTATCCCTAAAGACCCCGGACTCGATTCTAGATTTATTTACATTCTCAAGATCTATCACAGCTGATACCACCTCATTTTTGACTGCCTTTCCTTCTTCGAACTTTTCTCCAGAGGCTATTATCTTACCCGAGGGATCAATTATGATGCTATCTCCAAAACACTGTATCTCTCCTTCCTGACCAATTCGGTTGACGAAGACAGCATACATTGCATTATCGATCGCTCTCATCCGGGCTATAATTTCGTAAGTATCGATGCCCCCCCTCCTTTTAGCATCTGTAATGTGAGGCCCCCCAGCAATTGGATTAAAATAAATCTCGGCTCCGTTTAATGCTAAAATGCGGGCTGTCTCTGGGAATCGGCGATCAAAGCACACCCCGATCCCAAACTTTCCCCAAGATGCCGTGTAGACGGGGAAATCAATTCCGGGTCTGAAATAAAGTTTTTCTAGAGATCGAACAGCGGGAAGATGCCTCTTTCTTGACACTCCGATCACGTTGCCTTCCGGATCGATAACAGGCGCACTGTTATAAAAGACCCCGGGACCTGCCTTTTCAAAAATTGGAGCAATGATGTACATTTTATATTGTTTTGCAATCTCACTGATCTTATTAATAGTAGGACCCGGTATCGTTTCAGCAATTTCAAACATAGGATGGAATCTGTCGTAATCCCTTTGGACGAAGCGATCATATTCCATAAAAAATAGCTCTCCCAATAAAGCTATCTGCACGCCCTCTTTACCGGCCTGCTCCAACACTTGCAACGCATTATCGACTATGTCCTCCTTCCGAGCATAGCCATGGGTTTCTTTACCAGGAACCGTTTTCAGTTGAATTCCTGCAACCTTTACTTCACGTTTTTCAGACATCATTCTAGCCCTCCTTCGTTTTATTTAAAATAACATGACCGATCCAGTTTACTTGAGATCTACTGCCTATCTGGTAAGACATATTTGTGCTGTGCGTATTCGGCGTCAGTCTTCATCTTTAATCCAATTTTTTTACTAGCTCACCGGTCTCGCGGAATTTCGTCTGTATATACTTATTAAACTCTACCCTGTTCATATAGGAAATAGGCATATTCATCATTTTCATAAACTTGGTAAAATCTGGATCTTTTATCGCTCTGCTGAAGACGTCTTCCAATCTATTTACAACATGTTCGGGCATCCCTCTCGGTCCACAAACGCCAAACATATTTGTACATTCGAGATTATATAATTCTATCGTGGTTGGGGCTCCTTCAAAGCCTGTCAGCTTGTGTTCTGACATGTAAAGAAGCAAACGGATTTTACCTTCCTCAAGGAGAGATTGAACAGAAGCATCTGTGCTGGACAAGTACATTGTTATATGGTCTCCTAACAAGCTGCTAAGCGTTTCTACTGTACTTCCTTTGAATGGTATATAAGTAAATTTGACCTTTTCCAGGGGCTCGATTTGCGTAAGAAGCATGCCTTGGCTGGAAGTCTTTTTGTTCCCTAAAATACCGATTTTTGCTACGCCAGGATTTTTTCTTGCCCACTCGATAAATTCCTTCCATGTTTTCCACGGAGAGTCACCTCTTACCAGGGCAAATTGGACGTACTTAGCAAAATTCAGGATGTACGTAAACCCGGAGAGGTCCTTATAGGGATTTCCGTCCAAATAAGGGTGTATAAATGCGGCTGCAGCCATAGCAGCACCGATAGTGTACCCATCTGGTTTTGCATTCATTATTGCTACCGTTCCGACGGATCCCCCACCTCCGACTTTATTAATGGGAACGATAGGCTGCCCCAAATGTTTTCTAGCGGCCTCTATAAGCGCTCGACAAACCAAATCTGTCCCACCTCCTGCGCCATATGGAATTATAAAATCAATAGCCTTTGTAGGATAATTCGTAACCTGGGCGTTGCTAAGACTCAGAACACTGAGAACAATTAAGCACGATCCCAGCAATGAGACGATCGCAAGTCGTTTTGCATTTCTTTCTTTCATAATCTACCTCCTGGTATAATGATCACAGTATGTGATCTAGGTTAAAGGTTAGTCGTAGTAGATTTCTTTCTTTTTGCTACTTTTTCTTTCTTTACAATGTATGCGGAATTGTGGAAATCTTAAGTTCATGAATGGTTCTTTAAGCAGGCTTGACGGTTTGCTTCCTCCTTATGGCTCTGATCTTTCAGGGACCATTTGGCAAAGACTACCGCTTCCTGCGGGTCTAACTGGGAATATTCATTTAGGATGCTATGGCCCTCCGTTGCCACTGAGGGACCATTTATCTCCCAGGCTATATGAGTTAGACCCTCGCAGGGAGGCCACCTGCTTAAAACCATCACCCAAAAGAAAGGAGAGTCTATCATGTTCTGCCTCGGCATCGATGTCTCAAAAAAATCCTGTCGCTATCTCATCCTTAACAAAGAAGGTCAAAAAGTAAAATCCTTCTCTTTAGAAAACACCCACGAAGCCTTCCAGGATCTTCTTGAACGTCTCAACCACCTCTCCATCCCGAAGGAGAACCTCCTGACCGGTCTGGAAGCCTCGGGAGGATTCTGGGAAAACCTCTACTCCCATCTTAAAGAAAATGGTTTCTCCGTCGTCCTCCTCAATCCTTATCAAACCAGCAAATTCAGGGAGGCTCTGGCAAAAAAGGCCAAGACCGATGATATCGACGCCCTCGTCATTGCCCAACTCCTACGAACGGGAGAATACGTCCAAAGCCAAGTGGCTGAAGAACTCATCCAATCCCTTAGGGAGCTCTCCAAGCTACGTTATGAATTGGTCAAAGAACGCAAAAATTATCAGCGTCAGGTCTTTTCTCTTCTCTCTATCGTCTTCCCTGAACATGAAAAGACTGCTCTGAAAAACCCCTTCTCCGTCGCTTCCCTGGCGATCTTCCAAACCTTCTCTACCGCCAAGGATCTTGCCCAGG